>ERZ780207.762-NODE-762-length-32280-cov-12.543181_pt1 | contig 32280 bp, 20 predicted proteins | sample MGYA00510977_ERZ780207 | MGnify/ENA primary metagenome ERZ780207 (study PRJEB29588, sample SAMEA2151383) | human gut metagenome | biome: human gut; feature: human-associated habitat; material: faeces | place: Denmark | collected 2008/2010 ...
TCATTTTATCAAAGGAGGACATTTTTTCTATGCATAGCTAAAGCTTTTTGGAACCGCCGGCATTGCCGGTGGTTTTCTTTATACAAAAATCTCCCTCTGCCCATACGGCAGAGGGAGGTTTTTTATCCTGCTATAATTCGTCCATAGGAAAAACTCGGATAAAAATGCAGACATTTCGCATAATCGACGAAAACCATTCCCACGAAAATGCGGCTTCCAAGCTCGTTCTGGCGGCAGTCCGCTTTTTTATCCTTGCGGTACTTATTCGCTTTAAGCAGCATTCGGCTCCGCCGTATGAGACGACTTTTCTTCCCTTCTTTTCTTTGCCGTTATCAGCGCGCAGATGCGCGATGATATAATATCCTCATGCAGACAGAGGTTCTCTTCTTTTCTCCTTGCGGCGCTCGTCCGCTCTAGGCAGCGTGGGACCTCTCTCTTATGAGCTTTCATTTATGAGCCGGATGCGGGATCCTCCGCTGATATCGAAGCAGGGTATGACTCATAAGACCATGAGGACTGTCTGTAAATCTATGTTGAGGTGTGTGTTATGTTCATTGTCGGTATCGATGTCGCCAAGCGCAGCCACGAGGTCTGTATGATCACATCGGACGGCCAGACCGTCCAGCGCCCATTCTCTATCCGCAACAACTGCACCGGGTACAATCTCATGCTGGAGAAAATCAGAAAACACACGAACATCAAAAGCCAGATTGTATTTGCGATGGAGTCCACCGCGCATTACTGACTGGCGCTCTTTACACGGCTGCGCAAGGACGGCTACCACGTCATTCTGCTCAACCCGATCCAGACCAGCGCCATGCGGGATATGTTCATCCGCAAGATCAAAACAGATGCAAAAGATTCCTTCATCATCGCCGAGCTGATCCGCTTCGGGCGCTATGCCGAAAGCAATGTTGCACAGGATCGTCTGCTGGCGCTGAAGGAGCTGTGCCGGAACCGCTTCTATCTGGTCGACATGGCCGGCGACCTCAAGCGAAAGATGATCGCGCTGATCGACCGTGTCTTTCCGGAATACGAGGCGCAGTTCGATACGATTTTCTGTAAGTCGTCCGTGGCGCTCCTAAAAAAGTATCCGACGCCGCAGAAGCTTTCCAACGCACATCTGGATAAGCTGACGGAACTGCTCTGGAACAGCAGCAACGGTCACTTCGGCGAGTGGAAGGCGCGTGAACTCAGGGAGCTTGCACGAAACAGCTTCGGCGTTGAAGACTGTGACGGCGCGTATTCCACGCTGATTCTCCTGATGCTCGACCAGATCCAGTCGCTCTCCGGAAAGGCTGACGCTCTGGAAAAAGAAATATCCAGACTGTTTCAGAGCTTTGATACGACGGTCACGACGATTCCCGGCGTTGGCCCGATCATTGGAGCCGTCATTCTCAGCGAAGTCGGAGATATCTCCCGTTTTTCTTCCGCGGACAAGCTCGCAGCCTATATTGGCGTCGATCCGTCTGTCAACCAGTCCGGCGAGTTCCAGGCTGCGCACGCGCATATGTCCAAACGTGGCTCTCCATATCTGCGCAGGTGCATCTGGATGGCGTCTCAGGTCGCTGTACAGCGCGATCCCATGTTCCGCGCATATTACGAGAAGAAAACCGCAGAAGGGCTCAAATACATGACGATCATCGGTCATGTGACGAGGAAAATGACTGCCGTGATCTTTGCCATTCTGCGTGACCATAAGGTCTATGAACCTGTTCTGCCGACCGCCGCATAGAAGCTTCGCACCCATATCCGCCTGCTCACGCTCCGTGAGCCTGCATTGCCGCGCCCATTTCCAGCGGTGACCATTTCATTTCTTCTGCATTTTTATCCCTTGACAAATCCATAGCCGGCTGCACGAAGTTCTATCGCCTTACAGAGCGGCGCATAGCTTCCCTTTGCGGCGGCGAAAATCTTCACGGTTTTTGCCGCGCCAGGCACGGGGATATCCAGTTCCTGCTGATTCAGGATCCGCATACCAAGCAGCTTTCCGCTCCCGTCGTACCACGCTGCGATAACGCTGCCGGTTTCCGTGCCGCTGCGCTTCAGATGGAGCGTTCCATCCTTCAGATAATAGGCATAGCCGCCCTCCGTGACGGTGATGTAGGGGCTGATCTGGATGCTGTATATCGTTTCCGGCCGCGACGGTCTTTGCAGCAGTACATACTGCAGCAGGTTTCCATTTACTACGGAGCCATAAATATCGCCTATTTGTTTCTCTTCGTCCGTAAGCGTATAAAGCACCTGTTCCTGCTCCGTTTCCGGATCATAGCTGTAAATCTTGTCCATCGTGTTATAGACCAGCCTGCCGTTGTAACTCGACAATCCTGAATAGCAGCCCCATCCACGCCACTGCCCATAAATCGTTTTTTTCGCGGTTCCCTGATATTCCGGGTCATTCGTCTCCATGATTTGGTTTCCATCCAGATAATACAGGTTTTCTCCAACTGCCACAATCGGACTATCGAGATCGCGCCAATAATAGTTATCGTATTTTTTACTGTCTGCCTGCACATCTGTGCCATATACCCAGTCGTCTTTTTCCAGATGTCTAAGTTCTGCAGACTTCATTTTTTCTTCGCTGATGCAGAAATACTTGCGCCCGGACTTTGCGAACCACGTCGAATCGTCCCATGTGACATCTATATGATACCAGGCCCCGTCAAGCTGTACCAGCGACCAGACATGTCTCAAGCTGTCGCTCTGCACCCAGCTGGAGGTAACGCCAGCCCGATTCAGAAGCAGACGGTACGCCATCGTATAGCCCTGGCAAACGCCTGTTCCGTTGATCAGCATACGGTATGCGTCATAATACTTATAATCGTAATCATAGGTACAGTGTATGGCAATATAATCATGCAGATACATCGCTTTCGTCAGGTCTGACCAGTCGCTTCTGACCTCCTGCATGATCTCCAGAAGCTTCTGCTCCAGTATTGCCTGCTGCCGTCTGATCTCCTGCTTGTCTTCGTCCGTCAGCTGGTTCCTCTCATCGCTTCCATCTGTCGTATAACATGGAGAAATCGCCCATGCAATCTTTTCGCCTGAAGAATCGCTATAGCTACATATATAGCCGGTTTTTGCGTAAAACAAGTCCGGGTTTTCATATGCAACCTCAAGATAGAGTTCCTTTATGCTTTCTATCGGGATTGCATAGCGCGAAACATTAATATCGTCCTGCATTTCCTGTATGCCCTGTTTCAGCGTGCGCTTGGCAGCTTCCCAGTCTTCAGTGTTGACCGACGACTGTGTACTCTGTGCTTCCGCCAGCCTCCGCGCTTCTGAAATATCGATCTCATCGACGGTTTCGATGTAAAGTTTCCCTGCCGCCTGTTCCGGCTCCGGCTCTTCTGCCAGTGCGCTGACGCACAGCGCGCACATGAGGGCCAACAGGCTCAGAATCAGGGTCAGATATTTTCTCATGTCGTCCTCCCTTTCCATTGTGCCGCAGCTGACAGCGCGTATGCACTGTCAGCTGCGGACAGTCTCAAGCTTCGATCTGAATGTTCTCCGGCGCCCTGGACGGCTTGCCGCCCTCCAGGAAGAACAGCCTCAGTTCGCAGTTCCGGTAATCCAGCCCGCGCGGGAGTTTGCAGCGAATTACGCCGTCCCGTGCCTCCGCGTAGACCATCCTGACAAAGCGTCCGTTCTGGTAGGCCGCGAGAATGACGCGGACGCTCTGCTCAAACGGCTTATCGTCCGTATTTCTCGGCGGCTCGATTAGGTCGCTGGATGACTGTATGGTAAGTGTCGTCTCGCCTGTCGCGCTGTCGGTACTGGCAGACGCGGTAAACGCAGATTTCCATTGCGCATAGAGCACGCGCGGCGAATCTTTGATCAGGATGGCGTATGTTCCGATCTCATAACGTGTTCCGCTTCCGTCCGGCTTGGTGTTCCAGCTTTCGACCACTCTGCCGTCCTCGGAAACCAGCTGCTGGCAGCTTTCGGCGCGTTTGATCCGGCTCCAGTTCTTGAAGGTCGTACCGGTCGCCACAAGCGCGACCTCGCCCGGATTGACCGACGCAGCAAAAAGCGTCGTGTCATCCGGCTCCTGAACTGTTTCGCCCGGCAGATAGCAGCGACTGTCTGCCGTTTCTGTTCCGTTTTCGGATGTGTACCAATAGACCAGATCGCCATAACTGGCGGCATTCTGATAGACCAGCTTCGGCGCAGTCAGCGTGTCGCTGTTGCGGTAATAGGCAACGTAGCTGTCAGCTGGAACGTCTTCTCCTTTCAGGATGCCGCTTCCCCGGAACGCGATGTACGGATAACCGAGGTCCTTCCATGTAAGCGTGAACGCAAGCTGCGGATAGCTCCAGATCGTCGTGCCATAAGAATTGCCCGTGCTGCCCTCTGCACCGATCAGATCGGCGTACTGTTTTTTAAACCCAGCGCTGCGCAGGTTGTAGCCTTCGCCATACTCAAGCTGAAGCGTAATGGATGCAGCGCCGTCGGCTGTCGTGCCGCCGTTACCATCCACTGTCGTCGTACACATGACCGGTTCGGTGCGCAGCTGCCACATGTCGCCGATCTCACCCTCGCCTACGGAGTTCTCCGATGCTTCCCTGCTGGTTCTGCCGTAATAGTGAGTAGTATCCGTATCGATATTGAACTCTTCTTTCCCGCTCAGACTGGCGATCGCCTTGCTGTTTGCACCAGCGGTCAGCGTCATGTGCGGGACGCGTTCAAGGGTCAATTTGTTCGTCAGGATTGCGGGCTTGTCCGCCTCTTTTGCCGTAATCGTCAGGCTGGGATGCTCCCCCCATGCGCAACTCTCATCGAGATAGAGTTCCCCCACACAGCTGAGTGTTCCGTCAATCCAGTTCTCACCGCCTATTACGCGTACATTCGCCGCACACGGGAGAGAAATGTCGCTGCCCTGATAGCCGCGCAGTTCCATTTCAAGCCTGCCGGATTCAACATAGAAGTATGCCGACCATCCATCAAACTCGAAAGAAGTGTGTCCAGCCTCAACCGCATAATCTATACCATCGACAGTCAGCTTTCCGTCTGGCAGCCAGCGGGCAACCGCATTGATTTCCTTCATATCCTCCGTAACGGTTAGGGACTCGCCTGCTGCGATCATGCCGATCTGTTGATACCTTCCGTTCTGGTCGCGGTAATAGCAGCGCCACTGCGTAAACCGAAGGCCATCCGGAGTCTCGGAGGGTTCTGGAAGGACATAGGAAGAGCCGATTTTCGCAGAACTGATCTCCTGACTGTAATCCACATAATTATACAGTTTAACCGGGACACTCCCTGTTTCCAGCCACTGCGCGTAAAGCTTTTTGACATTACCGGGAATCCCTCTGTTGAACGCGTAGCTGGTTCCCGTGCCGTCCGGCTGTGTGTTCCAGCTGAACAGCTGCGAACCATCCGTTGCATCCCAGCGTTCACTGTAGTTTTCGTAAGACCCTATGACCTTTTTGCCGTATTTACCGCCGTTATCAAACAGCTTACCGTTGGCATAAAAGACAAGGCGATACTCTCCATCTGCCACAGCGCAGAGCGTTGTGCCGCTCTGAATGCCGTTTTCCTTCTCTGTGATGCTCTCCCCCGGCAAGAACTGTTGGCTATCCTTCGTTTCAGATGCCTTGCCGTCCTCGGTATACCAGTACAGCAGATCACCGTAGCTGGCATAATTCTCAAACTGCAGTTCCGGAACCGCTGCTGTGCCATTCTGGTAATCTACAAATACAACACGTTCCCTCCTTGTTTTGAAGAAATGCGCAGGATCCAATTTCGTCTCATTCTTCAGTTCACCGCTGACACGGAAGGCAAGGAAGGACGCATAGCCAGTCGGCACCCATTCCAGTTCAATCGTGCAGTCCCTTTCTGGGACAGACACTTCATAGGTGCTGCCAGCCACATTGCCAACAACATTATGATAGCCGGAGCACCAATAGCCTGGATAGGTAAATCCAATCGTGTGGTAGCTTGTCATTTGTCCGGCTTCGACCTGTTTGCTGACCTGCGTTCCACCGTCCGTTGTCGTCGCACCTCCGCCCTTTACGGTCAGTGTGCTCATATGCGGGTGGATATACAGGTCGCTGATCGCGGCGGGCATGTCCGAAGGATCGAGCGTAATTTCAGCTGTTTCTCCGTTCAGAACGCCGGAATAGCTGCAAGCAGCTGTGCCCAATTCAAGGGCTGTTCCATCCGCAAATACATTTTTACCTGCGCATGCGTGGAACTCCATATGCGGCGCGCGGCTGTTTATCACGCGGACTGCCATGACTGCGGGCGCACCCTCACCAGCGAAAGCCCGAAGTGACGCATGGCTGTCGTCGCTGCACGCGGTTACAAGTTCCAGTCCATCGATACATGCGATTGCGGGTTTTCCCGCTGCCGCTGTGATCGTGTTTTCACCAAATCCGACTCTCAGCTGTGTATACGCAGGCAGGCTGATCGCCGATCCCTGATATCCGTACAGCTGCACGATAAATAGCCCCTCATATGGATAATACCGTACGCTCCAGTTTTCTCCGAAAAAGCTGCTGGTTCTATTGGAAAGCGAGAAGCTTCTACCTCCGATCACAAGCGGCTCCGCCGGAAGCCAATAGGCGTTGAGTCTGCATTCAGCTGCATCTGCCGGGATCGTGATGGTCTGGCCGGACAGATGCTTGTTCTCACGGATTCTTCTTCCATCCGCATAGATGAAATCCACATCCCAATACGGCTGTTCCTGTCCGTACAACGCCCCCAACTCCGGTAGTTGGATCTGGCTGCCGCGCGGAAGCCATTTTTCTTCGTCATAACCCACCGCACCGGCGTAGAATCTGACGCGCACGCTGTTTTCGGGGTCGGCCCACTGTGCGTAAAGGCGGACAAGGCTGGTGCGCGCCTTCGGAACCTCTGCGCCGTCCGCCGCATAGCTTGTGCCGGAGCCGTCGGGCTCAGTGTTCCAGCCGGTCAGGACTTTCCCGTTCTGGGAGCCTCTCCTCATCGTCCGGCGGGCATTGCTGTCCTCCACAACGGCCATGCCGTTCGGGAATGTCTCACCGTTTGCGTAGAAGACGATGCCCGTTGTGCTGCTTGTATACCGGCCATAATAGCCCACGCCTGCTGTCAGCGCAGTCTGCTCCTGTCCGGGCAGAAGATAGGTGTACCCGTTTTCGGTTTTCCGCTCCCAGCAGAGGAACTCATAGGTCACCGACGTCTGCCCGTACTCGTTGGTATATCCGGCCTGCTCCGGCGCTTTCCATCCGTCCGCCGCCGCGTCAACGACCTTTACCTCTGTGAAGTTCGTTGCGTTTACATAGAACACGGCAGGAACCTCCGCGTTGCAGTCCTCCCAGAACGCTGTCAGCTCCAGATCGCGGTCTGCGTTGAACAGCGCCCCATACCAGTTGCCGTTTTCGTCCTTATAGAATCTGACATACTTTTTTGCCTGCGCGAAAAGGTTGGTAAGGTCGACAAGGCCGTATTGACTCACCGTCCGTGTGACTGTCTGCGTTTTTGCCTCGTCGCTGTAGACCGTGATCGTGACACGCATCGGCTCGCCTGTCGTGACGCGCACAACGACACCATCCTGCCATTCCTCGTTCACGCTGCATACGCTTCCGTCGTATCTGAACGAACCTGCCGTATATGCGGGGCCGTTCAGGCCATCGAGCGTGATGTTCCGTCCGCTCAGGGTCAGTCCCTTGTCTGTCCGAACAGCGGGCTTGCCGCTGAAGGTGAGCGAACTGCCGTTTGCCTGTTCCTGAAGCGTCAGCCACGAATAACCGCTGGCTCTGACCGCAGGCCCGGCCTCGTTTGTGATCTCGTTCTGCCCGGTGTAGTTGAGGATCGCGATCACGTCCGCTGTCTCGCCCGCGTTATACGGTGCGCTAAACGAGATTGCGCCTCCCGCGTAGCCGTACAGGCTGATGCAGAGGGTCGGCAGGCCGTCGCCGTTTTTGGTGAGCACCGCGCCCCATCCGCTGCCGGAGACATGCGGGTACTGTTCGCTGAGATAATAGCGCTGCCCGTCGACGACCAGATAATGGGAGACATCCCGCATGACGAGCTTCGTCACGAGGTCGCCTGTTTTCGTTTCGTTTGCCTCGCAGCGTCCGTCGTTATAGACGAAGCCGTTCGCAGCCGCATATGCCGCGGCGGTTCCGCCGTCGAGGGTGATGCCGCCGCTGAAAATCTGCAGACAGCCATCCGTCTGAACGGCGGGCTGGCCGCTGACGGTGAGGGATGCCGTCCGGCTGTAGCGTTCAATGGTCAGAGCGGTATAGCCTTCCGCGGTGATGCCTGCGCCGGACTGCGCCGTGACGGTGTTGGTTCCGCTTATGCTGACCAGCGCGTAGACCTGCTTGGCTGTTCCGACACCGGTTGGATCGGAAATTCTGATTGGCCCGCCTTTATAATCGTTCAGGGCCAGCACGAGCAGCGGCTCGTTGTCGCCGTTCAGAGCCGCATAGGCTTCCCAGCCTTCTCCGGTCACGGTTCCTGTGCCGATGGTGTGAGTTTCGCCGTCGATGGTGAGGGTGTGCTTGCCGGGCTGAGGGCCGTTCTGCTCCCACTGCGCGTAGAGCCAGACGAGCTGGTTATGCGACTCCGGAACGTCCTCGCCGTTGGCGTAGGTCTTGCCAGTGCCGTCGGGCTTTGTGTTCCAGCTCAGGAACTTCTTCCCGCTTTCGCACCGGCTCCAGTTTTCATTTGCAGTATATGTATAGACCGGCTGCATCACGACCCAGCCGTTACCGAACGTTTCGCCGTTGGCACAGAAGATCAGGCCGGTCTCCGAGACGGTATATCCGGCGTGGTACGCGGTCGGGCGCGTCAGCGCGGGCATTTTCTGCCCGGAGAGCAGCTGCGTGACCCGGTCGCCGATCTGGTTTTCCCAGCAGAGCGGCGTATTATGATACTGCGAGATATCGTATGGCTCGAGCATGGGCGCTGTCCATTCTCTGCTGCCGTCGACCACGGTAACGTTTCTGTCGTCTCCGAGATTTCCGTAGAAGATCGCAGGGATCTCATAATCGCATTTATCCCAGACAGCGGTCAGGACTGTATTGCCCGGCTTCAGGTCGGGGTAGATCAGGAACGGCGAATACGTTTGCCCATCGTCGCCCTGATAATATGCCACGTATTTTTTGCTCTGCGTGAAGGCGTTCGCCAGATCAAGCTGGCTGTTTTCCTCGCAGGTCAGGGTCACATCGTCTGTCGTACCGTTCCAGTTCGTGCCGCCGTTGCCCTTGACGGTGACGGTGCGCGGCTCGGCTGTGCTGATGAACCAGATCCCGCCGTTGCCGTTGTCTTTGGTTTTGTAGGTCGGCAGATCGCAGTTCACGCTTTGGGCGTTCACTGCCGGGTCGCCGTTCCAGCTGGTGAGCGTGATCTCATTGCTGTCGAGACGAACCCAGCCGTCCGGGATGGAAATGGTGGGATTGCCGCCGATGGAGAGCGCTGAGCTGCCAGCCACGGTGCTCTCGTCCATCATGATGACCAGCCCGCGATATCCGCTGAGGGACAGCGCCGCGCTGTCCTGTCTGCCTCTGATATTGCATTGGCCAATGAAGCGCAGCATGACGATTGGGCGGGTCGAGCCCGTATAATCGTGATTGGATGTTATCGTGATTGGGTCGCCTTTGTAGTCGTTCAGCGTCAGTGCGTATACCGGCTCTCCATCACCGTTCATAGTGGCAACAGAAGTCCAGCCTACTCCAGATTGCCGTTCCGTGCCGATGGTGCGGGTTTCGCCATTGATGGTGAGGGTGTGCGTACCGGGGTTGGGTGCGGTGGTCTGCGGTTGGGTGGAATCTTCGGTGGGTTGGGCAGTTTGCTGGGGCTGGGCGTCGGCGGCGGGCTGGGCCGCAGTTCCTGCGGCGGAGGCCGGGAAGACGGCGCAGAGCAGCATAATGATTGCCAGATTCAGCGCCAGCAGGCGCTTGAGTTGTGTTTTCATGTCAATACTCCTCTCTCTTTTGCGCATGGATGAGAAAAAGGGCCGCTGCGCGGGGCAGCGACCCTTTTTTATCTAGCTTCAGCGCCCCTGATAATATCTGTAGAGGAAAGTCACGATCTGTGCGCGGGTGCAGGAAGCGTCCGGGCTGAAGGTCGTGTCGCTGGTGCCGGTGGTGATGCGGTTGTCATAAGCCCAGAGGATGGCGTCGTAGTTATAAGCCGTAGTCTTAACATCCGTGAAGGGGTTAAACGTATTGGGCTTGGATGCGGAGGCTGCGCGGTAGAGGAACGTTGCAACCTGTCCGCGGCTTACTGTGACGTCGGGGCCGAAGGTGGTAGCCGTGAGGCCGGTGGTGATGCCCTGCTCAACTGCCCAGAGAACTGCGTTGTAATAGTAATCGCGGGAGTCCACATCCGTGAACGCGCATGTGCGATATCTGGGCATCGGGGAACCGGCTGCACGCCAGAGGAAGGTGACAGTCTGTGCACGGGTGCAGACGGCGTCGGGAGAGAAGGTATAGCGGCCTGTGCCGGAGGCAATGCCGTTTTCTGCGGCCCACTTGACTGCGTCGTAGAAGTAGTCGAAGCGGCTCACATCATGGAAGTTGAAGCTGCCGGAGTTGCCGTCGATCACGCCGGGGATATAATCCGTGCCGTCGTCAACATAGGGAATCAGCTTGCCGGTGAGCGTCGTATAGTTGTGCGTGTCAGTCGGGGTGAAAGTCCATGCGTATTCCTTGCCATCCTTAAGCACAGTCGTGAGGGGCAGATCCCATGCGATGGTACCGGCCGGGCGAATCGTGCCGACAGTCAGCTTGGTGTCAGCAAGGGTCTTGCCGCTCGTCTCGATCTTGGTGAAGGACGGCGTACCGGCCGGGGTGGCCTTGGTGATGGTGAAGGTCGCAGTCTTGTAACCGTAGCTGCTTGCATCGGAGTAGGTCGCAGTGACGGTGTAGGTGCCGACAGTCAGCGGGAGGCCAGCTGCGTCGAGCGTTGCACCGGTCGCTACATCGGGGGCGTAGGTATAGCGCATGCCGCTGGAGTGACCTGCAATGGTTGCCTTTTCGTACTTGATGCCGGAGCCGGTGTAGACAGCGGAGCCGGATTCAAAGACGATGCGGTTGGAGACGTTGGTCTTGTCATAGGCCTGGATCTTCAGATCATAGGTGCCGGCTTTGTAGTTGCTGGAGACCGGCGTGACAGTCACGTTGAAAGTTGCTTCGCCGGTTCCGCCGTTCAGCTGGTAGGTGATCACGTTTTCGCCATCGACCACAGCGGGCTCCTGCGTGAAGATCGCGTCGCCGCCAGCGGCGGTGAGTGCGATGGAGAAGCCAGTCTCCGTCTCGTCGGCGAGGAAGAAGTTGGACGGGAGCGTGCTGGTCTTCACCTCAGTCTCGGTGCAGAGGCTCGAGATGGTGTAGACGCTCAGGTTCAGGTCAGCCTTTGCAATCGTGAAGGTCGTGTTCGCCGAGCCGGTGAAGTTGCCCTTACCGGTGACGGTGACGGTGGCAGTACCAGCGTTGACGTTGGGGGCGTAAGAAACGGTGTAATCCTTATCTGCCTCAAGCGTTCTGCCGCTGATCGCAACGGTCACTTCCGGAGTATGTGCCTTGGTGTTATAGGTCACGTCAGCGATAGGCGCGAACGTGCAGCCGGAGAGATCCGCCGCCGTGATGGTGAAATGCTTTTCAACCGAGCCCTTGAAGTGAGCACCCGTACCGGTAATGGTGACAGTTGCCTCGCCTGCGTTGACATTGTTCGTGTAGGCAACGGTGTAATCCGTGTCAAGTGCCAGTTCCGTTCCGTTGAACGTTACGGTAACTTCAGGCTCATAAGCAGTCCCGGTATAGCCAACGGGGCTATCAATGTCGCTGATGGTCGCGCTGGAGATGTCCGCCTTGGCAATCTCGAAGGACTTTGTGACTGTGCCGGTGTAGTTGCCCGTTCCGGCGACGGTAACGGGATAGCTGCCTGGCTCAGTGCCGGTCAGGCCGGTGACGGTGTAATCCGTGTCTTTGGTCAGCTCTTTGCCGCCGACGGTGACGGTCACGGTCTGAGTCAGTTCATTGCCGGTGTAGACGAGATTCTCGCCAAAGGTGACATTCTCTTCTGTGAGTTCGCGGGCAACGACCTCAAATTCCTTCTCAGCAGTGTAGATGGTGTCAGCATCCTCGCAGGATGCAGTCACTTTGTACTTGCCAACGGGGAACGGCTGGTCAGAGACCTGATTGCCGTCCTTGTCGAAGAACTTGAACGTAACGTCGCCTGCACCTGCCGGCTTGGACTCGCCGACGCTGGGGGAAACAGTATCGCCGTAGGTGACGGTAGCAGGAACGTCGATCTGGAGCGTATTCGCGTCGGTGTTCTTGTCAATGATCTTGATGGTGAGCGTACCGGACGCCTCGTTATAATTCGCCGAAGAGAATTTCAATGTAGCCGTGTCAGACGCGTTATTAGCAGCATCTGTCTTATCCGTATCTCTCAGCATAAACGTGACAGAACGCATGTCATCGCTTGGTAAGTAACCTGTAATCAGGCTATTTCCCGCGTGAGTAACCTCAATTTTAATGCCGTCCTGCGTCAGACCGAAATCAGCCGGAGTAACCGTGACTTCCTTTGTACCGAAGAGCACGGATTTTTCTGCGTCCGTCGGCGCGAGGTCGCCTTTGACGATCGCCCAATCCAGTTCTCTGGTCGTAACGGACTCGTAGATTGCATAATGCGCATCGTCCGCCGCGCTGATCGTTGCAGCCGCCTTATAGGTGTTAACGTCCGTTGCCGTGTTGTTTTCGTAGTCAACCTTGATCTTGCCCTGCAGGTCTTCCGGAATCACCAGTTCAACCGTGTGCACAGTGCCGTCATATTTGAAAGCTTCTGTGTAGTCCCAGTCCTTAATATCGTCAATAGAAATTGTGGCCTTATGGACGGGCACACGAACGTTGAGCGAAAGCTCGGCATAGTTCTCGCTGTCAGTCGGGACAAACTTTGCCGCGAATGCTCTTCCGTACGGCTCAGGTGTGCCGGTGTAAACGGTCGGGTCGCCGACATCCTGCGTAGAATCCACCCATTCAAAGTGACCGTCAATCGGTTTTTTGGTTTCATCGCCAGCAGCAATTACCGTACCGCCGGTGAAGCTGAGGTCGCTGAGCTTCATGCCATAGTGCGCATTGGGCGTAGTGCCGGGCGTCAGAAGCAGCGCAAGGGCATCCTTATCCGCAGTCGTAGCTGTTACAACAGCCTTGTATGCACCGGCAAATCCGCTCTCCTCGATTGCGACCGTCTGCGGCTCACCGCCATTGACCGTGACGGTCAGCGTCTGGGCGTTAAGCACATGGTTCTTGTCCGCTTCCAGCCCGATCACGATGCTGTAAAGCGTGCCCGCCTTAAACTTCTCTTGGGAATCAAGCGGATTGCCATCGGTATTCGTGCCCTCATAGCAGGTATAGCCCACAGAAAGGCCGGGAGTCGTCGTCTCGACGTTCAGGTCAAAGATTCGCTGACCCTTGGCAAAACTCGTGACCGTTGCAACGGGCGCGGTGATCTCCTGCTTGGTGATCGTGAAGGTTGCGTTCTGAACAGTCACGCTCTCATCGATTCTGCAGTTGTTTCCATTCGGCTCAGCAGTGACAGTATAGGTACCAGCATCTGCTGCAGCAACATTCAGTTCATTGCCGTTGTTGACAACGAAGCCAGCAGCGTCGTTGCCTTCTGCATCCTTCACCTTGAAGGTGACGAAGCTGGTGATGTCCTTGTTGGAGGTAGACGTTGCGCCCATGGTGAGCACTTCGTCGCTACCGTATACAACTTCATTCTTGCTGATAGAGGTAGCAGCAAGCGTGGGGGCAGCGCCCTCTACCACGCTGACATTGTCTGTATGAATTTCCGAAAAATCAATGCCTGCAATGTTGCTCGATGCCGTATTGATTTCCTCGGCAGCTGACACCGCGTTGGGGCGCGTAGTATCAAACTCAAACTTCTGCACGCCATTTTCGGCTCCAGCTTTCACTTTGAAAAGGATGTAAGCAATCGTAATCGACTCGTTCTTATTAATTGCTTTCTGTCCTTCAGCAGATGCTTTTGTAAACTGAATCAGTCCCGGAACATCGACGTTTTCAGAGCCAATCCACTTACTGTTATAATTGAAACCATTGTTTTCCTTTGGCAGTGCTTTCGCAATCGGACCTACAGTAATTTCTTCACCAGCATCTTCATCTTTATAGATAAAGCTGTAGGGCTCAAATGCGGTTTCATCATACTTGATGAAAAACTGGCCGCCTGCCCAGTTCAAAGTTTTCTCAGCGTTATTCGTAAGCGTAAGCTTCACCGCAAGCAACTCATTCGGCTTGGCACTTGTAATTGCGCCTGTATCCGAAATATAGGTGTGGCTCTTTACTGCATACGAAACAGCCGTCAAATTAACCGACGGTGCGGGTTCGAAGCTGATCTCGCCGCCTTCAGCGGCAACCGGTGCCACAAAAAGGGACAGCAGCAACGTAACTGCCAGCACCAGCGCAAGAATTCTTTTCATAGTTTCTTACCTCTCATTTAAAGTCATTATTTTCCGACAATCTGAAGTAGAATTGCAACCGCGTCATTTGTATTGACCGTATGATCGCCATTCACATCTGCAGCCATCAACTGCTCATCTGTCATTGTGTATTTGTTAACAACATAAAGCAAAATCGCGGTTGCATCGTTTGTATCTACTTTGCCATCGTTATTTGCATCGCCCAGTTCAATCAGCGGCTTCTCGCCGTACTTGAACGATGCGACCTTCTTGAGCGCCTCGTCGGTCGTGCTGATGTAGATGTTGTATGTACCTACCTTCAGCGCTTTAGGCTTCAGTGTGAATTTCACTGCGCCGTTTGCGATGCTCATCTGGTCGATGTACTGGATGTTCCCGTCTGTGGGGACGGGGCTGTCGCCTTCGAGAAGCAGCACAAGTGAATACTCGCCGGTCAGGCCGCTGCAGTTCAACTCAAACTCGTTCGCGTCTGCGTAGAAGCTGCCATTCTTTGTGCCGTTCAGCACCGTCAGGGGCCCCGTCACATTGTAAACGCCAAGGACTGTGTCTTCTGCGAATGCGGCGGCGGTGAGCATGGCGAGCATCAGCACCGCAAGCAAAAGCGCAAGCATTCTTCTTTTCATGCCGCTTCCTCCATCGTCATAAATTTATCTGCATACCGCAGCAGAATCGCCGCGATCTGTGCACGGGACGCGTTGGCTTCCGGCGCGATGCGGCTGCCGCCGGTGCCGGAAACAAGTTCGTGGTAAACCGCCCACCATGTCGCATCCTTCGCCCAGGAGGCGATGGTTCCGCTGTCGGTGAAGGTCTGCTCATAAACGCCGGTCAGCATCTGTTCCGAGCCGCTCTGGCCGCCGTTCAGACGGAAGAGAATGGCCATGGCCTGCTGGCGCGTGATAGGCGCGTCGGGGCCGAAGCGGGTGTCGGACAGGCCGTTCACATAGCCTTTTTCTACGGCCCAGCTCAGTGCGTCCTGATACCAGTCCGCGCTGGCGTCTGCAAACGAGGCCGCCTTGGCTGCGGTGGGCTTGCCGCACATACGCCAGAGCATGAGAACGAACTGCGCACGGGTCACGGGGGTGTCGGGTCGGAAGGTGCCGTCGGAATAGCCGGTGACAAGGCCCAGTTCCGCTGCCCGCTCGACCGAGTCAAACGCCCAGTGCGTGCTGGTCACGTCGCGGAAGGAGCCGGACTTGACTTCCTCCTGCGCGCCATCCGCAGGCTTTTCCTCATCCTCGGGCTTTTCTTCATCCTCAGATTTCTTATCATCCTCGGACTTCTTATCGTCCGTGCCCGGCTTTTCGGCGTCAGAGCCGGAACCGCTGCCGCTGTCGGAGCCGCTGCCCTGCACGATCAGCGCCGGGAGCGAATAGGAAAGCGAAAGCGCCTTGCCGTCAATGTCAGAAAGGAGCGCATCGGCGAGGGTCAGCTTCGCGTCGCCCGCAGCCTTGACACGGAAGGTGAACACAACAAGGCTGCCGTCGGTCTTGACGGTCTTGGTGCCCGCCGCCGCGATAATCGCGCCGATACCGTCGCGCGTGGCATGCGTATTGTTTGCAGAGAGCATGTCGCCGATCAGTTCACCGTTTTCAACGCCGGTGCATTCAACAACGGAATCGTCATAGCCCAGCTTGATCTGCACAGCACACAGGCCTGTGTTGCCGGACAAGTCAACCGTAACGGTAAAGGTCTGCCCAACCTCCGGAAGCTTGTCCGGGGCCGTGAACTTCAGCGTCGCACCTGCGGCGCAGGCAAGCGGCACCAGCAGCTGCACGGCCAGCAGCAGTGCGATACCAATGGCCAGTATTCGGTTGCGTTTCATTCTTCGCATTCCTCCCTTGTCTCAGTCTGGCTTTCTGTCAGATCCAAAACTGTAACAAAATGTCACAGTAGCCTACACTACCCCTAGTATTCGTACAATAATTATATACGAAGTGATCTGCAAATGCAAGATGCTGTCTGCTTAATTTACAGAGAATTTGTAAAATCTTTCTTTATTTTGCGGTGCCCGCCTCCCCTTTTTTCAAAGGCGGCTGCGGGCAGTCACCCGTGGCGGTAGATTTTTTTGTCCAGTGCAAAGATACGGTTGGAAAAGCTTCCGACAGGCAGATCCTGAAGCGCTTCAGCGTAAATTTCCATACGGCTGTCGATCAGGTCGATCTCAGAGAGCAGTTCTGCCTCGGCGCACATCGGGCGCACGGCCGCGCCGAACTCCGGCTCGCCGTGGTGCGAAAGGATCATGTGTTGTAAAAGCAGACTTTTTTCCTCCGGGATGCCGAGTTCCTGCGCACACTGCTGCACCTCCTGCGCGCCCATCACCAGATGGCCGATCAGCTGGCCGGACAGCGAATAATCTGTGACCAGCCCAAGGCCGGAGAATGTAAATTCCTTTTCCTTTGCGAAATCATGCAGCAGCGTCCCCGTCAGCAGCAGACTCCGGTCGATGATCTCTCCGTAAAGTCCGGACAGAAAATCTGCCAGCCGCAGCATATTGGACGTGTGCATGAGAAGCCCGGACAGGAAGCTGTGATGGACGCTTTTGGCCGCCGGAATGGAGCGGAACGCGTCCAGATGCCGCGCGAGCATCGCACGGGCGACGGACTGATAATCCGTATCCTCCATGGAGTCGATCATGCGCTCAATCTCCGCGACACGCGCATCCGTGTCAATCGGGGCGGTTGGCACGAGAGTGGAAAGGTCATACTGGTCGTTCCCGTCCGCCATGCGGATGCGGCCCGCCGTCAGCTGCGGTGCGCCCTTGAATTCCGATACCTGCCCCCGAATCTTGACGACGCGGCCGATATCCTCTGGTCGCGCACCGATGGGGCCGGAGTAGTCCCAGACCTTCAGATCGATCACACCGGATCGGTCTGCCAGAACGCCGGATAAAAACGGCTTCCCCGCCGCCGTCGTCTTCAAAAATGCGTCTTTCAGGACATAGAACCCCTCTACATCGTCGCCGGTGTGCATCTCGGCGATCAGCTTGTTGTATTCCATCGTTTGCTCCCTCGCTGTCTTTCAGATGCGATTTATTATAGCAGTCTTTCTGCCGGTCTGCAATCATACAAATGAAAAACCAGCGTCTGTGAACAATTCATAAAATCTGTGCGAAAGCGGGCGCACGGGCGGCACGCCCAGTTGTTTTTTGTCGCTTTTCGTGATATACTGAGACAAAATCGGAGATCAGGAGGAACAGCAGGTGGCTGATTTTTCAAAGTTTCGCACGGCGGTCAGCGGTTTTAACCGCACCGACGTTGTCAATTATATCGAATCGACGTCCATTGAGCACCAGAAGGCCCTGCGCAAGCTGACTGACGAGCGCGATAAGCTTGCCGCTGAAAATGCGCGCCTTCAGGTCGAACTGGCAGGTCTGCAGAAGCGTCTGGAGCAGGCACAGGCGGACAACGACGCGCTTTCCGGGCAGGTGAACGCGCTCGCGCAGGAAGGCTCTGATCTGGCGGAGCAGTTGAAAAAGGCCGAAGAGGCGCAACAGGAACTGCTGACGCGCCCCGACCCGCAGCCGTCGGAGCCGGTGCCGCAGCCGGAAGAGCCGGAAACAGAAAATGAGCCGGATGAACCGGTGCAGGAACCGTCGCTTACCGAAAAAGAGTTGACCGCCTACCGCCGCGCCGAGCAAACCGAACGCAACGCGGCTGTGCGCGCCCGGCGCATCTATGCGCAACTGTCGAATCTCTGCGAGGACGCCCGTACCCGTTATATGGATTCCGGCGAGGAGATTGCCGCGCTGGCAGCCGACCTGTCCACCGGCCTTTCCCGGCTTCAGGACGCGTTCGCTGAGGTACAGGTGATCTTCGACGACGCACAGAACGCCTTCGACGATATGCAGCTGCCGGAGACAGCCGCGGAGGAGCCGGAAGAATAAAAGGCTCCCCTGAAAGGGAACTGGCGCAAAGCGCCTGATGGATTGCAGCAGGCAGGGGCGAAAAGCATAGACCGATGCACCCCCGTGTGCACCACCAAATTTCATTGTAGGGGCCGATGCCTACATCGGCCCCTACAGGACTGCCGCAAATCCGTACTGCCCTATAAATCCGCAAAGTCTTTATGCACCCTGACTCTTCCCTCCCATGGGAAGATTTTTTTACCTGGAGGTATCTATGAAACTGGTATCCTGGAATGTCAACGGCCTGCGGGCCTGTCTCGGCAAGGGCTTTCTTGACTACTGCACGCAGGAAAACGCCGATGTGATCTGCCTGCAGGAGACAAAGCTTCAGCCGGAGCAGGCGGTCTTTGAACTGCATGGCTATCACCGCTATTTTTATTCTGCCGAGAAAAAGGGCTATTCCGGCACGGCGATTCTGACAAAGCAGGCCCCGCTTTCTGTTCGGTATGGACTCGGACTCGACGAGCATGACCACGAGGGGCGGCTCATCACTGCGGAATACCCAGAATTTTATCTTGTCTGCTGCTATACGCCCAATTCTCAGGATGGATTGAAGCGTCTCGATTACCGCATGCAGTGGGAGGACGCGCTGCACGCATATCTGCTGCGGCTGGACGCGGAAAAGCCGGTTGTTTACTGCGGCGATCTGAACGTTGCACATGAAGAGATCGACATCAAAAACCCAAAGGCGAACCGGCAGAACGCGGGCTTTTCTGATGAGGAGCGCGCGAAGATGACGCGGCTTCTGTCCTCTGGCTTTGCCGACACGTTCCGCCGTCTGCACCCGGATCTGGCGGGCGTATACTCGTGGTGGAGTTACCGCTTCCATGCGCGCGAAAATAACGCAGGCTGGCGTATTGACTATTTTATTGTCTCCGAACGGCTGCTGCCGCGCGTGGTTTCATCGGAAATCCGCACGGACGTGCTCGGCAGCGACCACTGCCCGGTCGTGCTGGAACTGTCCGTATGACGCAGGAGGAATTTACCGCCCGCTATATGCCGCAGTTCAGTGAGCAGCAGAAGGCCGCTGTCATGGAGACGGAGGGGCCGGTTCTGCTGCTGGCCGTGCCCGGAAGCGGAAAGACGACAGTGCTGGTGACGCGGCTCGGCTATATGGCGCTGTGCTGCGGCATCGACCCGGCACGCATTCTGGCCGTGACCTACACCGTCGCTGCTACGCGGGAACTTCGCGCACGCTTTACCGCACGTTTCCCGGACCTTGCCGGGCGAACGCCGGAATTCCGCACGATCAACGGGCTGTCAGCTAAAATCATTGAGGCCTGCGGACGGCAGCGCGGCCCAGCCTTTGAACTGCTGGAGAACGCCGGAGAACTGGCCTCACTGGTCGGGCGCATCTATCAGGAACTGAACGGCGAATATCCCACTGACAGTACCATCCGCGAGGTGCGCACGGCGATCACCTATTGTAAGAATATGATGCTAAGCACGGACGAAATCGCCGCGCAGGACTTCAGCTTGCCGCACTTTGCCGAACTCTACGCGCGCTACTGTGCCGCGCTGCGCGAAGCGCGGCAGATGGATTACGACGATCAGATGGCTTACGCGCTGGCGATTCTCAGAAAGCGGCCCGAAATTCTGGCAGAATTTCAGGAACACTATCCCTATCTCTGCGTGGACGAATCGCAGGATACATCCCGCGTGCAGCATGCGATCATTGAACTGCTGGCGCAAAAGACCGGGAATCTCTTCATGGTCGGCGACGAGGACCAGAGCATCTATGGCTTCCGCGCGGCCTATCCGGAGGCGCTGCTGCGCTTTTCTGCGGTCTGGCCGGGCGCGAAGACGCTGCTGCTGGAGGACAATTACCGCTCTACGCCGGAAATTCTGCGGCTGGCAGGCATGTTTATTGAGGGAAACCGGGAGCGCTATTCCAAGACCATCCGCGCAACAAGGGCGAAGGGCCGCCGGGTGCATCTTGCGCACGCAGCCTCGCGGCAGGCGCAGTACCGGTATCTGCTGGCGCTGGCTGGGGAGCAGGGCGCGCCGTTTTCCGTTTTGTACCGCAACAACGATAGCGCCCTTCCGCTGATCGACGCGCTGGAGCGCGCCGGACTTCCATACCACTGCCGCAGCTTTGACGACACGTTTTTTACCCACCGCATTGTCTGCGACGTGCAGGACATTCTGCGCTTCGCCGCAACGCCGGACGACGCGGAACGCTTTCTGCGCATTTATTATAAATTCGGTGCCCTGATCTCCAAGGAGGCGGCGCAGGCCGCCTGCATGCAGAGCGGACGTACAAACACGCCGATTCTGGACTGCCTGCTGGCGCAGGCAGGATTATCGGATGAGGGGCTTGAACGCGTGCGGCGTTTAAAGGCGGGGTTCGAGGCACTGGAAACGCAGCCCGGAGAAGCACTGATGCGCACGATCTGGGGCCCGCTGGGCTACGGCGGTTTTGTGACCGAACGGCGGCTCGATCCCGGAAAATATTTCATTCTGCAGATGCTTGCCGCGCGGGAGCCGTCGGCGGAGGCGTTTCTGGCCCGGCTGGACACGCTGCGGCAAACCATCCGCGTACATACGGACGCGCCGGATGCACGCTTGACGCTTTCAACGATCCATTCAAGCAAGGGGCTGGAATATGAACAGGTGTATCTGCTGGATATCCACGACGGCGTGCTCCCGTCCCGGCCGGACGCGGCAGACGGAACGGCGGACGAGCGTCGGGAGTACGAAGAAGACCGCAGGCTTTTCTACGTCGCCATGACGCGGGCAAAGGACGAGTTGACACTGTTCGATTACCCGGATGCACCATCCGCGTTTATCAGGGAGGCGCAGGGCTATCTGCCTGTTCCGGTGCGCGCAAAGGACGATTTCGCTGCCATCGTGCCGGAAAACGCCTGTGGTCTGCGTTATCGCCACGAAACGCACGGCGAGGGACGCATTCTGGCGCAGTGCGAAGACGAGATGCTCCTTGCATTTCCGGACGGTGACAGGCTCATGCGTGCGGGACAGATGCTGCTTGAACGAAGCCGCGAGGCCGTCTTCCAGACACCGGGTCTGCCTGCTGCGGCACAGATGCCGGACGCGCAGACGCTCGGGCCGGGGAGCGTCATCCGGCATAAAAAATACGGCATGGGCCGTATCGTATCCATAGACGGCCCGTTTGCCGATATCCGGTTTGAAGGCGAAACAGCAGCACGCCGGTTCAATCTGGCACACTCTCTGCGCAGCGGCTTCCTGTTCGCCGCGCGCTGAGGACGCGAAAAGCCGCCGGCATGCGCTGCCGGCGGCTTTCCTTGAGAGAAAAAGAGAAAAGAGAGGAGAAATGGATGAATGTCTATTTGAAAGGCTGCTGTTGTCTCTCCGCGGAACTTTCCGTGAAGCAGCTTCCTTATGCTCCAAGGATACCGGATTTTGCCCGGTTTGTGGTGAACAGTTTGTAAACGAAGTATAAAGAAATCCTGAAATTGCAGTGCCGCAACCGGCAGTTGACAGATTTTCAGGCGGACTTGCTGGCATGCAACTGCAAAATCCCGTAGAATAGCGGCATCAACCAGAGGAGGAAACACGCATGATCTTTGCAGACAAATTGATCGCCCTGCGGAAAAAGGCGGGCTGGTCGCAGGAGGAACTTGCGCAGCAGCTGAACGTCTCGCGGCAGTCCGTATCCAAATGGGAGGGCGCGCAGTCCGTTCCAGACCTCGACAAGATCGTCCAGCTGAGCCGCATTTTCGGCGTCAGTACGGATTACTTATTAAAGGACGAGCTGGAAGAGCAGGAGCCTGCCCCCGCACTTTCCGAGCAGCCGCAGCGCCGCCGTGTGAGCATGGAGGAGGCTTCGCGCTATCTGGAACTGCGCCGCGCTGCCGCGCCGAGGCTGGCGCTGGCTACGTTTTTGTGCGTGATCTCACCCATTCTGCTGATTTTGCTCGGCGGATTGAGCGAGTACACCGCCCGCATCACAGAAAATGCGGCGGCTGGCATCGGCCTGAGCGTCCTGATCGTGCTGGTCGCCGCCGCAGTCGGCATTTTCCTGACGTGCGGCGCGAAGGCGAAGCCGTTTGCGTTTCTGGAAACCGAGCCGTTTGAGACGGAATACGGCGTGAGCGGCATGGTACGGCAGCGCCGTCAGGACTTTGAGCCCATAGCGAACCGCCTGAATCTCATTGGCACGATTCTGTGCATCGTATCTGTCCTGCCGCTGTTTGTGAGTATGTGCCTTACGGGCTCTGATCTCATGTACATCGGTGCGGTGTGCCTGCTGCTGGGCTTTGTCGCGCTGGCCTGCATCGTGTTCGTCTACGCCGGAACGCAGACCGCCGCGATGGAAAAGCTGCTGGAGGAGGGCGACTACACCCGCCAGAGAAAGTCCAAAAGCCGCTTGATCGGGACAGTCAGTGTCTGCTATTGGCTGATCGTGACGGCCATTTTCATGTTCTACACCTTCGGGCCGTATGGCAACGCGCAGGCAAAATACAGCTGGTTCATCTGGGCAATCGCAGGCATCCTGTACGGCGCCGTAATGGCCGTACTCCGTCTGGTCGGGCAGAACAGTAAAAAATGAAGCAGGCAGGATAAAACAATTCCGTTGAAAACGTTCTCAACGGAATTGTTCCGGTGCTATTGGTGCAGTCACTGGCTATGCTGCACCCGCAATGCTGTCCGCGCGGCGCTGGTCAGCTTGCCGTGTCGGCCCCAGCCGGATTGACCGACTAAGGAGACATTGTCATAGCCTCCAAGAACTCCAATTTAGGCTGGCATCTGTTTTTTCCGTATAGGACATATAGGATTCTAAATTTCTACAGGCACTGTTTGATATTAACGGTTCAGTACAGTTCTGAAGCTTTTTTAACGTTCCAACAGCATCTGCTGTTGCCGTGCCTAATTCTAAGCACTTAATCGCACCGACCAGTTTGTAATACGGTTCATCCTCTTTGAGCAGCGCAGAATACACTTCACGCTCAATGGCAGACTCCGAAAGTGTATCTTTTCATTTCTCATTACCATCTTCATTATACATCAACAGTGATAAATTATCAACCTTTTTAAAAAGACATTAGTATGAACTTCAAAAACCGGAAAAACAGCAAATCATGAGGATACGAAAATGAACGGAGTTTTATCAGATTTATCGCCCTTTCTTGATCAGAATGCGCGGCTGCTGGCTTTTCCAGCCAAGCACAAAAAGAAGCTGCTGGCACTCTGGTATTTGGCCGGAAAAATTGAGGCCGGGCGGCAGTATACCGAAGCGGAACTGAATGATCTGCTGGATGAATGGACGCGGTTTCACAATCCGGCGACGCTTCGCCGGGAGTTATACAACAAACAGCTTCTCAACCGGACGACCGATTGCAGTCACTATTGGAGAGCAGACCCGCTCCCGGTGCTTACGGATTTTATCGGGCGCTATGTTTAATGATCTTTTGTACCGGCAATACGGGCTTCACATCCATCACGCGCAGCACGCCCTGACCGGCGCGGGCTCTGATACATGGCTTCTGACCTGCACAGAGGGAGACTATGTATTAAAGTTTCCGGCGTCCGGTGCGATCAATCACCCGGAGGCGGAGCCGAAGTTGTGCGCATTTCTGTGCAGGCACGACATTCCCGCCTGCGCATTTTTAAAAAATCACACAGGCGGATATCTCTCCCTGGATAACGACGGGCGCATGTTTACCGTGCAGCAGCGTTTCCCGGGCCATACACCACCGAAGCCAGCATCACACTGGACGTCATGCTTCACATTGTAGCACCCCTTTTCCGTTTTCCTCTATGACGCAGAGGAAGATTATTAGACGGAGAACAGGTGATAGAATAAAGAACTGAGCCAGGCACATGAAATCCCATGTGCCTGGCTTTTGATCAATCTTGTCGCTGAATTTTTATTGCATTTTTCTCAACTTCAACGGGATCCACCACCACTAGAAAGAAATGTTGTCGGAAGTGCCGGAGATAAAACCAGTTTGAGACTGCCTGCGCTGTTCCACACTCTTCCAATAGCTGAACTACAAAACTGCTTTGCTTCCTCATATCCGTCGTCAAAGAACCTCGTAATCCAACCCTTATTTTTTGCATAATCCACGAAATTCTGCTCACCTACGATTCGCAACTGAGCAAGATGCGTCAGATATCTGTCACTGACCAAATGATCCGCTGCCTTGCAATCATAGCTGAATCTCGTTTCGACCAGTGTTGAGAGCGCTAATTCTTTTACGGCCTGTATCATACTTTCCCAGCACAACGAATTATCTATACACTCTGCCTTGTGGGACATCCCCAGCAACAAATCAAGCACATCGTACGCCGCCTTGGCTGCTTTTGTATAGGGGTTAAGTTCAACAAACTTTGATACAGCGTATTCTGTTCCACCCATTAGGATATCATGCACAACTGCAAATCCAAGTTGCGCGTTATAGTCCTTAAATCCACTTGCGAAAACGCCATATATTTGATTGGCGGCGTCGCGCACCATTTTTCTGTCACCGTTTTCCGCCAGATATGCGATGATATCCAAGTTCTCCATATAGGCCGCCGTATTGGCATTAAGTTTTGCGTATGTTTTTACCGTATCTGCAATATTGACCGACGTATCGAAAACAGAAGCAGCTACTGCGATAGTCTCTGCATTTGACAAACGTGTAAAGTTCTTTTTGTTCATCAAATGCTGGTATTTATCAGCAAAATCGGTAACCTTTATAGATATCTTCTTGAAAACTCCATATTTTTCTAACTGCTTGTTGATCTGAATAAAATCGTCGGCAAGTTTATCTAACCGTCCTTCATCACCCAAAGTGCCTGCTGCAGCAATTCTTTTTTGAATTGTCTTCAGCTGGCTCCTGAGTATATATAATTTATCCAGTTCCTCGGTAATTTTGTCTACAACCTTATTTCCGCCTTTAATTGCCTTAATAACCTTATTTATCGCTTCTAAAGTATCATGGGTATTCTCAGCGATTATAGCTTTTGCATTCTCTTCGGCATTTACATTTATTGTATTGTTGGCATAATCATAGAAATAGTCCATGCAAAGCTGCTTACAGGCTTTCACCGGAGTCCAGTTAAAACTCAGCACATCAGTCAGATTCACCGCAATAGCAGTAGCAATGCTATTATCGTATGAATCAGTGAGCTGATAATCCGCGAAAATCCCATCAGTAAAAATCCAGTCAGCAGCTATGGAATCATATGAGTACTTTAATGGATCCATCCCAAGAATACTTTCTTTTTTGTCATCGTATCCATCAAGATCACTGTCAGGCATCGTCGGATCGGAGATCATTTTAATGAACACCTTATCTCCGGATTGCATAATGACGAGTTCTTCACCGTTTTTCAAACCGTCTCCATCGTAGTCATCCGAAAGAACACCGTTTTCGTCATAAGTAAAGTCATATCCGATAAAGCGGCTCAAGATACCAGTGCTTAGCGGAAGCGATCCATCGCAGATTAGTTTGTTATAGTAATCCGGAATACCGTCTCCATTCGTATCTGTTGTCAAATCAATCGTATTGCTCTCGATTTCTTCAAACACGTCATCCAAATTTAAAATATTGTCGGTGTCAAAGTCTTCTGTTGTGGCATGATAGTATTTACCGTTTGTTCCATCTGCAATTTTTTTCAGTACCGTTTCGGATGCGCTTCCCATTCCGATTGTGTAGACCACAACATTGTTTTCAGAAGCGCTCTTTATCAAAGCATCATATGAATAGGTGTACCGGTTATCCTCGCCATCGGTAATAAAAATTATATACTGGTACTCAGACTCCGATTGTGTTAGTTCATTAAGAGCCATATGAAGCCCCGTAGAACCATCAGTGCCGGAATTGGTATTATATCCGCTATCATACGATATGCTGTCGATGGCGGCATTCAGCTGCTGTTTGTCTGTTGTCAGCGCAGAAACAAGTGTAGCCGTCTTTATGAATTTTACAACTGCCGCCTGATCCGTATCTGCACGAAGTTTTGAAATGAATCTTTTCGACAATGCTTTGAAAATCTGCTTGGGATCATTATCATCCATGCTAGCCGAGTAATCTATAACAAAGACAATATCAAGCTTAGCATTTTCATCATCTCCATCAAAGAGTGGCGGCTTGATATCTGCTGCCCATACATCGTCAAATTCAATTTTATTTAGCAGAATGTATGTTGAAAAGTGTTCAACCGAAACGCTGACTTTTCCATCAACAACCGTTTGATTTGGTAATTCCTCCAATTCCTGCGTCTTTTCGTTGTAATAGTAGATTCTCGGCTGGAAGTCGTCTCCGATGCTTCCTAAACTGCGATCATAAGAAAACTCCAGCACAGCAGCCTTGATATTTCCGTCAGCGTTGAAATCATATGCCGCTCCTAAATATCCAGGAACGTTCTCAGTAAGCAGTGGATTATCAAGCATGCTGACCGCAGATACTCTGACACTTCCCAAAACAGAGCCGTCAACACTGGCTGTTACGGAAGCGGAAACAGGGTTGTCTTCCGACAGCGGAGCGCTACTGGACGTTTCCGTAAATTCATTTTGTGCTACCAGAGGATCAGTACCATAGAGGATTTCTGTTCCATCATCGGCCCCATCTCCGTCCGTATCCTTGATTCGCGGATCTGTATGATACAGTTCTATTTCATCTTTATCACTCAAACCATCAAAGTCGGTATCTTTAACTACCGGATTTGTCCCAAGTTCAATTTCCTGACCGTTCGAGAGGCCATCTTGGTCGTAATCTTCATCGTAGTCCGAAATCCCGTTTCCGTCACTATCCTTTTCCAACGGGTTATAACCAAATATCATTACCTCCTGATAATCTGTTAATCCGTCGCCATCCGTATCCTGCAAATTGATATCCGTTTTTTTTGCTATCTCTAAATAGTCGGCAAGCCCATCTCCATCGGTATCCCCTAACGAGTCTTCCGATACCCAATACGCAAAGAGACTTATATTTGCGTTAATTGGTTCGTTATAAGCATTAAAGAGATCATTACATTCTTTTGACGTAGACCAACCAGCAAAATAAAAGCCGTCACATGTCGGTTCTGCTGGGACCGTCATCATCTCGCCCTGTTTTACCACTTGCTGCGGTGGAACCCCCTGTACATTTTCTCCATTTCCATCAAATGTAACCGTGAAGGATTGTCCCGGGGTAGGATCGGGATCCGGGGTAGGATTAGGTGCGGGCGGGAGGACGGTACCGGTGCTGGATGCGGGCTTGGATGCGGGAGTAGACGCGCCTGCAATGTTCTTGCAGAACCGGGCGAGGATGGCCGCTACCTGTGCGCGGGTTGCGCTGCCCTTCGGATCAAGCTTGCTGCCGGAGCCGTTGATCAGTCCCTCTGCGCTTGCCCATTTCATGGCTGTGAGCGCATAGCTGCCGACCGTACCGGCATCTGCAAATCTGCTGATCTCGGCAGAAGCTGTTACGGCGTAGCCGCAGAAAGTGGCATAGCGGTACAGAATTGCCGCCAGCTGCTCACGCGTAATTGCATTATCCGGGCCGAACGTGCCGTCCGTATAGCCGCTGACGATCTTGTTTTCTGCCGCCCATGTGATTGCCTTCTCGTAGTACTTCCCTGCCGCCACGTCGCCAAACGGGCATGCGCCGGAAACGGCAGGCTCGCCGGAAAGGCGGTGCAGGATCGTCACGATCATGCCGCGGGTCGTGGTGGCCTTCGGGCTGAACGTGCCGCTGCCTGTTCCGTTCATCAGGCCATTTTCGCATACATATCGGACATCATCATAAAACCAGTCGGACGTTTTCACATCAGAAAACGTGCTGTCTGCCGCCAATGCTGACATTGGCAGCATCCCGAGCAACAGGACCATGCTCAGGAACAGGGCAAGGATTCGCTTTGATCGTTTCATGCCATTTTTCCTCCTATTGTGTGTTTTCTCTCATCTGTGTGTATCTTTCATGGTACGAAGTATACACTACTCTATATTGATTGTACCGGACATTTCCAGTGAATGCAAGGATTATTTCTCCATTTTAGAAATATTTCTGGCAATTTCGTCAAAAAGCGCCTATTTGCTTAAAAACCCCCGCAGAGGCGGCCCGGCCAGCCGCTCTGCGGGGGTTCTCACTATGTAAGATTAAATTCAATGCAGATGGGGCGCATCGGTCAACCTAAAATGGCTTCGCCGCGCTCGTCAAGCTGCTGGTTGCAGGCGACAAGGCTCATGCCGTTGTCGAGCGCGTAGAACAAAATGCTGTCACACGGATCCCGGACATAAAGCTGCGCGTAGCCCGCATGCCGCAGAAGCTTCTGCGGCTCGTCCGTTCGGAGGCCGACTCTGGAGCACAGGCAAAGCAGATTGTCACGACTCTGACGTCAGATGCAGCAGTTCCGGCAACTCCTGCGCACACAGCGCGAGTGCATTCTGCGCCGGTATGCGAGCGCGGACGTGCCGTGCTGTGCATATCGTGTGCCATTGGCGGCGTCCGGTTTGCTCTACAGCAGCTGCGGCAGGAACCGGAGATATCCGCACAGGTGCAGAAGCAGACATCGGAACTCGACCATGAAGCCGTCACACTGCAGGAGCCGGATCCGCTCACCGCCGCGGCCTGGACACATTCGTGTCCGGGCCGGTTTTTTATGCAAATTCGATCTCGTCGCAGATGATTTTCGTATCGATCAAGTCGGATGGGCGGATTCCCCGGTGCGCGGGGCCTGCCGGGGCATCGAACAGGATGTGCACCTCGTAGCCCATCCCGCTCTTATGCCGGTAAAGTTCCCGGTACAGCCAGACCGCACCGACACGGGGCGGCTCCTGCTTGAGCCTTGCACCGCGGAAGGTCACGGTATGGTATTCGGAATACGGGCTGTCAATGCGAAGCGTGAGATCCGTCCCGGTGATGATTTCCCGCACCACGCCGTCGTGGAAGAAAAATTGCTGTAACAGCCCGTCCGGCAGCGTCTCGCGCGTCTGCGCGGCGCAATAGGCCCGGTCAATCTCGTCCAGCTGCTTCTGCACCTCCGGCGTCATCGGGTCAGCCTGACAGGCGATGTACCATTCCTTTGTAAGATACCGCATAACTGCCTCCTCTATTTAATGGATACAACCCATTCCCCGCCGCAGAGCAGGTATTGGAATTCCGTCAGTCCCGGCGCGTTCATCATGTGCAGCATCTCTTCGAGATCGTCCACAGTTTTCAAGGACGGAAGCTGGCTGTATTCTACCCACTTCATCTCCCCTTCCTCCGATGACGTCAGCGTTCCTGCCCATTCCACAGCCTTGAACAGCAGCACAACGTACCGGCCGGCTTCGATTGGGAACTGCTTGACGCCGACCAACTTCGGGTTCCGGATCGTCAGCCCTGTTTCTTCCCGCATCTCCCGGATTACAGCGTCTACAAACGATTCTCCCGGCGCCACATGCCCGCCCGGCAGCGCCCAACCGTGCCAGTCTTCCTTTTTCCGGTTCTGCAGCAGCACTTTGCCGCCGTCCTCCAGCAGACACACCACGGTCAGTTCCACATTTTCTGTTCTGTGCATGCTCCCATCCCCATCATTCCTGTTTTTGCACACTGCGTCTTCCTGCCATGCTGTTTTCATTGTAGCAAAGAAGAAACAGCGGCGCAACCGGTTTTTCCGCAGCAAAATCAGAGGCAGATGCTGTCTGTGCGCGCTGCCAGCTGCCAGAAAGCCCCGTGGTCCATCGCCATAAAATCGCTGATATCTTTGAACTGCGGCTGCTCGAACAGCATCCGAAGCGTGAATGCTGCGGCCACCTCATGCTTGCAGAGTTCCGGATATGGGCAGTCGCAATAGATATCCGTCATCATGCCGTCACTGAAGCAAAAATCGACTCGATACCATTTAGTGCCCTTCACATAGGCAACGTGTTATGAGGCATCTGTCGCAACGGTCTAGCGTCTGCTTGAAAAGTTAGAAAAGGACTCGAAATCTTTCGATTTCGAGTCCTTTTGCCTGTGCCATGTGAACACTATAGATCAGCTGCTGAAACTGAAAACGAAACCACAATCCAGCGGCAGCGATTGTGAGTTTGAGCGGAGGAGTGACGGAACAAGTGAAAGATGACTTTTTGATGCGAAGCATAAAAAAGTCGTCGTGAACTTGCGCAGTCCACGACGACTTGGTCCGAGTGTAATTATAGGATCTCAAAAAACACAGATATATCAACGGTTTGCTGGTAGTCGGCAAGAGGTATTTATTCTAAAAATTCAAAATGACGAGAACAACGCCGCCCAACAGGACAACGGGCGGCGTTTTCATATATAAAACCATGAAGGGAGGTCACTTCCACCCGGCCAGTCTGCGGACTGGCTTTTTTCATGCCACGAAAAGGAGGTTTGCAAATGGCAGATGATAAGAAAAATATTCCCGATGTAGCCTCACCTACTGAGGCACCCGCTCCCACGGTAGAAGTTGCCGCCGTGCCGGAGCCGCCTACTCCTGATCCTGTGCTGACTGACGCGGAGACGGTCATGCTGGAACACGAGGGGCAGGCGGCGCTCTTTGAAATGGGTGAGGCCGTACCTGATCCCGCTGACGCTGTTACCCACGCCGAGGTGGAGGAGCCTGCCGCTCCCGAAGTCCCCAAGGCCGAAAAGGAACAGGCGCAGCCGCCCGCTCCCGGCAAGGACGATCCCGCCCCGGCACATTCCGGCAAGGTGGTGGATTTTTCCGCCGCCCGTGACGAGGCGGCCAAGGAAGAGAAAAAGACGGTCAAGCAGAAGCCGCCTACCGAAAAGGACAAGGCTGCCAAGCCCGGCAGAGGTCGCCCGTCCAAGGAGGGCAAGGCCGCTCCCAATAAGGCAAAGCCGCCCAAACCTCGGGACAAAAAGTCCCAAAGCAAGCCCATCCCGGAGAGGCCTGCCGTGGATAAGGGCGGCGCTCCCGCTGGTGCGGAGGTCACGCCAGAGCCGTCTGCGCCCCGTGACGCCACCCGTGCCGAAAAAGAGGAGATCGTCTATCTCAATCTGTCTGACCTGCATCCGTTCAAAAATCATCCCTTTGGTGTCCGGGACGATGCGGAGATGCAGGGGCTTGTGGAGTCGGTCAAGGCAGCGGGCGTCAATCAGCCTGCGCTGGTGCGTCCCCGTGAGGATGGCGGCTATGAGATCATCGCAGGCCACCGCCGCCAGCGGGCAAGCGAGCTTGCCGGATTTGCGAATATGCCGTGTATCGTCCGCAACATGACGGACGATGAAGCCATCCTCGCCATGACGGATGACAACCTCCGCCACCGTGAGCGCATTTTGCCCACGGAAAAGGCGCAGTCGCTGAAAATGCAGGTGGAGGCAATCAAGCACCAAGGCTCCCGTCCCGGTGAGGAGGACAAGGATGCCGGAAAACGCTCCACGCAGGTCGTGGGAGATCGTAACGGCATGAACTACAAGCAGGTGCAGCGGTACATCCGTCTGACCGAGCTTGTGCCGGATTTGCAGAAAATGGTGGACGAGAAAAAGCTGGCGTTCACCCCGGCGGTGGAGATCTCATTCATCCGCCCCAAAAATCAGAGGTATATCGCCGTATCCATTGAGGGGCAGCAGTCCTCGCCCTCGCTGTCGCAGGCACAGAAAATGCGGGAGCTGGACAAGGACGGCAAGCTCAACGGCGATGTGATCGACGGTATTCTGTCGCAGGAGAAAAAGGAGGTAGACAAGGTGATCATCAATAGTGCGGAACTGGAAAAGTATTTCGGCAAGGACAAGTCCCCGAGAGAAATGAAAGACAAGATCATTTCTCTGCTGGATGACTGGAAGTCTAAGCAGCCGCCCGAGCTGGGCAAGCCCGAAAAGAAAACGGATCTGGAAAAGTGACCTTGGGACTTTTTGTCCCGAGGTCTTTCGTTTCCCCTGATGGCTCTTGTGGTTATATCCCCCGTCGCCGCCCGTATTCCAGCATGGCCGGGAACGGGCTGTCAAGGGTGCATCGCACCGCTGTTTTCAGCGGCCAGCCCTTGACCGCCTGTCCCGGCTATGCTTTTTCTCCGGCAAGCGGCGGGGGGCTATCCTCCAGAGCCGCCCCC
>ERZ780207.764-NODE-764-length-32174-cov-17.601015_pt1 | contig 32174 bp, 24 predicted proteins | sample MGYA00510977_ERZ780207 | MGnify/ENA primary metagenome ERZ780207 (study PRJEB29588, sample SAMEA2151383) | human gut metagenome | biome: human gut; feature: human-associated habitat; material: faeces | place: Denmark | collected 2008/2010 ...
AAGCAAAAGGCATCTTATAAAAGCCGAAAGACCGCAAGAAGTAATCTGAAAAATCCTTACACGGCCTAATGACCGATTTGGGTTCAATCGCGGGCTGGGAGCTGGGCTTTCACGAAGCGTGGGTTGCCAAACTGGTCACGAATGACCTGTGCCTGTTCGAAGCCGTTTTCCTCAAGTAAGCGGCAGGTTTCGCCACCAAATCGGCGATTGATTTCCAAATAGATACGCCCTGCTGGCTTCAATGCCACGGCGGCATATTTGGCGATGGCACGATAGAAGAGCAAAGGGTCGGCATCGGGCACAAACAAGGCGGTGGCTGGCTCGTGCTCCAACACATTGCGCTCCATATCGGCACGCTCGCTGTCGCAAATGTAGGGCGGATTGCTCACCACCACATCAAGGCTATCAGCCTCTGGCACAGCGGTTAGAATATCGGTCTGCACGTAATCGACCTTGGCTTTGAGCGATGCGGCATTCTCCTTTGCCACCGCAAGTGCCTCAGCCGAGATGTCGAATGCCTCGACCTCTGGCCAGCGTAGTGCCAATGCCAGCGAAATGGCGATACAACCGCTGCCGGTGCCTATGTCGAGCACACGAAGGTCGGCGGCGCCACCGGCATCGTCGGTAATCATATCCACCAGCAACTCCGTTTCTGGGCGTGGGATAAGTGTGGCTGGCGTAACCTTGAACTCATGCCCATGGAAGCGCGCATGGCCAAAAATATACTGGATAGGTTCGCCCTTGCACAGCCTGCCGGCAATGCTACGAATGCGCTCCACCAGCACCTCGTCTTGTTCCACATTTCCGCGCAAAAGCACATCCACAGGGCTGTAGTGAAGCACTTCCTCCACCACCATGCGTGCCAAGGCGTTAGCCTCAGCCACATCATAGCACTCCTGCAAACGGTGCTTTAACTCTATAATTATATGTTCGGTTGTCATCACTGCAAAATTACTGCAAATTATCGGAATATCAAATCACCCAAAATTTTCCCCCACCCCATCACCCCAAAACTATTTCCACATTTAAAAAAAAATCGCTATATTTGCAGAACATCAACCACGAACTCTCATGAACAAATCAAACGATGCCAATTCACAGCCTAATTTACTCGTAAGGGTGTTTCGGTTCTACCGCGATGGTTTTCGCAGTATGACCGTGGGGCGCACACTTTGGGCGATTATCGCGGTGAAACTGGTGGTGTTTTTCTTGATTCTCAAATGGTTGCTTTTCCCCGACTTCCTTGCTGGAAAAGCCGACAGCGACCAGGGAAAAGCGGAATACGTGAGAGAACAAATCACAAGACGATAACAAATGTAACGACAATAAAACATAACGATTAATACTTATATGGAAGAACTAACTAACGTAGTCGATTGGTCGCGTGCGCAATTCGCACTCACCGCCATCTATCACTGGCTTTTCGTGCCGCTCACTCTTGGGCTGGGCGTGATTATCGCCATTATGGAAACCATCTTCTATCGCACTCGCGACGAGAAGTGGCTTGCCACCACAAAATTTTGGATGACGCTTTTTGGCGTGAACTTCGCCATCGGTGTTGCCACGGGCATCATACTCGAATTTGAGTTTGGCACCAACTGGTCGAACTACAGTTGGTTTGTGGGCGACATTTTCGGCGCACCGCTTGCCGTGGAGGGTATCTTGGCATTCTTTATGGAGTCCACCTTCATTGCTGTGATGTTTTTCGGATGGAACCGTGTTTCGCCTAAGTTCCACCTCGCCGCCACTTGGCTCACTGCCATCGGCGCAAGCATTTCCGCCTATTGGATTCTGGTGGCAAACGCTTGGATGCAAGACCCTGTGGGCTGCACCTTCAACCCCGAAACCATGCGCAACGAAATGACCAGCTTTTGGACCGTGGCAACCTCGCCTATGGCATTGAGCAAGGTGCTGCACACCGTGCTGAGCGCGTGGACCCTTGCCGGCGTGTTTGTAGTGGGCGTTTCGGGATGGATGCTGCTTCGCAAACGCAATGCCGACCACTGCTTCCGCAGCCTGAAAGTGGGCGCGTGGGTAGGCTTTATCGGCATTGTGCTCACCTCCATTTCGGGCGACACCTCAGCTGTGACCGTGGCTGAACGCCAACCCATGAAACTGGCAGCGATGGAGGGCCTGTACAAAGGACAACACGGACAGGAAATTGTGGCATTCGGCATTCTCAACCCTGCAAAGACGGTGGACAACGATGAAGACCCATATTTGATGAAAATTGCCATTCCATACGGGCTTTCAATCCTTGCCAACCACGACCCACAATCGTTTGTGCCGGGCGTGAACGATATTATCAACGGCATTTCGATGGACCGCGACGGCAATGCAATCAACACCGTGTCGTACGCAGAGCGCATGAAGCGAGGAAAAATGGCAAAAGAGGCGGTTGCCGCACACCATGTAGCAGTGCAGATGGGCGACAAGACTGCCATGGCTGAAGCCAGCAAGGCGATTGAAGCCAACTACCCCTATTTCGGCTACGGCTATCTCGACACACCACAAGAGGCAGTGCCCAACATTCCCCTCACGTTCTACACCTTCCACCTGATGGTGACTGTGGGTGGATACTTGATGGTGTTTATGCTCTTGGCACTCGTGTTTGCCTACAAACGCCAGTTGCTGGAAAAGGCACGCTGGGCAAAGTGGTGGCACATGCTCGCCATCGCCACCATTCCCCTCACCTACCTGTGTAGCGCATGTGGCTGGATTGTGGCAGAAGTGGGCCGCCAGCCTTGGACTATTCAAGACCTGATGCCCAACAAGGTGGCTATCAGCGACCTCAGCGCAGGATATGTGCAAATCACCTTCTGGGTGTTCGCATTCATCTTCACCGCTCTGCTCATTGCCGACGTGAGCATCATCATGAAGCAAATAGCAGAAAAATCAAAACAAAATCTCGACACCGTAAAACATTGACAACTATGACACTTGAAATCCTACAAAACTATTGGTGGCTCATCATTTCCATTCTTGGTGCCCTGCTTGTGTTTCTCCTTTTCGTACAGGGCGGTCAGTCGATGCTTATCGGTGAGAAAGATGCCACCCAGCGCACACTGATGATCAGTTCATTAGGTCGCAAATGGGAACTCACTTTCACCACTTTGGTGACTTTTGGCGGTGCGTTTTTCGCATCATTCCCGCTGTTCTACTCCACCAGCTTTGGCGGTGCCTACTGGCTGTGGATGCTCATTCTGTTCAGTTTCGTGATTCAAGCCATTTCCTACGAATACCGCACCAAAAAGGGCAATGTGTATGGCACACGCTTCTACGATGCGCTGCTTTTCGTCAATGGCGTGCTCGGCCCGCTGTTGCTCGGTGTGGCTGTGGGCAGTATGTTTTTCGGCAATGAGTTTTGCGTGACCAAAAACAAGATTCTTGATGTGGAGGCAGCCACCATTTCCACTTGGGGACCGCTCCACGGTCTTGAGGCTATCGCTTGCTGGAAAAACCTGGTGTTTGGCGTGATGGTGCTTTTCCTTGCGCGAACTTTGGCTTCGCTCTATTTTATCAACAATATCGATGATGAAACGCTGCATAGCCACCAACTCAAGCAACTGATGGTGAATGGTGGCGTGTTTGTGCTCACGTTTGTGGTGAGTGCCGCTTTGATTCTTACTTCGGGCGGCGTTGACACCCAAAACGGTGCCGCACAATGGACCGACTACAAATATCTGCACAATTTCATCGACATGTGGTGGTGCCTTATCGTGCTGCTCGCTGGCGTGGTGCTGGCACTTTGGGGCATAGCCAAAACGCTGCTCACGAAAGCCAAATGGAACAAAGGCATTTGGGCAGTGGGCACAGGTGCGGTGCTGGTGGTGCTCTGCCTGTTTTGGACGCTTGGCTACAACGACACAGCCTTCTATCCATCGCTGCTCGACGTGAACAGTTCGCTCACTATCCGCAATAGTTCATCGAGCCAATTCACCCTGCAAGTGATGAGCGTGGTGTCGCTACTCGTGCCATTCGTCCTCGCCTACATCGCCTACGTGTGGCGAGCCATGGACAGCCAAAAAATCACTGAAAAAGAAATTAGAGATTAGAAGTTAGAAATTAGATATTAGATGGTTCGGAGTACTCGGAGTGCTCAGAGTGCTCGGAGAGCTCCGAATCATTATTATTGCCCATGCCCTACTGTGCGAATTGCTTTAGGGATTGCAAGTGGACGAGGGCTTGGGTGCGACCGAGGTGGTAGGTTTTTGCCATCAGTTCGGGGTCGTGGCAGGTATGGCCTATCTCCAGTTTTTGAGGTGGGCGAATCACGAGGGCGTTGCCTGCCTTTTCTTGCGCTGCCACATACTCAAGTTCGGCGTTATACATTTCGTGGCGGTGTGCCATCACATCAATCATTTTCGGATATTTGCGGAGCATCAGCCTGATGAGCGGCATGGCTTTGCTGGCTTGCTTCACGAAGCCTTCGGGCTGGGTGAGCACCACGATGTTGCGCTCATAGCCCACGCTCTTGAAGTATTGGAGGGGTATGCTGTCGGCCATTCCGCCATCGAGCAAACGGTAGCCGCCCACTTCCACAATGTTCGACACCATCGGCATCGATGCCGACGCGCGAATCCACTCCAGTGCCTCGTGTATGTCGGGGTCGCGGAGAATGTGATACACCGGTTTGCCCGTCAGCACATCGGTGCATACCACATGGAAATCAATCGGTGAAGCCAAAAATGCGTCGTAGTCAAACACATCGTAAACCGTGGGCACCACATGGTAGCAAAACTCTGCATTATAAAGGTCGCCAGTGGTGAACAGCGAATGCAAACCGCTGTAACGCTTATCGCGAGCGAAACGCTGATTGTAGCGCAACGCACGCCCAATCTGACCGCTGCAATAGTTCACACCGAATGCCGCGCCAGCACTTACGCCCACTGCACCATCTACCCTGATGCCGTTTTCCATCATCACATCGAGCACCCCGCAGGTAAACATGCCACGGTAGGCTCCGCCTTCAAGCACAAGGCCACATTTTTTCCTAATTTCCATATCTCCGCAATTTTTAAACAGGGAAAAGATTTTAAAAAGGGGAAAGAGCCATGCTCAATCCCCTTTACTATACATGATTTGAAATCTTGATTACAAATTTTTGTAAGGCAAGCGTGCAATCATTTCGCCAAACTTCTTGGCTCCGTCTTTCAGTTTGCTGCCCACCATGGCACGAAGCATGATAGGGAGATCGAGTTGGAGGGCGGTCACGCTCTCGGTGTGCTCTGCGTCGATTTCTTTCAACTCAATCACCAAACCGAATGGCACTGGCGACTGTGCCGCACCGAACACGATTTTCGATGGTTCCACCGTTTCTACGATGCCCAATTTGAGAGGTCCCATTGGCGACTCAATCACCACACCGCCTTCTTCAAATTTCAGGTTCTGAAGGTGAGTGCGAGCCTCTTCAGGAAGTTTGTCGATGTTTTCCTCCATGTGGCGGCGAAACACCTCTGGGTTCGACAGTTTGCTATACACCGTAGCGATGTCGCAATCAATCACATGCTTGTCACTTTTGTATGTCTCCATATAAAAATGTGTATCTCAATAAGAATTTTATTAGTCAATATTCACCACAGCAGGGGTCCAGTTTTCTGGGTCTTCGCGCCAGAGTTGGAGTTGTGCTTCGTCACTCGCTTTGATATATTTGGTTTCAACTGCGGCCTTAATCATTGCGCTATATCCGCTCAGTGTCACCAGTTCAACGCCAGCTTTTTCAAAGGCTTCTACGGCTTGTGGAAACTCGTAGGTGAAGATTGCCACCATACCCACTACATCGGCACCTGCCATACGCAAAGCCTCCACAGCCTTCAAGCTGCTCTTGCCAGTGGACACGAGGTCTTCCACCACCACCACTTTCTGACCGGGCTTGATGTTGCCTTCAATCAGATTTTCCAAACCGTGGTCCTTTGGAGCCGAACGAACATACACCATAGGTTTTCCCAAAGTGTCGGCCACGAGCGCACCTTGAGCAATAGCGCCAGTAGCTACGCCAGCCACCACTTCAGCTTCGCCGAAGTTTTCGAGAATAAGGCGTGAAAGTTCCACCTTAATGAAGTTGCGCACCTCTGGATACGACAGCGTCAGTCGGTTGTCGGTATAAATTGGTGAGTTCCAACCGCTCGCCCAAGTGAAAGGGCTATCTGGTTGAAGCTTTATCGCACTGATTTTAAGCAATTTCTCCGCAAGAAGAAGATCTAATTTTTTCATGATCGTATGTTTGATAGGATTGATATTTAAAATTTAGCACAAAATTACGAATAATATCAGTCACAATAACTATAATTCGGGCGTTTTTTTGTAATTTTGTGTATATCAACACATATCACTCATGACAAATCGACCACCCCGAAAGCCCATATCTCCCACTGCCGCTCTCAACAAGGCGGCGGCTCTCTGCGCACGCTCGGAGCAAGCCAGCGGCGACATCTATGCCAAACTCACAGGCTGGGGACTAACCACCGAAGAAGCCGACGGCGTAATGAAGCAGTTGATTAGCGAAAACTACCTCAACGATGAGCGATACGCCCGCGCCTACTGCCGCGACAAAATGCGATTCAACGGCTGGGGGCGCATCAAGGTGGCTTTTATGCTCAAAAGCAAGGGCATAGGCAAAAGCCATATCGAAGCGGTGCTTGCCGAGGTGAACGAGGAAGAATACATCGCCACGCTTCGCCGTTTGCTGCAAGCCAAATGGCGTGATGTGAGGGGCAAAGAGCCTATGCAGGCGCGTGCCTCGATGATGCGATTTGCCGCTTCTCGCGGTTTTGAGCCAAATGTTTTCTACCCTGTCATCGACGAGGTGATGGGCGGTGATAGCGATGCCTAAAGCGATGAACATCAAGGAGATTCTGCAATCCACAGCCCAAATCCTGATGCCTCGCACCTGCCCGGTGTGCGGTAAGGCTCTCGATGGTGGCGAACGCTACATCTGCCGAAGGTGCCTGATGGACATGCCACGCACCATGTACGAGGCTGTGCCGCTCAACAATATGGCGCAGCGCTTCGTGGGTGCCGTGCCGGTGGAGCGTGCCTCGGCTTATTTTTTCTATGAGCGCAACGCCCCCTATTCGCAGATTCTTCAAGACATTAAATATCGCAACGTGCCCGACATGGGACGATGGCTGGCAAGGCGTTACGCCGAATCCACAGCCGACAGCGGCCTTTGGGACGGCATCGACTACCTCATACCTGTGCCGCTACACATCGGCAAATTGGCAAAACGCGGCTACAATCAAGCGCTTTACATAGCCCTCGGCATCAGCGATGCCACCCAGATTCCTGTTTACGAGGCCATCGACGCGGTGAAAGGCCACGCCACACAGACGCACAAATCGGCTTTTGAACGCCGCCAAAACACGAAGGGGCTATACGCCTCAATCCCCGAAGCAGATGAAACGCTCGTGGGCAAGCATGTGATGATTATCGACGATGTGATCACCACAGGTGCCACACTGCTCAGTTGTGCCGAAAGCCTGTGCCATATCCCCGACATCAGCATCTCCTTCTTCACCCTCGCCGCCGCCCGCCTCGCCTAATCCCCCCACACACCTCACCTCACACAGATCCCACAGAGTCATTATAATATATCTCACACAGATTCAACGGATTAAGCAGATTAAACAGATTGAAATTTCTACTGGATAAATCTGTTTAATCCGTTGAATCCGTGTGAGCCTTTGGAGCAAACCGGCGGATAGCATCTGTGAGATTTACCACCCACTAAAGCAAAAACTGTGAGATCTGTGGAATCTGTGTGAGGCTAAGCGTAGAGCTTAAGCGATGGGGTGAAAAGTAATTAAGGAGCCTGCGCTTCACAGCGTGGGCTCCTTAAAAAATCTACAATCTATAAAAACATATATATCATCAGAAAACTATGTTCTCATTTCGATGTTCAAATGTAGCACGCAAATTTTATATTTGCAAATATTTTTTGCATTTATTTTCAGAAATCGGCGAAAATTGCGAAAATTGCGTTATTGGCATTGCGGTGGGCGGTGGGGTGTGCTACATTTGGGACATTTATTCATTTTAAATCTGAAAAACTATTATGAAACACATGACAATTAGTCCCTCTGCCGCATCTTTTTTCCACAACGAGGAAGCGGCTCCTGTGGGCGAGGCTCTGCAAGCGGTGAATCTGCGTAGGCGATGCAAAAGCGTGGAGGTGGTGGGCAACCCTGAAAAGGTGGGGAATGTGCCAACTGGCCATCGCATCATCTGCATCCACTCCGATGGCGGCTATGTGACCACGCACGGGGGCGACCTTTATTTCCGTGGCACGCTTTTTCACCATTGCGATGCCGAGGTGCTGGAAGCACACAGCATTGAGCAGTTTTTGGTGGTGAACACTACCGATGGCGCACTCTATTTCAACAGCCACGGCGGCACGCTTTGTCGCCTCAACCTCTCCGACGCTTTGCCCGAACTCCACCTGTCGGCTGTGAGCACTGGCACGGTGAAGGAGAATATTTTGCCCTACGACTTCGCCACGCCGCTCAATAATTGGCATGCGCCCCTGCCCTCTGCCGATGTGCGTGCGCTGGCAGCTGTCGTACGCCGCTCCTATCAGCAGTTGCAAAAGGCGGCGAAAGGCACTGGGGCATACACGCGCCCGATTTTGGCTCGCTATGCCGTGAGAATGACCGGTGGCGAATACCTATGGTTCAGCGCACCCGTGATGATTGGGCACGACACGGTGAAAACGCACTATCGCATCGAGAGCGAGGCGATGACTGGCGGTGGGCAATTCACAGGCATAGGTGCGTCCACGCTTTCGCTGCCCTGCTTTAAGTTGGGCATTAGCGTGGTGAATGGCGTGGCGGCGGAATGGGCGAGGCTGATTCAGTCGGTCGACATTTTCGTGACGGATGAAGCCGACATCGCCGACACCTCGCTGCTCGACTACCGCATAGCCACCACCAACGTGGGCACCCGACGCTACGTTGCGGAGTTGGGGCCTGAGCCGCGCGAGAAAAGCGCCATTATTGATGAACTGATGCGCGGCAACTGGCATTTGATTGCCTCTTGCTCCGATATTGCGGCACTGGCGAAACATGAGTTTCGGGCGTGGGGCATCAGCAAAAATGCCACTTCGGTTTTGCCCGACATTCCCACTGTCACGCTCCAGCAAAGCACCACTTTTGCCCATACGCTCACCACGAGCGACTGCGCCGCCATCACACGCCGATGCAGCACCGAGCATCTGCCTGCTTACACTATGGCACACGGCGGCAGACTGTGGCAAGGTGGCGGTAGCGAGCGACTGAGGGCGGCGTGGCACACTTCGGCACTACTGATGGCACCGTTTAGTCCCACGCCTTGCACCATCACCACCATTGAGCGAGTGAGCACCAGCCAAGGCGATGCCACCATCGTCAGCTCCCACTCCTATCCTTTCACGCCATCGGCTGTGAATCCGCTCGTTTGCGCCCCACACGGTGCCGCCACCGCGCTTCGCATTGAGGTGACATCGGGGCAAACCACAAAAGCCATCGACTTTCCACTCACACCTGTGCACGCTTGCGCTCTGGCTGCCACCTACACCGCAAATCTGCTACCCACCTCGTTTGAGCCGTCAAGCCCATGCCTCGCCGTCACACAATCGGCGGTGGTGCCTTCTCCTGGGCGGCTGACGGTGAGCCACATCGCCCAACCGCTCATCACGGAATTTAACCAAACGGTGACTGGCGCAGAAATCGTGGCTTTGGCTGCCACGGAACGCCCCATCTATTCGGGTGGATTCGGGCGGCATCCGCTGTATGTGTTCACCGATCAGGGCATTTTCGTGATTCCACAATCGAGTAGCGGTGCGCTGGGCGAGGCGAAGTTGATGAGCCGCAAAGCGCTCGATGCCCATACGCGTCCCATCAGCGGCGGTGGTAAAATATGGTTTACGAGCACACATCAGCAACTGTGCAGCATCGAGGGCTCGAAAATTCGGGTGGTGATTCCTCGCTGGCAAACTGCCGCCATGACGTGGAACGATGCCGAACACGAACTTTGGACGCTCCACCCCGACGGATCACTCCACATCACCGACGGCGATGGGTTTTTCTCGCGTCTCACGCTGAATGTGGATTCTATGTACTACGACGGCAAGTCGGCGCTGACTGTGATGCCCGACGGCAGCGTGCTCAACATCTGCGCATCGGTGCCAACAGAGCAAACAGTGAAATACCTCTCCCACCCCATCATGCTTTCGGCTGATATGCAGCAACACCCAGCACGCATCATCTGGAATGTTTTTGGCTCGAATCTGCACCTGCGGCTCACGGTACTGGGCGAACAGGGCGAAAGCAAATGCGGCTTCACCATCTGCTCGGCAAAAGTGGATGGCGAGGTCAACGCCCCCATCGCTCTACCCCTCATTTCGCCCCTTGTGCGCACCGTAAGGCTATCTGTAGAGGGTACTGCGCCAGCAGGCACGGTTATTTATTCTGCCGACCTGTATATTAATACCGAAACGCGTAGATAACAGTATCCGTCACCAAAAATAACAAAAATATCACTTTTTGCTATAAAAAGTGATATTTTTTAATGCAAATGCTTGCGGATATGGTTTTTTGTTGTATCTTTGCAGCGTTATTTGTTATTCAAGGTCGTCAAAACGCATCGACCAGTTGACGTAGGGGATATAAATATAACATATCACGCTCCAGCCTATGGCACCGTTAAGAAGCTGCATAATAGCCGTGGGTTGGGTTGTAAACAGAATACAAATAACGCATAGATTTGCCCCGTCAAGGGGGTAACACCTCTGGAGCAAATCTTTTTAAACATGGTTCAAAATAGTTGTTTTATAGATAATTGTGTATTTAAGGAAATGGGAAAGTCGTGAGACTGTCCCTTTTTTTTGCGCCCACACCCCACTCCACCCCCACAGATTTTTTTGGTCCAGTGGAAAATTCCTGAGGATAGATTATGCAATGTTGCCGAATTGTGAATGGAATCAAAAACAAAAACCGCTCGCCGTTTCACGGCGAAAAACCCCTGATGAAAAAATGATTTCTTGGAAGGAGGTCGTATCAAATTTCCCAAACGATTTTGCTTGGTAGGGACGCGATACTTCGCGTCCGCGACAAATTATTGATATTCAATATGATACTACAATTATGGGCGGACGTGAAGTATCACGTCCCTACCGGGTTTGGTTTTTCGCCGAAGGCGAGCGGTTTTTATCCTTTTAGCGATGCCACCGACCTCGTAAGAGGACGGCGTTAGGGGTGTGGGGTGGATGATTCAAACCTTGCTTGAAGTCAGACATGCCGCAGCACTAACGACAGGTGCGAAGCACTGGCATCGCTAAAAGGCTGTTTTTTTATGTTTTTTGTTTCGGAGTTCCCAGTATTTATCCACTGAACCGCTATTTTATGAAAAAATCACCAATCGAGCTTGGGGGCTTGATCGGTGATTTTTTTGTGCTTTTTTTTAACTGGGGGTTTAAAAAAAGGAGGGTGATTATTTTTTCATGGCGAAGCCGAGGCGCACGCCGCTGAACTGCTTGGAGATGTCGCCGATGGTGGAGAGGGAGGTGTTGCCGCTGAGGGCACTCACGGTTTGAAGCAGGGTGAGGATTTTCTTTGATTCAAATGTGAAGTTCATGCCATGGGTGGAGCGTGTGAGGTGGGCAGTGAATGTGGTCAGCGACTTCATTTTCACCAATCCGTTGGCAGCGTCGAAGGTATAGGTGCCCGACATGGGGAAACCGCCGATTTTGCCTGTGAATTGGCCGTTTTCGTTGAATGTGAGTTGGGTGTTGCCGCTTGAGATGTGCAATGATTTGTACACAGGCAGCAGTTTTTCGTTCACGGTCTTTGCAGCCACCGAGCCACCAGCCTTGGCAAGGAGATTTTCGCTGGTGAAAGCGCAGGCAGGCTCCACATAGCTCCATGTGCCAATGATGTCGGTTTGCGAGAGTTTCACGCTGCCCACTACCAAATCGAGCAGTCCGCCGAGCGCGTTGCTGCCAATGCTTGATCCGCTATTATTTGTGGTGGTGCCACCCATTTGGCTACCACCGTTCACACCAGGGTTAGTCATACCGCAGCCTTGCAGCATCAACGCTGCCACAGCTGCCATCATCATTTTTTTCATCATTGTCGTTATACGTTTTTATCTTGATTGAAATTGGTTATTTTTTGCCAAAAAGCAATTTTCTGTCGCGTGCGAGTGCTGGTTTAGTCCATTTTTCAGGCACGAATTTCCAGTTGTGCCCAGCCTTAGGGTTGATGGTGCCAGCCTTCTCAATCACCTTCATCAGTTCGGTGCGCATTTGCGTTGGGCTGCGATACACGATGCGCTTCTGCAATTCCGCCTTCGGGATTCCTGCGCCGCGGGTGAGCAACTCGCCGCCGCCATTGCCACGGTAGCTGTTCATTGCCACACGATACACCTTCGCCTCGTCGAAAGGTTCGCCATTGCTCATGCGCAGAATCTTCACACGCTCGCCCTCAGGCTTGGTCACGTCCACCTCGTAGTCGATGCCGGCGGCAGAGTCGAAGTTGTAGGTGGGTTTTTCGAACCACAATCCATTGCCAGTGTCCACCAGACGCATAATGTGGTCGGAAGGGCTCTTCATCGTGCTTATCCACAGACCGTAACTCATTTCAAGGTGCTTGCGCACTTCCTCGCCAGTGAGATTGAGGATGTAGAGGTCGTTTTCGAAGCGATAGAGGTCGAACATGTTGCCCACGGTAATCACGCCCTTCTTCAGCGTGGCATCGGCTTGCAGCGGAGCGCCGAAAGCGATGTCGGCATCTTGCACACGCAAGGTGAGGTCGAGAATCATATCGCCAAACGCGCTGTTGCCGAAAAAGCAGTCAGCCGAGTTAATGGTGGTGGCGAGGGTGCCGATAGGGCGCTTCACCCACTGGTTCACCTCATCGATTTGCGGAGCGAAATGCGCCATAAATTCCTCGTCGATAGGAGTGGATTTCATATCCACGATGGTGCCTTTACGGTCGGTCACCTTCCAACGGGTGCCGTCGAACTCCAAATCAACGGTGGCTTGCGCCAGCGCCATGGCGTTGTTGGCAGGGTTGAGCACCAGCACCTCGCTGCCGTCGGCCACCTTGTCCATCGAGTTGTGCACACGGTGGTCGTGTCCGCAGAAAATCACATCGAAGCCGGGCACTTCGCGCGCCACTTGCGCCGAGGCATTCTCGCGGTAGTCGTCGGTCACGATGCCGCCCTCGTAGCCGCTATGGAAAAGCCCCACTATCAAGTCGGGGTGCTCGTTGCGCTTCAGAAAATCCACCCAATAGCGTGCGCTCTCCACTATCGGTGCGAAACGCAGTCCGCTCCAAATCGGCTCGGCGAGCCAGTTGGGAATGGCAGGTGTGAGCATACCCAGCACAGCCACCTTCACGCCCTGACGGTTCACGATGGTGTAAGGCATGGCGTAGGGAAGACCGGTGCGGCTGTCAAGAATGTTGGCACCGAGCGATGGGCACGCCACTTCGCTCGTCCACTTGTCGTACACGGCGTGGCCCGGCTCCACATCGTGGTTGCCAAACGACTGTGCATCGTATTGCATATAGTTGATTACGCTTGCCGCCACATTTTCCTTGTCGGTGGCAACGTAGTTGTAGTAGTAACTCAACGGGCGGCCTTGCAGAATGTCGCCATTGTCGAGCAGCACCACACCATCGGGAGCCGCTTTGCGCAAGTCCTTCACATAAGCACTCACACGAGCCATCGACCCGTCAATCGCCTTGCCGCTAATAAAATCAATAGGGAAAAAACTGCCGTGCACGTCGGTGGTTTCCAGAAAATGCAGTTGTGCCTTGTCGCCCTTCACAGGGGTAGCCATCGCTGCTACGCACACAGATGCCGCTAACATAGCCAAAATCGTTTTTTTCATAAATAATACTGTCGCTATTTTGTTACCGCAAAGTTAATTATTTCACCCCAAACCACCAAAAACCCGGTCACGGATCCCGCAATCTTGCTTCTTTGTGGGCTCACACAGATCTCGCTTTGTAGGAGTTTTTTAGGCTCACACAGTTCTCACGGATCTCACGGTTTCTTTTGTGGGTGGGAAATCTCACGGAGGCTCTACGGATTGTGGTTTTTTAGGCTCACACAGATCCCACGGATTTCACAGATTTTCTTTTGATGGTGAGAAATCTCACGGAGGCTCTACGGTTTGTGGTTTTTAGGATCACACAGATCACACAGATTTTCTTTTGATGGTGGAAAATCTCACGGAGGATGGTGGTGTGGTGTGGGGGTGTTGTCTGATTACTCCGAGTGCTCTGAGTGCTCCGATTTATCAAAGCTCACACAGATTCAACGAGATTCAACAAAAAGATTATTTGTGGGAATTTGTGCTAATTTGTGGCAGAAAAAAACAATTTTTTTTTAACCCTCCATACCCTATTGCTCGTTGACTTGTTGACTCGTAGACCTGTTGACTTTTTATATTTATGTGTGGTGTGTGTGAATATTTCAAAAAAAAGTGCTAATTTTGAAAATTCCTTTCTAAACTAAAATAGAGACGAAAAATTTTATTAACACTAATACATTCATTTATGAAATTAAAACTGTTTTTGCTTCTCACCATGCTTGTGAGCGCCTCTGCCCTTTGGGCGCAGACTGGCGTGCAAGGTACGGTGATTGATGCCAAGAGCGGACTTCCCGTGGTGGGTGCTACGGTAATGCTCGACAACCAGGGCAATACCGTGACAACCGGTCCTTCGGGCGACTTCCTCATTAGCGACGCGCAACCGGGAAGCGATGTGCTGCTCGTGATTGGCTATGGTTACAAGGACTGTGAAACTAAGGTTGAGATTCCTGCAAAGGGGATTTTCAACGTGGGTGTCGTGAGATTGACATCTTCATCGTTCAATCCTGCGCAATCTATCAACGATGACCAGGCCGACTTGGTGATTACAGAATCGCAACTCGAAGACGAGGAAGGCAACACACAAGCCGTTGCCACTCTTTCGGGTGCAAGTGACAACCCATTTTATCAGGCTGCCAGCTACAACTTCAGCGTGGCGCGTTTCCGCATTCGTGGCTACAACTCTGAGTACACTCAGCAATACATCAACGGCGTGTACTTCAACGACGCTGCCCGCGGCCGCTTCAACTTCTCGATGCTTGGCGGTTTGAACCAGGCGTTCAAGAGCAAGGCGATTGGTATGGGTCTCGACACCCGTAGTTACGCCCTCGGTGAAGTGGGTGGAGCCAACAACATTAGCACCTACGCCAAGGACTACGCTCCCGGCTTCCGTGGTAGCGTGGCTTACACCAACAGCAACTACCGCTGGCGTGGTATGGCCACTTACAGCACCGGCTTGATGCCAAACGGATGGGCTGTTACGCTCAGCGCCATTGGCCGCTATGCTGGCGAAGGCGTGGTTCCTGGCTCGTTCTATAAGAGTTGGGGCTACTTCCTCGCCGTGCAGAAGGAAATCAACGCTCAGCACAGCATCGCGCTCACCACTTTCGGTGCGCCAACACGCCGTGCAAGCAACTCTGCCACATTTGAGGAATGTTACCGCCTCACTGGCAACAACCTCTACAACAGCAACTGGGGTTGGCAAGGCGGCAAGAAGCGCAACGCTCGCGAAGTGGAGGCCTTTGACCCAACAGTGATTCTCAACTGGCTCTGGAAGCCCAACACAGGCACCACTCTCAACACCGGTGTGGCATTCCACAAGTCGTTCTACGCATCAAGCGCCATCAACTGGTATAATTCAGCCGACCCACGTCCCGACTACTATCGCTATCTCCCAAGCTACTACGAAAGCAATCCAGCCATTGCCGCTCTCTACACCGACCTTTGGACTGGTGAAGACGACTCTTTCCGTCAGCTCAACTGGGACAAACTCTACCAAATCAACTACCTCAATGAGATGGAAGGCAAGGGGTCAAGCTACATCGTTGAAAACCGCCACAGCAATCAAGCAAGCTGGCAACTCAACACCAACTTGAACATGCGCCTCACCGACCAACTCGCTCTCCAAGGTGGCGCTGGTGCCAACTACACTTGCTCTTCATACTACAAGACGGTGAAAGACCTGCTCGGCGGCACACACTGGAGCGACTTCGACCAATTTGCCGAACGCGACTTCCCAGAAAACCCCGACATGGCGCAAAACGACCTCAACAATCCTAACCGCAAGGTGGGCGTTGACGACCGTTTCGGCTACGACTACAATATCAACCAAGTGGGCGCCAACCTCTGGCTCCAAAACTCTTGGACATTCGCAAAGTGGGATTTGGCTTATGGCGCAACCGGCAGTTTCACCCAATATCAGCGTGAAGGCTTTATGCGCAATGGTCGTGCCCCCGAAAACTCATTCGGCAAGGGCGCAACCCACACCTTCTTCAATTATGGCGCAAAGGCAAGCGTGATGTATAAAATCGACGGCCGCAACAGCTTCGTGGCTCACGGCTACTACGGCACACGCGCACCACTCTCTTACAACGCTTACGTTTCGCCTCGCATCAAAGACGATGTGATCTCCAACCTCAACAGCGAAATCATCGCATCGGGCGACATCTCTTACGAATGGAACTACCGCAACTTCAAGGGCGTGGTCACCGGTTTCTACACCGACATGCGTAAGGGCACAGAGCGCACCGCTTTCTACGACGACCTCGCAAGCACCTTTATGAACTACGCACTCACCAACGTGCACAAGGTGTTTAAGGGTGTGGAAGTGGGCTTGAGCTACAAGCTCACTTCAAGCCTTACCGTATCGGCTGCCGCCAACATTGGCCGCTACCAGTACAAGAACCGCCCAACCGGCACACGCAGTTACGAAAACGGCTCGCAACCCGACGTTACCCAAACCGTGTATTTGAAAAACTACTATGTGAGCGGCACTCCACAAGAAGCCTACAGCCTCGCATTCAAGTACGCAGGTCCTCACATGTGGTTCTTTGAACTGAATGGTGCATGGATGAATCGCGCTTACGTTGACCTCTCACCAGTTCGCCACGAGGCACTTCCCGACCTTTGGAAGGTGTGCTCAAGCGAAGCAGAACTGGAGCAACGCCTTCGCGAAATCAGCACTCAAGACAAGTTCAACGAAGCATTGGTTATCAACATGAGCCTCGGTAAACTCATTTACCTCAGCCGCTCAGCATCGCTCAACCTCAACTTGAGCATCAACAACTTGCTCGACAACCGCAACATTCAAACCGGCGGTTACCAGCAAGGTCGCTTCGACTACAAGAACTTCTCCACCACCAAATATCCTAACAAGTACTACTACGCACAGGGTATTCGCATCTTTGTCAATGCAGGTGTTAGATTCTAATCAATTTCAAAACATTATTCATTCTCTGACAATAAAAAAACAACATACATTATGAAACGATTTTATGTATATTTGAGCGTTCTGCTTCTCGGATTGACATTCGTGAGCTGTAACGACGACTTTGATACCCCACCTATGGTTGTGCCACAGGCCACTCACCAGCCCAACATGACCATCGCCGACTTTAAGGCGAAGTATTGGAAAGATGTGAACAACTACATCGACACCGTGAAGGAAGATATCGTGATTCACGGCTGGGTGACCGCCAACGACGTGTCGGGCAACATCTACAAGAGCCTCTACATTTCCGACGGCACCGCAGGCTTCTCTATCTCAATCAACGGCACCAGCCTCTACAACACCTACCGTGTGGGACAGGAAATCGTGCTCAACATGAAGGACTGCTTCGTGGGCAAATACAACGGCCAACAGCAAATTGGCTATCCTGAATTTTATGAGAAAGGCAGTGTGTGGGAAGCTTCGTTCCTGCCATTGGCCACTTTCCAAAGCATCGCAGAACTCAATGGCCTGCCAGCAGTAAACAAGGTTGATACCATTCCAATGAGCATCAGCGACCTCAAAACCGACGCCGAAACACTGAAAAAATGGCAAGGCCGCCTCGTGCGCATCGACAATGTGCGCTTTTCTGATGCCGATGGCGTGAACACCTTTGCTAACTCCGACGCTACCACCAACCGTAACATCGAAGATGAAAACGGCAACACTTTGGTGGTTCGCAACAGCAACTACGCTACATTCCGCGCCAATATCCTCCCATTGGGCACCGGCTCAGTGGTGGGTGTGCTCAGCTACTACAACACCAGCGCCACCAAACTCGACGGCGGCACATGGCAACTCTATATCCGCACTGCCGACGACTGCATCGGCTTCTCATCTTCAACCAAGGGCTTGCTCACCGACCCATACACCGTGGAAGAGGCTATCGCTGGCGAGGCTGAAGGTTTGAGCGGCTGGGTTTCTGGCTATGTAGTGGGTGCTGTGGCTCCTGAAGTGAGCGAGGTGAAGAGTGCCGACGACATTGAATGGACAGCACCTACCACTCTCGACAACACCCTCGTGATTGCTCCTACTGCCGACTGCCGCGACATTAGCAAATGTATGGTGGTGGCTCTGCCACAAGGTTCTCCTTTCCGTCAGACTGCCAACCTCGTTGACTGGCCAGAGGTGCTCCACAGCAAGATTCTCGTGAAGGGCAACTTCGCTAAATTCATGGGCACTCACGGTATCACCGGCAACAGCGGTTCAACCGCCGAGTTCCAACTCTCTATTACCACTGGCGGTGTGACCAGCGTGGAAGAAAACTTTGAAAGCGGCATTCCAGGCACTTGGACCATCTACACTCCACAAGGCGACAAGAAATGGTTCACCTCTACATTCAACGACAATACCTACGCTTGCATCACTGGTTATAAGGGCACAAAGCCACCATTCGAAGCATGGCTCATCAGCCCTGCTATCGATATCAAGAAGGCTAAGAGCAAAATCCTCTCGTTCAAGAGCCAAGTGGGCTACCAAGGCGGCGACAAGTTTGAGGTGTTTATCTTCAATGGTCAAACTCCATTCAAGGGCAGCGTGACCGACAAGATTGACTGCAAACTCGCAGTGGCTCCTGCCACTGGCTACAGCGGCTTCGTGGAATCGGGCGACATCGACCTCTCTAAGTATGCCGACGGCACTTACTACATCGGTTTCCGCTACACCGCAGTTGCTGCTTCAAGTTACCAGACTTGGTGTATCGACGACTTCTCGTTTGGCGCTGCTTCGGCCACTGCCACTCGTGGCGACTTCGAGAGTTTCAACAATGGCACCCCAACCGCTTTGTATGGCACTTACACCACCAAGGGCGGCTGGAAGGGCACTAACGTGAGCATTCTCCAAGGTAGCGAAGCCGACGCCAACCCTCTGTTCAAGTTCATCGGCTTCAAGACTGGTTCAACCACTGAATACGCTACCGCTTGCAACCTCAACGGTAAGACTTCAGCAGTGGGCACGCTCGTATCTCCTGAAATTGAAGGCGGCATTGGCAAACTCTCGTTCAACTACGGCTATGCCTACACCGAGGCAAACGGCGTATCGTTCCGCGTTGACATCAAGCAGGGTGGTGCAGTGGTGAAGAGTTTCACCGTCACTAAGAAAGACGCAGTGAAATACACCGCTTACGACTTCAGCGAAGACGTGAACATCAAGGGCACCTTCACCATTGAGGTCACCAACCTCTGCCCATCAAAGAGCAGCTTAAACAAAGACCGCGTAGCCCTCTGGAACATGGCGTGGACCCAAAACTAACCCGTCACCCCTAAAGTGCTTCCCCAAGCACTCTCCCAAATAAGCAGAAAGTCCTGTGGCTGTTGATGCCACAGGACTTTCAACTTATATCCACCCTTCGGTTGATTCCATATTCATAATCTATGCCCCACTAATTTTCCACCGAGCCCTTTTTGGGGGGTGGGGTAAAAAAGAAGAACCCTTGAACGGGTTGCGTTCAAGGGTTTTCTGTGGTACCACCAGGAATCGAACCGGGGACACAAGGATTTTCAGTCCTTTGCTCTACCAACTGAGCTATGGCACCATTGTTGCTGAATTGCGTGTGCAAAGTTAGTGCTTTTTCTTATACCCACCAAATATTTTGGCGAAAAAAATTAAACTTTTTTACACATGATTCAGTAAATACTTAATCTTCAGTGATTTGCGAATTGTGTAATTTTTGGTTTTTTTGTAGGTCTGGGGTGAGGTTTGTGCTGAAGTGTGTGGAGAAGGTGTGGAACGGTCGTTTTTTGGCCCTGTTCACTGTGCATGAAAATCAGGTGCATTATACATTAAAAAAGGTGAAAATATATGAAAATAGGAAAGTAATGTGTAAATTTGCGTTTTATTGATATGCTGTGCGCATATAAAATATGCCAACTAACCTAAAACAATTAAATTAATAATCGTAATGAACAGAATTTTTACTTTAATCACGATGTGCGTGTTCGCCATTGGCGCAGCTTTTGCTGAAGAAACCACCATCGATTTCGCAAGCCTGTACGGCGATGCCAAGGTACAGCCTGCTACCCCTGTCACTTCAGGGTCTTTCTCGTTCTCGTTTGAAAAAGGCAATTCAGCCACAGAACCTTCCTATTTCGTTAACACGAGTGTTAAGGAAATGCGCTTGTACGGCGGTCTGAAAGCTTCTCCACTCGACGGCAACGTTATGACCGTGACATCCACCGCTGCAATGACCAAGATGGTGTTTGAAGGCGGCTCAAATGCTACAGACAAAGTCGTGGACGTGAAGGCTTCTGAAGGCACCATCGAGTATGACTCAAAAACTCGCGTACTTACTTGGACCGGTAATGCCTCAACAGTGAAATTCACCGTTTACTGCAATGCCACCCAAAGCGGTCAATGGCGCTTCAAAAAAGCCACAATCACTACTGGCGCAGCTGGTGAAGTGGTGGTAAGCAAGCCAACATTCAGCCATGAGGCCGGCACTTACTACAGTCCTTTCAACCTTGAACTCAAGACTGGCACCACAGGTGCTGCTATCTACTACACCCTCGATGGCACCGACCCAACCACTGCTTCTGAGAAGTACGTTGTTCCTATCGCAATCAAGGGCAACACCACAGTGAAGGCTATCGCAGCCCTCAACGGCAAGATGAGCGAAATCGCTACTGCTGAATATGTGCTGGGCACTGCTGTGGAAGTGAACAACATCGCAGCCTATAAGACTGTGGCTGATGAAACTCAAGTGAAGTTTGCCAGCCCAGTGACCGTGCTCGCACAAAACGGCAACAACATCTACGTTAAAGACCTCACCGGTTACACCCTCTTCTACGGCAGCACCGGCGTTACGTTGAAGAACGGCGACGAAATTCTCGCTGGTTTCAACGGCAAGAAGACCACCTACAAGGGTGAAGCTGAATTGGTGGTGAACACTTACAGCAACTTCCACAAGGGCGCAAACAACCCTGTTGCTGCCGAACCTATCCAAGTGAGCGACATCGCTAAGGATATGTTTGGTCACTTCGTGGTTATCAAAGGCGCAACCACCTCATTCCTCAACAAGACCATCACCGACAACAGCGGCACAGCTGGTTGCCAAAGCGGCATGGGTGGTTTCTCTGCAAAGAACGACTCAGTGAACGTTGACGTTTACGGCATCGTAGGCGCATGGGCCGACAAGACTACAGGCGACATTTCTTATGTGATGCTCCCAACCGTCATTAAGCAAGCTGGCGACACCAGCACCGTGGAAGGTGTGACTATCGCTGAATACCAAAACCTCGCTAACGACGCTGAAGCCACATTCCGCAACCCTGTGACCGTGCTCGCACAAGGCGGCGCTAACCTTTGGGTGAAAGACAACACTGGCTACATGCTCGTTTACGGCAGCGTGGGCAAGTCTTACGAACAAGGCGACGTGATTCCTGCTGGCTTCAGCGGCACCAAGGTGACCTACAACGGCGAACCAGAATTGAAGAATCCTAAGGGCTTCAAGGCTCCTTCAGGCAAGGAAGCCGTGACTCCAGAAGAATTGGCACTCACCGCCGACAACATCTCGCACGCCAACTTCGGCCACTATGTGCTCGTGAAGGGCGCTACCATCAACACTTCCGCCCTCACCATCACCGACGCAGCCGGCAACACCGTGCCTTACTTCAACAACATGGCTGCTCAATTGCCAAAGGACCTCACCAAGAAGTACAACGTGTATGCAATCGTAGGTTCACACTACAACGGCACAACCAAGAAGGTGGATTACCAACTTCTTCCAGTGAACGTGACCTTCGAAGACGGCACTGCACTGCCAGTTGACCCAGTTGCCGACATCAACGCTCTCTACGGTCTCTCAACAGGCGTGAAGGGTATGATTTCTGCCGAACTCTCAGTTATCTACCAAAATGGCAGCTACATGTGGGTGAAGGACGCCAACACCTACGGCTTGGTTTACGGCTACCTCACCAACAAGTTTGCGAACGGCGACAAGATCAAGAACCTCGTGGCTCACTGGGTGACTTACGACGGCTACAAGGAACTTATCCCTGTTGACGAAAGCGCAGTGAAGAGTGGCGAAGGCGCTCCTGTGGAAGCTCAAGAAATGGCACTCGAAGACGTTTCTCTCGACATGATGCATCAATATATCACAGTTCCTGGTGTGGCACTCACCGCTACCGAAACTGCTGGCACCTACACTGGTAACGACGGCACCGTTGACCTCCAAGTGTTCAACAAGTTTGCCAACGATGTGAAGATTCCTGAAAACCTCGCAGGCAAGAAGTTCCGCATCACTGGTTTCGTGGCTAAGTACAAAACTCAACTCCAATTTATCCCTGTAGAAGTGAAAGACGAAGCAGCAGGCACATTGGGCGACATCAACGCCGACGGTGAAATCAACGTGAGCGACGTGACTGCCCTCATCAACAAGATTCTCGGCACTTCTGACTACAGCAACGAAGTGTGCGATATCAACGGCGACGGTGAAATCAACGTGAGCGACGTAACCGCCCTCATCAACATGATTTTGAAATAACCCCCTCTCCCCCAATGGGAGACACCATAACACAATAAATGGGACGCATCCACCTGCGCCCCATTTTTTTGTGTGCCTCTTTGCCTCACACGATTCCCACGTTGTTTTTTTCCTCACACAGATACCACAGATTTCTTTTGATAGTGTTAAATCTCATTGAGGCTCCATGCAGCCTTGCTTCCCTTGGAGCTCACACCCTTCTTTTTTGGGTGGGGAATCTTGTGGAGACTTCGGGTACATTTTTTTGTTTTGGGAATGGGGGATTTTTGTAACTTTGTGGTGGTGATGCGGCAAATTAGCGACATATCGGCTACGGTTCGGCACTTCGGCGTGTATCTCACGGTGGAGAAGGGGCTTGCGCACAACACTGCCATGGCTTATGCCGACGATGTGGCTAAGTTGGTGGCGTATCTGCAAACCGAGGGTGTGGCGGTGGAGGATGTAACGCGCAGCGTGCTCGATAATTTCCTCTGCACGCTCCGCGATGTGGGCATCGGTCCGCGTTCGCAAGCGCGCATCATTTCGGGTGTCAAGAGTTTTTACAAATTCCTCAAAATGGAGGGCTATATCGACGACAACCCCGCTCGAATGATTGAGTCGCCAAAGATTGGACGGCGGTTGCCTGAGGTGCTGACGGTGGAGGAAATCGACGCGATGATTGCGTGCATCGACATGAGCAAGGCTGAGGGGCAGCGCAACCGTGCCATCGTGGAGACGCTCTACGGCTGTGGCTTGCGTGTATCGGAGTTGGTGAATCTACGCATCTCGCACCTGTATTTTGATGAGGAATACGTGGTGGTGGAAGGCAAGGGCAATAAGCAGCGACTGGTGCCGATTTCGCAGGAGGCATTGGAGCAAATCCGCCTCTATATGGAGCAAACGCGCGCCAATCAGGTGGCGAAGCGTGGGTGCGATGATATTCTGTTTCTGAACCGTCGTGGCGGTGCGCTGTCGCGGGTGATGGTGTTCTACATCATCAAGGAACTGTGCCAGTTGGCAGGCATTCGCAAAACGGTGAGCCCCCACACGTTGCGCCATTCGTTTGCCACCCATCTGCTGGAGGGCGGTGCCAATTTGCGTGCCATTCAGCAAATGCTCGGCCACGAGAGCATCACCACCACCGAGATATATGTGCACATCGACCGCACTCGTCTGCGAGAGGAGATTCTGATGCACCACCCCCGAAACAACAGAAAAAAGTGAACACCGTATCTGAATTTTTGCTAACTTTGCCGTCGGAACGAAAACGTAACTGCTTTATGAAACGATTAATTCTCACCATATTATCAATTTTTGCCATTGCTTTCGGCGGCATGGCAGAGGGCACGATGAAAACCCACGAACGCATTGCCGAAAACGGTTATCCTTTCTGGATTTACACGCCCGACGGCTACGACGGCACCAAGGCGCAACCGATTGTGGTGTTTCTGCACGGTCGCTCGCTGTGCGGTCGCAACCTTAACCAAGTGCTTCGCTACGGCACGCTCGACGCCATTAAAAAGGGTATGAATATGCCGGCGTTTGTGATTGCGCCGCAGAATCCGGGCGAGGCGTGGAAACCATCGAAACTGATGGACATCATTGAATGGATGGAGGCGAACTACAAGGTGGACGCCAACCGCATATATGTGCTGGGAATGAGCCTCGGTGGCTACGGCACGATGGACTTTGCCGGCACCTACCCCAACAAGATTGCGGCGGCAATGGCACTGTGTGGCGGCTGCTACCTGAAGGACCAGACCGGGCTGGGCGAACTCCCATTTTGGATTATTCACGGCACTGCCGACCGTGCTGTGGGCGTGAACGAGTCGAAAAAGGTGGTGGCAGGGCTTCAGGAGAAGCAACTCACCTCGCGTCTGCGTTTCGACTGGCTGCCCGGTGCATCGCACGGCGCACTCGCACGCGCCTTCTATCTGAAAGACACCTACGACTGGCTTTTCGCCCACTCGCTGCAAGACGAAGGTCGCCCCGTGGAAGAATATATCAGCATCGACAACGCCATCCTAAAAATGGCATACAGCGAACTCCGTGAACTCCGCGCCCTCGTAGGCGAAGACGACTAACCCCTACGGTTCCTACTCACACATTACCTAAAAATCGGTGAAATGGGGTGGTTTTTTGATTTTTTGGGGAATATACTGCGGAATTAAGAAAAGTTTACTATATTTGCAGAGATGACCGCTACGCATTTGTGGCGGTAATATTCGGATAATTAACTGATTAGGCTTTTAAAACTGATACTTTATATGAGGAAATCATTTATCCTCCACTAATTCCCCCACACCCACACACAAATCCCTCACAAGATTGCTTTGGTGAGCGATAAATCACTCGCCAAAGCAATCTACGTAAAACCTGTGGGAAGGGTTAGCGGTGGAGGCGGTTGCGGGCTTTTTTGTAGAGGTGGATGCTGGTGGGGAGGTTGAAGGTGTAGATGAGGAGGCCGAAGATGATGAAGGAGGCGGTTTGGAGGGGCGTGGTGCCTTTGTATTGCCAAAATGCCACCATCATCACAAACATCACGAGCATCATCACGATGGTGAGCCCGGTGAGCCATTGCCAGCGTTTGTGGGATTCGAGGTTGACGATTGGATAGTCGGGGCCTTGGTTGATGATGCCGCGGGTGACCATTCTGAACGCCAATGCACCAGCCGTCACATAGACGGCAAAGAGGAATATCGACCAGAGGAAGAAGCGGTTTTCTATCGAGTCCATGTTATCGACGGTGAAGTTTCTCGTTTCGCTTATCGACTTGTCGAAATAGTAGGTTTTGGTGTCGTTTTCCCAATCAAGGTATGGGCTGTAGTTGGAATACGATTCAAAGAAGTAGGCGCGGTGATGTGCGCACACCACCATGCCGCGTGCGTAGTAGCCGCCCTCATCGCGGTAGCGCGACTTGTAGTACATGGCAGGGTGTCCGTCAACCTTCGGGGCTGCCTGAATGTCGTATTCCACAAAATAGGAGTTTTTACGCGAGAGGAAGGTGCGTGCCACCTGTTTTTCGGTGCTGAACAGTTGGCTGAAACGCTTGCTGATGTCAAACACGTTGATGTGGCGAATGTCAATCACCTCGCCAGCATCGGACAGCACCGACTTCTGGAACGATGCCACCAGTGGACCGCCGCCACGGTTCTCCAGTCGCTTCCGGAAATCGCCCGAAAGGAGGAAGTTTTCGTAATGCTCGTCGCGGGGCTCGTTGACGCTGAACAGACCGTCGCCATAGGTGTGCCACGGCCCCACAGCCAGTCGCCAATCGCTGTAATACAGCACCACAATGCTCACGAGTGCAGTCACGCCCATTGCCATCAGCGCCATCAGGCGTTTGGTGACGAGCATACGGCGCGCAAAACGCTTGATTGCGCCCCATGCGTTTTCGATGTCGTGACGGATATTCATCGTGTTATTGGGAATTGAGAGAATTATCTGTTAAGTCGGCGGCGCATCATCAGCGAAGTGACGAGCGAAGTGACAAGCCCAACAGCCGCCACCAGCATAAACACCACCAGCACATCGGTCCAAACCACCACCACCGGATAGGCGTTCACTATCACCGCATCGGGGCGAGCCGAGAGCTTGAGCCAGCCAAACTGCTGCTGGCAGAGGCAGAGCACCAGTCCCAAAGCCACGCCAGCCACAGCACCTACAAGGGCAATCAGCCACCCTTCGGTAACGAAAATGCGGGTGATTTGCTTGTCGGTGGCACCGAGGCTTCTGAAGGTGCGAATGCTCTCGTCTTTCTCGATAATCAAAAGCGAGAGGGTGCTAATCACATTGAAAGTGGCAATCACCAGAATGAATGCGAGCAGCAGAAACGTGATCCATTTTTCCATATTCACCAGTCGGAACGACGCATCTTGCTGCATCATGCGATTTTTCACCGTGTAGGATTCGCCCAACTGCGCATTCAGTTGGTCCATCACGGCCTGTTCCGAGGCTCCACGAGCGAGTTTCAACTCCACTTGTGTGGCTTCGGTGGTGTAGTCAAACAGTTCGCGCGCCAAGTCGATGGGAGCAAAAATCATATCGTTGTCGAAATCCTTCTGCTGCACCATGAAAATGCCAGCCACAAACACCGAATCTTCGGTGAAGGCGTTCATCGGGTCGTTGAGGTCAACCTGTCCGCGACGCTGTGGCGCATAAAGTTGGAGCATTCGCAGCGAGCCGGCGCGTGCGTTCAAGTTCACGGCAGGGCCAACGCCCAGCACCGCATAGCGCGACACCTCGTCCTCCAACAGGAAATCGCCCTCCACAATCACGCTGTCGATGCCCGTGAGCCGATTGTAGTCTTTCGGCACGCCTTTCAGCCTCAGCGGCATACTGTAGTCGGCGAAAATGGCGAGGGCATTGTCCTCCACCACAGGCATAGCCATTTCCACGCCCGGAATGGCTTGTGCCACACGCACCACGCTGTCGGCATCGGCTATGGTCTTGCCCATGGTGGCGGTGATGGCGATGTCGGGGTCGACGGTGGAGAGTTTCTCCTTAATCAAGTCGTGAAAGCCATTGAACACGCTCAACACACAAATCAGCGCGGCAGTGGTCACCACCACCCCTAACACAGAGATGATGGAGATAATGTTCACGGCTGTGTGCCCTTTCTTGGCACGCAGGTAGCGAAGCGCTATGTTGAAAGAGAGGCTCACTTACGGATGGCTATTATTCCTCAGTTTTATCAGTCTTTGTGCCGTCTTTAGCCAGCAGTTCGTCGATGTGCTGGATATAGTCGAGCGAATCGTCGAGATGGAAGTGCAACTCAGGCGTTTTGCGGAGTTGGTAGCGCACACGCTGAGCCAGATTGTAGCGAATGCCCTTTTCGTTGGCGTTGATGTTAGCCATGATTTCCTGTGCGCGTTCGCTTGGGAACACACTCAGGTAGGCGCGTGCGATGCTCAAGTCGGGCGACACACGCACTGCGCTCACGCTCACGAGCACACCACCCATTTTCGCTGTTTCGAGACGGAAGATTTCGCTCAGTTCCTTTTGGAGCAAGCGAGCTATTTTTTCAAGTCGAGTAGATTGCATATCAGTGTATTTCAGTTATTAATCACATATAGTCTGCAAAGATAATCATTTTCACCGAAAACCCGTATCACACCACCGTATTTTGAGGTGAAAAAATGCAAGGTTGCAGGAAATGGGGGTGTGCGGAATTTGGATGTAACTTTGTGGCATGAAACAAGAAATCAATCTTAATTAACCACAAATAACGACATTTTTAAAACACAACGAAAATGAACAGCAAGATTTACAACGTAGTGATTCTCGACAAGAGCGGTTCGATGACAAGCATTCGCAAGCAAGCCGTCGACAGTGTGAACGAAACATTCGGCTGCATTCGCAGCATGAGAAAGAAAAATGCTGAGCAGGAGCAGTTTGTGACGCTGGTGGCATTCTGCGGCTGCGAGCAGAAGGTGATTTACGAAAACACGCCTATCGAAAAGGTGAACGACATCACCCTTGCCGATTATGAGCCTTGCTGCATGACTCCGCTCTACGATGCCATTGGCAATGTGTGCACACGCTTGCACACCACCATAAAGGACGACGCTTCTGCCAGCGTGGCGGTGACCATCATCACCGACGGCTACGAAAACGCTTCGCGAGAGTTTTCGGGTAAAGCCATCAAGGCACTGATTGAAGCCTACAAGCAGGAAGGGTGGATGTTTGCCTACATCGGTGCCGACCACGATGTGGAATCAGTGGCGTTCAACCTTTCAATCGACAATACCATGGCATGGAGCAAAACGGAAGAGGGAACCGTGGAAATGACACAAAAAGTGAATGAGAGCAGAATGAAGTGGGCAGACAATGTGCACTACTGCATGGCCCCAACACCTGAAGAACGCGCTGAGATGAAAAGGAGAATTTCCAAAAACTTCTTCAAATCCTAATACCTGATTGGCACGGTTGTTGCACTTGCACTACATATTAGTGTGAGTGTGACAACTTTTTTTATTAACTTTATCCCGAAAAACTGATAGTAATATGATGGACGTGACCAATTTTATCGATCCCGAACTGCTCTACCACTTGGAGTATGGCAAACTGTATCTGTTTGTGAGTAGTGACCACCAGGCTCAAGCCTACAGCCACTTGCTGAAGTCGTCGCTCAGGCACAGCATCAACCTCGGTTGGCTTGCCAAAATGGAGGTGGTGACGGCGCATGTGCCAGAGGTGAACCGCCTTGGCATGGTGATTGCCGCCCGAAAGGTGAATGCTGGCAATATCGGCCGATATTCCGTGCTCGCTTGCGTGATTCAGAGTATGCACACGCTCGACGATGGCTTGTTCACGTTCTACAACCGCCTCACCTCGGTGGAGGAAGATCGCGATGGCGACAACAGCACCTTCACACTCATTTTCCCCGAAATCGGTTTGGCAGCCGGCGAGTCGGCATCAAGTAAATTCCTGTCGATTGAACATCGTGTCTATAAAAGGGAGCGGAAGTTCCGTGATGAGCGCAACCTGATGATGAATTATTGCTATGCTCCTAAAAAGGGGAATTGGGCTGAGGAACCAACACCAATCGAGGACGGCAATGCAGAGAGATTTACGCTAACGGATGAAGACGAGGTTGGTGAAGCAAAACTGACGAAGGAGGACGAGGCACAAATCGAAATCCTGAGAGAGGACGTGCAAGAAAATGACTATGCTCAGAGTTTGCAGCAGCAGCGCAACCACGACTTGCAGTTGATTCAGGCTCTGATTATGGACTTCATACAAAAGTATCACGCCGACCCTACCGAACTAATTGCCACATCGCTACAGGGCAAGTATGTGGTGAACACGATGCCTATGCTGGTAGTGAACCGCGACCGCAAAATCATCTTCCCCGAATACAATGAAATGGAACTGAAGATGAGTGCCGCCAGCCGCACGCTCTACATCTGGTTCCTGTTGCACCCAGAAGGCTGCCGCCTGAAAGAACTATGCAACCATCGCGCCGATTTCATCGACATTTACGAGGAAGTGCACCCCGGCAGCAACTACGTAGAAGAATGTGTAGATGCGCTGCTCCAGCCCGACAAATTGAACCAAAACCTCTCGCGAATCAAGAAAATGGTGCGCTCCATCATCATCAACGACGATATCGCCCACCACTACTTCATCAGCCGCGACGACGATGGCACCTACCGCCTCCCCATCGCCACCCACCCCACCAAAATCCACCTCCCCATCACCACTCCCCTTCCCTAACCCATTCCACAAGTCAAATCATCAATTCTTAGATATTTCGAAAAATTTGAAGATTCAAGAAGCCCGGCACATCAGGCACTCTAATTTATAATGTCAGATTCCTGATGTGTGAAAATACTTTGGGGAGTTTGATAATTGGGGGATTTTGAGTATTTTTGGGGGCGGTTTTTTGAGGATGATTCTTGAAATCAAGTATATATTTTTTATAATGAACTAATATGGAGAAATTTTTTACTCGTGTATGTGGCTGCGTGGTAGCGGCCGTTCTGATGGTTGCGATGTCGGCTCAGGCTTTCGCGACAAGTAAAACCGTGACCGTAACTGAGGCTGGCACGCTTAGCACCCTTATTCCGGCAAGTGAGAAAAATGCGATTACTTCGCTTACCGTGAGCGGTACGCTCAATGGCACCGACATTCGTTTTATCCGCGAGATGGCTGGTCTGGATATTGAGGGCGAGACTACTGATGGCAAACTCACCGAACTCAACATCGCTGGCATTGAACTCACCGATGGCGGCGACGCCTACTATGAGGATGCGTGGAGCAAGTATTACACCGCCACCAGCTACGACGTGAGCGAAGATAATGACCTATACTACTGCACCGACCTGTCGTATGCGTTCACTGGCACCAACCTCACCAAAGTGGTGTGGCCTGCCACTATGTGGGAAGTGGGCGAAAACGCGTTGGCATATTGCAGCGAATTGAAGGAGTTTGTCCTCGGTAGCGAAACCAACGAAATCAAGCCTCACGCTTTCAGCCGCTGCTCGGCTCTTGAAACAATCACACTCACCCCAAAAATCATCTATATCGATGAATTTGCCTTCTCTGATTGCAGTTCGCTGAAGTCAATCGCCCTGCCTGCTGGTTTGGAGATGCTTGACAAAAGTTGCTTTTTGGGTTGCTCATCGCTCGCAAGCGTAACATTTGGCAATGTGACCGAGATTCGCGAAAAGGTGTTCTACGGCTGCAAGGCGTTGACCAACGTGGTGCTTCCCGCCACTCTCACCAAACTCGACAAAGCCGCTTTCGACGGTTGTTCGTCACTCACCGAAATCACCCTGCCAAAGAAATTGAAAACCTTGGGCGAGGCCGTGTTTGAAGGTTGCACCGCCCTGGAAGCCATCAATGTGGCAGAAGGCAACGCATCGTTTGCATCGGCAGATGGTGTGCTTTTCAACAAGGCAAAGACCAACTTGTTGGCGTTTCCAGCAGGCAAAACAGGCGCGTATGCAGTGCCAAGTGGCACCGAAGAGATTGCGGCATCGGCATTCAGCCGCTGTGTAGGTCTCAGCGCCATCACGCTGCCCGAAACCCTCACCACCATCGGCGACGAGGTGTTTTATCGCTGCACCGGTCTTACCGAACTCACATTGCCGAACAGCGTGACCAGCATCGGTGAGAGTTTCGTGTATCGCTGCTCTGCTTTGAAGAGCGTGACACTCGGTAGCGGAATGAACACCGTAGGCGAATCGATGTTCTACTACGCCAACGGCCTTGAGTCGATCGACGTGCCAGAAGGCTACACCAGCATTGGCAACGAGGCATTCGCCAGCTGCGCTGCGCTGAAGAGCGTAACATTGCCAAGCACCATTGGCACCATTGCCGCCGAGGCATTCTACGGCTGCTCTGCGCTGGAGTCGTTCACCATTAAAGTTGCCGCTCCAATCACCATCACAGCCGATGTGTTTGAAGATGTGGACCTAAACACCTGCGCGCTCAACGTGCCAGAAGAAGGCGTGGAGGCTTACAAGGCCGACGCACAATGGGGCAAATTCAAGAACATCAACGGCATCATGCCATCGGGCGTGAACGATGTGGTTAGCAGCATCGACGCAAGCGTGAGCGTGGCTAACGGTGTGCTCACCATCGACGGCGCGCAAGGCGACATCAGCGTTTACAACATCGGTGGCGTGCGCTTAGCCAACGGCAGCGAACGCTTGAGCGTGACGCTCAACAAGGGCGTGTACATAGTCACCCTCAACGGCAAAGCCACAAAAGTAATCGTAAAATAACCGCCCCCAATTAGGGCATAAAAATAACAAGCACCCTATTAAATCTCAATTTCGGGATTTAATAGGGTGCTTTTTAAAGGGCGGCATAGTCCCGGTTCAGTGGAAAAATACTGGGGGACTGAAACAAAAACATAAAAAACAGCCTTT
>ERZ780207.770-NODE-770-length-32056-cov-7.100278_pt1 | contig 32056 bp, 28 predicted proteins | sample MGYA00510977_ERZ780207 | MGnify/ENA primary metagenome ERZ780207 (study PRJEB29588, sample SAMEA2151383) | human gut metagenome | biome: human gut; feature: human-associated habitat; material: faeces | place: Denmark | collected 2008/2010 ...
TTAGCGGCCGATCAGCAGGGCGCGGCGGCAGCGCAGACCCACAGAGAGGGTGGCATTGCTGCCCAGGTGCCGCAGGGTGACGCGGGTGCCGGACTTCTGTCCCTCGCACAGCAGCGAGAGGTTCAGGGTGGTGGTGTTCTTCTCGGTCACCAGCACCAGCGTTTTCACGCCGTTGGCCTGCAAAGTCTGCATATCCTCGATGGTGGTGCGGAAGGTAGCCACCTCGGCGGGGACGTCCAGCGTCAGCACGCCGTCCTTCTGGCGGGCGGTGTACAGCAGCTGCTTGCCCAGCAGACCCTTGACGGTGTAGCGTGCCTCGGTCTTTGCGGTGTCGGCCAGCTCATCGCCGGAGATCAGCATGATATTGCCCTGAATGGGGTTGCCCTCCGGGGCACCGTAACCGCCGTAGCTGGGGTCTTTTTCGCCCACGGCAACGTCACCGCTGTGCAGTGCGATGTCACCCTGCACCATCTGCTCCTGCGGGGGCAGATAGCCCTCCACGCAGGTGGAATCCACCTCGGCGGCAAAGGCGCCTACGCTCAGCATGGCAGCGGCGCACACCGCCACAGCGGCACAGCTCAGGGTACGGACAAACTTTTTGTTCAGCATCTTCATAGGAAATACCTCCTGAAAACGGCAGCCGCAGGGACTGCCTTGTTTTTTGCATCATAATCTTTTTTAAACCATGGTTCAGCTGCGGCGCATTCACAATGGAAAACCGCCGTATCTGCTTTGTAAACGGATACGGCGGCCGGATTATTGCAAAAGATTCAAAAATTTTTATTTTCAGGGATTTTCTGGTTTATTTTCGGCATCATCGCGGTTGAGGATATCCATGAACTCCTCGCCGGTGATGGTCTCTTTCTGGTACAGGTACTGGGCCAGTTCGTCCAGTTTGGCGCGGTTCTCGGTCAGGATGCGGATGGCCTTTTCGTGCTGGATCTTGACCAGCTCTACCACCTTCTGATCGATCTCGCGCTGGGTCTGGGCACTGCAGGCCAGCGAGGTATCGCCGCCCAGATACTGGTTGTTTACGGTTTCCAGTGCCACCATGTCAAATTCGTCACTCATGCCGTAGCGGGTCAACATGGCGCGGGCAAGCTTGGTGGCCTGCTCGATATCATTGGATGCGCCGGTGGTGATGGAATTGAAGGCTACCTCCTCGGCGGCGCGGCCGCCGGTCAGGGTGGCGATCTTATTTTCCAGCTCGGCCTTGTTCATCAGGTAGTGGTTGCCCTCGTCCACCTGCATGGTGTAGCCCAGTGCGCCGGAGGTGCGGGGAATGATGGTGATCTTCTGCACCGGGGCAGAGTTAGACTGCTTGGCTGCCACAAGGGCGTGGCCGATCTCGTGGTAGGCTACGATGCACTTTTCGTGGTCGGTCAGGATGGAGTTCTTCTTCTGGTAGCCGGCAATGACCACCTCGATGCTCTCCTCAAGGTCGGCCTGCGTCACGCTCTTGCGGCCCGCCCGCACGGCACGCAGGGCGGCTTCGTTCACAATGTTGGCCAGCTCTGCGCCGGAGGCACCGGAGGCCATGCGTGCCACGGTGTTGAAGTCCACACCCGGGGCGATCTTCACCTTTTTGGCGTGTACCTTCAGGATCTCCTCGCGGCCCTTCAAATCGGGCAGCTCCACGGGCACACGGCGGTCAAACCGGCCGGGACGGGTCAGGGCAGGGTCGAGGGAATCCGGGCGGTTGGTAGCCGCCAGAATGATGACACCGGTGTTGCCCTCAAAGCCGTCCATCTCGGTAAGCAGCTGGTTCAGGGTCTGCTCGCGCTCGTCGTTGCCGCCAAACTGGCCGCTGTTGCGCTTCTGGCCAATGGCGTCGATCTCATCAATGAACACGATGCAGGGTGCTTTTTCTTTGGCCTGCTTGAACAGGTCACGCACCTTGGAGGCACCCATGCCCACGAACATCTCCACGAACTCCGAGCCGGAGATGGAGAAGAAGGGCACGTTGGACTCGCCTGCCACGGCCTTGGCCAACATGGTTTTGCCGGTGCCCGGAGGGCCTACCAGCAGAATGCCCTTGGGCATGGAAGCACCGATCTCCTCATACTGCTTGGGGTCGTGCAGATAATTGACGATCTCCTGCAGGTTCTCCTTGGCCTCGTCCTCACCGGCCACATCCGCAAAGCGGATGCCGTGGGTGGACTGCACATACACCTTTGCGTTGGATTTGCCCGCGCCGCCAAACATCATGGAGCCCGGGCCGCCGCCTGCCTTTTCCATCAGCTTTTTGTTCATCTGGTTGCCGATGAAGCTGAACAGCAGGATGGGCAGCACGAACCACAGCAAAAAGCTGAGCACCGGCGAACCCTGCTCCACGATCTCGCTGGAGAACTGTGCGCCTGCGTCGTACAGGCGCTCGGTCAGGCCGGGGTCGTTCATCAGGCCGGTCTTGTAGATCTGCTTGTTGTCCTTATCTGTAAAAATGATCTGGTTGGACTGGATATCCACCTTGCCGATGTTTTCCTGCTCGGTCATGCTCATAAAGGTACCGTAGTCTACCTCCTGCACCTGACGCTCGGCCAGCCATGGCATGACCACAAGGTTGATGACCAGCAGCACCAGCAGCACGATGGCATAGTAGATAGCCAGCGGCTTTTTGGATGGCTTGACTTCTTTCATGGGATCTTCCTCCTTCTATATAAAGTGGGCTTCCACCCGTTTGCTGCGTCCAGTATACCACACCTTGCCGCCCGGCAACAGCGCAGCGAGGGCAACTTTGCAAAAACTTAGCAGTTTCTTAACAAAGAGGGCTAAAGCCGCTCAGTTACCATATTATAGGTGCGCAAAGGGCTTGCCGGATGAGGGGGCAGGGAAGCAACGACCTCAATTTTGCATGATTTACCCCATGGCATTATGAAATGCTTTCATCTTTATCCTGAACGAAACTTCTTGACACTTTCTGGCAGGCGTGCTAAAATTATCTCACTTTCAACAAAGTGCAAATGCGTTGACGGGGATAAAACGATCTTTCTTCTGCGTGCAGAGAGCCGCCGGGTGGTGCAAGGCGGGTGCAGAGGGCTTCGGATACTGGCCCCTGAGCGGCAGAACTGAACGGACAAGTAGGTTCTGACGGACGCCCACCGTTACAGGGGCAGCGATTCGCTGTTTTGGCCGATCGTGCAAAGTGGCTGTACCTGACCGTACAGCAAGGAGAGTGGTACCACGGGTGCCCTGTAAAAGCAATTTACAGGCTCTCGTCTCTCAAGGTTTTCGCCTTGAAAGACGGGAGCCTTTTTGTATGCGGATACCCCTTCAGGCATCGCTACGCGATGCCAGCTCCCCCAAGGGGGTGCCTTTGGGCAATACTGCAAACTTTACCGCATTCCGGAAAGCCGTCCCCTTGGGGAAGGTGGATGCGAGTGAAACGAGCAGACGGAAGGGGTGCATTCTTATGCACCACAACATCAGGAGGACAACAGGATGATGGACGCTACCAAGTACGCACCGGGGTACTACCCGGTACCCGCCGGTTATGACAGCTGGGTAAAAAAAGACCATATTGAAAAGGCTCCCGCATGGTGCAGCGTGGATCTGCGGGACGGCAATCAGGCACTGATCGTGCCCATGAGCCTTGCGGAAAAGCTGGAGTTCTTCCAGATGCTGGTAAAGATCGGCTTCAAGGAGATCGAGGTGGGCTTCCCCGCCGCCAGCGAGACCGAGTACGAGTTCCTGCGCACCCTGATCGAAAAGAATATGATTCCCGCCGATGTCACCGTGCAGGTGCTGACCCAGTGCCGCGACCACATCATCCGCCGCACCTTCGAGGCCGTCAAGGGCGCACCCCGGGCGGTGATCCACTTCTACAACTCCACCTCCGTGGCACAGCGGGAGCAGGTGTTTCACAAGTCCAAAGAGGAGATCAAGCAGATCGCCGTGGACGGCGCAAAGCTGGTCAAGCAGCTCAGTGAGGAGTACGAAGGCAACTTCCTGTTCGAGTACAGCCCCGAAAGCTTTACCGGCACCGAGGTGGACTACGCCGTAGAGGTGTGCAACGCCGTGCTGGATATCATGCAGCCCACCCCGGAGCGCCCCATGATCATCAACCTGCCGGTGACCGTGGAGATGAGTATGCCCCATGTGTATGCCAACCAGATCGAGTACTGCGACAAGCACCTGAAGTACCGCGACAGCGTGATCATCTCCACCCATCCCCACAACGACCGTGGCACCGGCGTGGCCTGCGCAGAGCTGGCAGTGCTGGCGGGCGCACAGCGCGTGGAGTGCTGCCTGTTTGGCAACGGCGAGCGCACCGGCAATGTGGACGCCGTAACGCTGGCCATGAATATGTACAGCCACGGCGTAGACCCCAAGCTGGACTTCTCGGATATGCCCGCCATCTGCGCCACCTACGAGCGAGTGACCCGGATGCACATCTACGAGCGTACCCCCTACGCCGGGCAGCTGGTGTTTGCCGCCTTCTCCGGCAGTCATCAGGACGCCATTGCCAAGGGCATGGCGTACCGCAAGCAGACCGGCGAACACCGCTGGACCTGCCCCTACATCCCGGTGGACCCCCACGACATCGGCCGCACCTACGACGCCGATGTCATCCGCATCAACAGCCAGAGCGGCAAGGGCGGCATCGGCTTTGTGCTGGAACAGAACTACGGCTACAATCTGCCCCCCAAGATGCGGGAGGCGCTGGGCTACAAGGTCAAGAGCGTGTCCGACCACAGCCACAAGGAGCTGAGCGCCGCCGAGGTGCTGCACATCTTCGAGGATACCTACCTCAACCGTGCAAAACCGCTGAATGTGGTGGAAGCCCACTTTGCACAGGTAAACGGCATTACCGCCACAGTCACGCTGGAGCTGAACGGGCAGCGCAAAGTGGTCACCTCGGTGGGCAACGGCCGTTTGGATGCCGTAGCCAACGCGATCCAGAGCGCCACCGGCATGGACTTCCATCTGGAAAACTACTCTGAGCACAGTCTGGACGAGGGCTCTACCTCCCGCGCAGCCTCCTATGTAGGCCTTGTCTGGGGCGACAACACGGTCACATGGGGTGCCGGTACCGACACCGACATCATCGTGGCCGGTATCCGTGCCCTTGTCAGCGCAATCAACAATCGATAAAAAGGAGAAAACTACCATGGGAATGACCCTGACGCAGAAGATCCTTGCCGCACACGCCGGTCTGCCGGAGGTCAAGGCAGGCCAGCTCATCAACGCAAAGTTGGACATCGTGCTGGGCAACGATATCACCACCCCGGTGGCCATCAACGAGTTTGAGCGCGCCGGTTTCGACCGCGTGTTTGATAAAGAGCATATCGCTATCGTGCTGGACCACTTTGTACCCAATAAGGATATCAAGAGTGCTACCCAGTCCAAGCAGTGCCGGGAGTTCGCCAATAAGTACGATATCCTCAACTTCTACGATGTCGGCCAGATGGGCATTGAGCACGCGCTGCTGCCGGAAAAAGGCATCGTCACCGCCGGTGACTGCGTGATCGGCGCGGACAGCCACACCTGTACCTACGGTGCGCTGGGTGCCTTCTCCACCGGTGTAGGCTCCACCGATATGGCCGCAGGCATGGCCACCGGCATGGCATGGTTCAAGGTGCCCTCTGCCATCAAGTTTGTGCTTACCGGCAAATTTAATCCCCGGGTATCCGGCAAAGACCTGATTTTGCACATCATCGGCATGATCGGTGTGGATGGCGCACTGTATAAGTCCATGGAGTTCACCGGCCCGGGCGTGGCTGGCCTGACCATGGACGACCGCCTGTGCATCTGCAATATGGCCATTGAGGCCGGTGCCAAGAACGGTATCTTCCCGGTGGACGAGGTGACCAAGGCTTACCTTGCAGGCCGCAGCCAGCGTCCGCCGGTGTTCTACGAGGCAGACCCTGATGCCGTGTACGAAAAGACCATCGAGATCGACCTCAGCGCATTGGAGCCCACCGTCAGCTACCCCCATCTGCCCGAGAATACCCACAAGGCCAGCGAGGGCAAGGACATCAAGATCGATCAGGTGGTCATCGGCAGCTGCACCAACGGCCGTCTGGAGGACATGGAAGCCGCCTACAACATCCTCAAGGGCAAGCACATCGCCAAGGGCGTGCGCGGCATCATCATCCCCGCCACCATGGCTGTTTATAAGGAGTGCATCCTGCGGGGCTGGACTACCGCCTTTATCGATGCGGGCTGCATTGTGTCCACTCCCACCTGCGGCCCCTGCCTGGGCGGCTACATGGGCATTCTGGCAGCGGGCGAGCGCTGCGTTTCCACCACCAACCGCAACTTTGTGGGACGCATGGGTCATGTGGACAGTGAGGTCTATCTGGCCTCTCCCGCCACCGCCGCCGCCAGCGCCCTGACCGGCTACATCACCGACCCGCGCACGGTCTGACCCGAAAGGAGCATGAGCATGAACGCAAGAGGTTCTGTTTTCAAATACCCGGATAACGTGGATACCGATGTCATCATCCCGGCACGCCACCTGAACACGCAGGACGCCAAGGAGCTTGCCAGCCACTGCATGGAGGATATCGACAAGGACTTTGTGAACCGGGTGCAGCCCGGCGATATCATGGTGGGCGGCTGGAACTTTGGCTGCGGCTCCTCCCGCGAGCACGCACCCCTGTGCATCAAGACTGCCGGCATTGCGGTGGTTATTGCCAAAAGCTTTGCCCGCATCTTTTACCGCAACAGCATCAACATCGGCCTGCCCATCATGGAGTGCCCGGAGGCTGTGGACGCCATCGAAGCAGGGGACACCGTTCGGGTAGACTTTGACACCGGCGTCATCACCGACGAGACCAACGGCAAGGTGTTCCACGCCGAGCCCTTCCCGCCCTTTATCCAGAACATCATCTCCGCCGGCGGCCTGATGAAGGCCATCCAGAAATAAGCCATCCCCATCCGTGAAAATGTGTTTGGAGCGACCCGCGTTTGCGTAGCAATGAAAGCCCCAGTGGGGCTTTTAAGCGGCAGAGCGGTCTGCGTTAGCAGATGGAGGGGCTTTGCCCCGACAAGCTCCGCAGACTTTCCTGTAACCCGAAATTTAAAATCATTCTTCCGCTGATTATGGCCAGAGCACAGCGGAGGCCATTTCAAATCGTCTCGACCTCGGAGAAATCTGGCACGCCGCAGGCGATGACGGAAGGGGTCTTACCAAGCAAAAAAGAGCCATTGCACGCAATTTGTGCAATGGCTCTTTTGGTATGCTGTTACAGATCCACCACGCTGCCGACCTCGGCGGGGGTGGTGGGCACGGGGCCCAGAGCGGCCTCGTCGGCATCGCGGCGCACCGTAAAGATGGCGCTGCGTCCGGCGGCAAAGTCCGGGTGCCAAGTCAGTTCAAGGGTCTGCCAGTCCTCCGGCACGGCGCAGAAGCAGTGCAGCAGCGCACCGCGTCCGGCGGCAAGGTTCAGGGTGAACACCGAGGCGTCCGCCGCGTTCTCGTTGTACAGCGGGGCGGCAAAGCTGCCGCAGGGCACGCTCTGGCCGTTGCAGGCAGCGGTCACGCCGGTGCCCATGCTGTACAGCTGCTCCCGGGTACGCAGACCCCGGCTTTGCAGGTAGCTGGTATCCACCGGCAGGCTGGCTGCCGAGAGGTTTTCCACCGAGAGGTACACCAGCACACCGCCCAGCTCCGGTGCCGGGGCATAGCCCAACAGCTCTACGGCAGCTTTGCCGTCCAGCAGGGCAGGCTCGCCCGCAAGACACGGCTGCTGCGCCGCAGCACAGACCCCGGTAAGCAGCGCAGCCGCAAGGCTGACCGCACCGGAACCGGCACATTTCAGGAATGACCGGCGGGAGATGGATTGGGACATGACAGCGTTCCTCCTGTATACGATACAATACTACCCCTTAACAATAAAGGATTCTGCGCGTTCTGTCAAGGGGCGGCGGGAAACTGTAACTTATTCGTAGGCCTCGTTCTCCTCGGCTTCGGCCTGCCCCTGCAGGGTGTCGGCGTAGCCGAAGGGTACGATGTCGATGGCCTCTACCAGTTTGTCCCGCATCCACAGCTGTACATCGGTCTGCACGGTGTAGCCGCAGCCCGGGTCTGCCATCCACTGCTCGGGGCGGCGGGTGGGCACGGCGCGCTGGCTGAGCATACTCATGATCACACCGCCGTGGGTCACGCAGGCGGCCTCGGTAACGTCCATGCGGATCATGTACTCAAACAGCTTCATAAGGCTGTCGGCACAGCGGGCGTGGAACTGCTCGGTGGGCTCTGCGCCCTCCGGCAGATAGCCGGAGCCCGGGGTGATCCACTTTTTGAAGTCCTCGTCGTGGACGAGATCCTTCACCGGGCGCCCCTCAAACTTGCCAAAACCGGCCTCCCGCAGATCGTGCACCGTAAACTGGTGGGCAGCCCCGGGGAACAGGATGTTGGCGGTCTCCACCGCACGCAGCAGGGGGGAGGAGAAAACAGTATCTACCTGCGGGTAGGCGAACCGCTCCTTCAGGTCGGCCAGCTGGGCACGGCCCTCGTCGCACAGGGGCAGGTCGGTGCCGCTGCCGATGTACAGGCCCTGCAGGTTGCCCGCGGTCATGCCGTGGCGGATGAGATGAAGCTTGAAGGTTTTCATGGATCACACCTCTTTTGGTTTAAAGTTCCGGATAGGGCTTAGCCCTCGGCGTAGTTGACCTCCACGGTATCGGGGAACACATTCATGTCCAGACGGCAGTCGTCGCGGATGGTCACGCTGGTCAGGGCGGTGCAGCCCTTGAATGCGCCGGTCTTGATGTAGCCCACGCTCAGGGGAATGTTGAGCTCAGTCAGAGCGGTGCAGCCGTTGAAAGCGCCGGCCTCGATGTACTCCACACCGTCGGCGATGTTCACGGTGGTCAGGGCAGTGCAGTCCTTGAAGGCGGTAGCGCCCACGCTGGTAACGGTGCCTTCCACCTCAACGGTGGTGATCTGGTCGGCCTGATCAGCCCAGGGAGCCGGAGCGTCCTTGGTGAAGTTGGTCATACGGCCGGTGCCGCTGATGGTCAGGGTGCCGTCAGCCAGTGCCCAGGTCACACCCTCGCCGCAGCTGTTGTTGGTAGCAGCAGCGGTGGAAGCAGCCACAGAAGAAGCGGCTGCGGAAGAAGCAGTGGTCTTGGAGCCGCCGCAGCCGGTCAGGGCGATGGCGGCGATCAGGACGGCAGCGGCAGCGCTGCACAGACGGACTTTGCGCTCGAGTTTCATGATGAAGTTTCCTCTTTCTTATTCTTGGTATATTACCTTTTATAGCGTCTGGCTTGTCCTTTGCAGATTTGTGCGCCGGTCAAGAACAGTCGCCAAAAAGAGATTATAGCACAAACTGCAGAAAGATGGAACCACCTCTTTGAAAAAATTTTGTTTCGAAAAAGACCTGCTTTCACTACGCCTGTCGTTTTTTTGCCGCAGCGGAAACACAAAATCTATGTGTTAATACCCATAGTTTAGCATAGATGTGGGGTCTCCGGCAAGACTTTTGACAATAATGACGAAAAAAGACGAAAAATATCGGCATTTTTCTTGCTTTACAAGTCGTTTTCCAATGTGTATAATCAACCTGTTGTAAACCAAAAACAAGGATGTTACCAAAAAACAGATCCTGCGGACATTGAGGAGAGCACACCATGGAGTTCAATCGTATCATCAAGCTGCTGCGCAAGGAGCGCGGCATTACCCAAAAGCAGGCGGCAGAGGATCTGGGGGTCTCTCAGGCGTTGCTGTCCCACTACGAAAAAGGCATCCGCGAGTGCGGATTGGACTTTGTGGTGCGGGTGGCAGATTACTATAATGTTTCCTGCGATTATCTGCTGGGGCGCAGCGCCGAGCGCAACGGCATGATGCTCTCTGCCGAGGATCTGCCCAACCCCGAAAAGATGAAGGACAACGTCTACCACGGCAGCGTGCTGCCCACCATGAACAAAAAACTCATCTCCAACAGCCTGAACGTGCTCTACGCCAAGATCGGCCAGTGCCACAGCAAGGCGTTGACCACCGAGGTGAGCGCCTACCTGATGATGGCGGTGGCCAAGATGTTCCGGCTGCTCTACTCTGCGGAGCCGCACAACGCCTCCAGCATGTTCAGCATTGAGCCTCACCGCTGGCACGGCTATTCCGATGCGGTGATGCGAATGGCGGAAGCCAACGTGGAGGCGCTGCTGGACGGGCAGGATGTGAACGGCGGCGAGGGCGTCAAGGACCCCGCCTGCCTTGCCATGACCACCGAGAGCCTGACGCGGGAATTTCCGCTGTACACGCCCAGCCTGTTAAATCTGGTCAAAACCAGCGAGACCCATGTCAAGGGGCTTTCGCCGCAAGAGTGACCGGCTTGTGAAATTGTTGTAAATAATCAGCCCGGACTCTTGCATCTGTGCGCCGGAAACGGTATAACCAGAGAAAGAAGAAAAAGAAACTGACCCTTCAAGGAGGATATACCTTATGTCTACTGTCATTTCCCGCCGCAGCTTCCTCAAGTGCACCGGTGCATCTGCCGCCGTACTGGGCGCAGCCAGCCTGCTGGGCGGCTGTAAGTCCAACGGCAACGACACTGTGGTGGAGGTCAAGGTCGGCGACACCGTCCGCAACTGGAACGGCTTGGGCGTGCAGCTGACCAGCGTGTTCCACCTGACGCAGGACCCTGTACAGCCGACAGGCTACGAGTATCTGGGCGTGCGGGTGACCACCGTCAACCGCAGCAAGACCGAGAGCTACGCCATCGGCGCACAGGGCATTGACGCCATCAACGAGGCCTACCCCGTGCCCCCGCTGGAGAACGTGGACGCAAACTTTCAGGCCATGGCCGCCGCTACCCCGGACTTTACCGCCGTCTGCGATGGCCAGCCCGCAGCCTGCTGCGCCAATATTTCGCTGTACAACGCCAATTCCCAGAGCTTTTCCGATGTGGAGAGCCTGCCCCCGCAGGGCAGCGCCTACATCGTGCTGATGCTCATGGTGCCCAAGGACTGGAAGCAGCTGAAGATCACTTATGTGCCCACCTTCCTGGAGGGCAAGAGCCTGACCTTCGTCATGAATGCCTCTGACGTGATCCGCAGCTGACAAAATCACCAGAAAAACCACTTAAGCTTCGTCTAAAATGCGCGATGTTGCCACAAAATCTTCACATTTGTTTTGTGAAAAATCATTGACATTTTTCTCTGTTTCGCCTATTGTATAGGTAGTGCCTTATGGCAGAATCTGTATTGATGTGTCCCAAAGGAGGAACGAATATGACTGGGGAATTTTCCCGCCGCTCTTTCCTGAAATATACCGCCCTCACCGCTGTGGCTGTGGCGGGCAGCAGCCTGCTGACCGGCTGCTCCGGATATGCCCCGGTGCAGCACGCTCCCGGCACCAGCAACGTTGTGCTGAAGGTCGTCTCCACGCTGGACCGGGTGGAATACAAGGAAGATGACAACATCACCTTGTTCCGGGTGGTGGTGACCAATGGCCGCAATAATGCGCTGGAAGTGACCAAGGCAAACTTTGCCGTGAAGGCAGAGGGGTATCTGGCCGACCAGAACGATAAGCTGCAGGTGACCAGCCCGGATGCACTGAGCTATCAGGTCAAGAAGGGCGAGACCGTTACCTACAATGTGTATGCAAAGGAGCTGAACGCACTGACGGACGGTCCGGTGACCCTTACCTTCTATCCTGACTTGCAGTACAGCGAGTTCAACGCAAACTGGGAGCTGACCGCGGACGTTCTGGCACCGGAGGAATCCGGCCCCTCCACGACCTGACCCCTTCAGCCGGAAGAACATACTGGTAAAAAACGGAGGAATAAGCCATGTCTTATACATTTTCCCGCCGCGCATTCCTGAAGTATTCGGCAACCACCGCAGTGGCTGTGGCCGGTGCCGGTCTGCTGGGCGGCTGTGAATATCAGGACCCCAACAACCCGGTCAGCAAGGAGCTGCCCAGCACGATCACCAGCAAACTGCAGGTCATTGCCAGCCTGAATACCATGAAGATCGCAGACAAAACCTGTACCCTGGAGGTGGAGATCCAGTCTGCTCGTGTAAACCCGATCCGGCTGACCGCAGATTGTTTTTCCGTTGCTGTTAAAGATGCCGAGGGCAATCAGCGTTATCTGAGCCTGACGCACGGCGGCGTGCTGTTCAAGTCCGTTGAGAACCTTTATCTCCAGAAGAAAAAGTCCACCAAGGTCCAGCTTGCTGCCATTGGTTTCCCTGAGAAACTGGAAGAGGGCGACACCGTGATCTTCAAGTTCATTCCTGTCCGCGAGAACTCTGAGATGTCCCTGACTTGGGAGATCTCCAAAGAAGAGTACGAGAACGCCATCACCGAGGAAGGTTGACGGCTCCGGCGAGGCACCGGAGCCCGGTGCAAGCACTACCGCCTGACCTTTGAAGCACGACCGCAGACCGCCGCACAAAGCTTTGTGCGGCGGTCTGTTTTTTGTGTAAAGCTGCTTTAAACTGCGTGCTGATGATTCGGGCCGCAGCACCGCGCCTTTGTACGGCACATGGAGAAAAGTGTTGACGACAACCGGCTTTTTTGCTATACTATATAAGGTTTATTTTGGAGATGTATCGAAGCGGTCGTAACGAGAACGACTCGAAATCCAAGTGGATGCTTCGCCGGATGTCTCCATATCACACGAGGGAACGTCAATTTTGATGTCCTGACAGGCTTCAGAACCTGTCTGAACGATGCGTTTTCTAACAATATTCTAACAGCAACTATTCCAAGTTTCAAGGCCGATTTGCGATATACAAATCGTAAATTTGCTATGAAAATATACTTGGAGATGTATCGAAGCGGTCGTAACGAGAACGACTCGAAATCGTTTTGTCCTTAATCGGGCACGTGGGTTCGAATCCCACCATCTCCGCCAGAAGTCGCAGATTCAAACGAATTTGCGACTTTTTCTTTTGCATCAAGCAGAGAAAGACCGCTTTTTCTTGTTGCAGTACGCTTTATATATGAACGATAAATCCATAATTACTTGGGGAATTTGGATTCTCCCAAAAGGTTCGCAATGACCCCAGCAGACCCCTGTTTGCTCTTGTAATCGAGATGTGCGTAGATGTCAGCGGTGGTAGAAAAGGTGCTGTGCCCCAGCCATTCCTGAACCTGCTTCATGGATACGCCGTTCATCACCATCAGGCTGGCACAGCTGTGGCGCATATCGTGGAAGCGGATGCGGGGCAAGCTATACTTCCGAAGCAACCAGTCGAAGTGCTCCGTCACGAAGTTCGGGCGGATCAGCTTGCCTTCCTGATCGGTGCAGACGAAATCCAGATACTCAGTGCTGTAGCTCTTCTTGAACAGCTTGCGGTAAAGCTGCTGCTTTTCCTTCTGCTTCAGAAGTTCTTCTTCCACAGCCGGGATCAGCGGCAGGGTGCGGCAGCTGGTCTTGTTCTTCATCACATCGCTGACCACCGGAACGTACTTGCCGTTCACCAACTGTTCCGTCACCTTGTTGTTAATGGTGATGGACTTGCGCTCAAAGTCGATAGACGACCACTTCAACCCCAGTACCTCGCTGCGGCGCAGACCGTAGTAGGCTGTAATGAGGATGCACAGGTGCAGGGGGTCATCCTGCGATACTTCCAGCAGCTGCTGGACTTCATCCTTGGAGTAGAAGTTGGGCCGGAAGCTGTTCTTCTTCGGGCGGTCAACTTTCAGCATCGGGTTGGTTTCCAGATAGTCCTTGCGGACGGCATCCTTGAACGCTTTACCGAAGATGGCGTGGTAGTGAATGACTGTGTTAGTGGTGTAGCCCTCCAGCAAGATCTTCTCCTGAAACTCATCCAGCACCTGCGGCGTGACCTCGCACAGCTTCAAGCCCAGCGGCTCAAAATACTGCGTGATGCGCCCGGTGATCATCCGATTGTAGCTGATAAAGGTTGCAGGCTGGATGGATGCCTTGTGGACTTGCACCCACTCGTTGAGATAATCCAGAAACAGCATCTCCGACTTGTTAACGGGTTGGAGAGGTTGCGGCAAGGGCTTGGCGGTTTTAGCATCTACTTTTTCGTAGGCTCCGCCCCGCCCTGTGGGCAGCTCCCCGGTCTTATCATAGTGGAGCAATACTTCCCGGAGCATGGATTCTGCCTTGCGCTTGTTGCCCCGGACGGTCAAACCTGTGGAGATCCACTTGATCCTCCGCTTGCCGTTGGCATCATAAAGATTGATCACGAAATAGAAACGTCCATTTTTCTCTTGGACAGACCCTGTAGTTTTCATCATAAACCTCCTTTGGGTCAACAGGCGTGCTGTCCGTTGCTGCACCCACAGCATACCACATCCAGCGGCGGATTTCCAGCCGGGAAGGTGCTCTGTCCGGTGAGCAGGAACTCGATCACGCTCAGCTTCGGGATACGGTAGGTGCGGCCGATTTTAAGCGCAAACAGGCGGTGGGAACGGATCAGTTCCCCAACTGTATGGCGGTTCAGACCAAGCATCTCCGCAGCCTGCTGAAGGCTGACGGCATCGGGGTAACCGGGAAACATCTGGGAATAGGCATCGTTAAACTTCATAGGCACTCCTTCTGTATAAGTAGTTTAAGGTCGAAAGTGTGTGCCACCTGCGGTTATATCCTTTGCAGCAAGGCTGCGGTCAGGCGGCAATGTAAAGAGAGCTGACAGTAGTTTCAACTCTCGCATCGCAGATAGACTTGCAGCCCATCTGCGTCAATATGATATAGGTCTCCCATATTCGCCCTCGGCACCCTAGGAGTGGGGAATCGTCCAGCAGCGGGCTTGCACCGCACCATTGGCATTTCAGCCACCCCGTCTTCGTCATGACCGGGCTGCGAATTACAGAAGTACCTTTTGTGAAGTACCGGACGATTGAACTATTCTGTTTTCAAAGAACGGAGTTACATAGAAAATCTTCGGAATTTAAGGCTTCCGAAAAAATTGTCCCTCTAATTGGTAGCCGACGAAAAAGGCCAAAATATAACCCGAAAAAGAAATTTGTTGAAAAGTTCTTGAAAAATATAGTTGATGTGGCAACTCGGTTAAAATAACATCGGTCCATGGGGCGACCGATGGAGGGTGGAACTTTGCAACAACTGCAGTGCCTGAAGTTGAAAGTGGTCTTGAAAAAAGATGCCTCTATATACGAACCTTTGAAATAGGTCATTCCATAGCATCCAAGGCGATTCTGTAACCGAATTGTAATAAGCGGACAAAAGTGAACTCCTAAAAGAAGCCTTCATAATGTCAAAAAGTGTGTCACCTGCGGTCAGGTGGCAATGTAAAGAGAGCTGACAGTAGTTTCAACTCTCGCGTCGCAGATAGGCTTACAGTCCATCTGCGTCAATATGATATAGGTCTCCCATATTCGCCCTCGGCACCCTAGGAGTGGGGAATCGTCCAGCAGCGGGCTTGCACCGCACCATTGGCATTTCAGCCACCCCGTCTTCGTCATGACCGGGCTGCGAATTACAGAAGTACCTTTTGTGAAGTACCGGACGATTGAACTATTCTGTTTTCAAAGAACGGAGTTATATAGAAAATCTTCAGAATTTAGGGCTTCCGAAAAATTATCCCTCTAATTGGTAGGCATCGAAAAAGGGCTTTTTGTTACCCGAAAAAGAAATTTGTTAAAAAGTTCTTGGAAAATATAGCTGAAGCAATCGCCGAGTTAAAATATCATTGGTTTATCGAGCCACCAACTGAGGCAGGCCATTTACAACGGCGAGCATATCCAAAGTCGAATCACTCTTGAAAAAAGACACTCTCACTTGGTAGGCATCGAGAAGGGCCATTTGGCACCCATTGATGACTCTTTGTAATAAAGTTGTCATAAATATCCACTTCAAAAAAGTCCCCTCAATAGGTAGCCGACGAGAAAGGCCAAAATAGAGCCATCTTTCCGAAAATTAACAAAAAAATCACAAACGACAAAAAATCGCCACACAACAACCTGAACCTGACCATCCCTTCCGGGATGGCCTTGGTTCGGGTTCGTTATGTAGCGATAAGAAAGTTAAAAACTTGCTCCGGCTCCTTCGGGAGCCGAGCTGGAACTCTAAGTAAATATGTTATATTAAATTGTTGGAATAGATTACCACAAAAATTGAGCCGTGTCAACAGGAATTTTTGAAAACAGGCTACTTTCGGCAGCTTGCAAGAAAAAATGATGGAAACTTTGGTAAAAAGAGAGGGCTGGATAGCTCGTTCTGTTTGCAACGGAATGCAAACTCGGAACTTTTCCGAGCAGAAAAACAACCGTCTGCTTCAAGTTGAGCTTGAAAACGGACGATCATTCTTGCAAAATGATTGTCAAATTTGGGAGGCGTTTTGAGCAGCCTCATAGTGCTAACAAGAGGTGTCTTCACACGTATATATATATCATTTTTGCGTTGTAAAATACTTGTTGGGGAACACCCAAGCCCTTGAACTGCATCCGATGGATGCAGGCTGTACATTTTTGCAAAACGTTCTTTCGGTGCTCCGTATGAAGCACGGAAAACGAACCCATTGAGGGACAAAAGCATCAGATAGGGTCGGCAGGCTCCCCGGCTTCGATTTTTCCAAGGTACCGCCACAGGGTCGTGCGGCTGATGCCCAGCTGCCGGGCGGCGGCGGCGCGGTTGCCGCCGTGGGCGGCTACCGTCTGCTGCACCACCTCGCCGATGATGCTTTCCAGCGTGCGGGAGGTGTCGGTGCTGACCACCGCCGCCGGGTGCGCTGCCGGGGCGCTGCGCAGGCTGCGCTCCTTGGAGAGCAGGTCGGCCACGCTGCTGCTGCGGATGTAGGGGCCGTTCGTCAGGGTGGCAAGGGAGCGCAGCAGGTTTTTGAACTGGGTGTAGTTGTTCGGCCACGGGTACTGCCGCAGCATCTCGATGGCGCGGGGCTCAAAGCCGGAGAGCTGCTTGCCCAGCTCCAGATTCAGACTGTTCAGGTACAAACTGGAAAGGGACGGGATCTCGTCCGACCGGCTGCGCAGCGGGGGCAGCTCCAGTGTCAGTGCGCCCAGCCGTTCGATAAAGCGGCGGGTGACCGGGGAGACCGGCTCCTCCGGGCGCACCGAGCGGGAGAACAGCAGCCGCACCCGGCGGGCAAGACCGGTCTCCTCGATGGCAGCCAGCAGTTCGGCGCTCCACTGTTCCGGGATAGCCTCAAAGTTCTGGAAGTAGACCGTGTTGCCGTTGGCGTTCAGGGGCGAGTTATAATGGTTGAGCAGAAAATCCCATGATTTATCGTTCATCAAGGCGCAGTTCGCCACCACGAGGGGGCGGTTTACCAGTGCGCTGTGCAGGTAGAGGTAGCGGGCGATCTGCTCCTTGCCGGTGCCCGGCTCACCGCAGATGAACAGGGGCTGACGCACGGCGGCAAGGGCGTTGATCTCGGCGTCCTGCGTGCCCATGGCACCGCTCAGGCTGTAAAAGCTGTTGGAGAAAAGATACTCGCACTCGCCTTGGTTCAGCGACCGCAGCCCCGGGCGGCTGGAATGCAGCGGGATGCGGGAGGGCGCGCAGTAGAACAGATACCGCTGCACATTGTTCATCAGCAGCACCTGTGCTGTGATGCTGTACAGCTGGCTGCGCTCGGTGTAATAGAACTTTAAGCTGCCCGTGGTGGGGATCTCCCGCAGATGGGTCTGCAAACAGCGGTGCAGCTCCGGGGAGATGTCCTTCATATTATGATAGTACAGGCTGCCGTCCGGCTCCATCACCACCACCCGGCCGCCCTGCTCCTGCGTGATGCTGCGTAGAAACAGGTTCTCCTGCCGCAGCTGGCCGAACCATGTGCTGATGTTCACCGCCTGATCGATGGCGCTGTGCAGGCTCTCGATGCCGGAGGTGATCAGGAAGGCGTCAAAGCCCATCTCCCGGGCAATGGTGTGGGTGACCATATCACAGACCACCATCCGGTAGCCGCCCTGCTTGAGCCGCTCCAAGGTATGGCGCACCTCCTCGGCACTGCGGACGGTGAGGATGTCCAGATCAAAGTTCAGCAGGCTGCAAAGGGTGTGGGCGGGTTCGGTGATGCTGGGAAAGCCCACGATGGCGTACAGGCTGGTGTAGTTCTCTGCCAGTTTCATGGTGCGCAGCACATCATACACCGAGATATGGATATCCACCACCGGCAGGTCGGTCACCTGCCGGATCAGGGTGGCGGTGCCGCCGCGGGAGATAATGCAGTCGTAGCTGTTGGGGGCCATGCGCTGCACGATGGCCTGTCCCTCTTCCAGATCGCCGGTGTACACCTCCAGCTCAACGTTGGGGTAGGCCTGCGCCGCCTGCTCCATGGCGGTGCGCATTCCGTCGTAGGGGGCAATGCCCAGAATGCGGGTGTGAGTCTCGACCATAAAACGTCCCTCCGTGTTTCTCTTTGAAACTATTATAAACGGTCTGGTTCAAAAAGAAAACAGAATATGGTTTCAAAATAGAACGTTTTTGCCAACAAAACAAAAAGAAAATTGAAAACGTGCTAAAATGAAACGCTTTTCCCGCTTGCGCCGGGTGCATTCCCGCGGTGGATACGGCATAATGAAAGCACAAAAACAAGTGAGGAGGCACGAACGAATGCTTCGCCTGCTGATGATTGCAGATGATTTTACGGGTGCGCTGGACACCGGCGTACAGCTTGCGGCACACGGCATCCCCACGCAGGTCGTGGTGGGGCAGGCAGACCTTTCCGCGTGCAGCAGCACCGTGCTGGTGGTGGATACCGAAACGCGGCATCTGTCCGCCGCAAAGGCTGCCGAGGCAGTTGCAAGGCTGACCCGCAGCGCGGTGGAAAACGGCGTGGGCTGCATCTATAAAAAGACGGATTCCGCCCTGCGCGGCAACATCGGCGCAGAGCTTGCCGCCCTGCTCAAAGCAAGCGGCGCACGCAATTTGCCCTTTCTGCCGGCCTTCCCGCAGATCGGACGCACCACAAAAAAGGGCGTCCACTACATCGACGGTGTGCCGGTGAACGAAAGCCCCTTCGGCATCGACCCCTTCGAACCGGTGCGCTGCGCTGAGGTGACAAAGCTGATCCATTTGCAGACCGACATGCCCGCACAGAACCTGCGCCCGGGTGAGACGGCATCGGACAAGACCGGCATTCTGGTGTATGACGCTGCCACCGCCGCAGACCTTGAAGCAGCCGGGCGACAGCTGTTCCAGAATGGAACGCCCCCGGTGCTGGCAGGCTGCGCAGGCTTTGCTGCCTTTCTGCCGGAGCTGCTGGGGCTTTCGGACGGCAGCGTGGTGGAAGTCCCGCAGCTGGACCCCCGGCTGCTGGTGCTCTGCGGCAGCGTGAACCCCATCACCCTGCGGCAGATGGACACCGCCGAAAAGGCAGGCTTTACCCGCCTGCGGCTGACCCCCCGGCAGAAGCTGGAACCCGGCTACTGGGCAAGCGCCGACGGCAAGGCTGCGCTGGCTGAAATTGAAGTCATGCTGGCAGCAAACCCCCGCTGCATTATTGAAACCAATGACGCCGGGGGCAACCAGCTTACCGCCGATTACGCCGCCGCCCGGGGCATTGACTTGGACGGCCTGCGGGTGGGCATTTCCGGCAGCGTCGGGCAGATGTTCGGGGCGCTGTTCGGCAGCGAACATCTGGGTACGCTGCTGCTCACCGGCGGCGACACCCTGCTGCAGTGCATGAACAGCGTGGGCGCACGGGAGCTGGAACCGGTGTGCGAACTGGAAAGCGGTATCGTGCTGGCGCGGTTCACCTATCAGGGACGCACCCGCTACGTGATCACCAAGTCCGGCGGCTTTGGGCAGGAGGATCTGCTGGTGGAGCTGGCAGACCGCATTGCAAAGCATTGAGAATGGAAGCAGACAGCCCTTTGCGGCTGGAACGGAAGATAAATGTAACAGAAGGAGAACGACCATGACCTATGCAAAACTGCCCGGCCTGACTTGGGACGGCACTGTGTACGAGAACGAGGAGATGGGCACGCTGGAAGCCCTGCTGCCCACCGGCGGCTGGCCCACCGCCCACGCACCCGCTATGGTGGAGCTGCCCAATGGCGACCTGCTCTGCTGCTGGTTCGCCGGTACTTATGAGGGCAGCGCAGACGTGCACATCATCTGCTCGGTGCTGCCGCATGACGGCACCAAGTGGCTGGAGCCGGTGGATATCTCCGGCGACCCCACCCGCAGCGAGCAGAACCCCTCGCTGTTCTACGGCCCGGATAACGCCGTGTGGGCGATGTACACCGCCCAGCTGGACCGTGTAGAGGGCAAGGACAATATGCAGTTCACCGCCGTGGTGCGCTGCCAGAAGAGCACCGACGGCGGCAGAACATGGGGCGACTACACCACCGTGTTCCCGGAGGAAGGCACCTTCTGCCGTCAGCCCATTCAGGTGCTGTCCAATGGCCGCTGGATCTTTGCCAACTGGCTGTGCACCGACTCTGCCGAGGGTCTGTCCGGCGACCCCACCGCCTTCCGCATCTCGGACGACGAGGGTAAAACTTGGCGCATGGTCATGATGCCCGGCAGCAACGGCCACGTCCACGCCAATGTCATCGAGCTGGAGCCGGGGCATCTGGTGGCGTTCATGCGCAACCGCGAAGCCTACCGCATCCACCGCAGCGAGTCCTTTGACTGGGGCGAAACTTGGACGGTGCCCGCACCCACCCCGCTGCCCAACAACAACTCCAGCATCAGTGCGGTCAAGCTGCAGAGCGGCCGCATCGCCATTGCCTACAACCCCACCTGCACCCCCAACCCCGTGCCCGGCAAGGCTGCATGGCCCGGCCTGCGCTGCCCGGTGGCGGTGGCGCTCTCGGAGGACGGCGGCCTGACCTTCCCCATCATCCGCTGGATGGAACGCGGCGAGGGCTACATGGGCGATGAGAACAAGACCAACAACAAGCAGTACGAGTACCCCTACCTGATGCAGGGACGGGACGGGATGCTGCATCTGGCCTACGCTGCCCGCACCCGGCAGGGCATCAAGTACGTCCGCTTCTCGGAGCAGGACGTGCTGGGCGCAAAGCGGGAGACCGTGGGTCTGTATAACCCCACCGCAGCCCAGAGCCGCTGAAAAAGCTTTTCGGAATTTTCATCCTTTATTTATAGAGCAAAGCATCATTCAGGAGGTTGATCAGTATGCTGACCCAGTACAATCTTAAAATGCCGCACGCAGTTTACGGCGGCGAGAACGCCATGGACAATATCACCGCCATCATCAAGGCGCGCGGCGCAAAAAAGGTAGCCATGTTCACCGATAAGGGCATTGAGGGCGCTGGCCTGTTTGCCCTGCCGGAAGAAGCTGTCAAAGCCTCCGGCGCAGAGTACTATGTGCTGGACGAGCTGCCCCCGGAGCCCAGCTACATGGCTGTGCAGAAGCTGGTGGACGAGTTCAAGGTCTCCGGTGCAGACCTCATCGTGGCCTGCGGCGGCGGCTCTGTGATGGACGCTGCCAAGCTGGCAAGCGTGCTGGTGACCGACGCCTACGGCGTGAAGGAGCTGCTGGATAACCCTGGCATGGCACAGAAGTGCGTGCCCATTGTGCTGATCCCCACCACCGCCGGTACCGGCGCCGAGGTCACCCCCAACGCCATCGTGGCTGTGCCCGAAAAGGAGCTGAAGGTGGGCATCGTCAACGAGAACATGATCGCGGACTACGTCATTCTGGACGCCCGCATGATCAAGAACCTGCCCCGCAAGATCGCAGCCGCTACCGGCGTGGATGCGCTGGCACACTGCATCGAGTGCTTTACCAGCAACAAGGCCAACCCCTTCAGCGATCTGTACGCACTGGAAGGCCTTGACCTGATCCTGAACAACATCGAAAAAGCCTGCGATGACCCTGAAGCCATGGCAGAGAAGAACCGGATGCAGATCGCTGCCTACTACGGCGGTCTGGCCATCACCGCTTCCGGCACCACCGCTGTGCACGCACTGAGCTACCCGCTGGGCGGCAAGTACCACATTGCACACGGCGTATCCAACGCCATCCTGCTGGCACCGGTCATGCGCTTCAACAGCGAGCACCCCGCCGTGCGCGAGCGTCTGGCTGCCGCCTATGACCGCTGCTGCCACGAGGAAAAGACCTGCACCACCGTGGAGGAAAAGACTGCATGGATGATCGCCCGTCTGGAGCACATCGTCAAGCATCTGGATATCCCCACCAGCCTCAAGGAGTTCGGCGTGCCTGCCGAGGATCTGGAAGGTCTGGTCAACGCCGGTATGCAGGTACAGCGCCTGCTGGTGAACAATATGCGCCCCGTTACCGCCGACGACGCACGCAAGCTGTATCAGGAGATCATGTAACAGAAAAGGAGTAAAGACTTATGAAGACCAGCGATATCAAGGGCATCATCCCTCCCGTAATCACCCCCATGAACAACGACCCTGAGCAGACGGTCAACCATCAGGCTCTGCGCGAGCAGGTGGAGCGCCTGCTGGCAGGCGGCGTGCACGGCATCTTCCCCATGGGCACCAACGGCGAAGCCTACGCCCTGTCCTTTCAGGAGAAGGAAGAGATCCTTGCCACTGTCATCGATCAGGTAAAGGGCCGCGTACCGGTCTACGCAGGCACCGGCTGCATCACCACCGCCGAAACCATCCGCCTGAGCAAGCGTGCCGAGGAGCTGGGCGCAGATGCACTGTCCATCATCACCCCCAGCTTTGCACTGGCCTCCCAGAAGGAGCTGTATGACCACTACACCGCCGTGGCAAAGGCCGTGAACCTGCCCATCATCCTGTACAACATCCCCGCCCGCACCGGCAACAAGCTGCTGCCCGAGACCGTGCAGGCACTGTGCCGTGACGTGGAGAACATCGTGGGCGCAAAGGATTCCAGCGGCGATATCGAGAACCTGAAGGCATACATCCGCCTGACCCGCGAGCTGGATAAGGAAGTTGCCATTCTGGCCGGTAACGACGGCGCCATCCTGACCTGCCTGAAAGAGGGCGGCGCAGGCGGCATTGCAGGCCGTGCCAACATCTGGCCGGAGACCGTTGCCAAGATCTACGATTGCTTCAAGGCCGGAGATCTGGAGGGCGCACAGGCTGCACAGGACGCCATTGCCATCCTGCAGCAGACCTTCAAGTACGGCAACCCCAACACCATCATCAAGACCGCCGTTGCCCTGCAGGGTCACCCCGTGGGCAAGTGCCGCGCACCCTTCAACTATGTGCCGGAAGAGGGCATGGAAGCCATCAAGAAGGTTCTGGCTGAGAACGAGGCCAAGGGTCTGCACTGAAACGCGCTGAAGCAAGGAGAAGGCTGCTATGAATAAACCCATTGTCGGTATTACTATGGGCGATCCCGCCGGTTCCGGCCCGGAGATCACCATCAAGGCTCTGGCTGACCCGGAGCAGTACAGCTACTGCCGCCCCATCGTTGTGGGCGATGTGAAGGTGATGGAGCAGGCCAAAAAGTTCGTTGGCCGCGAGGACATCGTCATCCACCGCTGCGAGAAGGTGTCGGATGCCCTGTTCACCCCCGGCACCATCGACGTGCTGCATCTGGATCTGATCGAGGACATCAGCAAGTTCGAGATGGCAAAGGTCAGCGTGGAGGGCGGCAACGCAGCCTTCCAGTGCGTGAAAAAGGTCATTGAGCTTGCCATGGCCGGTGAGGTGGATGCCACCTGCACCAACGCCCTGAACAAGGAAGCCATGAACAAGGCACTGGAGTACTACCACGGCGAAAAGTCGGACGGCTACACCCACTTTGACGGCCATACCGAGATCTACGCCACCTACACCCACACCAAAAAGTACACCATGATGCTGGCTCATCACGACCTGCGCGTGGTGCACGTTTCCACCCACGTTTCCCTGCGGGAAGCCTGCGACCGGGTCAAGAAGGATCGCGTGCTGGAGGTCATCGAGATCGCCAACAAGGCCTGCAAGGATATGGGCATCGAGAACCCCCGCATCGCTGTGGCAGGTCTGAACCCCCACTGCGGTGAGAACGGCCTGTTCGGCCGGGAGGAGATCGAGGAGATCACCCCCGCCATTGAGGCTGCCAAGGCCGAGGGCATCACCGGTGTCGTGGGTCCCTGCCCGCCGGACAGCGTGTTCTCGCAGGCCATCGGCGGCTGGTACGACATCGTGGTGTGTATGTACCACGATCAGGGTCACATCCCGCTCAAGACCGTGGGCTTTGTCTACGACCGCGAAAAGCAGGAGTGGAAGGCCGTGGAGGGCGTCAACGTCACGCTGGGTCTGCCCATCATCCGCGCCAGCGTGGATCACGGCACCGACTTCTACCACGCCGGTAAGGGCAACGGCAACGAGCTGAGCCTTGTCAACGCCATCAAGTATGCGGTCAAAATGACCGGCCGCGCCAACTAAGTTATCCCCATCCCAACCAATTCTTCATTTTCTTCCAGAGAGAGCCGCTGCACCCCGTACGGTGCGGCGGCTTTTTCTGGTTTTGTCCTGTTTCAAAAAGCAACAAATCAGCCGAAACTAACCGCAATGTGTTTCAAAAAGCGACGCATTGCAGCAAAAGAATTGAACAAATTCTGAATATGTTTCAAAAAAGAACACAACAATCCAAAAAATGATTGTGACGCACAGCGGAAAACTATATACTTTTAATCAAGAAAGCCGCATCGGAATTGTGCAAAGGGTCGGGCTCTTGCGCAACAGGGACTGCGGACACAAAAAAGGAGGACACGTTCTATGACACTTCCCATGATCATTGCTCTGGCAGTGACTGTCCTCATGATCATCCTGATCATGGTGGATAAACTGCCCTTCGGTGCACCCCCGCTGCTGGCGCTGCTGCTGCTGGTGGTGTTCGGCGTTACCGACATCAAGACCGCCTTCGGCGGCTTCGCAAACCCCACCATCGTCATGCTGGCATCCTTCATGGCCATCATTGCGGCCCTGCAGAAGACCAGCTTCATCGTCAAGTTCAAGCAGACCATGTTCAACATGGCCAGCAAGGGCGGCTTTAAGGCCTACGTCCTGCTGATCCTCATCGTTATGCTGGGCTGCAGCCTGTTCGGCACCGGTTCCACCGCCTACTATGTGCTGGTCATCGGCCTGCTGTCCACTCTGCCCTACTCCAAGCAGCTGCCCCCGTCCAGGGTTCTGATGCCTGCGGGCTTTGCAGCAAACCACCCGCTGCTGCCCTTCAACACCGCTCTGCAGTACGGCATCGTGATCGCCGTTCTGGAAAGCGCAGGCGTTGCGGCAAACGTCAATCTGGTCAAGTTCTCTCTGGTCAACCTGTGCCTGTCCATCGGCTTCCTGGTGTGGTGCATCCTGGCCTACAAGATCCTGCCGGACCACCCCATTGCCGAGGCCAAGGAAGAGGCTCTCCACGCCGGTGAGCAGAAGGTCGCTCTGACCAAGAATCAGGAGCTCATCACCTACTTCAGCTTTGTGCTCGCCGTTGTGGGCATGATCCTGCAGAGCAAGATCGGTGACGCAGGCTACGCCATCACCGGTCTGGCCGTGGGCATCATCCTGATCTCCGGCGTCATGGACTTCAACGAGATCCGCAACTCCATCAGCGCACCCATCATCCTGATGTCCGCAGGTGTCATCGGCATCGCCGATGCTCTGGGCAACACCGGCCTGACCAGTCTGGTGGGCGAGACCGTTGCCAAGATGCTGGGCACCAACGTCAACCCCTTCGTGCTGATCTTCGCCTTCTGCATCCTGACCAGTGTGCTGGCCACCCTGACCGGTTCCACCATCGGCACCGTGTACGTCTTTGCTCCCATGGCCATTGCCACCTGCGTCAATCTGGGTCTGGACCCCACCGCAGCCGCTGCCGCTATCGTGGTCTCCGGCTGGTGCGGACACTTCCTGCCCATTGACGGTATGCCCGCCATGATCATGGGCGCCGGTGACTACAAGATCACCGAGTTCTGGAAGTTCACCATTCCGCAGTACTTCATCCGTCTGCTGGCGCTGACGGTGGGCGCTGTGCTGATCTTCCCCATGAAGTAACAGGAGAAACGCAAAATGAAAAACACGTTTGAGCTGGAGCACGTCGGCATCAACACCGACAACGCAGGCGAGGCCGAGCAGCTGGCGCTGCTGCTGTGCAAGCTGTTCAACTTAGAGCCCCGCCACGGACAGAAGTCCGAGTTTGCCGGCAACTATTTCGAGTGCATGAAGAGCCCCTTTCTGGGCAAGAACGGCCACATCGCAATGCGCACCCCCGACCTGAAGGCTGCGATGGAGGAGCTGGAGGAAAATGGCTTCCGCTTCCGCATGGAGACTGCCGCCTATTTTGAGGACGGCCGCATCAAGAATGTGTATCTTGAGGGCGAGTACGGCGGTTTTGCCATCCACATCATGCAGAAATAACGCCAACTGACCGATCTTGTGCAGAACCGGGGATGGAGCGATCCGTTCCCGGTTCTGTGGGTTCACGCCCCGCGAAAAATCAGAGGAGAAAAATTATGCTGGTTCCTGTATTGCTATTTATCGTCGGCCTGCTGTTCCTGATCAAGGGCGGCGACTGGTTCGTGGACGGTGCTTCGGCACTGGCCCGGCGGTTCCACCTGCCGGAGTTGCTCATCGGCGCAACGGTGGTGTCCATCGGCACCACCCTGCCGGAGGTCATGGTGTCCACCATGTCCGCTGTGTCCGGTCATGGTGAGATCGCCTACGGCAACGCCATCGGCTCGGTCATCTGCAACTCTGCCCTGATCGCCGCCATCACCATCGCTGTCCGTCCGGGCAAGGTAGACCCCAAGACCCTGCGGGTGCCGGTAGCCTTCTTCTTTGCAGCAGCCGCCATCTACTGCGTGGCCGCCTACGCCATGGGCGAGTTCACCCGCCCGCTGGGCTTTGTGATGCTGGCCATGTTCGTGGCCTACATGGTGGCAAACGTATTGCAGATGAAAAAAGCCCCTGCCGCCGCCGAAGCGGAGGCCGAGGCCGAAAGCGCCGGGGAGGAGATGTCCCTTACCAAAACGCTGGTGCTGCTGGTGCTGGGCGCTGTGCTCATCGCACTGGGCGCAAACCTGCTGGTGGATAACGGCACCCTCATCGCACAGGCACTGGGCGTGCCGGAGTCGGTCATCGCGCTGACCTTTGTGGCACTGGGCACCTCTCTGCCGGAGCTGGTCACCGCCATCACCTCGCTGGTCAAGGGTTGCAGCGACCTGTCCCTTGGCAACATCGTGGGCGCAAACGTGTTCAATCTGGTGCTGGTCAGCGGCGTGTCCGTCACGCTGGCACCCTTCACCGTGCCGCAGAGTTCCACCCTGTTCGGCATCAATTCCAGCCTTGTACTGGAGATTCCGGTCATGCTGGCTGTCATGATGATCATGACCCTTCCCGCACTGAAGCGCGGCAAGCTGTCCCGTGCACAGGGCATTATCCTGCTGTGCATCTACGCTGCCTTCTGCGCCATCCAGTTTACCATGTGACATCTACGGAGATACTTCAAAGCCCCCGGCCTGCTCTGTCAGGCCGGGGGTTTTGGTTATTGCACCCTGCGGCGGCTTCCGCTTTACGGCTGGGTCAGCACCTCCGGGTCACCGGGCTTATAGATATGAGTCTTGGTCAGGCGGCGCATGGTGTCCTCGTGGTTGCGGCTGGCGTAGGCGGTGTACAGGATATCCATCACATTCAGCTGGGAAAGGCGGGAGGACATGGCACCGTTGCGGAACAAGCTCTCGTTGGCGGCCACATACAGCACATGGTCGGCCAGCTGTGCCACCTCGGAGGGGTAGTAGCGGGTCACTGCGATCACCGGTGCGCCGCCCGCCTTCATCTCCTTGATGCACTGGATCATCTCCATGGTCTGCCCGGAGTAGGAGAACACGATGCCCACATCCTGTGCGGTGGCGTTGCGCGCCTGCAAAAGCTGCGAGTGGGAGTCCTCGTTGACCACGCAGGGCTTGTCCAACCGCAGAAATTTCAGGTAGGTGTCCTTTGCCACGCACAGCGAGGAACCAATGCCGAACAGCAGCACCGTGCGGGCGTTGGCGATCAGTTCCACGCACTGCTCCAGCTCGTCCAGCAAAAGCAGCCGCTGGGTGTCCAGCAGACTCTGGATGTTCTTGTGGGTCACCTTGTCCACGATCTCCTGCAGGCTGTCCTGCGGGGTGATGTCCTTTTCCCGGTGGCTGCCGTTCTCCCCAAGGGTGGCAAGCTCCAGCGTCAGGGCGTGGCGCAGTTCCTTGTAGCCCTGAAAGCCGATGACCCGGCAGATGCGCACCACGCTGGAAGGGGAGGAGAAAGAGCGCCGCGCCAGATCCCGGATGGTAAGGGTGGTGGTCTCGTCCGGGTTGTCCAGAATGAACTGCGCGATCTGCCGCTCGGTGCTGCTGAGGGAGGGCTGCACCTCCCGCAGGCGTAAAAGAACGTTCTGCATATAGATACCTCTGTTGTATTTCAGGATGGATTGAACAAGCTGCACAAAAAAGTCGTACTTGTAAGCAAAAATTTCAAAAACAATGCTTGCATAAAACATTGTACCACAAAATAGTCTTTTTGTGGACATTTTGTTTGAAAAAGTTTATACTTTGGTCACAATCACGCCGCAAGGGGTGCGGCGGAAACTGGAGGTGCAGGATATGGGTTTGAATCTGAGTGGGATGACCACCGAGACCCGCAACCCGCGCACGATGCAGCTGGACCAGATGTCCCCGCTGGAGATCGTGACTGTCATGAACGAGGAGGACGCCCGGGTACCGCTGGCCATTGCCAAGTGCCTGCCGCAGATCGCGCAGGCGGTGACATGGGCGGCAGAAGCCTTTGAAAAAGGCGGACGGCTGTTCTATATGGGCGCCGGTACCTCCGGCCGCTTGGGCGTGCTGGATGCCGCCGAGTGCCCGCCCACCTTCGGTGTGCCGAAGGAGATGGTGGTAGGGCTCATCGCCGGCGGCGAAAAAGCCTTTATCGAGGCTGTGGAGGGCGCAGAGGACAGCCGGGAGCTGGCTGTTGAGGACCTGAAAGCCCACGGCCTGACCGCGAATGACTTTGTGGTGGGCATTGCCGCTTCCGGCCGCACGCCCTATGTGCTGGGCGGTCTGGACTACGCCAAGATCGTGGGCTGCCACACTGCCGCCATTGCCTGCAATATCGGCAGCGCCATCGGCAAGGCCGCAGAGCTTGCCATTGAGGTGAATTGCGGCCCCGAGGTATTGACCGGTTCCACTCGGCTCAAGTCCGGTACAGCACAGAAGCTGATTTTGAACATGATCTCCACCGGCTCTATGGTGCGCACCGGCAAGGCCTACCAGAACCTGATGGTGGACGTGCAGCAGACCAACGAAAAGCTGCACACCCGCGCCGAGAATATCGTCATCGACGCCACCGGCGTGGAGCGGGAGAAAGCCCGCGCCGCCATTGACGCAGCGGGCGGCAGCGTAAAGACCGCCATCACCATGCTGCTGGCAGACTGCGATGCCGCAGAAGCCGCCCGGCGGCTGGAAAAGGCCCGCGGCCATGTGCGGGAGGCCATCCGGCTGGAAGTGCTGTAAGATATCTCTAAGTTCCTTAGCGGCAAAGGCCGCATCGGATATACACCTGTTTTAAAGGAGGACCCACTTATGACGAATGAAGAACTTGTCCGCGCGGCGCTGGAGAAAGTCGGCGGAAAAAGCAACGTTCTCACCGCAACCAACTGCATGACCCGCCTGCGGGTGCGCGTTAAAGATGACGCCAAGATCGACGACGAGGGCCTGAAGGCCATCGAGGGCGTGATGGGCATCGTGCATGACCGTACCGGCTATGTAGAGATCGTGGTCGGCCCCGGCAAGTGCCGCAAGTGCGCAGATATCTGCCGCGATATGGGCATCCCGGCGGACGCCGCCGCTTCCACCGCCAACGACTGGCAGACCAACAAGGCCGCAGTCAAGGCCGGACAGAAGCAGAGCAAGGTCAAGGAGCTGTTCAAGACCTTCGGCGATATCTTTATCCCCCTGATCCCGGGCGTTGTGGCTTCCGGTCTGTGCGCCGGCATCAACTCCCTGATCGGTCAGGTGGTGCCGAACTACGCCGACATCCCCGCACTGGCTCTGATCAGCACCCTGCTGGGCCTGATGAACACCTGCTTCCTCGGCTACCTGACCGCATGGGTCGGCTACCGCGCAGCCGAAAAGTTCGGCGGCACCCCCATTCTGGGCGGTATGCTGGGCATGATCACCGGTTTGGACGGTATCAACAAGATCTCTTCCATTCTGGGTCTCTTCAACGAGGCTGTGCCGCTGGATTCCATCCTGCGTGCAGGCCGCGGCGGCGTGCTGGCCGTTGTGCTGGGCGCATGGTGCCTTGTCAAGATCGAGCGCTGGGTGCGCAAGTGGATGCCCGAATCTCTGGACATCGTGTTCACCCCGCTGATCACCATGATCCTGTGCCTCGTGCCCTATATCCTGATCATCATGCCCGCTACCGGCTATGTTTCCACCGCGCTGTGCTGGGTGGTTGAAAAGCTGTGCATGAGCGATATCCTGATCGTGCGCATCATTGCCGGTTATATTTCCACCGCTCTGTTCCTGCCCATGGTCGCTATGGGCATGCACCATGGTCTGGTTGCTCTGTACTCCGTGCAGCTGGAGAGCTTTGGCTACGTTACCCTGTACCCCGCTCTGGCTATGGCCGGTGCAGGTCAGGTTGGCGCTGCTGTCGCTATCTACTTCAAGGCTAAGAAGTGCGGCAACACCCGCCTGAAGAACGTTATCACCGGCGCACTGCCCGCAGGTCTGCTGGGCATCGGCGAGCCGCTGATCTACGGTGTCACCCTGCCTATGGGCAAGCCCTTCATCAGCGCCGGTCTGGGTGCCGGCTTCGGCGGTGCCTTCGTCATGGCCATGCAGGTGGCTGCTACCGCTTGGGGCCCCTCCGGTCTGCTGGCTCTGTTCGTCATGACCGCTGGCCCTCACGGTGTGGCTGCTTCCGTTGGCTGCTACGCAGTGGGTCTGGTCATCTGCTACATCATGGGCTTTATCGTGACCAACGCAATGGTCTCTGTTGAGGACGTTGCCAATGCTTAAAACACTCGGACGGTCAGTGTATCTGACGCAGTTTGAGGAACAGCGTGCGTCGCTTTCCGCTTTTGCGGCAGGCGGCGCGCCTGTTTTTATCTCACTGCATATCAGCGAAGAATTTGATGCCGCTTACTGCGCCCGCGTGCAGGAAATGTGCGATTTTCTCTCCGCGCAGGGCTGGCGCATTCTGGCAGATGTGTCGGAAAAGACCATCCGGCAGTTCGGCTGTGCCGACCTGACCGCGCTGGCAAAGCGGCTGCACCTGTGGGGTCTGCGGCTGGACTACGGCTTCTCGCTGGAGGAGATGTGTGCCCTTGCGCAGCAGCTGCCCGTTGCCGTCAATGCCTCCACCACCACCCCGGAGGTGGCACGGCAGCTGGCGGCTGGCGGCGGCACGGTCATCGCCATGCACAACTTCTACCCCCGCCCGGAGACCGGCCTCGACCCGGAATTTCTGCGCGAGAGCACCGCAGCTTTGCAGGCAGAGGGCTTGCAGGTGTACGGCTTTATCCCCGGCGACGCCCTGCTGCGCGGGCCGCTGTACGCGGGGCTGCCCACACTGGAAGCCCACCGTACCGCTGCCCCCTCGGCGGCCTTTGCGGACTTGGCGCTGAACTACGGGCTGGACGGCATTTTTGAAGCGCTGGACATGCCGACCCTCTCCCCGGAGAGCTACCCGGTGGAGGCTGATGGCACGACCACCGGCGATATGGCCAATGTGGCGGCGCTGTATGCCAGTCTGCCTGCCGAGGAGACTTACACCGTGCCCGGCTACGCCCAACTGTTTGAAAAAGACGGCCGCACCGTGCGGGTCATCGGCGACTCGTTCAGTGAGTATTATATGCCCTATTTGCAGGCGCGGTTTGCGGCCAGCTGGCGCGAGCACATCGATACCTTTGACGCGGGCATCATCGATGCGCCGGGGTGCGATATTCTGATTTTGGAGTTCAACGAGCGCAGCCTTGACAAGCTGCTGGCAATTCTGGAACAGTTTTAAAGCAAGCGGCCTGTCTGCGGAAAGAACGCAGACAGGCCGCTTTTTGCAATGTAACCCAAAATATACGCGATAGTTGATGGTGTAATGCGGCACAGTCTGGTATACTGGGGGCAGAAAAATCCACGAAGGAGGAAATAGAGATGGCATTTGCAGCATGGTGGGGGATTTTGAATCTTGTGCTGACGGTAGCGCTGTTGGCGGCGGTCGTGTACCTGTTTGTGCTGATCGTGCGGGCGCCGAAAAAGTACATCGGC
>ERZ780207.774-NODE-774-length-31946-cov-3.971685_pt1 | contig 31946 bp, 29 predicted proteins | sample MGYA00510977_ERZ780207 | MGnify/ENA primary metagenome ERZ780207 (study PRJEB29588, sample SAMEA2151383) | human gut metagenome | biome: human gut; feature: human-associated habitat; material: faeces | place: Denmark | collected 2008/2010 ...
GACATTCTTACTCATTTCTCCCAGCTTTCCTCCATTGCCCGGGAACTGGACGCATCCAGCCGCCTGGAACTCCTCCGGGATTTCTTCAAAGGCGGAGAACCTGCCGCCTTTGCCTTTGATTTCAAAGAGCAGATGAAGCGGGGGCACAGCTTCAAGGACTGGATTTGTCCCGATTCCATGGAGTTTCAGCAGGACTATTTCCGGATGGACAACCGCTGGGGGCGTGTTCTGTATTTGCAGGGCTATGCTACCTACCTGAAGGACTCCATGGTCTCGGAACTCTGTGACCTGAATCAGAGCCTGATGCTGTCCATTGACCTTCTGCCCATCCCCACTGACGAAGCAGTGAAAGAAATCCAGAACAAACTGCTGGGGGTAGCCACCAACGCAGCCAACTGGCAGCGGAAGCAGAACGCCGCCTTCAATTTCTCGGCGGTGCTGCCTTATGATATGGAGATGCAGCAGAAAGAAACCACCGATCTGTTAAAGGATCTCACCACCCGGGATCAGCGGATGATTTTCGGACTAGTGACTTTGGTGCATACGGCAGACAGCAAGGAACAATTGGACAGCGATACCGAAGCGATCCTGTCCATTGCTGGGAAAAACCTCTGTCAGATGAGCATCCTGCGCTGGCAGCAGAAGGATGGGCTGGATACGGTTCTGCCTTATGGCTTGCGGAAAATCCAGGCGTTCCGCACCCTGACCACCGAAAGCACGGCGGCTTTGATGCCATTCCGGGCACAGGAAATCATGCAGGCAGGAGGCATCTACTACGGGCAGAATGCGGTTTCCAAAAATATGATTGTGGCAGACCGTCGCAAGCTATTGAACGGCAACAGTTTCCGTCTCGGCGTCAGCGGTTCCGGAAAATCCTTCAGCGCCAAGGAAGAAATCGTCAGCATTGCCTTGTCCACACAGGACGACATTCTGATCCTGGACCCGGAATCGGAATTCGGGTTTCTGGTGGAGGCTCTGGGCGGCGAAGTGATCCGTATTTCTGCCGCTTCGGACACCCATCTGAACGCTATGGACATGGATCGATCCTATGGGGATGAGCGCAATCCCCTCATTGAGAAATCGGAGTTCATCCTTTCCCTGTTTGAACAGCTCATGGGGGCAGGCAATGTCTCCGCCAGAGAAAAATCCATTCTGGATCGCTGTGCCTATGAGGTGTACCGGGACTATATGGCGCGGAACTTTGAAGGAGAGCCGCCGACCCTGAAAAATCTGCACGAGGCACTGCTCCGGCAGCCGGAACCGGAAGCCGGAGGGCTGGCATTGTCCTCTGAACTTTTCATTACGGGAAGTTTGAACACCTTTGCCCAGCAGACCAACGTGGACACCAAAGCCCGGATCATTGCCTATGACATCCGGGAACTGGGAGAACAGCTGATGCCCATTGGGATGCTGGTGACGCTGGACGCCATTTATAACCGCGTGATTCAGAACTGGAAGAAAGGCCGCAGAACGTGGATTTTCTGCGATGAGTTTTACATTTTGTTCCGCTACGAGTACAGCGCGAATTTTTTCTACAAGCTGTGGAAACGCATCCGCAAGTACAACGGACTTGTGACCGGGTTGACGCAGAATGTGGATGAGTTGCTGCGCTCCGACACCGCCCGCCTGATGCTGGCAAACTCGGAGTTTCTCGTGATGCTGAACCAGAGCGCCACCGACCGCGCGGAACTGGCGAAGCTGCTGAACATTTCCGACAACCAGCTGGGCTATGTCACCAATGTCCCCGCAGGCTGCGGGCTGATTCGCTGCGCGGGAAATATTGTTCCATTCACCAATTCCTTCCCGAAGGATACAAAGCTCTATAAACTGATGTCGACCAACCCGTCTGAGAAAAGGGAGTAAAGCCATGCAATACAAAAATAGAGGACCGCCGAAGCGGTCCGAAGGGGTGCTACAAACTTGAATTCGACGCTATGATATTTCCTTTTCGTCATCTCTCGGTGGTCGAACATAGCGTAGCATTTCTTTTACACAAGCACCGAATTGCAAGAAATTGGATTTTGCTTCTTTTAGTGTTATTCCATGATTGGAGTCGCTTGGCTCGTTATCAGAAGTGATGAACGGGTCATTCTCCCAAAAGCAAACGGGACAAATATACCCACAATCTTCATCTGCCGGGACATTGTAGGTAAGAAATCCACAACAAGGACATGGATATTTTTTCATTACGGAGTTTGTTCGCCCCTTTCATTTTTCAAATTTATAGACCTATTTTAATGCTGCCAAATATTGTTTTCCAAATCCCGCAGCCGTCCCTTATAGTCATCTATCAGAGCCTGAACATTTTCCCCCTGCGGGAAGGTCACCAGATAGCCGTCCCCGGCCTCATGAAAACCAATGATTCCCGCAAGCCCTGCCATCTCGGCCACTTTCAGCAGGGTGTGGTAGTCATACTCGGCGGCACTGATATATAAATTCATGGGAGAAACCTCGCGTTTCAGAGAGATGATTCTATTATAGCAACATCTTTTCATAATTGCAAAGAAAATGCTGTATCGTCCAGAATCGGAAGATACAGCATTGCTTTTTTATATGTAATGGCCCTTTAGCCCAATTTGTTGTCTGGCCTTGACCGAGCGATTGCTCTGGCATGGTCTAAGGCGCAGTGGTGTGCGGGATGCTTCCCGCGTTTGTTTTGATTACGAGACTTATTATAGCGGCGACTTGTGTGTAGAATTTAAAAGCTGTTTGAACGATTTTGAAATTCAATTTGAATAATTTATGACGTGGGGTGATGCCATGAAAGATATTAAAGAAAAGCCAACCGCGCATATGCCGAGAAGCAATGCAACCGGGGAAATCCCGAAAGCTGCGCTGAAAAAGGCGTGGGCGGAGGCCAAGGAGAAAAGCCGAACCATGCTGCGAGAAAGCACTCCTACGCAGGGAGACGGTGATTATACAACTGCGCAAGATACCAGCTCGGTGGTAACCGATACATCCTATTCGGTCATCAAGCAAAACACAGATTTCACCGTGCAGCAAGGGCGCAAGATTGCCCGCAAACAGATAGAAAAATACCGGGAACGCCGTTCCGCCGAGCAAACCGAAACCACCCGCGTCCACACCGCCAATGAGCGCGGTGTCAGCCCCAAACAAGTCGAGTGCGGCACGCTGTCCGATGCAGAGCGGCACCCGCGCCGTGGGGCAGATTTGCCCCGCCAGCGGGCGAAAGAAAAAGTCGTCACCGCCAAGACCGCGCCACGAGATATTCGTGGTGTGACCCAAGGTCAGCGCCAACTGCGAACCGCCGCAACTGAAACTGTGCGGAGCATAACAACCCAAGCACAAATGCAGACCCGTACCCGTCAAGTGCAGCTTGCTATCCAGAAAGCCACCAGCAGCACCCGCAAGACGGCTGTGGCGGTACGCTCGGCAATACGGCATTTTCTTGTCAGCCTGCACAGTCTTGTCGCGGCCATTGCTGCAGGGATTAGCGTGGCACTCAGCATTATTATTGTCATCAGCCTTGTGGCCTTTGTGTCCGGCTCGGCCTATGGCATCTTTTTTGCCGCCAATGCCCCCAACGCCGACACAATTACCGTACAACAGGCAGTAGAAACACTGACAGTAGAATACCGCGACAGGCTGGAAGAAATCTCCGACACCGTACAGCATGACCGCCAAGACATTACAGCCAACGATGACATGTACTACATTCGTTGGCAAGATGTCCTGGCGGTCTTTTCTTCGTATGTTTCGGGAAATGAACAAGGCGCACCCGTTGCGGCACTGACAGAGGAACAGGTGGATAAACTGCGGGAAACTATGTGGGCAATGAACGCAGTGGACTATTCCACCCACCCGGAGACGACTACCATAGACACTACCGATGAGGACGGCAACCCGACTACCACAGAAATCACCGAAACTGTCCTTGTAATCGAACTGACCCACAAAACACCCGACGAGATGGCGGCAGATTATCATTTCACCACCCGTCAGAACACCTATCTGCAACTTTTACAAGACCCGCAGTATGAGGAACTGTGGGCAGAATTGCTCGGCGGTTTTGCACAGGGCGGTGGAGAACTTATGAACCCGGACAGCACCCGCATCCCGACAGGCACCCTGCAATGGCCGCTGCCTGTCGCGGGTACGATTACTTCTCAATTTGGTCACCGCGTGGACCCCATCACCGGCGAAGTCAGCTCCCACACCGGCACCGACATTGCCTGCGCCGAGGGTACGCCGATCCTCGCCGCCGCAGATGGCGTGGTCACTGTTGCCAATGGCCTTGACAGCTGGGGCGGCAGTTACGGTTACTACATCAAAATTAACCACGGTGGTGGGCTGGAAACACTGTACGCACACTGTTCGTCCATCTGCGTCACCACCGGTCAGCAGGTGCAGGCCGGGCAGGTCATCGGTTACGTCGGCCACACCGGGCGAGTCACAGGTAACCATTTGCATCTGGAAGTAAGAATCGACGGCAATCGTGTGGATGCAATGCAATATTTTACAATATAAAATTCAAGAGCGTTTTTGACGGCTGTTGCAACATTGTACAAAAACAGAATCGAAAATAAATGGAAAATGAAGGACTATAAAAATCGTAAAATTGGTTACGCACAAAAAATGCCAAAAACACTGACGTTTTGCACATTCAAATAGCACCTACATGATTGAAATTGAAAGAGAACCATTTCACTGTTTCTTTGTTGATGTAGGTTTCCGGGAGTGTTACGGTTAACACAGAAGTCTACGCATGGAAAACCCATGTACTAACACTATTATCAACAAAACCACTCGACGCACAAATGCCCATCGGTTTCAAAAGCCGAGGGGCATTTGTGTGTTTTATGAAAAAATGAACGCCTAAAGCGAGGGAGTATTCTTATCATCGTTACTGTCACGCATCTTTTCGAGAACATTTTTAAGTAGTGGGGGAATAGGAGCACCCATCTTTTCGGCATTTTCAAGGATACTGCCTAATTCGGATACAATATACCAAAACAAAACAATTGGTGTGAGCAGCATATCATAATTAAACGGAAGCGTGAGCCCGGAAATATGATTTAATGTCAATCCAAGCAGGATATCTGTCAAGACACTGACAAAAATCATTATAATACTTCCGCATTTATGCCACAACCCCTGCCTAGCTTTGTGGGAACTCCAAACACCATTTTTTATAGCAAGAACAGTGCCGGTTACCCAATCCAGCATCATACAGACGGCATAGAGAACAACAAGCCAGCCAAGCCATCCATGCAATGCGGCCCATAGGCCGATTGCGCCGATGCCGGCGGCCTTTTCGACAGAATCTGTTTGCATATCTTTCGGATTCTCCTTTTATAAGATTTATTATCAAAAGAGAGCAAATTCTGCAAAATGTAAACTCAATTTACATTTTGCAGGATTTGCTCTCTTTACTTTTTGAGCGGCCACTCAAAAAGTAAAAAAGGAGAATCACAAATGGCATACGAATTTAACCACTACTATGAGCTGCAGAATGTGGCAACAGGTAAGTATGTGAATGTTCTGGGCAATCACGAAGATGGTACTGTAAAAAATGGTGAAACAGTCAACCTGTTTAACCGCACCAACAATCCCGATCAGCGCTGGGCGCTGGAAAATTACGGCGGTAATGGCAATGTCCGAATCGTTTTGCAGCGTGGTGAAGGCTGGTACGCGCTGAATTACAACACGCGCAATGCCAACTGCATTGTTTGGCATCTGAACACGGCAGACGATATCGACACGGTTATAGCTGCGGTACAGGTAGAGAGCCTGACTGATACCTACTATCTTAAACTGCGGGATCGGGATACCTATTTAACAGCGGACGGTACAGCACTGAAATGGGCGGCCTACACGGGCGAAAAAGAACAGATGTTTACAATTCTTGAACCCGGAACCAGCAGCGATGGTAGCGATAGTGGTGCTGACTCTGACACGCCTGATTCAAAGTTGGTTACCAAATTTATCCCAGCCTACAAGGACAACTATACTAAAAGCCGCAAAGCGCAGGGCGGCACTATTTCCGAAATCACGATTCACCATTGTGCCAGTATTCTGACGATTGAGGCGTTGGGCGCACTTTGGCAGCGCGAAGGTCGAAAAGGATCGTCCCACTACGGCGTTTCTGAAACGAATATCGGACAGTATGTCCATGAAAGAGATGTGGCATGGACGAACGGCAACTGGGAGGCAAACTGCCGCGCAGTAACAATTGAGACATCTAATAGTGGTGGTGCACCGGAATGGCCTGTTTCGGATACGACGTTCCAGACGCTGGTTACACTGGTTGCGGATATTGCCCGCCGCAATGACCTCGGAAAATTGGTTAAGGGTAAAAATCTGACCTGGCACAGTATGTACGCTGCTACAGCATGCCCCGGCCCTTATCTTTCCGGAAAGCTGCAGGAACTGGTAGATAAAGCGAACACGATAAATGGTTTCTGATTTTTTTAATTTTAGGGTTTACAAAATTGGTGCAGTAATCTCTTTACTTAGTGAACGTTCACAAAAGCACCTGACGAGGTGCAAGGACAAAATTCAATGAAGGAGTGAAAAAATAATGGCTTACACTTTTGAGCAATCTTACTATTTTCGTCCGTATCGCGGCAACAGCAGTTTTTGGCTGAACCGCTACGGCAATGGCAGCATCGCATCTCACCAGAAAGCTACACTGTATACGGCAGCAGGTTCTGCTGATCAGCGTCTTAAAGTTCACAAGGTCAGCGGTGGTTGCCAGCTGCTTTCTGACCTCAACAATGCGTATGGTCTGAACATCTATGGCCGCGGGGCGGGCAGTGTGTGCGATTTCTATCCGGTTTCTGGTAACGAAAGCGATGCGCTGATTGATCTGCTGACTGTCGATGCAACCAACAACCTGTACCGCATCAAGATGATCAACCACAACCTGTACCTGACTCCGGCATCCAATTCGAGCGGTGCTGCTCTGACGTGGGAAAATGCATCCAATGCAGACAATCAGATTTGGCAGCTTTGCGCGTCCCAGTCCAGCGGTGGCACCAGTACGGGCGACTATGTGTGGCCGACGAAGTCTACGCGTATCACCCAGTCCTATTCCTCTGGACACACCGGTATTGATATCGGTGCAGTGACCCCTGGTGTTGAAGGCGATCCCATTTACGCATTCTGCTCTGGCAAGGTTAAGCGTGTATTTAACTGGAATGCCTCTCAGGGTACTTCCGACAATGCGTCCATGGGCAACTGCGTTTTTATCCAGAGCGCAAACCCGAAACCTGGCAATGGCGGCTCGTACTTGCGAACCATCTATATGCATATGCAGTCTGCGCCGCTCGTAAGCGTAGGACAGTATGTCACCAAGGGGCAGATTATTGGCTACATGGGGAATACGGGCAATTCCTCGGCTGCTCATCTGCACTTTGCCATGCAGGCTAATAGTACCGATATGAACCCGGAAACGGGTACTGATCGGTATGTTGATCGTGATTGGATCAACCCGATGGCGTACTTCTAATAAAGGAAAGTAAGCCCTAGTATAAGACAAGAGGCATCCTCCTACAAGGGGGATGCCTCTTGTCTTGTACTAAATGATAGTTAAAGGATAAAGCGGTCTTACAAGATTGGCGATGGGAAATCATTGGGAAGTGATTGACTCTAGTTGATAAACGACATTCCCATCAGAATTATCAGTGTAAGTGAAGTGATAAACTAAGGAGCTTTTTTGTTTTGAGGAATCCTCAAATTGATTATCAGCTGCTTCTGTAAAAACTAAAGCTTTAGAAGCCGCCGTATCGAATGTTACATCTGTTACTGTAATATCGCCGTAGGGGAGAGAGGTTTCTTGACTGTAATAGCACATCCCATTTTGCGGATCACCAAAGGGCCACTCGGTTATATTCGAAATAGAAAGATCAGAAAGCCCTAAATATAGATCGGCAGTTTGCAGAATATCGCTTTCGGGAATTTCCCAGAAAAAATTGGAATTCTGTGTATAAGAAGAACCTTCTCCGTTTCTTTCAAAAGTCTGATACAGCAAAAAGAATGACAAAGAATAATCTAAAGGAATATCTTTTGTGCTTTGCATAGGGGAATGGAAAAAACGTCCCAAGGTTTGGGTATATAAAGCAAGATCGGATTTCTGCACTTCGTTATCGGGAAATACGGAAATTTGTTCATTTTGGGCAGGAGTACTCTCCGGAAGCACATCACCAGATGCCGACTCGACAGGTTCATCCACAGAATCAGTGGCAGCAGGAGTTGGGGATGGGGCTGCTGAAGCGGACGTATCCGTCGAATTTGTGTCCGAATTATTTTCTGAACTTGATAAAGGAGTGGATGATGCCGAAGACGATGCAGGGGTAATAGAAATGCTGCATCCCGACAGTAAGCAAGTGCATAATACAATAGAAAGAATGGCTTTTGTGTTTTTTTGAGTCATAATCGAAATCCTCCTTCAATAATATTTAACAACAAACGGAAAAAGACCATTTGTAGGGAAAATACTAAGATACACATGGAATGTTCCAGAAATGAGTATCATTAGTCAAAATGGTTTACGAAAAGTCAAAAAGCCGGGTGGATTGTTGATAGCTATGATATGACACCAAAATAGCGTTTCAATTTTGCAATCGCAGTCTTTTTGCATTTGTTTATGGCTTGCCGAGACTTGTTATCTCTGGCGGCAATTTCTTGAATACTGTATTGACGGAAGTAATGGTCATAAATGATATGATACTCTTCGGTACTTAGCGCACGTTTAAGATCGAGCAGCAAGAGGTTATTGTATGTATCGGATTCGCTGAACGCAGTGTCAAACTGCAAAGGATCATAGTCAGTTTGGCTTTCAATCGAAACAGTGGGAAGCTGATGGCGTTTCGCTTTAGAAAGTGCGATATAATGATGATATATTGCCTTGTTGATATAGCTAATAATAGCACCATCTGTGCTCATGGTCAACTTGTCGAGTTGTAAATTCTTGGCAAACGCAAGTAAGAAACATTGAAAATCCGGCAACGCATCCTCTGATTGCATGAAGAATGCATATTTCTTGAGCAGAGGAGAAAATTTCTCCAAAAGAGCGAGTGCCTGCTCACGGTCACCATTTTGAATATCTTGAATGCAAGTATAAAGAGATGATTTCATTCTCTTCTTCCCCCCTTGAAAGGAAAAAGAGAAAAATCATCTGCAAATGTAAACCGAAATCGAAAATATTTTTGTGTTAGGTGTCGAACGATTTAGGTATGCACATTGTTACAGCGTCTGCATCACCGCCGTTCAGCAGGTGTAATACAGGCGGACCATTGGCTATGTCGGCCACACAGGATGTGCCACGAGAAAACATTTGCATCTGGACGTGTGGATCAACGGTAGCCGTGTAGATGCAATGCAATACTTTTCATTATAATGTGACTCCTATAATGAGCGATTTGCTCTATAGATTTCTTATACAGAAAGCGCATACCCCCGTCCCATTACGGTTTTCAAATCATCCGGGCCCAAATCCAGTTTCTTCCGCAGCTTTGCAATATGCACATCAACCGTCCGCGTCTGAATCGGCACTGTGATATTCCATGCAGATGCCAGAAGAAAGTTTCGGGAGCAGATGTGCCCAGAATGGTCGAGCAGTGTAATGAATAGTTGATATTCTGTGGTTGTCAGGTGAATGCGGCAGCCTTGCCTTTGAACGGAGAAATCGCTTTCATCGATGGACAGATTTTTATAGTACTTCATCTGGAACACCTATCATGTCATAATCGTCAATAAGAGCCTGACCAATAGCCCATGCGAGGAAGAATGCTGCGCATACCAGAAAAATCGGAATCCACATTGCATTATAGCTTTCTCCGTCAGCGGTATATCCTTGGTTTTGCCAGAGCGCGGCTGCATGGAAAAGCGGATAGAATCCCAGCCACTCGATACCATTTTTCATTCCGGAAAGGCTCAGCAGCGCGGGCAGGCAATAGGTAACTGCACTGATAAAGAGCGCCGTCAGCAAATTCCCCAATTTCTGTCCAAGCCATAAGGTGATCCGGCTCATGCAGAGGCAGGCCGCGAAACGACAGATTAACCAGAAAATCAGCAAATCCGACAGGGTTATAAACTTGGGTACAGCCTGCAAGTCGGAGATACTCATCGAAGGCCCCAGCAAAGAGGGAAGGCCATAGTCACGCAGCACCTGCCACAGATGAGGCAGAACGGTTCCGAACGATATAACCGCTGCCACGGCGGTACTTTGCCGCAGCTTTGCCTTTACAGTGTATTTGCGGCCCAATGGTGTGCAGGCCAGAATCTCATCCATGCCGCCTTTGCGTTCCATTGCAAATAAGCCGCTGAAGCACAGCGCACACAGCAGCCCCGCCAGAAGTGTATCCTGTACATCGCCGGTGCCGGTAAATCCGAACAGCTTTTTATATCCGGTTTCATAGACAAGCCATGCACCGGGATTCTCTTTCAGATAGTAATTGATGTTGGACTGCACTACACGCTGATAGACAGAATATTTCTGCCGCAGTGAACTGTAGGCCAGCAACGCATCACTGCTCAATTCGCCGCTGTTGACACGCTTCTGTGTCTCCAGCATGGGAATAAACTCGTTACGCTGATTTCGTATCCAGTCGCGGCTTTCTTCGCTCCACGGGCCGGAAATATGCTTCATATAATAGGCATAGTAAATTTCGTCCGCGTCTATGTAGCTCTCCGCCGTCACGCCCTGATAGATGCCAAACACCAGAAACGCTGCCAAGAATACTGCGGCTCCATTCATCAGCAATAACTTCCTGCCCTCTTCATGGGTAACAGAGGTCGCACGCGTTTTACGGGAAAACGGAAGTGCAAAGCTGTGCTTGGCAGCCGGCAGTAGCTGTGCCTTGGCAAATACCGTACAGAATGCCGCAAACAAGCTGCCGCCCAAAACGGCTGCCGTCAACCATTCGACCAACGGCAGGCTGACAGGATTACCAAACCAGAAAAGATTCCGGTAGTTCCCCAGCAGCTCGTTGGTCTGCAGCAGGCTCACCATATTCGCATATTTTACAACGTTCCAATGACTTGTGGCAGGGATTGCAGCACGAATGCCGTACATTGCCAAGGGCAGGGCCAAGGCGCCGACCCACCCGGCGGCAGCGCGTTTGGCGATAAGGGCAGCCAGCATAACCCACAGCCCCATCACAAACGCACCGGCCCACTTTGCAAGTAAAAATCGAAAAAGATACTGCCCAACGGTAATCTGCATTGTGCAGCGCATCAATGCGGGAACACTTTGAATCGTGCGATTCATAGGCCCCAAGCTGAACGACGCCGAGCAATATGCGAGGTTGACTCCATACAGCACCATCAGAACGACCAATAAGCTGGCAGCAAATGCCGCCAGCTTGGCAATGGCCGTTTTTAACCGTCCACCCGGTAAGCTGCGAATCAGGCTCAACAAACCGTTGTCGCGCTCTTGGCGTACAAGAATCAGCGCAAGCAGCAGCATAGCCGCCAACAGGATAAGATCCGTGAATGCATAGCTGATGGCTGTGTACAAGCCCTTTTGCGGGTAATAGTCTATAGGCGTATCCGTCAGCCCGGCATAAACCTGCGCGGTCCGTTCTATGTTTTTCAAATCGTACCCGGTACGGTCATTTTGAAAAATGGAGATGCCTGACAGTTGGGCGGCCTTGGTTTGAACCCCCTCCAAGAAGTCGTTGTAAGCAGCCACGGTGTCATACTCGCTTTGCAGCTGGCTGAACAGGCGGTACTCTGTGTTCAAGTTATCCGTAAATAGAGTATAGGTCTTATCTGTGTACTCTTGTTCATAGGCATCGAACATAGCGGCATTGTCCTGCCGATACTGAGTGAGCCCATAGCCGCCGTAAGCCAGTTCCCGATAATACTGCCCGATTTTTACAAGGCTTTCTATCTCGGTGTATTTGTCGTGAAGGTAGGCTCTCTTTTCTTCCATGGTTTTATCGGAAAGCTCGACACCTACTGCGCGATAAGCTGATGCAGGAGGCTGTTTGGCGGTGGGGCGGGTGCCCATCCACAGCAGCAAGAGATTGGCGGACGCCAGTATCGCCAACAGGACAGGGAACACCCTGCCACCCCAGATTTTGCGGAGTTCAGCAAAAAATAGACTCATTTACCGTCTCCCTCACCAAACACATTCAAGTACACATCTTCCAGACCTTGGCCGGGAGCATATTTTTCAATCAGCTCCGGCACGGGCGCGGCATCCACAATCTTGCCGGCGCGCAATAGGATAACTTTGGTTGCTACTGTTTCTACATCCGAAACAACATGTGTTGCCACAAGGATGATTCGATCCTTAGCCATATCTGCCAGCAGTTCGCGCAGACGGACGCGCTCTTTCGGGTCAAGACCTGCCGTTGGTTCGTCTAAAATCAACAGCTTCGCATCTCCAAGCAGAGCGGATGCCAACAGTAGGCGCTGCTTCATGCCGCCGGAATAAGCAGAAAGGCGCTTGTCCAACTCGATGGTTAAATTTACAGCGGCTGCTACGCGATCCACCTCGGCTGCAACAGCTTTTCTAGGGATTTCTTTCAAGGCAGCCATGTAGGCAAGAAAGCGCCGCCCGGTATAGCTGTCGTACAGTCCCTGCTGCTGCGGCATATAGCCAAGAATGCGGCGGAAAGCAATACCCGTTGCAGGCTTACCGCACCAGCGAACTTCTCCAGAATCAGGAGCCAGGCTACCAGTTATTATATGGATTAGGGTAGATTTTCCTGCACCGTTTGGGCCGAGGAGACCATAGAGGCCCGGCGTGAGAGTGATTGCGATACCAGCTAGAGCGTGCTTTATTAGATGTGAATGTTTGGCATGAGGTGTCCGAATAGATGGCAGTTCATATGTCTTTTGCAAATCCGTTATCGAAAGATTCATAAATGAACCGGCATTTATATGCTTAGTCATATGAAAGCGCTCCTCAAAATGAAGTTGGCAAGAAATATCATGAAATTAGAATTGTGGTCATCTCCACTGGTGTAAAAAATAGTATATGGAATTGCCAGCTACTCAATCGAACATGTCCTCCACCATTTCATAACCAGCGTCGTTAGAATTCACATAGTCTTTTTTTGATATAAAGGCATATTCGTATGCAATATATTCATAATTTCCACTGTCCCCATCTTGAAAGCTTTGCTTGACAGTGTAAGTTTTATAGTCAGTGGCCACATAGAGTTTGTCTCCAACGGTTGCATAAACATAAACAGGGCGATTATTATACGGCGTCCGCAAGGAAATTTCAGTTGCTGTATCATTATCAAAGTCGATATAATAAGCACAAACATCAAATTTTCCGTTTACTACAGGGCTTCCTTCGGTTACAAGAAGATTATTATCATACGCATACTGCATTGCCGGGTCGCTATAGCCTTCTTTTATAGGAAATGCAGTGATACGCTTTTCTCCTGAAATCAAATTGGTTCGTGTAACGCATTTGCCCTCTTCGCTTATAGTATATAAAAATCCATTTGATACAAACGAGTCGGCATGCCCAGAATTGTCTGTATAGAATGGGGCATCAAAATTAAGTTCCTGGGGAGCAGAAAGATAATATTTGATATTACTATTACTATCAATTGTGGCAAAACATAATTTAGATCCTGCGCAACCGCATAGGTAGTAGAACTGTTCATCGCTGCCTAAGTCAGCAACTTTCTGGGCTTCTTTACTCTCGATGTTCGCGTGCCACAGTTGATAATGCGACGACGAGTCAGGATCTGTTTGTACTACATCAAAATAAATGTCGTCATTACTTACGTAAAAATTCCCTCTAACATATTGATTTGATGCTAACTCAAATACTGTCTGCCGATTACTTCCGTCCAAATCGATTGAAATCATGGACGGATTGCTGCCTTCTAAGGCTTCTGTAAACATGAGCAGAATTTTCTTGCCATTAGTTAAAAGCATCGGCGGGTAAGTGCGGCCTGGTGTTGAAAAGTAGGCTGGGCAGCTTTCATTGTCATGTGTACAGTTAGGCGTTCCACATAGGTAGATTCGCTTTTCCTGAACCGGATCTGTGTAAAAAATACTACACGAATTTTCATAGACAATTTGCGCTTCATAAATGCCCGAATCAAGTGACACAAGCGGTCCATTCCCTGCCTTGACAAATGAAGCTGTTGAGATCGGTTCAGAATCATCCATCGACGTAGTGGAGTCAGAAGCCGTAGTAGGCGGAGTGCTTTGGACATCTGAAGAGATAGTATCTTTTGCGGTTGAACATGATGAACAGGCGAGTGACAGTAAAAGCATAAATGAACAGATAGCGAAAAAGTGACGATTTGACATTGGAAGCCTCCGTGTGAAAACACTTTTAAATCAAATAATTCAAATACAAGCACAAACCCATTATTATGAGTTTGTGCTTGTATTAGTTTCCTATAAAATCGGAATGCGTGCTTTTAAATAGCCTTTATAAAAAGCAAATCCTATTTGTCAGCTTTGACTTCTCATTTAATAAAGTTGCTGTCTTCTGTGACTTGCCAGCTAGAGTTGCCAGAACCGCCAAAGTAAACACGGCTATAATTTGCTATGGGGTAGATCGCTGTAAGTTTTTCACCGGTTCTCCGTAAAGTAATGCTGCTTTTGCTTCTGCTTACCAAGCGAGAGTCATCAACACCAGAGCGGATATCCCAAATGATAGCACGCGCATCTGCAGTAGAACGGTTGACAGCGTAAGTGGAATGTTTTGTGACATACATGAAAAAGCCGCTTGCTTGGTCGGAAGTGCCAATGGTGAAATTTTGGTCATTGTGGTCTTTGTCGGGCTTGTAAGTTGTCTCATACAAGCAAAGCGGACGCTGGTACACACTTTGGGAAGCGTTGCTTCTGGTGATGTTTAAGTAGAGATTGCCACACCCTGCGGGGTGGAACCCATCAGCAAACGTAGGTACCGCCATAGCCACCATCATAGCAAGGGCCAGCAGGAACATGGGAATGCGTTTCTTCATCGTTGACATTTGATAAGCCTCCAATCTAATGGATTTAATAGGGTTGGTATTCGGATAATTGTAAGCGCCTGTGCACCGGCGCTTAAATACACATGGAAAATTTCAATCCTGGTAAAGTTGTGCTTTGATTTGCCATAACCATAACATCTGCACCGAAAAAAGGCAACGAAAGTGTATCACAAGACGGATTTTTTGCCATGAAAACGGCAAAAGGGCCGCAAAATCGACAAAGCGACTTGCAACCCTTTTCTTGTTTTTATGTGCTATTTCCCTACAAAGAAGGTCTTCGATTATATCTGCCCCTCTGCTTCTCGTTGTTGTTTCGTTTCACTTAGGCTCACAAAAATTATCGAAAATATCGTGAAGGATTTTCATTTTAGCCTCACTAAAATCACTTCCTGTACTTGTTGGTGAACGGAACTCCTGAACCAATGCCTCAACAACTTCTATCTGTGAAATTGACAATCCCTGTGTAGAAACGCACGTTGGCTTTTCAAGATCAAGTAAGACATCCAATGAAACGCCAAATAACTCTGCAATACTAATCAGGACATCGGTGGGAATGGGGTGAGCATCGCTTTCATAACCGCTGACAGTTGATACAGACTTATTAAGTCGTGCGGCTAGATAAGACTGTGTCCAATTACGTCCTTGCCGCAATTCTTTGATTTTGGCTCCAAGGTAATGTTCCATAAGATACTCCCCCTTACATATATAGTTTATCGTTTGCATTTTCTATTTTGTCGTAGTATTATTTACTCGAAATACGATATTATAGAAACCACATTGACTATCTCAGGGGGATGCGCTATGTTGAAAGAAATGAACAGGCTATGGAAATTAGCTGATAGGAGAACTGGGATGAACATTTTAATTTGTGATGACGAACTTCTTGCAGCAGAAAAAATTGCCGACTTGGTAAGCCATTTTGCTGCGCAACGCCATTTGGCAGTATCCGTTGTAAAATTCACAGACGTTGAAAAGTGCATGGAGAGTTCCTTGGAGCGGTGTGATATTGCCTTTTTGGATATAGATATGAAGCCTTACAATGGTATCGATTTAGCGAGAGTATTGCATGATGCCAATCCAAATGCCATTATCATTTTTGTCACCAATTATATTGAGTATGCTCCGGCCGGGTACGAAGTAAATGCGTTTAGATATCTACTAAAACCTGAAATGGAGAAAACCTTTGATCGCTTTTTTGAAGATGCACTGGATGAGTACAAGAAATACCATCAAATTGTATCATTTTCTATTGATTCTGAGCATATTGAGGTGCCGGTACAAAATATTTTGTATTTCGAATCAGAGCAGCGCATTATGAAAATGCATTTGATTCGAGGCGACAGACTTTGTCATAGGTTCTATGCGAGTATGACGCAGATGACTGTCGAATTGGAGCCTATGGGCTTTTTACGGATTCAAAAAAGTTATCTTGTCAACATGGAGTACATAGAAATGCTTAAATACGGCGAGACACGACTAAAGGGCGGCATTGTTCTAAAATCAAGTGAAAAGAACCATTCCGAAATCAAGCAGCGGTATTCTTTGTGGAGGGCTAAAAACAGATGGAGTATTGTTTGAGCTTACTTTATGTTGCAATGGATGAATTGGGACTGATCTGGTGTATGGACGCCTTTATGGAACGCAGGTATAAGGATTGGAAGTTCTGGGGTGTTTTTGCGGTTAACTTGGTCGTTTCCTTCTACTTGTTTAATTTTGTTGTCAGTGGTATTACGGTATTGCATGCTTTAATCGCTTATGCTGTATTTTTTATTTGGGCTTTCCTGCTTTTTAAGGCAACAAGCATTACACTTTTGGTATTATTGGTGCTGATATATTGTGTAGTTTATTATTTCATCTCTTTTTCAGTGATGGGAGCCTCATCCCACCTACTTGGAATCAGTGTACAAACTCTACGACAGACATATTTTCCCTTTATTGCAAGTAGTATCATAAACTACCTGCTGTTATTGTTAATCTGCTCTACTGTCAAAAAGATTCATCCATTAAAACGGGCAGGTTCGATACGATGGACAATTCTGTTTCTTACATTTTTGTTTCCTTTGGCCAGCTTCGTTGTCCTTCTTACATTGATTTTCACAAGCATGAATTCTCCTGACAACAGTAATGCTTTTCTTCTTTGCGGCATCTTTCTTGTGATTGCAAATATCGCTGTGTTTTTACTGCTGGATCGGGTGGATAGCAGCGATGAGGCAATTAAGCAGAAACTCGCTTTGGAACAGACCGTTCAATTGCAGGCGCAAAATATGTCGGCTCTGGGAAAAGCGTATTCAGAACAACGAAAAATCACACACGATTTTAATTCTCAGCTTGAAACGATTGGATGCCTATTGAAAAATGGCGACAGCAAAGATGCCATAGAGTTTGTTACGGCACTTCAAGCAAAGCAAACCACGCGTTCTCTGCTTGTAAACACGCACCATCCTATCGTGGATGCTTTACTGAACCAGAAAGCGTACATTGCCAAAGACAAAAACATTCAAATTCATTTCGAGGTAAATGATTTATCCAATCTGCAACTGGATTCGGTTGATATTACTACGATATTGGGAAATCTTCTTGACAATGCGATTGAAGCCTGCGTAATTTATGGAGAGAATAGTCAGATTCAGGTAAAAGTACTACTTGGAAATACATTGTTCTTTGCGATACGTAATACTTGCAAGCCGGTCAAGATTATAGGAGAGTATATCCCGACAACAAAGCCAAACGCACAATTACATGGATTTGGTTTGGAAAATGTAAAAACTCTTTTACACAAGTATAACGGAGAATATGCAATGGAATATGATGAGGGGTGGTTTACTTTTACGGGAGAAATTGATAATTACCCGATTTTATGACATAAAAACACTTTTTCATTACAAATCCCGTGCGGTTTTTCCGTTTGTAAACTATAATCAACTCAAACAAGCAGGAGTCATCAAATGGAAACAATTGCGAAGAAAGTTGTCCAAAATTGGGCGGCAAAGGGATATATTTCTGATGACGAAGTAGAAATGTGCCTCTACAACCTTATTCGTCATACATTCACCGTTGCGGTTCTTTGCGTTCTCACTGTTGCAGGCGCTCTTTTGGGCGAATGGGGTAACACAATTGTTTTGATTCTAAGTATTCTGTTTCTCCGCACATTCACAAATGGCTATCATTGTAAAAGCTGCGTTGCCTGCATTTTCCTTAGTCTGGCAGTAACACTATTATCTTTGCATATTGTTCCTCTTTTGAATTTTATCACCGCTTTGATTCTGATGTTCGTTGGCTCCAGTATAATTCTTGCGATTGCCCCTACAAATAGTCCGCAGATGCATCTTACAGAAACCGAAATGACTGCTATGCGTAAACACGTTCGCATACGTTTATTGATTTTAACGGTTTTATTTTTACTGTTTGTGTTTGTCAATATGGAAAAGGCGTATTGCATAGCTGTGGCAGTGGCTGTTGTGGCTGTTTCATTGCTCGCAGTACGGTGTAAATCACAATAAATTTAGGAGGCCGCATATGGAAAAACGTAAGGAAACCACACAGAAAATGGAAGCTGTTGCCAAAAAACTGATTCGATATTCTTTCTTGGAGGGCGTTGAAAAATGGCCGCCTGAATGTTTAGGATTGTACTATCAGCCACACCGCCCGGAAAAGGCCTTGCCCAAAACGCAGGAGCATAAATACTAAAAAGACTCCTGAGTGAGATAAAATTGCAAGCCCGTCGCATCTCAAAATGCGGCGGGCTTTTTTGTGTGCTCGGTTGGGCAACAACTGGCGAAAGGATGCTACGCGCTTAGCAGTAGGAAGCGCTAGCCGAAGGCAAGGGCATCCATCGTGAGGTGGCATCAGAATGCCAGCAGAAAATGCTGACGGGCAAACACATGAACCAACAAGCAGAAATTCATATATTTATAAATTATAGTAATCCAGATAAAATTCGAACGGATTTAAAGTTTAACTCCGCAAAAGTTGCGGGGTATTTGCGATATTATAAGTGCAAAGCAAATTCGGAAGGAATTTCAAAGATGACATCTAACGAGCGACAAAAGAAAATAATTCGCTTGTTAGACAAGCGCCGGAAAGATACGATGGAGCATCTTTCAATAGAATTCCATGTTTCAACAGATACTATCAGCAGGGACATAGCAACATTAAACGAGGACTATCCAATAAAAATAGTCCGGGGCCGAAATGGAGGCCTTTCCCTACCAGACGGATACCACTTGTTCAAGAAAATGTACATGACTCCTGTTCAGGCACTCGCATTACATAGAGCGTTGCTGTATGTCCCTGATGAAATCAAGAAAATCCTTGAGACAATTTTGACCGATTTTGCTTGGTAGTCAATTATGATTACCCAGCACCTTGACAACCGAATATCCAGCATAACAGGTACGTTTCTTTCCCGGCAAGCCCCAGTGGGCGGTTTGGCAAACCGGAATTGCGGCGGGAAAGACCATAATGATACGCCAGCGGCCTCCAGCGTCAGAGGGGGTGACCGCGCTGCGGTTGGAATCAGTAAGATCGTGGCAGAGTCAGTGAACGAGCGTGCCAGCGCTTTGCCTGTTATGTTCCCGGTGTCAGGGGTGCGGGCGGCAAATGTGGCACACTTACTTAACTATCTACTTTTGCCGTTTAGGGCAAATCGTGGGCAGCAGGACCCCAAGCGCCTGCTGCCCATCATTTTGCTTTAAACGGGATGGAAAAACAGAGGTGTAAAACCTATGCAAACCTATCCGACAGGCTATGCGGAATCCCACCGTATGGCTGAACAGATTTTCCGGGAGATTCTGCCCCGGCACGGCATGGCGGTGCGCGAGGAACAAATCGCGCTCTGCCATGAAGTCCTTGATACCTTATATAATAAGGAAATTTCCCTGTGTGAAGCAGGCGTTGGCATTGGCAAAACGCTGGCCTACCTTGTGGCCTGTATCCTGTGGCAGATGCACCGCCCCAACCAACTGAAAATGCCAGTGGTAATTTCAACTTCCAGCGTTGCACTGCAGGACGCTATTCTCAATGAATATCTGCCAGACCTGTCTACCATTTTGCTGGCCGAGAGCATCATCACAGGACCGATTACCGCCGTTGTCCGCAAGGGCAAAGAACGCTTTGTCTGCGATGCACGCCTTGCGGAACGTCAATCAAAAGCAATTTCAAAAGGACAGCGGCAGAAAGGCAGCCTGCACATGGCTGAGAATGTTCTCGACTTAGATCACGTCCCCGGCCTCTCAAAGTATGACCGCTGTCGGATCTGTGTACCGCAGTCCTGCCCGCGAGATTGTTTCCTGCGTTTGGATTGCCGCTATCAGCAGTATCTGCGGGATTCCATGAAGCCGGACATTCAAATCTGCAACCACAACTATCTGCTGGCCAACGCATCCCATCGGCTGGAAGAACGCCCTCTGCTGCTTCGGCAGTATCAAGCGCTGGTGGTGGACGAGGCACATAAGCTCCCGGACGCCGCGCGGCAGATGTACACGGAAACCCTGTCTGCGGATGACATGGACGAATTGTGCTTTTTATTACAACAGGCACATTTCAAGGGCTTGTCCAAGCGGCTGCGAACGATGTTTCTCACGCTTTCCATTACCTGCACGCAGAATCTACCTATGCTGAGAAGAAAAATTAGCGTGCCGTTCACCCTTACACCATTCCGCCAAGCGGCACTGAACGACTGCATTGACATTTTGCAGTACATCGGCAGCCAGCCGGATATGCCGCACTACCTGCAATATCGGCTGGCAGAAGCAGAAAGCCTGCTGCGCCTTTTTCTCTTGGATGTGCCGACGCGCATCCTGTACCTTGAATTTTCCGCAGACGGACAGCCCACATTCTGCGCAGCCAGCAGCCGCGTACCGCAGTTGCTCCGCAGTGCGCTGTGGAATACCCGCGAACCTACTATTCTGACCTCCGGCACGCTGACGGCTGCCGGAGATTTCGACCACACAGAACAGCTTTTGGGGCTGACTTCCTATACCCCTCTGCGACATTTCCGTGCAGACTCTCCCTTTAATTACATGAAAAAATGTCTGTTATATATCCCTGCACGGCGGGCGGCGGCTGTTCCCGAAAACCAGTACCTCGCAGACCAAATTGTTCGGCTCACTGCAGCTTGCCACGGTCACGCATTGGTGTTGTTCACATCCTACCGCCAGATGCGCAATGTTTACGATGCGTTGGGCGGGCGGCTGACGTTCCCGGTGTTTCAAGCCGGGCGCGGGCGAAATCGCACGATTCAACAGTTCAAAGAGTCTGGCAACGGGGTGCTGTTTGCGGCGGGTTCCTGCTGGGAAGGCATCGACTTTCCCGGTGATATGGTGTCCCTGCTGATTATTGCCAAGCTGCCGTTCCCGTTCCCCGACCCTGTCAGTGACTATGAGCGCAAGCAGTACCCGAACCTGCGCGACTACATAACCACCGAAATTGTCCCCGAAATGCAGAAGAAACTGCGGCAGGGCTTTGGTCGTGCCATCCGCACGGAACAGGACTCCTGCGTTGTGGCGATTCTGGACGAACGTGCGGGCATCGGCGGCAAGTACCATGACGCAGCGCTAGCAGCTCTGCCAGCCTGTCCGATCACCGAAAAAATCGAAGATGTTCAGCAATTCATCCGGGAGCAGAAGCACCCGGATTACTTTTTATAAGGAGAAGTGCAAGATGAGACTTATGCGAAACCACAAGGTCTGGATTTATGTGCGGAGCGCCAACAGCAATCCGCAAATCGCGTTTGACCGTATGAACGACCTCATCGACGAGGCCGCAGGGCATGGCTTTCTTGTGCGCGGTACATCTGTGGATCAGTGCAGCGGAAACACCTTGAAAGACCGCGACGGCCTGCGCATCATGATGGAATCAGTGAAGCAGAACATTGTGGAAGCCGTTATGGTGCGGGATTTGGCACAGATCAGCCGCAACAGCTACATACTGCTTGGTGTTATTGAGATATTTCGTCAGTATGATGTTTACCTTATCACAACAGAATGCGACTTGAACGAGGAGCTCATGCAAGCGGGTCTGGAACGCTTTATCGGTGACCGATTCACGCGGGCTTCTTTCGGCAAGCCTCGCTTCGATGTTCGACTTCCGCTGATGGATCAGTTTTAAGAGGTGCAGCCATGACAGAATATAAAGTTTGGGCATTTGCCCGCAGCGCCGCACCCAATCTCCCCGCGCTGGAAGATCAGCTGGCAGATGTCATGCGCGAAGCAGACAGGCGCGGCTACATCATCGTCAACTCCTGCATGGAGCAGAAGTACGGCACAGAATTTTGGCGGCCGGCCTTGTTCGCCATGCTCACTGCCGTGCAGCAGGGCCGCGTCAACGTCGTTATGGTACAGAGCCTTGACAGGCTGAGCCACGACCTCACGACGCTGTACCGCATCCTGCGATTCTTACAGAATCACGGCGCGGTGCTTATCACCACCAAAACGAACCTGCAATACGAATTGTATCTGACCGGGCTGGAGAACAGGCTGCTGGCCCACACCCGACATACCCGAAAAAAGCTACCGTGGGAGGTGTCTATTCATGCTGATTGACCCGCTTCCCATAAAGCTGGAACAGGAACTGAAATACGAGATCGCCTACGCAGCCCTGTCGTCCGCCGCCACGGACGGCAGACTGCCGAAAGGCATCTTCCAACGCGCCAATGTTGGTTATGCCCGGAAATGCGGCGTTTTGCGCCGAGAAGTTTAGTGGTTCTCGTGAATAGCTTTTGACCTGCCTTTTGGGTATGTTGTATGTGATAAAAAGAATGTCACAGCGTCAAACTCGGAGGAAATAGTATGCCGCAAGTCCAAGTTATCCAGCCGATACAGCAACAGCCGAAGCGCCTTCGCGTGGCCGCCTATGCCCGCATCAGCAGCAAGTCAGCGAATCAGCTAAACTCCATGTCTGTACAGGTAGAATACTACACCGACCTTATTCAGAAAAATCCGGATTGGGAATTTGCTGGTGTGTATGCCGATGAAGGTATCTCCGGCACCAGCCTTAAAAATCGTACCGGGTTCAACCACCTTATGGACGACTGCCGACTTGGTCTGATTGACCGTATCCTTGTAAAGTCATCCTCCCGAATGGCACGGAACTCTGTAGATTTTCTCTCCGCTGTGCGCGAACTGAAAAGCCTTGGCGTGGTCGTAGAATTTGAGAAAGAGCGCTTTGACACCGACTCCACCGAAGGAGAACTCCTGCTGGGCATGATGTGTGCTGTCGCCCAAGAGGAGTCACTGTCCATCTCCAAAAACCTACGCTGGGGAATCCGCAAGCGTATGGAGTCTGGCACCTACCATACATCATCTGTCCCCTACGGCTACAAACAGGTCAATTACGACCTTGTTCCTATCCCCAATCAAATCGAAATCGTCAAGGGCATTTTCAATGCATTCCTGCAAGGGAAAAGCACCACCAAAATTGCCGATGATTTAAACCGGCTTCGTCCCGATGTCGATAAGCATTGGCATCATACCACCATCGAACGTATCCTTAAAAACGAAAAATATGCTGGATGCTCCCTCTACCAAAAGAGTTATACATCCGATGACTTGCCCTTCAAACGCACCGAAAATAACGGTGAAGTCCTTTCCTACTATGCACCGGACACCCACAACGGCATCATGTCCCAAGCAGACTTTGATAAAGTGCAAGCGCTCCTGCAACGCAAAAGCGTAGGCCCATGTCCGAGGAAAGACACAGCCTTTTCCAAAATGCTTTACTGCGCAAAGTGCGGTTCAATGCTTTCCCGCAAAATAAACCGTTCCACACAAGCGACTTGGCTCTGCCGCACACACCTTCGGTGCGCAGCAGACTGTCCCACGCCGCCAATCCAAGAGGAACTTATTCAACGTGCCTTTCTCACCATGCACAACAAGCTGATCGTAAACTACACGCAGATTTTCGCCCCTGCCCTGCATGACTTGTACGCTGCGCAGAAAATTCTCGATGACAAGGAGAGCCAACGGCAGGAACTCAACCAGCATGTTCAACTGCTTGCCAAAAAGCTGCACAACCTTTCTCGTCTACGCGAAAAGAACTGCATCACTGCCGCCCAATACTGGGAACGGCGTAATCCGCTGGAGCGTGAACTTGCGGATGTAAAAGCCACGATTTCAAAAGCAGCTACCAACCATCCCTTACTTCGTGCCCTTGCACAGACAAAGCAGCTTGCCGAACATTATACCTGCATAACGCCGCTTGCTGAATTTGACGAGCATGAGTTCAAATTTTCTGTGAGTCGCATACTGGTCGATTCCGAATCCTGTACCTTTGAACTCAAAAATGGAATGAAGTTTAAGGAGATTTTCTGACAATGGCAAAACCGAGATACCTGCCCTACGGATACCGCATACAGAACGGCATCATCACCCCAGATACCGCGCAAGCTGAATACGTCCGTCAAATTTATCAACTCTACCTTGCAGGCAATTCCCTGCAAGAAATCGCAAAACGCTTGCAATTCATCGGCATCCCATACGGCGATGAGACAGGCTGGAACAAGAACACCGTTCACCGCATCGTAAAAAATCCAGCATACTGTGGGAAGGATAGTTATCCGCCCATTGTCGAAGAAGCATTATTTCAAAAAGCGCAAGCCCTGTGCCAGCGAAAAGCCCCCACTTACACAGAAGCCTTAAAAGATATTCGCGGTGACATTATCTGTCCCGAATGCGGCAGCAAACTGGAATGGCAGGCAAAAGGTCATCGATGGCGCTGCCGCCACTGCGCAGCATTCTCCGTCCAAATTGCGCCGGATATTCTCCTGCAAAGCATCGCCACCACAATGAAACGCTTACAGGATAATCCTGACGGCATCAATGACCAGCCGCTGTCACACAACACAGTATCAATTGAAGCCGAAAAGCAGCAAGCAGAAATCGATGAAATGTTATCCGCCGGGAATTTTGATGCAGAATCACTCATTCAAAACATCCTTGCCCGCGCGGATTTGCAATATCTTTGCTGTACAGCCGGAAAAGCTGACCCCATGACGCTGCGAATCAAAGAAGCCCTCGCTGCTGCACCGCCCTGCGATACGTTCAACCCAAAGCTGTACCATGCCATCGCAGACAAAATAGTTTTGCACAGAACCACTTCCATTCAGTTGAAACTTGTAAACGGAATGGTCGTATAAGGAGAATCCCATGAACTGCGAGAGAAGAATCATCGTCATTCAGCCCAACATGAAAGCTTCAAAAAACACGGCATCCCGCACCAAGCTACGAGTTGCTGCATACTGCCGCGTCAGTACAGAGGAAGAAGAACAGCAGGGCAGCTTTGAAATTCAAAAGGAATTCTACACTGCCAAAATCAATTCCACCCCCGAATGGCAGCTTGCCGGGATTTACGCCGACGATGGTATCTCAGGTGTCCACACCAAAAAGCGTGACGGATTCAACCAGATGATTCAAGACTGCAAAAAGCATAAAATCGACCTGATCCTTACAAAGTCAATTTCCCGCTTTGCCCGCAACACCGTGGACAGCATCCAATATGTGCGAATGCTGAAGCAGTTCGGTGTCACCGTCATATTTGAAAAAGAGAACATCAACACCAGTACCATGAATTCCGAAATGCTCCTTACTGTGCTGAGTGCCTTTGCACAAGCTGAGAGCGAATCCATCTCGCAGAATATTTCCAGAGGAAAGCGCATGGGATTTCGTCACGGAAGATTCTCCTTCCCCTATGCGCAGATGCTCGGCTACCGCAAAGGTGCAGACGGTCAGCCGGAGATCATCCCCGAACAGGCTGAACTGATTCGGATGATTTACACCTGCTACCTGCACGGCGACAGCTTGCAAACCATAAAGGGCAAGGTCGAAGCAGGCGGTTACAAAACCGTGCGTGGCAACACCACATGGTCAACGCAGGCGCTCCTACGCATCTTGCAGAATGAGAAATACTGCGGTGATGTCCTGCTGCAAAAGACCTTTACCGACAATGTGCTGACTGGCGGTCCGAAGAAAAACACCGGCCAGCTGCCACAATACTACATTGAGAACAATCACGAGGGCATCGTCACTAAGCAGATGTACCGCGAGGTGCAAGCTGAAATCGCCCGCCGCAACAGCAAGTCCTGCGCGAACCGACGCAAACAAAAGCGCGGGAGGTACAACAGCAAGTACGCCCTTTCCGAACGGCTGTATTGCGGGGAATGCGGCAGCCCTTATAAGCGTGTGACTTGGAATATTCACGGCAGAAAGGAAATCGTCTGGCGCTGCGTCAACCGTGTCACCTACGGAACAAAATTCTGCCACAATTCACCCTCGGTGCAGGAAGAAGCCCTGCATCAGACCCTGCTGAGAGCCATCCAAAATCTGGCCGACAATTACACCGAAGAAGTCGCTATGCAAATCAACGGCATTCTGCATGATTTGCAAGGCGGTACAACAGAACTGGAGGAATTACAGAAAAAGCTCGCGGATGCCCGGCAGGAATTTGACCGCCTGCTGGATCTGTCCCTTGAATGCGATGCGTCCTTTCTCGACGAAAAGTTGAAGCACACAAGCGAGGAAATCGACAGCCTGCAAAAGCAAATCGACCAGCTTACTGCCAGCCAGCAGAAAGCTGCAAATCCGAATCTCCAACTGACCGCCTCCGACTTCCATATTACTGAATACTCTGATGCCATTGTCGCAAGAATCATCGAACGAATAGACATTGTGTCCGCCAACGAAATCAAAATCGAATTCATCGGCGGGTACACTGTGGCAGTCCCTTTGCAGGAATGATTTAATTTTCATATCGCTCAAAAAGCAAATCGCCACAAAATAATCGTTCTCATCATCTAAAATATTGCTATTAGCGTCAGAAAATGTTATAATAAAAATGAAAAACTCCGCAGATAGGATAATTTAGTGGTAGGTGACGGATTTGGACAGTTTCGCTTTGGCATATATTCCCTCAAATAGCGATGACAGCAGCGAGAATAAAGAGCATTTTTCCGTAAAGGTAAACATCAATCTTTGGACCCAGTGCGGATGGGACGATGAGACTCCTGTTTTGGATATAGGATTAATGCTATATCACCTGTCAGAAGCCAAAAAAGTAAAACTATACATTCCGTTCCATATCGAAAAAGGAAACCTTGAGGATCTGTGCGAGTGCTTATCAAACGACGCAAACCTATTAGGTGCAGTATTTAACGAACCGTATAGATCTGCTGATGTCGCGCCCGGTTCTAAACAGGCTGAGGTTATGATAGGGGCTGACTCAAAAAAGACAGAATTTATTCTGTACAGGTTGGATTTTTTAAGTGATAGCGATGTGCAATTAAGTTCATATAAGGAATCCCGCGGAACATTTTTAGAATTTAATCCGCAATTTATAAAGGGAAACCAGAACGAAGTGTCGTGTGATCAGTATTACTTAAGATTTAGAATCCGAACACCATCGTTGAAAGAATGCGTCAGAGAATATAAAGCACCAAATCGGTATTTTGAAACATTAGTTAATTCCACATATATGGTTGATATAAGATTTAATAACACTCGTAGCATGGATTGCTCTCTGCTGCAGGAATTAACAGCTCAGGATAGATGGTCTCTTGCACCAATAAACGGCTTACATTTTTTATTAATGGCAAAAGTTGATGTCGATGTTGATGCAAAATTCGACTCATCAAGAGTACTAGAAAAAGACATTTGGAATAAATATGTAAACCCTAATGGTAAAAAGAAACGGAAAACTGAAGACATTATTGCATATCATAGTAGTAAAAAACTTTCAAAGGATACTAACAGCGCAAATGGGAAAAGAGACATCGGATCTTGGGAATTCTTTGCAAGACTTAAAGCCGGAAAATGTAGTCCTATGACCATCATCCCGTATGTTCTTTTGTTAGTCCTTTTGAATGTAATAAGTAACCTTACTTTTAATATTTTACTAGCTTTATTACCGCAAGAAGCTCTAAAGGTATCCGCTGTGTGTGTGCAATTCATAGCACTTGCGGTCTTAATTGCTTTGTTTTTAATTGCACTATTGTTACTGAATAAAAAAAATCCTATTACTAAACTTACTGTTAAGCTAAAAAATAGGCATTGACATTCTGTTCGTTGAGTGGTATAATAATCAACTAACAATGGAGGACATCTTATGGAATGGGTTCGTATAAGCGCAGTTGATAGGCACTCCATCACGGCTATATATGAGTTCTTAATTGGCCTGTGTGGCGAGTATAATAATTTTAGAGAATGGTACTACGAGAAAGTTGTTCCTGGCTTAGCAAGTGGGGAACGCTTGATTTATGCTGTCATGGACAATGAAACGGTTGCTGCTGTTCTCATTCTAAAAAATGCTGATGAAAAGAAGATATGCACATTAAGAGTGGCCGAAAACTACCGCAATCAGGGCATTGCAACGGCGTTATTAAAAATTGCGTTTAAAGAATTGCAATGTGCAAAGCCGATTATTACGGTATCGTCATATCATATTGATGAGTTCAAATCCTTGCTAGAAAAGAATGGCTTTGTTCTTTATAAAGAATACATGAACTACTATAAGCAGGGAATTACGGAATATTCTTTTAACGGCCCGTTGAATGAGGCAATCGCCTTTAAAAGATGTGCGTAACCGATGAATGCATTGTTTTCAATCAAGCCTCAGTATGCTCAAAAAATATTTGAAGGGTCAAAGTGGTATGAATTCCGAAAGGTTTGCTGCAAGCAACCAATCGGGAAAATATATATCTATGAGACCTATCCAATCTGCGCGATAACGGGTGAGTGCGTTGTAACCGATGTGCTCCAAGAATCACCACGAGTTTTGTGGAATCGCGTGTCAGAAAATGCAGGTATACCCGAAAAGGAGTATTTTCAGTATTTTGAAGGGCACGAAAAAGCGGTTGCTTACAAGTTAGAGCATATAATCCAATATACTCCCCCCAAAAAGTTACAGGATTTTAATTTTAGAACTCCTCCACAGTCATTTTATTATATACGTAATATATGAAGTTATCAGCAAGTTCTCCGCTTTTTTGAGTGGAGAACTTGCTTTTCTAAGGGTGCAAAACACAATTCAATCAAAATCGAATTTGTCGGCGGATACACCATGACAGTCTTTTACAACCCTAGCCGAAATCCTATATCCTTTAATTACAAAGTTGTTTGCTGTGCATTGTCTCTTTTTTTACGCATTGATGTCCTTTTTGTTAGGGTATCTTTTTTGTAACATAGAGACAATAAAAGAACGCAGCCACGCTATTTTGCTACGAAATAGCATGGCTGCGATTTTTTATTTTTTGTACAATTCGCTGCTCAGCTGGTTGCGAATTGATGCACGGCGTCTTTTGTATTGTTGGGTGTAGATCATTAAAGTCGTGCTGGGCTGGGCGTGGCCTGCTCCAGCGGCAACCGTGACAGCATCAATGTAGCAGGAGTCTGCTTTTTGTGTGCAGACGCTTTCCTGAAAGAAAAAAGCGTGGTATACTGAATGCAGCAACGCAGAGGCTGTAAGAGATAAAATTCGTTCTTAAAACCGCGTTCATTCGTTATGTAAAACAATTTTGACACTTGAAATTCCTTCGTGTAAAAGCAATTTGATAGACAATAGAGGTGCAATGTGGCAAGATGTTCCCGAAAGGAGGGCTGCGAATATGGAGATCGGGAAAAAGCTGAAGGATAGTGTTATAAGTAGTTGAGCAAGATTCATTTCAGCTTGCGGAGGAAACACCACAATGATACTATGCTTTTCAGGGACCGGAAACAGCCGCTATATCGCCGAGCGCATTGCAGAGGCGCTGCAGGACGAAATGGTGGACTTGAATGCAAAAATCAAGGCGGCAGACTATGCACCGATACAGGCGGGGGAAGATATTGTCCTCGTCACACCTACCTATGCGTGGCGCATCCCGCAAATCGTGTCTGCGTGGCTTACTAAAGCGGAGCTGCTTTCGGCAAAGCGCATCTGGTTTGTGATGGATTGCGGCAGCGAGATCGGCAATGCCGCAAAATTCAATCGTACCCTTGCCGAAGAAAAGCGCCTGCAATATAGGGGCACGGCACAGATCGTCATGCCGGAAAATTATATCGCCATGTTCAAGGCCCCGGAGAGGGAAGAGGCCGAAAGCATCGTGAAGGCAGCCGAGCCTGCTATCGCAGACGCTATTGCCTGCCTGAAAGCAAAGAAGCCTTTCCCGGCAACGCGAAGCAACCTCTATGACCGGTTTATGAGCAGCGCAGTAAATCCGATTTTTTATCGGCTTTTTGTGAAAGCTGCTGCGTTTCAGGTGCGTGATGCCTGCATTGGCTGCGGACAATGCGCCGACCGCTGCCCGCTGAACAACATTACCATCAAAGCCGGAAGGCCGGTGTGGGGAAACGAATGTACCCACTGTATGGCATGTATCTGCTATTGCCCGACCAAAGCGATTGAATACGGGAAAAAGAGTGTTGGAAAACCGCGCTACCATTTTGAGCAGTTGGGCAGCCGATAAGGAATGAGTGGGGGGGGGAGAGTACGATGGTAAAGTATAGAGAAATTGAGCCTTCTGATGATGCAAGAGTCGCCGAGATCGCCCGCTATAATTTGAAGAAGTTCCATCTGGATCTTCCGGGGACAGTGTACTTCGACCCGGAGCTGGACCATCTGAGTGCCTTTTACAGCGAGAAGCCCGATAAGCGCCGGTACTTTGTCGCGCTTGATCAGGACGGCCGGGTTATTGGCGGTGCGGGGTTTGCGGAATTTGAAGGTCTGGACGATTGTGCAGAACTCCAAAAGCTCTATCTGGTGGATTCCGTCAAAGGGAAAGGCTACGGAAAAGATCTGGTACAGCTCGTTGAGGAGGGCGCAAAAGCGGCAGGGTACAAGAGCTTGTATCTGGAAACACATACAAACTTTTCCATAGCCCTGCAGCTGTATGAGAAGATGGGATTTCAGCAGATCGAGAAGCTGTGTGTGACCCAGCACAGCACGATGAACCGATTCTATTTGAAGAAGCTGTAATGTGATTGCAAACATACGGCGCTGGAATATATGCAAACCGGGCCGGGAATCCCGGTGCTGTAAAGCAAATTTTGGGGGCTTGTATATAATTCGGCCTGTTTCCTTGGAGGACCGCTTCGGCGGCCCTCCCTTTTTTGTAAATGCGCCTGCTTACCCGCCTGTGCCCGGATGCTGCGGCAAAAGGGGACGGCAGGGCAGAAAAAGAATGGAATTTTCACAAAGAATCAAGTTGTTTTGGGGATGGAACAGCCCCAGACGGCGGCGTATAATGCAGATACATCAAGTGAAAAGTACTGTCATTTTGCAAAGAAGGAGAACACTATGCAGACTTGTACACTGGCGGTCGACATCGGCGCATCCAGCGGGCGGCACATTGTCGGCACCGTGCAGGACGGCAGGATCGTCCTGCAGGAGGTCTACCGCTTTGAGAACGGCGTCCGGCGCAAGGACGGCCACCTCTGCTGGGACATCGACACCCTCGCGCAAGAGGTCGTCAACGGCCTGAAGGCTGCACACGACGCAGGCTTTGCCCCCGCGACCATCGGCATCGACACCTGGGCCGTCGATTTTGTCCTGCTGGATGCGGACAATAAGCGCATCGGCGACGCCGTCGCCTACCGCGACGAGCGCACCGAGGGCATCCGCGAGGCGCTTGAAAAGGAGTACGGCCTGACCTTTGCCGAGCATTATGCCCGCACCGGCATCCAGTACCAGCCGTTCAATACGGTCTACCAGCTTATGGCCCTCAAGAAGGAACACCCCGAGCAACTGGCAGCCGCCCGGACCTTCCTGATGGTGCCCGATTACCTCAACTACCTGCTCTGCGGCGTGGCCGCCAATGAGTATACCAACGCCAGCACAACGGCGCTGGTCGGCGCGGACAGCAAAGACTGGGACGATGCGCTGCTGCAAAGGCTCGGCCTGCCGCGCGGTATCTTCCAGCCTATCAAAACGGCGGGTACCGTGCTGGGGCATCTGACCCCGGCGGTGCAGGCGGAGGTCGGCTTTGATGCCGAGGTCATCCTGCCTGCGACCCATGACACCGGCTCGGCCTTTCTGGCGGTGCCGGCGCGGGACGAGTTC
>ERZ780207.776-NODE-776-length-31872-cov-3.112424_pt1 | contig 31872 bp, 17 predicted proteins | sample MGYA00510977_ERZ780207 | MGnify/ENA primary metagenome ERZ780207 (study PRJEB29588, sample SAMEA2151383) | human gut metagenome | biome: human gut; feature: human-associated habitat; material: faeces | place: Denmark | collected 2008/2010 ...
CCGCCTGTATGCCGTCGTTACCCGAGGTTATGTCTATATTCCCCGTTTCAATATACACAAAGCCCTTGTTTGACTTTTCGGTGTTTGTGGAGCGTATTCCGTCGCCGCCTGCCGATACGGTTATCGCCGCGTCTTTAATCTTCACGCAGTCCTTTCCCTCAAGCGCGCAGCCGGTGCTTTTAACGGTCAGGTTCAGCCCGCATATTATAAGGTCGTCCTTTGACACGACGCCGCATTTGCAGTTGCCTGTAATATTAAGCGTGCCCTCGCCGTTCAAGGTCAGGTCTGTTTTGCTGAATATTGTGCCGTCAATATTTGTATCCTTAAAATCGCCCGTGTACGAGGTGCCGTCCGATAGGGTGTTGGTTGTGTCCTTGTATGCGGTTATAAATACCTTATCCGCTTTTTCTATATAAATCGCGGGTCCCGACGTATTGGAGACGGTCGCGTTTTTTAAGATTATGCGCACCTTTGCGGTATCGGGAGCGGATACGGTAATGCTCTCGTGCTCGCCGCTTACAACATAAGTGCCCTCGGCGGTTATTTTGACTGTCTTTTCGCTGTCGGCTACCGTTTTGGCTTCCGATTCGTCATAATCGTATGTCGTGTCATTATTTGAAAATTCAAAATCCATATCGTCGGTGGATATTTCGGTCACCGCCGACATATTGCTTATATTATTTGTTCCGCTTGCCGTGTTTTTCTTCCCGCAGGAGGAAAGCAGCAGGCAGGCGCATAAAATCAAAACAGATATAACTGTTTTTTTCATAAGTCATCACAGCTCCTCTGTAACGGTGGCGCGGCAGTTGCTCACAATATCAAGATTGCCGTTTCTGCACCGCATTTCGTCAATAAGTTCTTTTTCACATTCGGGGTTTTTAAGCTCTAAGGTGTAGGTCAGCTGATAAAGACTGCCCATATTCGAGGTTTTAACACGGCGTAGCTTATGCGATACCGTAAGCTTTTCAAAAATATCGTCAAAAACGCCGGTGAAATTAAGATCCTCGGGTATGGTTACTTTAAGCTCGCGCACATTATCGGGCTGTTCGCCGAAGCGGCTCAGGGTGTAAATTATATTCGCGCCGCAAATTAAGGCTACGAAAATTATCGCTACGCCTATATAACCCACACCGCAGGCAAGACCCGCCGCCATTGCCGTGAAAACGCCGATAATTTCCTTTGCGCTGCCGGGGGCTGAGCGAAAACGCACCAATGAAAACGCACCCGCAACCGCTACGCCCGTACCGAGGTTTCCGTTTACAAGCATTATTACCGCCTGCACCGTAAAGGGCAGCAGCGCAACAGCCACGGCAAAGCTTTTTGAGCAGCTGTTTTTAAACATATGGCTGAGTGAGAGTACCGGCCCCGCAAGTAATGACACCAAGGTGCACGCCGCAAAGGCTCCAGGGGTTATTCCTTTTGTTATTACTGTTGAAAATATACTGTCAAGCACAGTATTCGTCTCCCAATGTTATTATTTTTTTGTTTTCACGCGTCAGCAGTCCGTTTTTGTACGCCGTGCCGTATTTCGAGAAGGATATGGGATAAATTTTAAACTCATTCAGCATTTCCGCAATCCACATAGGCATAGCGCCCGATGTCTTGACCTCTAAAATATACAGCCCGTTTTCAAGCACCCGCTCGCCGTAAATGCCGTTTTCAAGCTCTAAATCCCACCCGCGCGCCAAAACATTGCAGTCAAAGGTTAAGCGCACGCTGCTGTCGGTTCGGTCATAAAACGCCTCGCGGTCGTAAAAAATATCCGCCGCGGGCTTTAAGCAGCCGTAAAACCGCCTGAAATAATCAATTTCCTTTAAAATCTGACTGTTTTCAATTCCGTTGTCTTCGCCTGCCATATAGCTTTTTATATCCGTATACGGAGCGCTTATTCTTCTTTTAAAAACAATACCCTTGTATTTCTTTTTAAGCTCTAAAAAGCAGGGTTTATCGGCGGTCGGCACTCCGTAGCTGCGCAGCCGCAGCTTTTCTTTATATATCGGTTTATCAAGAGACGCGCGTATCAGGCTGTTACCAGGCGTATCGTAATAAAGGCTGCAAACACGGCTTTTGCCGTATTCGTCCGGCACGGTGTTGTATGTCAAATAATTTTTAACCTCTTCGTACTGCCTGCCGTCTATAATATACTTCTTTTCGTAGCGCTTGAATACTGTCTGAAACATTTTCACCGCTCCTTTCCCGTTGATTACAGTATAGTCCGGCAATTTCATGCGATTATGAACGGTTTTTGAACAAGTTTAACGGCATTTTAACATTTTTAACCCCGAAAATATTGACATATCAGGTCGAAAATTATATAATATACGATGTATAATCGGTTATTATAATGTTATGAAAAAAGGAGACTGTTATGGGCAGACTGCGCAGATTTTCCTGTGTAATTTTATCGTTTGTAATTGCAGCAATAACGGTGCTCGGCTGTGGAATCGCAACCTCAGCGGCAACCAGGATCGGATATGTCAACGCGACGGGCGTACGAATGCGTGCGGACGCGGGAACGCAGAGCGAAATACTTATGAGCGGCATATCATATGCCACGGTAACCGTAAACGGCGAAAAGCGCGACCCCGACGGCGATTTATGGTATAATGTAACATACAACGGAGTTACGGGATATATATACGCCGAATATGTGCAGATAATTGAACAGACCGCAGACAGTGATTTTGACGCGCAGCTTAAGGCTTTCCCGTCAAGCTATCATAATGCGCTGAAGGCGCTGCACACGGTTTACCCGAACTGGTCGTTCCATGCCGACAATGTGAATTTAACGCTTGATGAGGCGGTGCAGCTTGAAATCACGAGAAAGCTTATAAGAACAAATTATAAGTCCCTGCTTTCGATGGGTCTCGGCGCATATGATTACACAAAAAACACATGGGTCGCACATGACGGAAACTGGTATGTCGCGTCACGCGAGGTAATAAAATATTATATGGATCCGCGCAACTTTTTAGGCTCGGATACTGTGTTTTCCTTTATGCTGCAGGGCTACGACCCGTCAAAGCAAACGGAAGCGGGAGTCCGCAAGATCGTAAGGGGCACCTTCCTTGATACAAACGAATATGTGTCTTACATAATGAAGGCGGCACGGGAGACCTCTTACAGCCCCTATGTTATGGCTTCAAAAATATTGCAGGAAATAGGCAGGAATAACGGGAATTCATCCTTTATATCAGGCAAATACCCCGGCTTTGAAGGCTATTACAATTATTTCAATATAAACGCAACCGGAAAAAACGACACGGAAAAAATAGTAAAAGCGCTGACCTATGCCAAGGAACACGGCTGGGACACGCGTGAAAAAGCAATCATAGGCGGCGCGGAGTTCTGCAGTGACGGATACATAAAGGCCGGACAAAATACATATTACTATATGGATTTCAACATTAAAAATCCGAACAGAATATGGCATGAATACGCGGGAGCGATACACGACGCGTCTTCAAAGGGTAAAATATTGTCGTCGGCATACACCTCGGACAAATCATCCGTTGTAAGCTTTTCGATTCCGGTTTATAAAAACACAGGCGGCGCGACAGTTATGCCGAAGGAAAACAACAACCTGAACAACTATTATTTCAAAACGCTTTCCGCCCCCGGGCTTACTCCCACCTATTCCATGACGGATTTTAAATACGAGTACAATTTAAAGGCGGAAGATGATATTGATATTGTCTGTACTGTGCCGTTTGGAGCATCGTATGCTGGCAATTCGTCCTTTAAACTGAAAAAAGGCGCGAATACTGTTGTGTTGCCTGTCAAATCACAGTCGGGTTACATAAACGATTATACGGTTTATGTTGAGTCGGGGAAGGAATGCACATTATATGTTTATGCATACACGGCTCCCGAAGACGGTGCAGTGTATTCCGGCAAATGCGGAGAAAACTCAATGTACACATTGAATGGAAATGGTACGCTTATAATTTACGGTAGCGGAGCAACCGAGGATTACAAGCTTAAAACATTGATGCCGTGGTATGAATATTCAGGCTTGATAACCAAAATCGAAATTTCAAAAAATATAACAAGAATAGGCAATAATAGCTTCAGTGGTTTAACGAAGGTCAAACAGGCTATCGTTAATAATCCGGATATGACATTTGGATATTATGTATTTTCCGGTGATAATGATATGGAAATTTACAGTTATGGTAATTCAACGGTTGAAGAATATGCCAAAAACAATAATATCCGTTTTGTAAAATTTGAAAATCCGGATAAACCTGTTGCGCCGCAATTACTGTTTTCTTCCGGCAATGCCATAATTCTAAAGTATATTGACGGATACGAATATAGCATTGACGGTATCAATTGGCAATCAAATAACCGTTTTGTAAACCTCAAACCGGAAACAACATATTATTTATATCAACGAATAGCAGAAGGAAAATATGCTCCTTCGGCTGTCAGTGATGTACTTGTTGTTAATACACCTACGCTTCCGGAGGCTCCGAATATTTCACGAGTGATGTACAACACGGTTATATTAGAGCAAAAGGAAGGCTATGAATACAGTAAGGACGGCAAAACATGGCAAGCGTCAAATGTTTTTTCGAATGTTCCGTTCGATAAAATACAATGCTTCTATCAAAGGGCTGTTAATTATGAATATGAATTGCCGATAATGAGTAAGCCGGTCAAATGCTTGCTGGTATCGTCTCCGAGTGTTCTTTCGGGTAAAACATCAATTAGGGTCAGCCCTATACCCGAATATGAATACTGTCTTGATGATTTTAAATGGCAGGACAGCAATGAATTCACAGAACTTATTCCCGGAGAGAGATATACAGTATATCAGCGTCCTAAAAATTTGAATGATGTTATAGTATATAATGACGATAAAACCGAAGTTTATACTAACGGTCAAGACAGTATAGAAACCCCCGACGCGAGTTGTTTGGTGAGACTGAAGCATATATTATTGCACGCTGTAAATGACAATAATCTTGCAATGGATATAAACAAAAACGGTGTAATTGATATATGCGATTTGATCCTTTTGAAGAAACAGATTTCCGATATGTATCAGCTATCATAGACTGATAGGCTTATATTTATTCGTTTAAATGGGGCAAAAAACATGAGAAGTAAAATTAAAGCGGCGGCTTTGGTTATTTGCGCGGCATTGCTGATAACGGGCTGCAAAAAAACACCGAATAACGCGCAGACAGACAGCAGCACCATTTCATCGCAGCCTAAGGTATCATCTGTAGTCGAGAGCACAAGCTCTGCGGTAAGCTCCGCAGAGCCTGTATCGTCCGTTTCTTCCAAGCCGCCTGCCGAAAGTACGGTTTCTTCTGCGCCGTCACAGCCTGCGCCCGCTCCAAAGCCGACGCCCTCGTCTTCGGCTAACAGTTCCTACTGCCAAGCCTGTAGCGGACTTTCACCACCAAGTTATTACGCGTGCCGAGCACACAAGATAAAAACAGACGCATTTGAGATTTCTTCTCAAATGCGTCTGTTTTTTTACAAATAATATACTTGTAATTCATACGATATTATTTGTATGCTTTTACATAATCTACGGTGCAGTAAAGGCTATCGACAGCTTCGGGGTTAAATTCACCCGACCATGTTGACATCGAAAGTATCATGCAAGCCTTTTCGCCTGTTGCGGAAATATTGGTTATCGAGCCCTGTAAAATACCGTCGTAATAAAAATATAACGCATCGGCAGTCCAAACGCCGGTTACATCAATGTATTCGCCGTTTTTAAGCTTATCATATTTATACTTCTGTGAGGTTGCGGAATGACTGCCGCTTATATTTGTCGGATTCCACCATTGAAGTGCCGACTGTGCCTCTCCGTTCCAGTTGGATGGGTATTCTATTATATCAACCTCGCCGCAGGAAAGATTTGTACCTTCAAACAGATATGATGTTCCCCAATTATTATTATAATTGGACGGTAAAAGCCAAAATGCGCTTACAGAGGTTTCTGTTGTTTGAGGCATAAGCATACGGGCAGTAAAGCAGCCGTATTGCTGTGCGAATTTATTTCTTGTTGTAATATACGGATCGTATTCTTTCCTGTTTTCATCCGTTGTGATTTTCAGTGTGAGCTTACCGCCGTTTACTGAAATGCAATCGGCTGAACCGGATGAATTACTCCAAATTTCATTGTTTAATTTATCGCCGTCAAAATCGTCCTGTAATGTCAAAGTCCATTTTTTAATCATTAAGGGATAAAAAGCCATCTGCCCGTTTACGGCAGCATAGATTTTAATACCGTCAAGCTCTGTATTATCCTTAAATTCCGCGGGAAGCGTAACCGTATTGCCGCTTATTACAACATTACTGTTATCTGAGCTTAATGAATAGCCTGAGGTAAGCTCTTCCTCTCCGTTATAAATCTTTGTTTCATATACCGCGGCATATCCGGGTACGCCGGGATGATCGCTTACAAGTCTTACGCTTATATTATTTGCAGCGGGTGTTCCGTCTGCTCCGCCGTTTCCCGTAAAGAAAACAAGGTCGCCCAAAACCGATGTTTCAATTAACATTTTTTCGCCGTCTATTGTTATAGCGGAGTTTTTAAATGCACCGCCCGAATAGACGGCTGCCTTTAGGTTTCCTACATTTGCCGCGCTTATCGCTCCGTTTTCATAAAGGTAAGAAAGCGGAACACTTATCTTAACGCTGCCGTTCGGGGCAATAACCCTAACAGCATCTTCAACCGAAACAGCATTTATGCAATAATTATCCACTATCTGTGCGGATGCCGACCACTTTCTTAATGCAGATGTCAACGCAGATGTATCTGCCGTATTGTGAAACGCCTTTACAGCCGTTGTTGCAGGCATAACATTATTTTCGTCAATAAGTGCTATTTCACTGTTATAGCTGCAGGCATAAGAGGCTGCATTATCAACCGGCGAGGGGGCCGGAGCCCCCTTTGCCCAAACTTCAATATTACTGTATGTAAGCTCATCAGCTTCTGAAAATGTTCCGATAGGCTTGATAAATATGCTGTCAAACTTATCAAAACGGAACGGTATATTGTCTTTCACCGCTATATCGTAAAAATCCTTAATCGGTATTTGAAGCTCGACATAACCGTCAACTGCGTTTTGCGGATCAACAGTTACTGTTTTCGTTATCGGATATTTGTTGCTTGCATGTGCATATCCGTTTCTCAGTGAAACTTGAAGCTCAGTTGTTTTTTCAACCTTAATATAGGTTCTTAAGGTGCCGGTTTTAATGTAATCGTTTAAATTTACCGGATGTACTCTGCCGTATTTATCCTTAGCTTCTTCAATAGTCGCCTCAAATCCGTCGGCGGCGGTTGTAAGCTTTACCGTCATAATATTTTTGAATTTCGCATAGTTCGGGTCATCCTTTGCAACTGCGTTATAGCTTGATTTCAAAGTGAGAGACCATGCGGAGTCAATGGTTGACGTTACTAAAAAGTTTTCACCGTTATAGGTTGTAAGCTTATCCTCCGAAATCGGGAATGCGGCGCCGGCACCGCTTGAGCCGATATCCTCTGTCGGACAGAGGAAGGTCAAACGCCCGAGTTCAAGCGATTCTCCGTCCGTAATAAATGTGTCCTCGGACACTGCGGCAATTTTTACAGCAGGCATATTATTGTAATGCATTGCCCTTCCGCCGTCTTTAAACTCAGCTACCGGCAAAGTGATTTTTTGCCACTCGTTACTGTCGGAGGTTGTGAAATCAAGCGTTGCAAGCGGATACCATCCTTCTCCGACCGCGATAAGCCTTAAATCTGTCGATGCGGAGGTTTTAACCCAAAACTCAAAATATCCGTTTTCAACCGCATCGCCTATATTTACCGGCGAGCCTTTGCCCAAAGCTGTATTCCATGATACATAATAGTTTATGGTGCGTTCTTCGCTAAAAAAAGTCGATAAATCACCCATAGTGATTTTAAGCGATGTATCAAACAGGGTGGTTTTTGCGGAATTACCTGAAATATTTACGCCCGGAATATCTTTATCATCACCGTTCGGCAGAACGCTTAACAGCTCGGAATATCCGGCTTTCGGTGTTACCGGCTCAAGAAAGGCATAGCCGTCCGGCAGCGGCCGGTCTGCAAGGCTGCCTGCGCCTAACAGATATTTTCTGAATGTTACAAGGTCGTTACCGTCAAACAGACCGTCGCCGTTTACGTCAATAGCTTTAATTGTTTCGGGCGCAGTTGCAGAAGCCAGCTTTTTCTTAATGGTAATTAAATCTTTAAGATCTATTGATTCATCATCGTTTGCGTCGCCGATTGTGGGATATTCAACCGCAATCTGATCTATATACAAATCATACGCGCTGTTATCAGCAGCCCATGGGAACTCAATATTCAAGCTTCCGAGATAATCCCATAAATCCTCTCTTGTTCCCTGAGTTTTTACAATATTAAATTTACTTACCGGTATTCTTAAAACAGAAATACCTTCCGGTATAGTCATTTTATCGGTTTTCCACCATGTTGCCGCACCGCCGTGCCATTGTTCGCTGTCCTGCGCTGAAAAGAAAACCGGTACGCTTCTCTGCGAATTAAGCCAAATACAGATTGTCGAGTCCTTGCCCCATTTATTACCGTTTTTATCGGTGAGCGGTATTTTCGTAAAGTTGAATTTTATTCCGTTATATCCCGAATTCGCCTTATCTGTGTGATAATGGAGTGACTGACCTTCTCCGCCGTAGACAAAAGAACTGCCTTCTGCTGCATTTTCGGTAAAGGTGCAAAGCTGGTCAATCCAGATTGTTCCGGCAGGTCCGTTCACGGGTGCGTCTATTCTGAATTGACAAATAGAACCTCCGGTATATCCTTCAAAATCAGTATATTTTAATTTAATTATATTTTCCCCGACGGCAATCGGTACTACTACTTGTCTTGCTGCCCCCCATGCTTCCGAAAAAGCAATGGTGGCGTTAAAAGCGGTCTCGCTCTTTATCCATAATCCTATAGTGTTTCCCGATTTATTGAAAAACCCGTCATGCCTGAGTCTCGGAACCTGACCGTCATTCCAGCTGAACTTAAGAGACTTCCCGCTGCCCGAATAAACATTTAAAGGATCGGTTTCAAGGCTGCACTCATTATACCCAAACCAATTATCCTTTATCGGTTTTAACTTATTTTCATCTATGCTGTTATAGCTGTCAAACGACAGAATTGCTGTTGCGTCCGAGGGGAATCCGGTTCCCCCCTGCTCATCTGCCGAGGAATGTACCGACAGAGTATCCTTTCCGTTGCCGTAAGCCTCAATTTTGTAGGCTTGACCGTCTTCAGTTATTGCCGGACCGCCCGATGAGTTTTGCCCGGGCTTACTTTTTTCAAAGTCCAATACTGTTACAGCTTTTTTCCTTTGGGTGACAGCTGTGCTTCCCGTTGTTGTTTCGGCACCTGCTGTAACAAATGTGCCTACAAGCGTTGAAAGCACCAATGCAATGGTAAGAGTAATGCTTAAAAATCTTTCTTTCATGTTTCTTCCTCCTAATAATTTATTAAAAATAGGGGTTATGCACAATTAAAAAATATGTATGACTACCGATTGCCAAGCCATTTCCTCATCAACGGCAGCAGGGTCTGTTTTCTGTCACCGCCAAGCTCCCAAACCATTATTCCGCCGATATCCTCCTCTAAAATAAGCTCGCATTTTTTCTTTATGGATTCTTCATCGTCATATGTTATAAATGTGTCACCGTTATAAAGGTAAGGAGCGCATGCGGTCTCATCCCAATATCGCCTGAAACCGTTTTTGTTGATATATTCTTCCTCAAGGGCAGTAATTCCCGGGCCGTAAGCAACCGGTGCCTCTGTTGCTGCCGCCAGTCCATTTTCACCTCCCTTAATCCCGCTCCATTTTTTCGAGTAAAATGCCGCGCCTATAATTATTTTTTCAGGTGGTATGCCCTTTGCTTTGAATATATCAATACTGTTTTTAACCGAGCGGGCTGTATAATTTCCTCCTTTAGTTGAAGAATACGGCGCGGTGTGGTGAGATGTGAAATGAAAATCGGTCATATCATAGGTCATAACGTTTATATAATCAAGATATATGTGAGATTTATCAAGCTCGGTAATTCTGAAGGTCCACCCGCCATCGGGACACGCGACCGATAATGTATGGTAATCGGGCAATGTATCAAGCTTTTCTCTTAAAAGTCTCAGCATTTCGGTGTGCTTTTGCTGTTCCTCGGGATGACCGGTTGTTGTTGGAAATTCCCAATCTAAATCAATGCCGTCGAACCCGTTATCCACCATTGCTTCAAACATATTTTGAGTTACCGCTTGAAAATCTTCTTCCTTTAAGGTAGCGTCTGTCATCGCCTGACCTGCTCCGCCGCCGCCTATACAAAGAATAACCTTGATATTTGGATGCTTAGCCTTAATCTCCCCGACTCTTATTAAATCCTCGGGATAACCGAATGAAATATCGGTACCCTTTACCGCCCCGAAAGCAAAATAAATAATATCCAGCTTTTCCAGCGTAGCGTCGGTCACGGCGTTTATTCCGCCGTGCGCACAGTATGCCGCCACTATTTTTTTATTCATCCCTTTTCACCCCGTAAAAGATCATACCCTTAAAAAGTCTCTTGCTTTAACAGTGATATTATCAACCGTAACATCGGTATTGTTATAATTGACATATATTTTCGTGCCGTCCTCATAAGCGGTGACCGCCACATTATCGGCAAAGCTGTGCGAAACAATAGCCTTGTTATTAAGACCCGTTAAGGCTTTTTGAATTTTATTCGCAGCTGCAATTGCAAAATCGCGGTTTTGCGAATATGCCGTTGGGAAAAGCCTGTCGCTGTCCGTTTTAAACAGCGTATTATCAATGCGTTCGTTCAATACAAAATGAGCGCCGCTTCCCGTTTCTATTGCCTTTAAAACAGCTGTTTCCTTATCGGACTGATAATTTATAACCGGCGAGGTATACTCAACCGAGCCGTGCAGAACCATTTGACAAAACGGAACATATTCATCAAATATTTCAAGCTTATTTCCGCTTGTAGGCATTTCCTCAATAAGGTCAACATACGGTAAGGCGTAGGTATTGGCTGTTTTAGCCGCAATATATACATCATTTTCCTTATAAAGCTTGAGCGCCTTAACAATTTGTTTTAAGGAGTCGCCTCGGTCGTAATATCCTTTATTACTGAAATCCGAATTGATATCTGATGCAAAATCCCCGACCCCTATTGATTTAATACCGCTCTTAATATAGCTTTCTACGGTTTTTACATACGTTTTGGGAGATAACACCCAAATTTGATTTTTGTTATCAATATAGGTTCCATCTACCGGATTATAGCTGCTGTGTATTGCCCAGCTTTTATCAATGTTTTTGGCATTATTTTTTGAAAGCGAATATCCGTCGTTTTCGGTGTGGTTATAGTAATACATGTGATTCAGCGCCGCATATGCCGTTCCGCCGCCTTTTTTTTGCAAGCTCGATAATTTCCGATTGCTGATTTGCGGTAAGTAATTGTATTTAAAGCTGCCCGGCACCTGATTCAATAAACCGCCCTTATTTATTCCCGTAAGCTTTATTGATGTGCGAATATTGCCGTTCTCCGAAATATCGGAAAGCATTTTCTTCATATCGTCGAATTTCGTAAGGGCAGTCAGCTTTTTTCCGGATTTGGATTTTACAGCGCCTACCGTTTCCAAAAGGAAAAGCGGTTTTTCGGATATTTCCGCATTTTTCTGCAAAATATTTGATTCGGTAAGATATTTTCTGTATTCCGCGGCGTCATAGGAGTATCCCTTTCCTGATAAGCACCTGTACCGAATCACAATATCGCTTTTCAGCGAATCGGTACCGCATACAAGCGTTTTCTTTTTCGCGGTTAAATATGCATAGCCGTTTTGAATTACATCGAACGATGTATAAGCATACGCAGAGGAACGGCTCCTTTCAACATACAGCCGTGCCGCTTCCGCCCCTTTTTCAACAACCGTCATCAGCGTGCTGTTATTTTCCGTAAAGAAATAAACCGGCATTGAAATACTGTCGTTACCGTCGCCCAGCATTTGCATAGGCATTTCTTCATATTTCTCGCTGTTATCCTTTCCGAAAAACGGAGAGCTGAACGAACCCTCACGGTTTTCCGTCCCGAAGCGTATAACAGAACCGCTGCCTGAGGGAATCAATATTTCGCCCTCTTTCTCGGCGCTGCCGGTAAAGAATTTCAGCGGGGTAATGCTGAGTAACGGAAATTCGGCATAAAAGGATATTTCGGAAACGGGCAATGTTACAACCAAATCATTTCCGTCAAGCTTTAAATCATAGCTGACCTTAAAGGTACATTCGTCTATGTCGCCGTCATATCCCGTAAGCTCGTTATCCTTTGTATAGTCCGCTTTTGTATAGCCTATATCGTCAAAAAGCTTTTTTGTTTTTTCAATAAGAACCTTACCGCTTACATCTGAAATGATGTAAAGGGGAGTAGTTTTAAGCTTGGTAAAGGTTTTAAGCTTTTCTTCGGGGTTATCCTCAGCTTTCATAGTTTTCGCGTTAAAAAGCTCATATCTTCGCTTGAGGAAATCCTTTTGGTCGTCGTCGCACCTTTCCAGCATTTCCTTAAATCTTTTTTCCGTAAAAGCCTGCGGTATAATATTATCCGATGTCCGCTCGCCGAAAATATATGTAATTCTTACGCTGTTTTCAGCGGCGTACATCTTAATTTGTTCCCTTAATGCCGACTGTTTGTACGAATCGTACTCAACCACGGTATTATCCTTAGCCAAATAAGTAATATTGCAGGCTGATACGGCGGCATCGCTTGAAACATTGAAATTCTTCTGCATTTCGTCGGGAATGGAGCTGTTCCATACCTTGCCTGTTTTTTTATCAAGCAGTCTTATACAGTAATTTTCATCAACGAATAATGCCAGATTTTCATTTTCCAAAACAGCACCGTCCGACAAGGAAAGCTCCTCAAGACCTTCGGTGTATTTTACCGTATCCTTTGTGCCGAACTGCTGACTTTTATTCTGAACGGATTTTACAACCGTTACAATTACAGCAAAACAAATTATTACTGCGATTACGCGGATGCCGTATTTAATAATTTTCTTTTTCACAGCCACCCTCCTCTATGCCCGCATTGATATTTCTTTGCTTATCAATGATATAAAAGCAATAATTTGCTGAATTAAGGTTATTGTCAAAACAAATAAGAAAAGTATAATCAACATTCCCACAACGGTCAGAGCAATTGTCGCAACGGTTTTGCCGAAGCTGTAATTATGGGTTGCGCTTGTTCCGCAGAATACCAGAAACGCCATCCAGATAATTCCCACGGTGGAAATCATATTTAAAAGCGCTGCGCCCTCAATCGGCAGAACATAGCTGACAACCGTAGCAATCGGCAGCATAATTATTACGGGAAGCAGAGAATAACACATATAACAGTATATATCCTTCATTGTTCCCTTGCCGTCCATCAGGGTCGTCATAGACCAATTTGCAACGCACCATAAAAGAACGATTATAGTTACGCCCTCCATTCCCTTTAAAATCGCACTGTCCTGCTCGGGGTCGAATGTGTTAAAGGTGAATGCCTTAAAACGAATGAAAACTATGTTTGCCAAGGTCGCCGCAGCAAGCAGAATAGTTGCCGCTCCCGCTCCGCCGCGTTTTTCGTGCTTCAAATCCCAAAATCCGTCAAACGGGTGCAGGGCAATATACCCGGAATATTTCAATTCCTCCGAAAGCCTTGTAAGCTTAGTGCGCCTGCGCACGGCAGGAGCTTTAGCGCGCCTCTTTTTTATAACTCCGTAAAGCTTAAAGGCAATAAACAGCACTATCACCCCGCTGATTACAAAGGGCTGCACATTACGCCCTATTTGTGCAATATATTTTTTTACCGCAACAGAGTAATATTTGCGGTTGTTTGCCATTTTAAAATATTCTAATGCCTTACTGTATTCCGCATTGTTATAATGGTATCTGCCCATACCGGAATAAGCCAGCTCAGAACCGCTGAAATTCAGCGCTATTTCCTTCCAGCTTTCATATTCCTTATCGTATTCGCCCGTATTGTATTCGGTAATCGCGCTTTTTATCAGTTTTGCGTATTCGGTAGGCACAAAAACCTGCACACTGTTGCGGCTTCTGTCCGCAACCAGAATTTCATCGCCGTTATAAATCAAGGCGCACGGCTGGTTAAACTGACCCCTTTGATCTCCTCTGCCGCCGAAAATATAAAGTAAATTTCCCTGACTGTCGTAAGTAAATACCCGACCGCGCTTTGAATCCAAAACGGAATACATACCGCCGCCGCAGGCTGCAACATCAACAAAGTTAGACGCGCCGGCATATGAGCCGTAAACATAAGGGTCAAAGGTAAGCTCCCCTACCGGCGGAAAGCTGCCGTTTTTGATTGTAATGTCAGTACCGTCCTGATTAAGTCTTCTTACGGGGTCAACCGTACCGTTTCTTGATTGTATATCCTCAGAAAGAGCCTTGCCGTCAACTGCCGAAATAACACAGAAAAGGAAATTTTCATCATCTATTGCAATATTGCTGTATTCAGTAGGAACAAATTGCAGCGACGCCTTTTTTTGAGACTTTGATGCAAAGGAGCGGAAAAACAGCTCGGCTAAATTCGGCTTTACCTTTGTCGCCCCGACATATCCCATAAATTTCCCCGAGGCGCCGAAAGAGAAAATACCCTGAGTTTGATTTTCGGCAATAACATAAACTCTGTCCGACTTATCTACCTCAACCTTAGAGGGCTTGTATTGGTTGACATATTGGGACTCCTTCTTGTCGGGCGCCCCTATTGAACCTATAAAATTCCCGTTTTTATCAAGAATAACCACTCTGCCGTTATCGGTATCGGCAACATATATGTTCCCCTTATCGCTTATTGCAATTCCGGAAGGATTTTTGAATGAATCCGCTTCATTGCCGTTTGTAAACGCTTTAATTGTTCTTATAAGCTTAAAGCTTTTGTCTGTAACCGTAATTTGCGAATTTTTCTTATCTAAAAAGTAAATATTACCCTCACTGTCATTTGCAATATCAACAAGCTCCCCGAACTCGGCTGTTCCTATCCTAGAAGCGGTTACGGTATTACTGTACACATAGCTTTGGGGTGCTGAAATTACATTGCCCTCGCTGTCGTAAAGGTAAGAGGAGGAGCGGTTTGCGTCACTTTCGGCACTTACGGAAAATACCGGCAGTGAAAAAAATACCAGGGCAAAAAGCACTGCCGATTTTCGACAAAATGATTTTAGCACTTTACCTTCTCCTTTCTAATCCTTCATTCCGGAGGTTGACATAGTTTCCAAAACGTTGTTTTGCGAGAATATAAAAACCGCTACCGGCGGAATAAGCATAATAAGCGAAACCGCCGCCGCAGAGCCGGCACGCGATATGCCGCCGGCAACAATGTTTCCGAGCGCACTCGGAAGCGGCTTGATATTCTCATAAAAAATAAGATTTGAGCCGGTGCTGTTCCAAATATCCTTAAAGCAGAATATAATAAGCGTAAACCACGCAGGCTTTACAACCGGCATAACAATTCGGCTGAAAATCATCCATTCGCCGGCTCCGTCAATCTGTGCCGCCTCAATAAGCGCGTCGGGAACCATTTGCTCCATAAACTGCTTCATAAGGAACAATCCCAGCGACGAGCCGCAGGCAGGAACGATAATTGCCCAATATGTATCAATCATATTTAATCTGCTCATAATAAGGAAATTTGCTATTGAGGTTACCGCCGAAGAAAACATAAGCGACATTGTAACAATCGAAAAATAAAGCTTTCTTCCCGGAAATTCAAACTTTGCAATTCTGTATGCCGCGAGCGAGGAAAAAATAACGTTTCCCAATGTGCCTAATCCCGAAATCAGCACCGAATTGAAAAGATAGCGCGAAAAAGGAACCCAGGACTCCCTGAGCAGGGAGGAAAGGCTGTAAAAATTCATTACGGTGGGGTTCTGCACAAAAATGCTCGGCGGAAAACGGAACAGCTCATCATTCGGCTTGAAGGCTGTGCATATTGTGTAAATCATAGGTACCATCATTACAAAGGCGAACACGGTCAAAAAGAGCATTATAACCGCGTTACCAAAGGCTGAATGGGTATATTTACTTGAATTTGATCTTCTCATAACCCATTTCTCCTTTAAGTACCTATTTTTTGTAAGAACTTCTGGAATAAGGACTTACAAAAAATCATCAGTAAAAACAATACGGTGGCTATTGCGCTTGCATATCCCATTTCAAAGCGCGTGTAGCCGTAGTCCGTCATATGGTTTACCAGGGTATGTACCGCATAGTCGGTGCTGGGCATTCCGCAAAGGCTTTCGGTAACGCTGCCTATTGAAAACGCCGAGCTTATGCTCATAACCGCCCCGAAAAGCAATTGCGGCCGCATTGAAGGCAGAACAACATACCACAGCTCCTGCCAGCGGTTTCGTATACCGTCTATTGAGCCTGCCTCAAGCAAGCTTCTGTCAATTCCCTGCAAGCCTGCAACGAAGGATAAAAATCCGGTTCCCATGCTCATCCAAAGCGTAGCTAAAACACACACTGTCATCATATATTTTGTGTCCGACAGCCAGTATATGTTTTCATCAATTACTCCCAAGTATAAAAGCAGGCTGTTTAAATATCCGTTTGCGTCATCACTGAATATAATCTTCCAAATCATAAAAAGATTACCCGAAATTGAAGGCGCATAAAAGAAAAGGACATACAGCGACCTGACTTTAGGATTAAGTTCATTTATAAGCCAAGCCAGTAAAAATGAAATCACATATCCTATAGGACCGGTTATTCCCGCCATTACAAGTGTGTTTATAAGTGCGGTCATAAAAATACTGTCTTCAAAAAACATTTTCGTGTAATTATTGAATAATGTAAATTGAGGCGGCTCAAGCACGTTATAATTACAAAATCCCAAAAAAATCGAATATAGTACAGGCAGCACCGTAAACGTAAAAAAGGCAATTGTAAAAGGGAGTAAATAAAGATAATTTATTCTCTTTTTATTAACGGTTTTTAATAAGCTGCGATTTTTACTCAATGCCCTTTGCCCCCTGTCGTAAGTCCGAATTCGTTGCGCTTGTCTGTTATTTCAGCATTTATTTCCTTTGTATACTCAAGCAAGGTTTCCCGCGGATTTTCATTCTGATAAATTACCTTTCTGAAGGCGTTGCTGAAATGCCTTGAGGTAAAGTAGCCGCCGGGCACCTCCGGAATACAGGTCACATTTTTAATTTGGCTTGAAAGCTCATTATAGAACTCATAGGACCACGGTAAATGCTCCAATGCCACCGCGTTTGCGGCTGCGTATCTTGCCGATGCCCCAAGCTTTTCCTCAACCTTTTTTCCGTACTGCTCCTGAATATCGGCTGATGTCCACCACTGCATAAACTTCCAAGCGGACTCTTTATTTTTTGTTCCTTTAATCATAATGCACCCTGTTGCCGTACCCACAACCGTTCTGTTGATTGTGCCGTCAGACCGCATAGTACCCGGAACCGGTGCGATACTCCATAATCCGTCAATTTCAGACGCGAAAATACGGAGCGTATTATATTGCATATAATCTGCCACCGCTATCGGCATTTGACCGTTCCTGAAACGGTTTGCAAATTCAAAGGTTACGGGAATTTTAAAATACTGATACAGCTTTGTATATTTTTCAAAGGCGGTAATTGCCTCATTTGCGTCAAATGCACTTGCCGTTGCGTCGTCGCTGTAAACCTTGCCGTTATTTTGATAGAGCATTGTTGCAAAGTTTTGAAGTGACCCCGCAAAACCGAACTGCATATTATTATGGCTCAAATCAACAATCATTTCGGTCACATCGTCCCATGTTTTCGGAACCTCTATGCCAAGCTCGGCTAAAATATCGGTTCTGTAAAACAAAATCGGGAACGAAAGGGTTTCGGGAATGGCATATACCCCGCCGCCGTATGTGAACGGAATGAGCGAATTATCAATCATTTCGGCGCTTAAAGCGTCAAATCCGTCAAATTGGGTTAAGTCCTCAACCGAATTTCGCATTGCGAAATTTATCGGTGTGGTTTGCGGGCACATAAGCGCAACATCCGGCCCCTCGCCCGCAACTATTGCGGGTAACAAGGCGGCTTCGGCAATGAGCTTTAAATTTACGGAAATACCCGTCTCAGGCTCAAAAAGCTGATTGGTGAGGTTCTTAATTATCTGCATTTGGTCTCTGCCGGTCGGAGCCCACACCTCTATAAGCTCCTTTTCACCCTGCGATGTGTCATAGCCTGATGAAAACGAGTATATAAATTGCTTAAAGCCATGGTAAATCGACCCGAAAAAACCGACGAATTTGAACGGTGATTTACTGCTTTTTCCGCAAAGCGCTATTTCGTCAATTGCAAGAGGCTGCGTAAAGCGGTCATTGATCCATGTGCCGAAAGCACTGATATTACTTTGAAATTGGGTAAGCTGAGGCGCAATCTTATCCGGGTCATCGTTAAATTTTTTCAGCTGACGGGAAAGACGTCTTAAAACGCCGCTTTCGGTGCCGCCCTTCTGACTTTTGTTAAGTCTTTCAACAATTGCGTCCAGCCGCTGCGCTTCTTTTCCGATTGCCTCTATCACTTCGGGAATCTTATCCTCTAACTGGTAATCACGGTAGCTGTCCGGCGTAACTCCGGTTAATGTAATAATCCGTCTGTAAACCGTATTCAATTCGGAAAGCACTGTTTTACAGTCCTTGATTATTTCTGACAAATCTCCCAATGATACGGCTAAAGTGACCGTGTGCTCACCTTTTTCAAAATAAAAAGCATATGCACCCTTTTCATTTGAAAAGGTCATTTCTTTCCATTTGCTGCTATAAGGGAAATATATATTTAACGCTTCCTTAAACGGCACCTCGCCGTCTATATAAAAGCTTCTTGAAACTCCTCTGCCGTTAGTATAGCCCTGCATATACTTTATTCTGAGCTCATAAAGTCCGGATTTTGGAACATCAATTTTCCATTCGGCACTTTCACCTACACGGCTCCACTGCGAGCCGCCCAGGGCGTTCATAACAATTTTATCCTCTGCAACCGGCTGCACCGACGCGCCGGAGGCGTCGCAAAAGGTGAAAATTGATTTTGAAGTGCGGTTATCGGGATGCTCTGCATTGAGCTTTATTACGCCGTCCTCTTGCTTTCCTTTATTATTTTTACTGTACTCCGCATATTCCGGTATCTCCCGCGCAGGCTTTAGTGTAACGGATGACAGTATTATATCGCCGTCGGTCACCTCGACCGTCAGCTTGCGCGAGGTGTCCCCAAGGAAGAAAGAGTAATTTTCCTTAAAAATTCCCTCGGAATCGCAAACAGGCGCCGAAACGGCATTATTTGAAACGATTAAATTGCCCGATATTTCGTTTCCGCCTGTATCCTTCGGGAAGGTCCGGCTTTCCTCAACATAGCTGATCGGCGCGCTCAGATTTTTGCACTCAGCGAAAGGGCATTCGCCGTTAATCTTAAGTATGTATTTAATTGTATCGGTTCGCACCGCTTTAACGGTGTAATTGAGAAAAATATTGTAATTCCCCGACGGTACGTCAATATCAAACTCGTAAGACTTTCCGTTATTTGAGGTCGGCGTTAATTCTACCGTGTCGGTCGCCTGTTCGCTGCCGACCGATTCACGGTAGCTGTCATACTTTTTATCAACATCGTTTTGAGCGCTGACGCATAAAACAGATCCTGCCATAATAATTCCCGAAAGGAAAATTGAAAAAATGCGTTTCATACAAATCTCCGTTCTGCCATCGCTTTAAGCCGGTAAAAACGCAATAATGGCTAAAAATATTTTTGCAAATACTATCCTACTATTCCGGCAGTTTCAACCCCTTGAACAAAGAAACGTTGAGCAATTAAAAATATAAACAATATCGGCAATATCAAAAGAATAACGCCTGCATTTGTAAGGAGAGAAAGCGAATAATCATCTGTGCTTATTGTTGCCAACAGGCTCACCATATTGGCAAGATATTTGTTTGTGGGCATAAAAACCGAAATGTAATAGTTATCTGTCCACTGCCACACAAACGAGAACAGCAGGCATGTTACAAATATGGTTAATGCACTCGGGACCATTATACTTCTGAAAATTCTGAAATCTCCCGCACCGTCAATTTTTCCCGATTCCTCAAGCTCCTTCGGAATTCCCGCAAATCTTTGACGGAATAAAAATATGTATAATCCGCTTTTAAGCCCGATGCCGCCTGCCGATAATAAAAGTATCGGGAAAGCGGTATTCAACAGCTTAAGCCCTAAAAAGTGCTTGTAAAGCGGAACGACAAAGCTTTGTACCGGAACAATAAGCGTTGCTATAACACAGCCGAATAATATATTTTTACCCTTAAAATCAAACCGTGCAAAGCCGTAGCCTATCAGCATAGCCGAACAAACCTGTAAAAACGAGTTGAGAAGTACGAACAGCACGGTTCTTATAAGGGTGTTCCAATAATCCGTGTATTCAATTGCTCTTTTATAATTGTTAAGAGAAAATTGCGAGGGAATGTATTGAACGCTTGAATCGTAAAGGTCGTCAACCGACATAAATGAAATGGCAAGCTTTTCAAATTGAGGGTACAGAACAACAAAGCATATACCGGTAAGTATCAGTATCTTAACGAATATAATTATTCCCGCACTTGTTTTTTTCTTAATACGGGATTTGTTAATTTTCACGGTTTTTCCTCCCTTAACGGTAATGCTTAAATATTCTTGTGAATATAAGTGTAAATACTCCCAGCACCGCCGATACAATCACTGTGTAAATGCAGGACATTGCCGAAGACAATCCGAATTGTATTTTATTAAAGGCAACGGAGTAAATATATGTAATCACGCTGTTGTTGGTGCTTACAAATAAATCAATAATTGTGTAAACCAGGCACACAATCATTTGCGGAATAACCATTGGAAAGGTTATTTTCCAAAAGTTTTCCCAACCGGAGGCGCCGTCAATTGATGACGCTTCATACAGTGCTTCGGGAATTGACTGCAACGCCGATAAAAATATAAGTATCTGTATTCCGGAATGATTTATTATTGAAAGAATATTGGTAACCGCGTCTGTTATGTAAGATGCAAGCTTTGATGAAATATTTATGTTGACAAGAAACGCGCGAAGTGAATCTACACTTAACAGCGATGTTGATTCGCTCGAGAGTGCTCCGCTCATCATTTCCTGCATTGAGTCGTTTCTTCCGAGTGTGACAATTACGCCCGAGGAAAGTACAACGGGTAAAAACAAAATCAATCTTACAGCGCCCCTGCCCGGGAATTTATCCTTTAAAAGATTGGCAATAATAAAACTGAAAATCAGAATTACGGGCATTTGATACAGCATATCCGTTATTGCCTTTATCAATAAACGGTAGTAGGAAACATCCTCCCTTAATGCCACCTTATAATTATCAATTCCTTCAAGCACAAGCTTAAAATTATCCGAGGGGGAAAGCTGACCGAAGCTATACAGCACCGATTGCAAAAGCGGGTACAGAAACAGTGCGAAAAATCCGATAATAAAAGGCAATACAAACAAATACCCCTTATTATTACGGCGTTGTGTCAGTGTTGATTTTTCTTTGCCGAGCATATGAAATTAACTCCCCTCAAGTGTAGTAACGGCTCTGTATTCCGATTTCCTTATAAGAGTGCCGGCATTATTGCCGACACTCTCATAAAAGGCTTGCAAAGCTTTTTCTTTAATTATTCATAGGTTTTAAGCTTTGTTTTAATCATATTATTTACTGTTTGAATTGCAGAAGCAGGTGTTGTAGTGCCGGCTATCATCTCGTTGAATACTCCGCCTACACCGTCAGACCAAATGTTGATTACATTGTAATAATCCACCTTCAGCTCACCGGCTACCTGTCTCTTTGAAATATCATCGAGCAGATGCATAACATCGCTTGAAACAATATCCTGGTAACGGAGCTTATAATTCACATCGAATATATAATCCGCCATTTCATTCCAAACAAACGCAATATCATGCGGATTTTTAACGTTATAAGGAATTGCCGCCCACTGAACATCCGAAATCTCGCATACCGGTTTTCCGTTTAGGTCAGGAATTACACAGGCGCCCAAATCAAAGGAGCAGTTGCTTGCAATGTTTTCAAGATCGCCCGAGCCGATAAGTATCGGATAATTACCCTTTAAGAATTCATCACGCGCCCATTTCCATGAGCTGCCGGCATTATTTACAACAACGCCGGAATTTAACAAATCCTGTGCGGCTTTGAAGGCATTTGTCACTTCATTTGACCCGATTGTGCTTTGGAATTTCGTTGTTCCGGGTGTTCTGCTTACAATCTGACTTCCGTAAGCGTAAGCAAACTGAATATGAAGATTGAACGGGAAAATATCAACAACGGTTGAGGCCTTCTTTCCGTCATACATATTTTTCATAATCGAAATGAGCTTATCAAGCGTAAGCTTTCCCTGCTTTTGGAGCGTGTAAAGATCCTCGCCGTCCATTTTTTTCGCTTTAAAAAGGTCCTTATTATAAAGAATCATATTCGATGTAATCATCTTTCCGGCTTCCATAAGATACTTTTTGCCGTTAAGAGTTCCCATTTCGGTTACGCATTTTCTCCATTTTGAATCATTCAAATTGATTTCCTCAAGCTTTGAAAGATCGTAAAATAAGCCCTGCTTCATTGCGGGAACCGCAATTTGCTTTGAGGACATAATATCGCAGGAGGGCTTGCCGGCAACAATACTCGTAATAACCTTATCATAAAGATTATCGTCGTTGCTTGAAACATGCTTGAATTTGAAATTATATTTCTTCTCAAGCTCTGTTTTCTTCTTCCAATATGTGTTTTCACGGTCGCTGCCGCCCTTTTTAGGCTCTGACCAAAACGTATGGTATATAATCGTTCTGCCGCCTAAATCTACTTTACCGTTTTTAGTGGTGGTTGCACCGTTAGACGTTTTGCCGCTGCCGCTGTTTGTTTTACCGCTGCCTGAGGTGCCGGTGCTTGAGTTGTCGGCTTTATTATCGCCCTTGCTGTCTTTTTGATTATTTGCGTTGTCTCCGCCGCTCACCTCAACATAGGAAACAAATTCGCTGTATTCATCTCCGTCGCTTTTCTTACAGCCCGAAAAAGCAGCAAGCGATAATACAAAAACCATAGTTAATGACAGAATTCTTTTAAATTGCATCTTTTTCTCTCCGTTCTTAATTTTTTAGCTGAATAGCTTGAAATAATCTACACGGCATACCATTTCCGGAAGATCCTCTTTTGTGAACATTCCGGTCCAGCTTGCGTTACCGTCATATCCCGCGGTTTGCATGGTGAAAAGTACATACGCCTTCTCGCCGCTTGCCACAAGATTTTTAACCTTTCGCTGCAATATACCGTCGTAGTAAATACAATATGAGTTTTCCGTCCAGGTGCACGCCATCTCAACGTACTCGCCCCTTGTAAACTTAGGATAATTGGTTCCCATTTCCATTCCGCTGCCCTTTAAAAGAGTTGCGGAATCCCACCAATGCAGTGCCGATTGGAATTTACCGTTCCCCCAAGCCGGCGAATATTCAATAATGTCAAGCTCTCCGCATGAAAAGCCGTCTAAGGTAGTCGGGCTGTCAAACAGGAACGTATTGCCCCAGTTTCCGGTTGTGGGCAGCAGCCAGAAGCCGCTGTTAGAACCTGCCGAAGTGTTATGCGGCATTTGTATACTCGAAACATAGCAGCCGTATGTGCTTTCAACTTTGCCCTTTGAGGTTATTCTCGGCATAAGGAATTCTGCCTCAATCGGCTCGTTCTTTGAGTACGCCGTGCCGTCCTTGCCGTCCAAAATGCGCATTTCCAGCTTGCCGTCCTTAACGGTCACACAGTCCTCAGAAACATACGCCTGGCAGTATTTTCCGTTATCCTGCGGCATTTGTCCGTTTGTGCGCGGGTAGTTCGACCAAAGCTTGGTATTAAGGCTTGTTCCGTCAAAATCATCCTGAACCTCAAGCTTCCAGTTTTTAACCATCAACGGATATGATGCTTCAACCTCTTTATCGGAATTAACGGTAGCATATATTTTAAATCCGTCTATATCGGTATTGTCCTTAAATGAGGCAGGAACAATAAATTTGATTCCGTCAATTTTTATATCCGCCAAATCACAGTGCAGAGTATATTCATTCGGTGACAGGCGGGTTAAATCGTCGCCCACGCCGTAATAAACAATTGTTTCGTATTCCGCATCATATCCGGGCACTCCGGGATGGTCATACAAAAGTCGAATTTCTGCACGTCTTACGTCTTCATCAGCCGCCAAACCGGTGATTGGCGCAACAAAGGTTAAGCCGAGAATCAGGAAAAGGCTCAGAGAAGCCGCAATAAACTTCTTATATCCGAAGAAGCCTAAAACAAGTACGGCAACAGCCCCCACAATGCAAACCGAAAGCCAAATTATTTTGTTACTTCCTTTTTGAGTGTTCTTTTTCCGCCTGATGACCTTCTTGTACTTTTTGGTGCCGTTCTGCTCATCCTCGGTATCATCTTCATCTTCATATTCGGCGGTATCGTCCGTTTTGCTGTCATCAGTCGAATCCACCGCGGCAGAATCATTGTTATCGCTCTTAGGCAAATCAAAAAGCCTGCCGTCCTTGCCGGGCTTGCCGCTGAAGAAAATCAGATCCCCCGAAAGCGAGGTTTCAATTATGAGGTTATCCTCCTCTACCGTAAGCTTGGCATTTGAACAAACGCCCTCGGAATAAAATACCGCGTTCAGAGCGCTTATGTTTTTAGTGGTGATTTTATCCTTACCGCAAAGATAAGTAAGCGGAACACTGAACTTAACCTTGTCATAGGGCTGAGTAAGTCTTGCGTCTGTTTTGTTATCTGAAATTGCCTGAATACAATATGTATCTACAAGTGTTGCTTCCTTTGACCATTCGGAAAGAATGTGTTTCATTTTGTTCAGCTCAACCGTATTTCGGAATGCATTTACCACGGTTGTCTCGGGCATTATTTCATTTTCGTCAATCAGTATTACCCCGTTGCCGTTGCTGCAGGTATATGTTCTTTTGGTCTCTGCCGGAACCGGTTCGGGCGCTTCCTTTGCCCATAATTCAAATGTGCTGTAAATTATTTCGTCGCCCTCGTCAAGGAAATGCTCCCTGTCCTTAATAACGGGTGAAATATGGAATCCGTCCAATTTATCAAAACGGTATTTAATATTTTCCTTTACCGCCTTATCATAGTAATCCTTAAGCGGAATTTGAATTTCCTTAAACCCGTTATTTTCGGCAGTCGGCTCAATAGTTACGGGAATTGATACACCGATATCATCATTCGCCTGACCGTTTCTGAGTGAGATATTAAAGGTCATTTTCTTGGTAACCTTAATCCATACTCTCAGGGTGCCTGTCAGAATGTAGTCATTAACGTCAACCGGAATAACCCTTCCGTTCGGGCCGCTCCCTCTTTTGATGTAAACCATAGCGCCGCTTGTACCCTTTGCATAGTATTCGTCTACATCTACAAGCCACATACGCATTATGTTTTTAAACTTATAGTAGTTCACATCATCCTTAGCTACGCCGGCATACTCATTGTGTATATTGGCTTTATCCGAAGGCTCTCCCGCCCAAAAGCCGTGTGTAGAGGTTGTCAGCAAGAAGTTTGTACCCTCATACCTTGTGAGCTTATCCTCGCTTATCGGGTAGGTTTCGTCAGCGCCGCTCGAGCCTATATCACTGTTCGGACAGAAAAATGTCAGTCTGCCAACCTCAAAGGATTCATTATCAGCGATAAAGCTTGAGGCATTTGCCGCCGCAAGCTGAATCAGTATCATACCGTTGTATGACATCGACTCATAGCCGTCAACAAAATCCGCAACGGGCATTCTTATTTTTTGCCATCCCGTTCCCTCGGCAGTTGTAAACCGGATCTTAGCCGTCGGCCAGTATTTTGATAATACCAGATCCATAGTAAGCGGACGCGGGGTTTTGATCCAAAGCTCAAAATATCCGTTTTCAAGGGCGTCGCCTACGTTGATATCCTTCCCGTAGGTGGTATAAAATGTAATATTGGAAAGATTTGAAAAATATTTTTCCGAATCCTTCATTGTAACATTTAAAGAATGTTCAAAAAGACTCGTATCGGCATATTTTGTCTTAACAAGGATACCGCCGGCACCGCATCCGCCGTTCTTAACCTGCGCGTCAAACAATACGGTATAATTTTTGTCTGGCTTTATCTCGCCTAAATCTATATGCCCCGGATTCTCTTCCGAGCCTCCGATGTTTTCATCATATATTTCTATTTGACCGAAAGTGATTTTTTCATTTGCATTTAAAAATGTTCCTTTTTTCGGTACCGCTTTAAAACCTATAAGATTTTTAAAATCAAAGTTGGGATCTCCTATGGACATATCTTCCCTGAGAATATTTATTTCCTGCCACTCGGTGCTGTCCGAGGTGGTAATTTCAAAGGTTGCGTCTCTCAAATAGCTTGTAGTATGCAAAACCTCCACCTTAAAGGTAACCGAATGCGGTGTTTTTATCCAGAATTTAATATATCCGTTCTTTCCTATTGCAGACAGATCTATTTTAGCTGACCAATCAACAAAAATGTAAAAGCTCGCGTCGTGATCATAGTATTCATCATTCAGCACCGTGAAATTTTGTGCTGTGGCAAATTTATCATTATCTGTAACGCCGACGGTTTCAATGCTTGAATAATCCTTTAACGAACCATCGCGCCACATACCCGGCGACCTCTTAATTTTAGGTTTTGCGCCGTCTTCGCCCGATGACGGAAGGCTTTCGTCATATATTTCAAGTTGACCGAATACGACTGATTCTTCGGGCTTTAAAAACAGTGATTCAACAGGTAAAAGCTTTATGCCTATTAAATTCCTGAAATCAAAATTCGGATCGCTTATCGACATATCCTGACGGGATATACATATTTCCTGCCATTCGGTGCTGTCGGATGTGATTATTTCAAAGGTTGCGTCTCTCAAATAGCTTGCAGTATGCAAAACCTCAACCTTAAAGGCAACGCGATGCGGGGTTTTAATCCAAAACTTAAAAAACCCCTTTTTCCCGATTGCGGAAAAATCCAGTTGAGCATTAAAATCGATGGTAAAATAAAAGCTCGTATCGTTATTATAATAATCCTGATTCAACACCGTGAATTTTTTGCCGGTGCTGAAGCTTTCATTATCGGTCACCGCTACGGTTTCAATGCTTGAATAATTTTTCAAGCTGCCGTCGCGCCACAAGCCGGGCTGCTGTATAAGCTCGGGTACCGATATATCGCCGGTATCGTCAGCACCCTTGCCGTATGCCTCCATAATAGCGAAATACATTGACTCGCCGGCATTTAAAAAGTCATCCTTTGTAACGCTTGCTTTCAAGCCGTATATACCGTCAAAATCAAACTTATCATCAAGAAGTGTTATGTCGCTTTGAGCAATTGTGACCTTTTGCCAATCGGTTTCGTCGGTTGTTGTAATTTTAAACCTCGCCGCAGCACTGAAGTCGGCAAGCTGAATATCAACCGTAAGCGTAACCGAATGCGGTGTTTTCAACCAAAAAACATAGCTGCCCTTGTTACCGACCTCAGAAAAGTCAATACCTGCCGAAACATCTCTGAAAAGGAAAAAATTAGCTCCCCTCTTGTAATAATTACTGTCTGTTAAAGTAAACCTTTTACTCGCGGTGAAGGCGGAATTACCTTCTTCCTCCACATCAGCCGTTGTCGCATATTTATTGGAATTGACTATTTCCAATTTTTTGGTAAACAAAAGCTTGCTGTCGCCTGTATTTTCCGTTCCCGCACCGCTTGGGAAAAATGTCGGAACAATTCCCACTATCAATAACACAGCAGCTAAGAATGTAGCGGCAATTTTGCGAGTTCTCTGAATTCTCATTTTACCAATATCTCCTTTTCTCTGATATCAAATAATTATAGGAAGTGAAGTGTCAACTCTGGGCATATTCTTAAGATATTTTTTAAGAATTTTTTGGCTGAACCCATTATTTTCAATTATCTCTTTATAAAAATACGCGCTTGGCTTCGGCGTTCTTTTGAAATTGTTTTCATAATCGACCTCTACCAAACCGAATTTCGGTATATATGTACTCCATTCGTAATTATCAAGGAACGACCAATATAAATATCCTCTTAAATCAACGCCCGACTTGATCGCCTCGTTCATTGCCGAAAGATATTCCGCAAGATATACAATTCTGAAATCGTCATCATAGCAGCTGCAGCCGTTTTCTGTTATGTAAACAGGCTTATCGAGCAATCTGTTAAGGTTATGATAAACACACTCGGGATAAAATTCATCAAGATAGAAGTTCATAGGGAGCATACGCGTTTTCGTGAAATCGTACCGTTCGCCGCGAAAATCCTTCTTTCTCGCGTCAACAATGTCTCGCGTATAAAGATTTATCGACCAAAAATCCACCGTGTTTTTTAATTCTTTATCAAAAACGCCGTCCTTGTGCGGTAATACCAGCTCGCCTGTGCGCATTGCGTGGAAAAAGAATTCATGATTTATTATGTCGTTATAATGCTGCATGGTAACATCAAAAACATCGTTCTGACGTCTCCCGTAATATTGAACCAATGCATGCGCCGAGCTTATCGGTTTATCGGAGTACTGCTTTATTATGTGGTATCCCCTGGCATGGAAGAAAACACTGTTAAATTTAAAATCCAATTTTTGCTGTGTTGAACCTAAATTAAATTCATTCAAAACATTCCAAAAATCCACATATCGGCTTATCTTAGGCACAACATAATTCAAAAAGCGCTCAAAATACTTTATATTTTCCAAATTACCGAAATCGCCTTTTTTTGCAAACCAAAGCGGAACAGAAAAATGCACCATGGTAACAAAGGTTTGAATACCGTTTTCCTTTAGAAACGCAAGCTCCTTTATGTAATGGTCCAGCTCCGTCTGCAAAAATCTGCCTTCCTCCGGCTCAATTCTTGCCCATTCTATGCTTAGCCTGAACGCCTGATGACCGAGTTCCTTTAAAAGCAATACATCCTCCCTATACATATTATAGTGGTTGCACGCCATTCCCGAAACTTCATAGTTCGGATTTACCTTCAGCGTCTGCTGTTCGTTATACCAATTATTTGAATGTATATTGTTCCCCTCAACCTGATGTCCCGCGACAGCACTGCCCCATAAAAAATTTGTCGGAAATTTAAAGTCTTGTATTGAAAAAACGTCGGTCATTCGCTTCACCTTCATTGGTACAATATTAATAAAAATATTGCAATTCACAATTCTTTATGTATGTTTTGTAAAATAATTATAACATAACGCCATAACTTTGTATATAAATGAATATCGCATTTAATAGCACAAATTTGATATCTTTCCAGTAAATTAACCCTTTGACTGAAGTATGATATGTGTATAATCAAAGCGTTATATTCGATTCAGACCTCGCTATTGACAGAATTAACTGCACGGTATATAATTCATCTTGAAAGCGAGGGAATTCGTATGGATAAGCTTTCCGTTAAAAAACCGGAGGCATACCCCTGGAGTGATAACGGATTTGTTTCAAATGAATACTTTGAAATAATTGACTGCGGAAATCTGATTGTAGATTTTGACACCCACCTTTATCGCCCGAACGGTAGGCGTGATTACCAACTGATTTATATACTGGAAGGGAAATATCACGTAATAATAAACGGTAAATCCTTTATAGCGGAAAAGGGAAATGTTATTCTTTTTAAGCCGGATGAAATACAGGATTACTCATATTATAAAAAAGATCTTACACACGCCTACTGGGTTCACTTTTCAGGGCATGAATGTGAAAGAATATTCTCCGAATGTAACCTTTCGGATGTTCATATAGTCAGCCTTTCCTATACAAGCGAAATTGAATATTTACTCGGCAAATTGTGCTATTATTATCACCTTGAAGGAAAGCAGTGTGCTTCCATCTGCAACGGGCTGTTAATATCGGTTTTGGGGCTTGTCGGTCATTACAGTCAATCGTCAGAAATACGCTATTCGCGTATCAACAGCAAAAATCAGGCGCTTATAAGCAGTGTTGTAAGCAGAATAAAGCAAAATGAAATTTTTGAAATGAATGTTGCAAAATGTGCTGAATTCTGCAATATGTCGCCTGCTCATTTCACAAGAAAATTCAAGGAGCTTGTAGGCGTATCTCCACAGGATTTCATCACCAAATCAAAGCTTGAACGTGCCCAGCAGCTGTTGTTCTATACCGATAAATCAATTTCCGAAATTGCAATTGAGGTAGGCTATAACGACCCTAATTATTTTTCAAGAATTTTTAAGAAAACGTTTCAAATGACTCCGAAGGAATACCGCGAACAAATTACCGAATAGCAAAGGATAAGTTTGTGAAAACAAAACCGATTCCATATTGAAATTATGAGTCTTACAGGCTCTTCTTCAAATTATGTGTAAAATCCAAAGTACGGTATAAAGAAGCAAAAAAATGATGGCGTGAAAGACGAAAATCGTCTTTCACGCCATCATTTGCATAATAGCAGAAAAAGCAGGCTGTCATCGTTCGGGAATACAGACCTGTTTTTTGATACCTTCCGCAGCTGCCTGTTAAAATTCTCAATGGAATCGGCAGTGTAAATCAGCGTTCTTACCGATTGCGGATACTTAAAACAGGTTGAGAGTTCAGACCAATGAGCCTTCCGGGAAGTCAAAATTTCAGGATATTTCGAATCCCGTTTGGCTGCAGGCTGCTCTGATTCGTAAAGCGCCGTTTCCTCGTCTTTTGATTTTTCTCTTTACGGGTAACATGCCGGACCACCGTAGGTCCACTGTTTACCAATTGATCTGCCAGCGCTCTCCGCAGCTTTTATCGGTTGAATTTTTTACGGTTTTTTCTTTTATTTCGGAGCTTTTTTGCTTTTCTTTGAGCAAGCGGTCAAATTCGGCGGTATCAAACGGCAGCGGTATACGGCTGTTTCCCGTCCACTGGGATAAATATGCCGCGTTTGATATCATAAGCTCGTTTATACCGTCATATCCCGGTGATAAAAGCTCTTCGCCGTGAAGTATAGCGCCCGCAAAATTTTTAAGTATGCCCGCGTGCGCCTCTTCCCTTTCGGCGGAAAATTCGCTGTATTCGGTTTCGGGGCTTACAAAGCCCTCGGTCGCGTTTTTGCATATATCGCGCTCATCCTCATTTAGTTTCCATAATTTCAGTATTCCGTTTTCAAGCACCGTTTTACCGCGAGTACCGGTTATTTCAAGCCTGTTTGTGCCCGGGCAATCACCTGTTGAGGTAATAAATACCCCCGTAGCGCCGTTTTCGTACTCGGCGTATATCGTTGCCTCGTCTTCAACCTCGATATTATGAAATTTACCAACGCTGCAAAACGCTGTAACGGCAGAGGGTTTTCCGCAAATCCACTGCCAAATATCAAGGTTATGCGGCGCCTGATTTAAAAGTACGCCGCCGCCTTCACCCGCCCATGTAGCGCGCCAAGAGCCCGAATCGTAATAGCTTTGGGTTCTGTACCAGTTTGTTATAATCCAAACCGAGCGCTTTATTTCCCCCAACTCACCGCTCTTTACAATTTCACGTGCCTTGCGGAAAAGCCCGTTTGTGCGCTGATTGAACATTATTGCGAATACCTTGCCGCTTTTTTCAGCCGCCGCACATAAATCCTCGGCTGCCGAAACGGTAATATCAAGAGGCTTTTCAACAAGCACGTGCTTACCGTATTTAAAGGCTTCAATTGCGATTTTCGCATGCAGCGGGTGCGGCACGGCTATTATAACCGCATTTGTATCCGAATTTTTTAAAAGGTCGGTATAATCCTCAAATACGCTCAAAGCAGGATATGTGTTCCTCGCCGCATTAAGCTTTTTTGTATCAATAT
>ERZ780207.781-NODE-781-length-31734-cov-20.150194_pt1 | contig 31734 bp, 23 predicted proteins | sample MGYA00510977_ERZ780207 | MGnify/ENA primary metagenome ERZ780207 (study PRJEB29588, sample SAMEA2151383) | human gut metagenome | biome: human gut; feature: human-associated habitat; material: faeces | place: Denmark | collected 2008/2010 ...
TGCCCCAAGGATAAAAACCGCTCGCCGTTTCACGGCGAAAAACCCCTGATGACAAAATGATTTCTTAGTAAAAAACCGCATCAAATTTCTCAAAACGATAACCAACATTTGGGTTGGGGCGTGATTTTTCACATCCGCCTACAATCAATATAACACATTCATTAATAGTTATTTGATACAGACGCAATTATCGTATTACACCACGCATAACGCATTCGGGCCTCTTTTTAATCGCGTTTTCGGATAATCTGATTTCTAAAGATTGGTTTTTCGCCGAAGGCGAGTGGTTTTTATCCTTTTGGCGATGCCACCGACCTCACGGGGAGGGCGGCGTTGGTGTTGTGGTGTGGCTGATTCAAGCCTCTGCTTGAAATCAGACATGCCGCGGCACTAACGACAGGTGCGAAGCGCTGGCATCGTTAAAAGGCTGTTTTTTATGTTTTTGTTTCAGTCCCCCAGTATTTATCCACTGAACCCAAATTCCATTCCACCCCACACCCCTGCTCAAATAATTTTATGCAAAAAACCGCCCGACTGTGGAAGCCGGGCGGTTAAGATTTATTCGGGAAATCTAAGCGGTGTTAGATTACTGGAATTTCACGAGGTTGTTTTTGATCTTGGCAGAGTTGAAGATCACGCCTTGCATCAGCTGTTGACGTTGACCAGCGAAACCGTAAGTAGAAGCCCACTTCATAGCGAGTTCTTCTTGCTTCATCTTCATAGTTGCCTTCTTGCTCTTCACCACGAATGCGTAAGCTGCGCAGTTACCAGCCCAGAAGCCTACTTGACCTGGCTTAGCGGCTGCTGCTGCACCGATGAAGCCACCGTCGCCCTCAATACCTGCAGGGTTGGTCATGATTACCTTGTCGGCATACATGCTGCTGAATGAGAATGTAGTGGTGTCAACTGGAGCGGCGAATGCCTTAGCGTATTCGTCAACTGATTTAAACTTGCCTTCATATTGTTGCTTCATGGCTTCAGCCTTCTTCAGTGCCATAGCCTTAGCCTTGCAGAACTCGTTCACGTTCTTGGTTTCCAATGGGAGGAAGTCAGCGTCCACGATTTCGTCGATAGCGACAGCCACCATAGCGCTGTTGAGTTGGAATACTGAAGAAACTTGACCCTCTTCTGCATCGTTGAGTGCCCACTTGATAATGTCGCGGCTACCTTGGATGCCAGCGATAGAAGGAACACTTGAACTGAGCATCACTTCTTGAGCCTGGAACTTAGCGGCTGCTGCATTCTTAGCGAAATCTGCTGCATTCTTGTTCTTGTCGATGAATTTTTCCAAACCGTCGTGGAGGTCGGCAGTAGTCTTCTTGCTTGCAGCCACTTGGTAAGTCGACATATTCACGGTGTAGAACATTGATTTCTTTTGGTAAGTGGTCTTCACGAGCATTGCGCCTTTATCTGTAGATTGGAATACCACATATTTATCAGTAGCGCTTTCGAATTTAGTGATAATGCTGTCGGGGAGTTGAGCGCCTTGCACTGGCACTGGTTGCTCTGGCATCACTTGCACACCCTTCATCTTGCTCACGTCTTGACCAGCGTTGAGAGCGGCGAGCACCTTGTCTTGAGCAGCCTTGTTGCCTTCAACGGTCACTTGCTTCACCTTGATGGTGTCGAGCAATTCTTCGCTCTTCACCTTTTGGAAGAGAGCGTAGTTGAGGTCTTCCTTGAATTGGTGAGTAGCGTTAGCCTCTGAAGATACTGCCCAGTTAGCGAACACAGAGTCGCGGAGTTGCTGACCGAGTTGCTTAGCCTGAGCGTCGGTGAGCTTCATTTCCTGAACATTGCTGAACTCGTTGATGTTGCGCAAAGCGTCGATGCCTTTACCTTGCAAAGTGGCGTAAGCCTTAGCGTAGAGAGCGTCGGCTGCCTTGATGTCGGCTGCGCTTGGAGCGATAGGCACTGCGATAGCGTGAGCAATCACAGTCTTTTCGTTGAGTTTCCAGAGGTTCTTATATTCGTCGTAAACGGCTTTGATTTCGTCTTGAGTTGGCTCAAACTTCTTGTCTTCGAGTGAAGTGTAGTCCTTCTTGGTGAGTACCACTTCCATCACCTCGTCGTCGTTTTGCATTTCAAGGAGGTCGAGGTCGTTAGGCATAATAGCACCACCCACGAGCATCATAATCTTTTGAGCACGGATATTGTGTTCCATTTCGTCCTTGAAGGCTTCCCATTCGTCCTTGCTCACGATTTGGTTGATCACCTCATCCTTGCCTACAATCTTGTCGAGGTCGGAAGGAGCCTGAATGGTTTGTTGACCAGTGGCTTGCACATATTGTTGAGCCCATGCGCTTGCGCGTTGGTCTTGATTGATCATCGCGGTGAGAAGTTCGGTACCGGCTTCCACGCCATTTTCTTCACTTTCTTCATCAACGATGGTTTCAAAAGCCATTTGACCGAGCACTTGTTGCTGAAGATCAGCGCTTTCGGTCTTGTTTTGCTGATTCTTTTCTTGCTCTTGGGCAAGGTTGAATCGGTTTTGGAATTCTTGAATACCGATAGTTGTGTTGTCAACTTTCGCTGCTGAACTGTCTCTGAAGAGAGAGTCGAGCTTAAAGAGGTCTCCGAGAACGAAAGCGGCCAATGCGCCACCCACTACAATCATCAGAAACACAGATCTTTTTCTAATTTTCTCTAATGCTGCCATTATTTGTTATTTATTGTTTTTATTCCGTTTAACTTGTCCGTTGACAGGCTTTTCGCCAATGAAACACGCAAAGATAGTAATTTTCACTTGAATAACCACAATTCTAAGCCATAATTTTTAGACAAGTAGGTGCAAAACCGCTATCTTTGGCGAGGTGCGATAAGGGTGCGCTCCACCACATCGTTGTAGCGAATGCCCCACAGGTCGTAGAGGTCGAGTTGGTGGGTGAGGCGGCGTGTGAAACCTTCCCAATCGTCGTTTTTGCCTGTCCACGCCTTTTCTGCCAATGCCGCCATACGCGGAAACACCTGCAGTTCCACCTTCCATGTGGTGGGGCAATATTCGGTCCAGCAGCAGCCTTCCACGCCCATCAAATTCTGGGCGGCTTGCACGCTTGCCGAATCAGGAACAAGCTCGAAATCATACACTTTCTTCACGCTTCGTGGCCATCTGCCTGGATTGATTTCGCTCTGGGTGGAATCTTCGCTTGAAGTAAAGTATAGTCCAGTGCTACCAGAGTTAATCCACTGGTGGGTGCTGTCGATTCTCGACTTCGGCATCTTATCCCACGAGTGCCAGTTGTGAAGCACGCTGCCCTCGGGATTCATGCCCTCGGCTCCCCCACTCCAGCCAAGCATGGTTTTGCCGTGGGCGTTGATGATGCGCTGCACATGGTGCATGAAGTGCGTTTGGAGCGCATGGGCATCGGGGAGATTGTGCTTTTTCATAAATTCCTGTGCCACAGCCGACTCGTTCCACCACTTGGGTGCGCACTCGTCGCCTCCGGCATGAATGTATTTGCTTGGGAAAAGCGCGCAAACCTCGTTAAACACGTCGTCGAGGAATCTGAACACTTCGGGCGTGGGTGCCAGCACGTTGTTTTGGCGATTGTAGATGCCCCAAGTGAGCGCGGTGCGCTTGCCCTCGCGTGGCGTGGTGCTAAATTCAGGGTAAGCGGCAAGCACCGCCATGCAGTGGCCCGGTATGTCGATTTCGGGCACCACGGTCACAAAGCGCTTGGCGGCATAGTCAACCACCTCTTTCACTTCGTCTTGCGTGTAGTATGCCTGATAAGGGCGCTCGCCATATTCGCCAGGGAACAAGCCCTTGATTTCGCCAGCGCGGTAACTGCCTTTTTCGGTGAGTTCGGGGTGGCTTTTCAACTCTATTCGCCAGCCCTGATCATCGGTGAGGTGCCAGTGGAAAATGTTCAACTTATGGAGCGCAATCCAGTCGATATATTTCTTCACAAACGACACCGGGAAAAAGTGGCGCGCCACATCGAGATGCATACCACGATAGCCAAACCGTGGATAGTCGGTAATCTCCACCAGCGGCAACTGGGGAATGTCGCCAGCGCGTGTGGGGAGCATCTGAACGAGCGTGGTCACACCAAGGAAACACGCCTCTGGACTTCGCTTTGCGCCCGTAATGGTCACGCCATCGCTCGTCACGGCGAGGGAGTATTGCCCATCGCGCGCCTTGCCGCCGAAGTCGTCGGTAAGAATATGGATAGCGGCTTCGCCCTTGCTTTTCACAATGCGCAACGGCAGCCCCAAATATTCGGAACAATAGTTTTGCAGATATTCAGCAGCCAACATCGCGTCGGCATTCTCGGCATACACGCCAGCACCACGGTGGATTTGAAATCGGCCGTCGGTGTCGGTGATGCGCACGCTACAAGGCTTAGGCAGCACATTCAACTCCTGCGCCGCACCTGTTTCTTGCGCCGCCCCAACAGTAAAAATACCACTCATCATCACCATCAAAATTAAAATTTTCACACACTTCATAAAAAAAGTCCTAATTTATAATTTGATTATTCCATAATTTTTCCAAAAACTTTGCGACTGGCCATATTTCCACACCATTAAGCATTCGCGGTTTTTCGTCAAGCGACACCACCACCAATCGACAATCAGGATGTTCTTCTTTAAACGCCTTCAACCCTTTCAAATGGGATGAGTTTACACTCTCTGACGATTTGATCTCAATAGCCACTTCAGCATCGCCAATTACGGCATCAACCTCATACGCATTGTTCTGCGTGTGCCAAAACGATAGTTTTTTGTCCGACTCAGAGTAATCAAGATATGCAACAATTTCCTGAATAATCAGGTGTTCGAACGCATGTCCGTATTCTGCCGTGCCACGCTTGAGATTGGAGCGGCGGAGCAAGTAATTTGCCACGCCAACATCAAAATAGTAAAATTTAGGCGATACTTGCACCCTGCGCTTCACCACTTTTGAATACGCTGGGACGGAAAAACCCACCAATGTCTCATCAAGTATGGCGAAGTATTCTTTTACAGTTTTCGACGACACACCACATTCGCTGGCAATCTTTGTGTAATTCACCATCTCACCATCACTCAAAGCCGCCAGTTCCATAAAGCGGGTAAATGAATCGAGGTTTCGCACAAGTGCTTCGGCTATAATCTCTTGTTGAAGATAATCACCTATGTATGCTTGAAGGCGCTTCTGCGGATTTGCCACTAAATAATGCCGTGGAAGCATACCCCCATTCACCGCTTTATCAATATCAAAGTCGGGGATTTCTGCACTCACAAGAGGATGCATCGTTTTTCTCAGCGCACGCCCACCGAGCAAATTCGCACCTTCACGTCTCAATTTGCGAGCACTTGAACCACATAGAATGAAGTGAATGTCACAATTAACTATAAGCCAGTGTACCTCATCAAGAAGTGCCGGGATTTTCTGCACCTCATCAATGATAACCACACTTCCAGCATCGAGCATCTCACATTCTTCACGCAGAAGTGAAGGCTTGAGTTTGTATTTCGTGTATTCCTCCGACTTGAGCAAATCGTAATATGGAACTTCGGGGAAAAGCGTTTTCAGCAAGGTGCTTTTACCTGTCTGACGCGGCCCCCAAAGAAACAGACTGTCGTCTTTCACGTCGTTGAGTTGCAAAATTCGCTGTAACATAAACCTATACATTAATAATTTATGAGGCAAATATACCCACAGAATTGGAATTTCGCAAACAAATGGAGTGAAAATTCGGAGTGCTACTTCAGATTTTGACAGAAAATCTGAACCGCTACTTCAGATTTTCACTCATAAAAAACAGTTACATCACTACAGGTCAATTAATTACATTTTTTCGATAAAAATTTTAAGAATTTAGACGTTTCGCACATTTTGCATTGACTTTTCTTTGTTTTTTGCGTGAAAAAATTACTTAAAAACACCAATTTCACACAACACATTACAAACCAACCATTTATACTCTTTCATAACATTTTTTCAAGGGAATAATGGTGGTTCCGTGACACTTTTTCAAGGGAAAGATGTTCCCTTGCCGACACTTTTTCAAGGGAATCAGTAGAGCATACCGAAGTGGTGGAGAGGAATGGTGTTGGCAAAACCAAACTCTATATCGTCTTTCACGATGTAGGCGTTGCCGGTGTCGGCAATCTGCTTGCCGCCCTTCTTTCTCCCTCCAATCTCAAAGGTGAAACCGTCAACCAAAAAGTCGGAAACAGGCGATTCCCTCACATCTGCCTTCACCGAAAGTTGATTGAAGAAAAATGTTTCGCGAATGTTGCCTATATCGGTGTTTGCCCCACCCAAAGCGTAGGCCAAATTCGTGTTGTTGAGATAGATTTTTGCCACTTTCCCAAGTTCTCGAATCCCTGTGGTGGCAGTGAACAGGCGATTCACAAGCCCGGCGCGCTCCATATAGAGAATATAGTCGGGAAGCACATCGCGCGACACACCCATAATGGATGCAATTTTCGAGTAGTTTGGTTTGAACGGAACACTTTTAGCGATAATGGCGAGCAACTGTTTCAACTTCTGCGATGTGGCAGCGTTCATATTGGCAAACTGTGGAATATCAACATCTAAAATCAGTTGCACGATTTGGCGAAGCCGCTCATGGTAAAGCCCCACTTCTCTCGAAAATGGATAGTAGCCGTTATTGAGATAATCTTTGAATGCCGCCAAAGGATAATCCACACCATCAAACGCCACGTTGTGATGCAACACATCATCAAGCGAGAGTGGTTGCAGTTGAAGGTAGTAGCGCAAATTCAAATACTCACGAAACGACATTCCATGAAGTGTGTAAAGCTGAACACGGCGCGACAAATCGTCGGAGCCTCGATAAATATCAAGCATCGAAGACCCAGTGAACACCACTTGAAGATGAGGAAGATAATCGTAAATGAGTTTCAATTCCTTCGACCAGTTGGCATATCGGTGAATTTCGTCGATAAACAAATACTTACCACCCATTTTCACAAACTGCTCCGCCAAGTCAAGCAATTTATGATCGGCGAAATACATATCATCGGCGGTCACATACAGCGTGTCGGAAATGTTGTGGTGGAGTTTGATTCGCTGAAGCATCATAGTGGTTTTGCCTACGCCACGCGCGCCCACGATGGCAATCATTCGGTCGGTCCAAATAATCTTATCATGCAGGTAGCGCAGAAAATCCGTATTGGTTTCGCTCAGCAAGCGTTGAAATCGAGAAAAAAGTGCTTCCATATCGTTTACCTATTTTTATGATGCAAATATATTGAAAGATTTTGGTAATCACAAAATTTGTGGAGTGAAATCGGCAATTTTTGGCGTAAATTGGGGATTGCGGTCGGCAATTTGGGGGATTTTTGGGAGTTTTTTGGGATTTTGCGGAATGGAATCGGCAAAAATAAATAGAAATTGCGGATTGGAGTCCGCAATTTCTATTGTAAAGTATATTTCTATCGCAAAGTATATTAATATGTGGATTTTGCGCTGTTATAGTTTTTTGATGGTCTTGAGCAGTTGGTCACCGAGACCGATGGTGTAGCCTTGACTGACGAACACCACACGGTTGAATGTGTCGGCAATGATTACCACCGGGAGCGAGCCATCGGGGTTGAGTTTCATTTCGTGAATGATGTCGGATTTGATTTTGCCGTCGGTATCCACGCCAAGCACCACGTTGGTAGGCAATGTGCCGAAATCCTCTTGCTGGAATCGTGCCAGTTCTGCCTCACTACTGAAAAGCAGCACCAGTGGGCGGCCCCATTTGTCGAGTTCTTTCGCTTCGGCGGCAATGTCGCGCATGGCATGGTTGGTTGGCTCCTGGCCTACGCCGAGCACGGCAATCACGAAATATCCGCGTCCAGTCTGTGAAAGCACGCTCACATCTGCACCGTCTTTCGCAAACTTCGATTCACTGTTGAAACTGCCAATCACGCACACTTCCTCGTCGGAGGTGCGTACCACCAAATCGGCTTCGGTGGTGGCGTTTTCCTCAATGTTCACAATCTGTGTGGTGGCAAGCACGCTGCCATTTGCCAAGCGTGTGCCGGTCACGAGCAGGTAGGTGCCCACATCGAGTTTTGTGCCGTTTTTGAACGTGCCAGCCCAACTGGTGCCGCCGCCCATATCCACTTCGCCCTCGTCGAAATTGAGCAGCACAGCGTGGCCGTCAACAATCTTGCTAAGTGTGAAATGGCGGTAATATTGAGGATTGTCGAGGAACTTGCTTGGTTCGTAGCGAAGCACCAATGTGCCTGTTGGCGCGCTGGTCTGCTCTTGTGCCTCAAAATCGACATCAATCCACTTGCCGGCCTGCTTGTATTGCACCTTGCCGGTCACCACATCTTTACGCGCCTCAATGTTCAGGCTGCGCGCCAAGTCAACGAAGAAGATGTCGCGAGAGCGTGAGTCGGTGAATCTCGATTGCCAAACGCCCACCGCTGTCTGTGCGATGCGAAGCGCACCCTTGTCGGGATTTAGCGTGATGTTTTTGTTCACCCATTGCGCCAAGAGTGATGGGTTGGCACGGAATGCGTCGGCCTCAGCCTTGGGGAACGCATTTTTCAGCACTTGCTTGTATGGCTTCACCAGCAACTCATCTTCCACACGGAGGTCAATTTGCGTGTCGGTGGCATCGTAACTGTCGTCGAGAATTTCCATCGCCACATCGCGGAAGTCCTTCTCACTCATGGTGGCGAAAAGTGCTTTCACACGAGCGGGATTGTCGGCGTGCTTGTCGATAAACGCCTTGATGGTTTGCCAGTTGCCACGGGCTTTTTTCAGATAAATATCAAATTCGCCATAAGCGTTGCCGTTATAGAAAGTGGCTTCATAAGCCTTGCGGATTGAGTCCTCATACACCAGTCGCTGTGCATTTTTCGTCCTCATCGCCTCGTCAACCTTTGGCAGAGTCACCTTTTCGGGAGGTGGCACGATGTCAAATTCCTCATAGCGGCACACTTTCGTCTTTGTGTCGGTGGCAGCGCTATGCTGGAGCGTGATAGTGATGGATTTGTCTTTGCCAAACGATGCCTTGCTGTAGCCATACACGCCGTCTTTCGAAGCCCACACCATCATGTCGCCCATGCCGGCGGTGAGGAATGTGGCCCCTTGCTCATCGGTGTATTTGTTCACAGCGGTGTAGAATTCGCCATAATTGTAGATTTTAAATTCCACCAAAGCATCTTCCACAGGGCGGTTTTGGGTGTCAACCACCTTGAAATCGACGCGGGCTGTGGTGCCATAGTTGTCAATCAGATTGATTTCGGTGTAGTTGCTGGTGCGCAGCATCACCTCTTCGGGTCCACGATAGTCGCCGAATGCACGGGTGTGCATCAGCATGGCGCGAGAGGCTGGAGCGTTGAACCAGCCGAGATTGAGAATGGCTTCGGGCTCGCAAGCGCCGAGGAAGTACCATTGACCATCGGCCCAAGCCTCCACCCACGCGTGGTTGTCGTCGGTGTGTGCCCATCTTGGGGTATATACCTGGCGTGCTGGAATGCCCACCGAGCGCAAAGCCGCCACGGTGAATGTGCTTTCCTCGCCGCATCGCCCGATAGCCGTTTTCTTGCAAGCCATTGGCGAAAGCGTGCGCGCATCCGATGGCTGATAGGTGACATGCTCGTGGCACCAGTGGTTCACCTCCAGAATGGCGTCTTTCATGCCTAAGCCTTTCACACGGTCTTTCAATTCCTTGTAAAACTCGATGCGCGCATTGTCGAGTGCCTCGTTGTTCACACGCAGTGGCAACACAAAGTGGCGGAACAGCAATTCGGGCACGGTCTGCCCCCACGCCATTTCCTGCTGCGCCTTGAAAGTGGCACGCACATTATTTAAATAATATGAGTAGGAATAGTCGGTGGCATCAGCCACAGGCATGTAGGCATACAGAAACTGCAACGCCTCTTGCTCGTAGGTAGTGGCGGCTGCGCTCTCTTTCGAGAAATCGAGTTTCAACTGCGCGAGTTTTTTCGTATATGCTTGCTTCACCTGCCCACGATACGCGGCATCGGTGATGAAATTGCGCTCCGCATTCATACCGAGCGCCATCAAGCACAGAAGTAGTGTAAGAGCATTTCTTTTCATTATCCGGTCAGTTTTTTTTGTTTAGAAGAGTATTTTTTAAAAGAGGGTCAATTATTAATGGCGGCGATGGTGGCTGCCACGCGGCGCTCGGTGGTGTATTGGAGCGTTGACTCATCGGCATCGGGCTTGCCCATCGCCACGCCGCCGTGCATATAGGCGGTGGCGCTATGCTGTGGCTCGCGTGCCGAGAAGTGAAACGCTGTGATGCCTGTGGCGGCATGGATTTTGGCAATGTTGCCCTCATTCACGCCACACCCTGCCATGATGATGGGCTTTTCCACATCAGCCGCCTGAATCTGCTTGAGCAAGTCGATGCCAGCCTCTGCAGTGGGTGCCTGTCCCGATGTGAGTACTCGGTCGAAACCCAGTTCCTTCAACTTCGGCAAAGCCTCAAGCGGAGATTTGCAGCGGTCGTAAGCACGGTGGAAGGTGCACGACAGCCCACCAGCGTGGCGCAACAGTTTGACGCAGTTTTCCACATCAATGTCGCCATCGGCGGTGAGGCAGCCAAACACCACTCCATCCACCCCGATTTCCTTACACATGGTGATGTCGAGCCCCATTCGCTCAATTTCAAGAGGCGAATAGGTGAAATCGCCGCCACGGGGGCGGATAATCACATGCAGTTTGGTGGAGTGGAGCATTTTGCGCGCAAACGAGATCTCGGCATACGATGGCGTGGTGCCGCCTTCGGGGATTCCGGCGCACAACTCTACACGAGTTGCGCCAGCAGCCTGAGCTGCAAGGCAACTCTCCAGGCTGTTGGCGCATATTTCAAATTCAAATGAATTCATAACTCAATTATTTTCACCGAGGGAGGAAGCGTCGCTGTGTGCGTCACATCTTCCCCAGCCCCTCGGCGGGATTTAGAACACAAGTCCGATACCACCCATGAAACTCATCTTTTGAGCGCCTTGAGAGTAGAGGATGTCCCATTGCTTGTTGAGCAAGTTGGTGCCCTTCACCCAAATGGTGAGGAACTTGTCGAAGCGGTAACTTGCACCAGCGTGCAAGTTCATCACATCGCTCAAATCGTCAAGTTTAAACATTGGCACGTCGGTGTCGGAATACACGCTTTCCACATAGTGGCGCTTAGCACGGTATTCCAAACCTGCGCTGATGGTGAAGCCCTTGAACAGATAGAGGTTCAGGTCGGCGTTTGCCACCATCTTTGCACGGTCGAGGCCGAGCATGTAGCCGCTGTAACTCTTGCCGTATTCAAATTTGTCGTCTTGTGGCGCATAGGTGAATCCCAAGTTCAACTCGGCAATAGAGCGGAGTTTGTAGTCAACTTGCGCGCTGGCTTTCATACCCTTGCAGTCCCAGTTCATCAGTCGGGTGCTGGCATCCCAAGTGCCGGCGATATGTTCCAAGTTGTCTTTGAAAATGCCGTAACCCACCAATGCCTTCACGGTGAGTCCGCTGAATGGACCAACCTTGAAACCAGCCTCGGCATCGAGTGGCACGAAGGTGTTGCGGTAGCGGCCGTTAGGATCGAGATAGCGGTTGAGGGCTGCCACACTGCTGAGCGTGTTGAAACGCTTGCCACCTTCGGCATTCACATAGAGCGAAACGCCTGGGGTGAACTCGTAGGCAAGGTGCACATTAGGCGCGAGACGGAATGCGGTGCCGTCGCCAAACGAGAAATTCACATTCACACCAAGTCGGGCAAGCACATTCTGTCCGAAATAGGTGTAGAATGGCGAGAGTGTCACCATAGTGGCATTGTCGTTCACCTTATCCGCAATTGTGAGTGCAGGGTCGGTGATTTCGTGGTGCGAGTGTTTGAGCGCATCGAGTTTCACGTTCATACCGATGCTTGAGTTTGCCTCAATGCCATATTTTGCGCCCACGTTGGCTTGGAAATAATGCTCTTTCGCACCGTCGAAGCCATCGTAGCGAGTTGGGTCGGAGATGTTAAAACCGTTTTTGTAGCCTGCATAGTTGTAGTTCACGCCCACTTCGTAAGACACATCGTGGAAGCGCGACACATTCACCTTGCCACTCCAAGAGCCGCCAAAACTCATGTCGAGGAAGTTCTGGTCCTCATCCCACCATGGATTTGACAGCGGTCCATCAACCAATGGCTGTGCATAATAGTTGAAGCGGTCGAAGTGCACCTTCGCGCCAAGGTTCAGCGTGCCGTTGGTGAAGGTTTTCTCGGCATCCAATCCCACCACATTGTCGCAGAATTTTTGCTTCACATCGTCCGCAAAATTTTCGCTGGAGTTTTTGCCATTCCAAGTGCTGTTGTGCTGTGCCCAAGCATCGAGTTTAAAAGTCTCGGCATCCACAAGGCGGTAGCCAAGGCTGCCCACCATGTTGAGTTGTGTGCCGGCACCGGCATACAGATATCCACGCTGATTGCTGAAACGGTGACCGGTGCGATAGCCGTAAGGCAGCATGGTGGGGATTTCCACACTCACTGCGGTAGGCTCAGCCCAGTCGGTGTAGTTGATTTCCGACTTTTCAGAGCCTCTCACTGGCTTCAACACGCGTGGAAGCGAACTTTTCTTCGCCGCTTTTTTCACCACTGGCACAAAGTCTTTGGGCAGGGTGATTTCCTTTTGCAGATTTTCCTGTGCAAAGCCAGCCATCACGGTGAAGGCGGCTGCAAGCACACTCACATATATCTTTTTCATAATGCTATAATACTCTAATGTGTGTGAAACTTCTTCATTATCTCTTCTTTGATCTTGTCACAACTTTTGGCTTGTTGATTGACTTCAGTCGTGATTCGATGTCGTTGAAGATGTCTTTTTCTTTGCCTGGATAGTTGTTCTTGAGGCTTTCCAGATATTCGCGTGCGGCGTTTGGCTTGCCTTCCTTCACGAGCACATCGCTCAAGAGAATGTAGGCACGGCCAATCCAGTAGGTTTGTGGAGTGCCCGAATCGAGCAGCGCATCGATTTGGTCTTCCGCACCCTTGTAGTTGCCTCGTTCCATCTGCAAGCGAGCCAATTCCCATGCTGCGCGTGCGCCATGCTCAGTGCTCATGTCGGTGGCGAGAGCCTTGAGGTCGGTTTCCGCAGTGTCGAAGTCCTTTTTGCCGATATATCCCACAGCACGGCCGAGTTTCACCTCGTTGATTTCGTCGGCGGTGAGTGATGAGTTCTGGAGCAAGTTGTCGGCAGTGGCAATCACCTCGTCGAAGCGTTTGATGTCGGTGGCTGCGCGCATCAAGCCCATTTGAGCCACCACCTTGCTGTCGTTGTCCTTTGTGCGCTCGATGATTTGCTCATACACCTTGATGGCCTCGTCTTGCTTGCCTTGGCGAACAAGAATGTCGCTCTTCATCACCAGTGCGTCCTCAGCCCAAATAGCGTCTTCGCCATAGGTGAGTGCCTCGTTGATTTGGGCGAATGCCTGTGTGAGGTTGCCCTTTTCGTAGTGGTAACGGCCGATGTAGTATTTAGCGGCTGCCACATTCGCGCCGGTAGGATAATCCTGGAGGTATTTCTCCATCTTCAAGATGCTTGGGTGGGTGGCGGTGGCTGCTTTCTCGGCTGCCTCGAATGTGAGACGGTCGATGTCGCTCACTTCCAGTTGTGGAGCGTTAGGCACGGTGGCGATAAATTCCACATACTTGTTGAGTTCCTCGCGCTCGGCATACATCGACTTGAGGTCGTCGGCTGCCACCTTGGCTTCCTCGCTGGTAGGAGCGTCGGTAATCACACGCTTGTAAGCCTCGATTGCCTGTTCCTGGTTGCCCAGATTCTTCTGAATCAATGCCAAGTGGAGCATACCCTGGCGTGCTTCTGCCTGCTTAGGATATTTCTCGCCGAGTGCCTTGTATTGTGCAGTGGCTTCCTTGATTTTACCCATCGCCTCGTAAGAGCGGGCTATTTCAAGCAGTGCGGTAGGCACCTTGGTGCTTTCGGGGTATTTCTCAATCAAGTCGTGCATCTGCTTGATTTTGCTTGGATAGTCTTTCATCCAGCCAGCCATCATAGCCTTGTCGAACATAGAGCCGTCGGCTGCGCCAGAGGTGGTTTCGATAGCCTTCTCGTATTGGCTTTCAGCGTTCTTGAAGTCGCCGGCATAGTAATAGGTGTCGGCTATACGGTCGTGGGTATCGCTGGTGAGTGTGGAGTCGAGCGTACCCGATGCCAGTGCGAGTTCGAAGTTCTTGCGCGCCTCCTCAAAGTTCTTCTGCTGATATTGTGCGTAACCGAGGTTGTAGAGCGCCTTGCCATAGTTGGCGTCGGTCTTGTCGGCATCCTTCACATATTCCTTCAGGTTGTTCACGGTGCTCTCGTAATCGCCGCCGATGTATTGTGTTTCGGCAAGCCACAGTCGGCTTTCGTTCAAAATCTTCTTATCGTAGTTGCCCACCTTGATAGCCTTCTTCAGATAGTTGGCGGCTTCCTTGCGGTAGCCCTTCTGCATCGACTTCACGCCCAAGTTGTAGAGCACATTCTGCTTAGCCTTCAGAATGGTGGGGCTTGGATTCTTGATGTTTTCGATACTGGTGAGCGCGCGCTCGTAGTTGTTGGTGGTGTAGTAGAGTTGCACAAGGTGCTTTTCCACCGCACTCTTATAGGTGGAATATGGGAACTCGTTGAGGAAGTTCTCAAAGAGTTCAATGTCGTTGCCAAACGGAGTGGTGCTGCCCTTGCTCTGGCACACGGCGTAGTTGTAGTAGGCGTTTTCCTTCACCTCTCTGTCGAAGTCCATGCTCGACGACTTCTCAAACGCCAAAGCCGCCAACTTGCTTTCGCCAAGTTTGAGTTGGCTCTGACCGATGTAGAAGTAGGCGCTTTGTGCCATGTCGTCGGCCACATCGGTCACTTGGCTCAGGTGCTGCACAGCGTTAGTGTAGTCGGCAGAGTCGAAGTCCATCACACCCAGTGCGTAAGATGCAGAGCGCATCAGTGGGTCTTGTGTGGTGGCCACATATTTATTGAGGTGCTCACGGGCCTTGGTCACCTTGTCTTTGTGGTAGTAACTCTCACCCACCAGACGGTGAATTTCGGGAGCGAAATAGTCGTTCACCTCATCGCTCAACAGCGTTTCGCCCAGCGAAATCACACGGTCGTAGTCCTTGTGGTTGAAGTCGATTTGGCACATGTAGTATTGGCTCTGGTAGCCCAGCTCGCCAGCGCGGTCGATGTCGGAGAACTTAGCGTAGGCGGCATCGTAGTGCTTGTTGGCGTAGTCGATGTAAGCGTTGTAGAAACGGGTGGCATTGTCGTAGCGGCGTGTGCCTTTCAGCGTTTCGTAGAGGTAGCGAGCCTCGGCATACTGCTCAAGTTGGAGGTTGCAGTAAGCCATGCGGTAAATGAGGTCTTCATTCATGTCGCCGTCGAGCGCACGCTCGCGCACCTGACTGTAAGAGGTGAGCGCATCGCCATATTCGCCATGATAGAAGTGGAGGTTACCAATCCTCATCAGCACATCGGGCATCAACTCCGAAGTGGGATAGTTGGCGGTGAATGCTCGGAGTGCGTTAAGAGCCCCAGCCTCATCGCGTTCGAGGCGGCTCAAAGCCATGTAATAGTCAGCCTGTTCGCGCAAGGTTGCACTTGAAGGCAATTCCTTCACTCGCTTCATCTGGTCGATGGCGCCAGTGTAGTTGTGGCTCTCATACATGAGTTTTCCACGCTCGAAATAGCCTTGTGCATCGCTACCAGTGAGCACATTTTGCGCACCCACCAATGCAGGAACTGCAAGGCTTGTCGAAAGTACGACTGTTTTCAGTTTCATCATGCTTTTTTATGTTTTAAACCCGTAAATCTACGGACACAATTATCTAAAGTATATAATTATGCAAATTTACTCATTATTCCCAAATTCTTGCCATCACCCACCCTCTTTTCTCCTTAAAAAATTGTAAATCCACCAAACCGACAAAAGCAATCAAGCCATCAGCCTCATTGGTAAACGAAAAAGAGTGGGAACATTTGTCAGTCTTTCAGGCAGCCTATAGGCACCACATACACCCCGTCGGTTCGTCGGTAGGCGTAGTCGCCTGTGCCCACAAGCACCATCATGAAGGAAGGTTCGTTCATTTTTTCGGTATTGATCTTCTCTGCCAGTTTTTTCAGATTCTCTGCACCCTCGTTGATAAGTCGGTCGCCACCGAGTTTTATCTCCACAAGCCCGTATTTACCATTACGAAGGTGAACCACCGCATCACATTCCAAGCCACTTTTGTCGCGGAAATGATACACCTCGCCATCAATGGCATCGGCAAACACACGAAGGTCGCGCACGCAAAGCGTTTCAAAAAACAACCCCATCGTGTTAAGGTCTTTCAGCAAATCGTTTGGACCAAGCCCCAAAACGGCGGTACCGATAGATGGGTCGATAAAATAGCGGGTGTTTGCCGTTCTGACCGCCGTCTTTGAACGCAAGTTTGGATTCCAAGCCTCGGAATCTTCAATCACAAAAATCTTTCGCAACGCCTCCATATAGCCGCCTGCTGTTTTCACGCTGATTTCATTTTCGTCGTTGGTGGCCATATCAGCAACGATGGTGCCGATTGTGGCTTGAGAGCCTTGGTTACGAGCATAAGAGCGCAGCAATAATCGAGCTGTAGTGGAATTGCGATTAACCCCATCTACTCTGGAAATGTCTTTTTTTATCACAGCATCCACATAGTCGAAAGCTTGCGAAAGAGCAGCCTCTGCTTCCAATCCACAAGCGAAAGGCCAACCACCACGGCATATCAGATATGCCAGGTCGTCGATTTTGAGTTTGTTGACAGCCAAGATTTTATCAGGAGACTCAAACAACTCCTTCAGACTTACTTTTCCATTCGATTCTCCCGACTCATACAAACTCATCGGGCGCATCGTCAGCCAGCTGAAACGGCCTGTACCAGAATGGTGCATATCTTTTTCTTCCACAGGCACAGCAGAGCCAGTCAATACAAACTGCCCCACCTCGTGCCGGTGGTCAACTTCAAATCTTATGGCATCCCATAGTTTTGGCGCAAGTTGCCATTCATCGATAAGCCTTGGGGTATCGCCATCTAACAACACCGATGGTTCGATTTCTGCCATTTGCAAGTTCGTTTCCAGCGATGCAGGATTATCCATATACAATATGCTTTTAGCCTGCTGCTCGGCAGTGGTGGTTTTGCCACACCACCTGGGACCTTCTATTAGAATAGCCCCCTTGCTTGCCAACTTTTTGGCAAGCATTTTATCTGCTATTCTTGGTTTGTATTCCATTTGGTTAAATTTACTGGTTTTCAGATGCAAAGATATGAAAAAAGTTTTACATTTCCTCTGTTGGCAAGTTTTCACTTCCTCAGTTGGTAAGTTTTCGCTTCCTCAGTTGGCAAGTTCCCACTTCCTCAGTTGGCAAGTTTTTGCTTCCTCAGTTGGCAAATGGTGAGGGAAATGTGAATGGTGCATAAATAGCGAATAAGGAATTTAAGGCACAAACACAGAACTACTTCCGTAATTTTTCATAACTTTGCGGGGAATTTTATTTTTTAATGATGATGAAAATCAAATGTTTATTGTTTGGAGCGGTGATGCTGATGGGGCTTTGCGCCTCCAGTTGCTCGAAGGCTAACGCCCACGATGACACACAAGCCGATTCGGTGTGCATCGTTGATTCCGACTCTATTCGCATCGCCGACTCTGTTCGGATGGCTGATTCCATTCGCATCGCCGACTCGATTCGGGTGGCGGACAGCACCTACCACATCACGCTGCTTTTCGCTGGCGACTTGATGCAACACAGCCAGCAAATACAGATGGGACGAAAAGCCGATGGCACATACGACTACAGCCTCTGCTTTAAATATATGAAGGAGGAGATTGAGCGTGCCGATGTGGCGATAGCCAATTTCGAGACCACGCTCGGCGGCGCGCCCTACACCGGCTATCCGCAATTCTGCTCGCCCGACCAGTTCCTAATCGACAGCCGCGACGCCGGCTTCGACATCATGCTCACCGCCAACAACCATGTGTGCGACCGCTATTCGAAGGGCATTGAACGCACCATCGCCATGATGGACTCGCTGAAGGTGCCTCACCTCGGCTCTTATGTGAATGAGCAAGAGCGAGAGAAGAATTATCCTTTCTTGCTGGAGAAGAACGGTTTCCGCATCGTGCTGCTCAACTACACCTACGGCACCAACGGCATTCCCACCCGTAAGCCTAATGTGGTGAACTATATCGACAAGAAGCAGATGGCTATCGACATTGCCAAGGCGAAGGGCATGAACCCCGACGCCATTATCGCATGTATGCACTGGGGCGTGGAATACACGCTGCAACCGGTGCCTGCGCAGCGCCAACTCGCCGACTGGCTTTTCAGTCAGGGCGTGACGCACATCATTGGCGGTCACCCTCATGTGGTGGAGCCGATGGAGGTGCGCACCGATGCCGCTGGCGATAAGCATGTGCTGGTGTATTCGCTCGGCAATTTCATTTCAAACATGAGCAAGCCTAACACCACCGGCGGCATGACCGTGCGCCTACAGCTCAGCAAACAGCACGGAAAAACCACCCTCGCCCACACCGACTATTCGCTCTCCTTCGTGAGCCGTGGCTTGTCGAACGGCAAGGGGCAGTCGATGGTGCTGCCAGCCTCCATGCCCGACAGCCACCTCAACGCCCACGAGCGCGCCGTGAAGCACCAGTTCACCCGTGCCGCCCGCGCCATGTTTGCGCGCAGCAACAAAAACGTATCCGAACGCCAAATCCCCCTCCCCACAGTAAAAAAATAACTTGACAACTGTTGGGGGGATTATATACCCTATCACACAGGGGGGTTAACTGGAATTTTGCCAGTTAATCCCCCTGCTTTTTATCCTTAAAATTTGCTTGTTTGGCGTGAAAATCGGGGTGTTTATCTAATTCGTTTGGAAAAACTTTATGTGTGAATTAATTTTGCATTGTGATTAATATGCTTTTTCATAGTAAAGCAAGCGATAACATTTAATTTGAATTTGTGGAATTGTGCTGATCGTGCAATTCCGCACCAAAAAGTTTGTAAGAGTGATTTTTTCGCTTCTCTCGCAGTGATTGCGCGGGAAGTTTTTTTGCACCCCCACCCCACAAAAATCCAATCCCCAAAAAAATCAAAAATTCAATAATTTGAAATCTCAAAGACTCGATTGCTCGAAAACTCATTGGCTTTTAATTCGGGTGGTAATTGAATAAAAATGGATTAAATTGGGGGTGTGACTGAATTGGGGCACTGTTATGTGCGCTTTATGCATTTAGGTATTCTCTGCCTAATTCGCGTACTGCTCCGAGAATATATTCCTCTCTTTCTTTTGATGGTTTTTTGAAACCATTGATATAGTTGCGCAACAAGGTGGCGTTGATTTTACATTTCTTGGCAAATTCTGCTATGTTGATTTCCGGATGCGTCATGAAGAATCGTTGTAATACAGATGGTTCTGCATCCTCATACTCAAAACTTTCAAAGCTCACATCTTCGTCAAGTGCACGCCAATGAAAACCATCAAGTCCAGTGGTGTACTGTGCACGCTCTTCATCGGTGGCATCTTTCAGTTTTGGATACCACAACAGCGATTGCTTCAGAATTTTCCCTTGCTCATCTTCACCAAAGATGTGCTCGCCGTCAAACCATATTTTAGTAATCTTTTTCATCGCTTGTCTTTCTTGTTAAAATAATTGTCCCAGTATTTAATGATGAGGTCTTTATTCTCGTCGATCACGGCGACAATGCGCTTCAAGTCACTTGCTTTTATGTTGTGTCGCTCTCTTAGCACAAAATTTGCACCATCCCAGTCGAAAATTGCAAGACCATCGTGTCCTTCTACATGCACATGGATTGGTTCATGCTCTCTGCTGTAAAAGAAGAACGAGAAGCCAAAAAACCGAAATATTTCAGGCATAAGTAAATTTTTACATTTATTATTTTGCACAAATATAGGTATTATTTTCAATACCTCCAACAGGCGAGCAACATTTTCCCAAGTGAAATTCGCTTTTTTGATAAGTCGCTTTTATGCCGTCAAAGATTCGGGGGTGTTAATTGGATAAAAATGGATTAAATTGGGTGTTTCTATCAGGCACTGGGCTTATCAGACCTGTCAGACCCTGCGCTTCCCTCAAAAAAAACTTGTTGACCTGTTGACCTGTTGGCTCGTTGACTATTTATATAATGTGCGTTTGTTGGCTTTTTTTGTTAACTTTGCAGTTCGGATTAATTTTTCCGAAAACGACAAAGAAAACAACATTATCTTTAAAACAATAATATTAAAAAGTTATGGTTATCGGCTATAGTGCAAAACACATGCTTGAAGAAGAAGGTCAGCTCGGACTTTTTGGAAGGCTAACCGTGGAAGCCATGGCAGAGCATTTCCAACACGACGACTATATATTATACGCTCCCGACACCAAGAACGACACCACTTGTATCAACAATCTGCTGGTGCACTCATCTGTGCATCTGAAAACGCCACACAGCAGCGGTTTTGGCAACGACAACAGCAAGGCTATCGTGCAAGCCACGCATCGCCATGGTGTGCAGGTGTTTCACGGATTGGCGACCGACATTCCCGAAGGACTGGAGCGCAACGGAATTGCCACGGTGCTGACGGTGGGCAACTTGCTGCATAAGCATTACCCCGAACGCTATTCGTGGACGGAACGCTTTTTCATCAACAGGGCATTCAAGAAGGCGCTGAAAAGCGTGGATGCCGTGGTGGCGATGAGCGAGTTTAGCAAAAGCGAAATTGTTGACCAGTATGGCGTGGACCCCGAAAAAATCAGGGTGATTATGCCTGTGTGCGAAAAGGTGTTTGCCGAATCGGTGTCCGACGAGGCGAAGAAGGTGCACCGCCAGCGATTTGGCTTGCCCGAACGATTCATTTTGGTGCCCGGTATGCTCGACGAGCGCAACAATATGCTGAAGGTGGTTGATGCCTTGGCAAAGTTGGGCGACGACGAGTTGGGTATCGTGGTGATAGGCCACCGCAACGGCTATTACCAAAAAATCAAGGCTCACGCCGCTCATTTGGAACTCCCCACCCCCATCGTGCGCATCAGGGAAAGATACAACGCCGCCTTCAACGTGGTGTATGCCATGGCGTCGGTGGTGGCATACCCCTCTCGCTACGAGTGTGCGAGTATGCCCATTATGCGTTGCCTGAGTTGCGGTACACCTGTGGTGGCTGCCACTGGCTCGTGTATGGAGGAATATGGCGGTGATGCCGCACTCTATTTCAACCCCGACTCTGCCGACGAACTGGCTGATGCCATTTCTCGCGCCATGGGCTCGGAGCGTGAAGCACTCTTGGCGGCCGCCAAGGTGCAAAACGAGAAGTTCACCTCGCTGCGCTTGGCCACCCAGTACCGCGAACTCTACCACGAATTGCGAAGCAACAAGAAACATCAATAATATTAACATATCAGAACATGGCAAAAGCAACTGAAATCGACATTGAAGCCCGCGCGAAAGCCGGACGCGAGAATTTTCTGAAAGGCTACAACTGCGCCCAATCGGTGATTGCGGCTTTTGCAGATATTTACCCTTCCGACGACATCGACACGCTCTTGCGCCTGTCGGCTTCGTTTGGTGGCGGCATGGGGCGCTTGCGCATGACTTGCGGCGCGGCGAGCGGTATGTTTATGCTTGCCGGACTTGAAAACGGCAGCGCCACCCCCGGCAATATGGAGGCACGCACCCGAAACTACGCACTGGTGCAGGAATTGGCGGCGAAGTTCAAAGAGGAAAACGACTCGTTGATTTGCGCCTCGCTCTTAGGTATGCGCACCGGCAAGATTGAGCCACCACGCCCCAGCGAGCGCACCACCGAATACTACCGCGAGCGTCCATGCCCACGCCTGGTGGAATGTGCCTGCCGCATCTACGCCCACCATCTGGCAAACAAGAATGACTGATTTTTTAGATAATAAGGAGATATAATGAAACGATTTGCAATTATGATGCTGATGCTTGCGCAAGTGGCTACGGTGCTTGCCGGGCAGTATGAGCTGATTAACGACACGCTCACAAATTCGAAGATTTATCCGGGCACCACTCATGCGTTGCAGGTGTATGTGCCCGAAAAATACAACGGCCAAGAACCTGCGTGCCTGTATGTGGGGCTCGACGGTGTGCTTTGCAACGCCCCTACCGTAATCGACACGCTGATTGCGCAGGGCAAGATGCCTGTGACCATCGGTGTGTTTTTGCAGCCGGGCGTGGTGCACGATGCCATGGGCAATGTGGTGCGCTACAACCGCAGCAACGAGTTTGACCGCACTTCACCACTTTTCGCCGAATTTCTGGAAAAGGAGGTGCTGCCCGAAGTGCAAAAACTCACCGACAGCAAGGGCAACCCTATCCGCATTTCTCGCCACACCGAAGACCACATGATTTTCGGGTTGAGCAGTGGCGGTATCGCCGCATTCATGGCGGCATGGCACCGTCCCGACTTGTTCTCGCGCGTGTTTAGTGGCGTGGGCACTTTTGTGGGTATGCGTGGCGGCAACGAGGTGCCTATGTTTGTGCGCAAGGGCGAGCCTCGTGCACTGAAGGTGTGCTTGCAAGACGGCACCGAAGACGCTTGGAATCCGCTGTTCGGCAACTGGTACGAGGGCAATCAGATGCTTGCCTCGGCACTGGATTTCGCTGGCTACAAAACCAAATTCGACTGGAGCGACAGCGGCCACGATGTGGGACGCGCCACCCTCATTTTCCAAGAAGTGATGGAATGGATGTGGGAAGGCTGGCCTGCCGACGTGGTGCCGAGTGCCACCAAAAACGATTTGCTGAGCAAAGTGCTTGTGCCCGACAGCGAATGGGAACTTGCCGACACGGTGGTGAATATGCCTGCCTCTTGGGGCAACATGGTGTATTACCCCGACATGAGCCTTGCCGTGAAGGAGGTGCAAGGCAGCAACTGCCTGAATCAGGTGATTGTGGACGACGGTCAGAATATGTATGAGCAGCCTTTCTACTGGCTGCACAGTTTCGATAATGCCCAACTCGAAATCGGTCCGATGGAATTTGACGCCGATGGCAATCTGTGGGTGACCACCAACGCCGGTATTCAGATTTGCGACCAAAACGGTAGAGTGCGTGGCATGGTGATGCTGCCCTGCCTTGGCGAAAAGAAGAACTGGAAAGCCATCAAAATCCAAGACGGCGCTGTGATTCTCTTCGACGAACAGCAAAACGCCTACGTTCGCCCCTTCCGCGTAAAAGCCCCCCAAGGCGGCACCCGCCCCAAATCCCAAGGCCAAGGATAGGTCTCTGGAAGTCAACGAGTCAACGAGTCAACAAGATTTGATGGGTCAGACGAGTCCGACTTGTCCGACCCGTCAGACACCCAAAAAAACTCGTTGACCTGTTGACTCGTTGACCTGTTGACTCGTTGACTTGTTGACTCAATTACTCCTTTTTGAGCACTCGTGGTAGCAGGGTGCGCACGCCTGAGGCGAATTGCACTTCGCAACTGCCGTTGGGCTTCACACCCACCACCGTGCCTTGACCGAACACAGCATGCTTCACGATGTCGCCGATATGGATTGCACCGTCGTCGGCAACCGATGCCGGGACTTCGCTTGAGGGGCTGTCGTCGTAACTTTCGATGCCCAACTGGTCGTTTAGTTCGTCAATCATCGCTTTTGCATTCATATAGATGTGGGGTGGAATCTTTCGCTTCACATCTATGATATTTTCGGGTATCTCCATCAGGAAGCGAGAGGGAAATTTGCCGCACTGGTTGGCTGCGCTGTAGCCCTCGCTCTCGGTCAGAATCAGTTCACGCTCGGCGCGCGTAGCCGCCACATACATCAATCGGCGTTCCTCTTCCTCGGCAGCCTTCAAACGCTCACGAATGGCGCGATGGCTGGGGAAAACGCCCTCGTTCAGCCCCATCACAAACACATAGGGGAACTCCAATCCCTTCGCCTGGTGAATGGTCATCAACTTCACTGCATCTTCGTTGCTGCGATAGTCAGCATTGGTGTAGAGCGCGATGTCTTGCAGATAATCATCGAGCGACACCGGTTCTTCGCCCAAGCGTCGGCTGTTTTCATAGTCCTTGATGCTGTGGAGCAATTCGGTGATATTTTCAAGTCGGTCTTCGTCCTCATCGCTGCGATATTCCTCTTTCAGACCGCTGCTCGTGAGCACTTGGTCGAGCGTGCTGCCAATGCCACAACCCTTCGCTATCAGGGTGCGGCCAGCCTCTATCTCCTTCACAAAATCAGCCATTTGCGTGCGGCGGAGTTCGGGCGAATCGATGAAGGCGCTGAGCGTTTCATACAGCGACATCGGCTGCTCTAAATTATCCGCGCGCCTCATCAGCCATTCAAGCGACTTTTTGCCGAATTTGCGCGACGGCACATTGCACACACGCAAAAACGCCAAATCATCGTTCGGGTTGGCAATCAGGCGCAAATACGACAGCGCGTCCTTGATTTCCTTGCGCTCGAAGAAGCGAATGCCACCCCACACGGCGTAGGGTATGCCATTCTTAATCAACTCCTGTTCCACTCCACGCGATAGGTAAGCCGCACGGAAAAGAATGGCGATTTCACCGTAGGTGCCCTTACCTTTTTTCACCGCCTTGGCGATGGTGTCGGCTATCCACTTACATTCCTTGCAGTCGTCGTCGGCGTGGTAATGCACCACTCGCACGGCACGAGGCTTTTCGGTGAACAAGTCCTTTGGCACACGGTTGCGGTTGTGGCTGATGATTGCATTTGCCACATCGAGGATATCGGGTGTGGAACGATAGTTCTGGTTGAGCACGATGTCGGTGTCGGCATGGAAATCCACAAACAACTGCGGACGCGACCCACGCCACTCGTAAATGGCTTGGTCGGGGTCGCCCACCACGCACAGGTTGCCCAGTCCGCCGCTCAAAATCGTGAACAATTCCCATTCATCGGCATCGCAGTCCTGCACCTCGTCAATTTGCAGATAGTTGAGTTCCGACTGCCACGCCTTGCGCACTTCGGGGAATTTGTGGAGAATGTAGAGCGTGAAATACATCAAATCGTCGAAATCCACGGCAAACAACCGAAGTTGCTCCTTCAGGTAATTGCAGAAAAACTGCATATCGGCTTTCGGCTCCGCCTTCGAATGTGGAAGCATAAATTGCGCCACATAGTCCATGCGCATCTTCCCTTTGGTTTTTCCGATATGGGCGAGGTGCTTGTTCACGGTCGATTTCTTTCGGTCGATATTCATCGCCTCCATAATGCGCTTCACCATCGCCTTTTTATCCTCATCGTCGAGAATGGTGAAAGTTTTCGGATAACCCAAGCGATGGATTTCCTTGCGCAGAAATTTCACGCAAAAGCCGTGAATGGTGCACACATAGTCGGTCACCAGCCCAGAATCCACCAACCTGGATATGCGGTGCTTCATTTCCTGCGCCGCCTTGTTGGTGAAAGTCATACACAGAATGTTGCCAGGGTCCACACCAAGCACATTCACTAAATAGGCATATCGGTGAGCAATCACGCGCGTTTTGCCAGAGCCTGCGCCTGCAATGATGCGCACACTCCCCTCGGTGGCTTGAACAGCCTCCTGCTGCCGTTCGTTCAGATTTTTGAGCAATTGATTCATCATGCGATTTTCGGTATTACCCCACAAAGATAACACATTTTCCCCCAATTCCCCAACACCCCACCCCAAAACACATAATACCAATAATTTACAAAAACCTCAAAAATCAACACTTTTCAGCATCATCTACCCCCTCATAATCAACAACACCATAACGTAGGTACATGCCTTCGGCATGTTTCGCTGCAATCGGCAATGTTCAACGCATCACCCAACATGCCAAAGGCATGTCCCTACGCTATGGCGTTATCGTTTTGGGGAATTTGATACGGTTTTTTACCAAGAAATCATTTTATCATCAGGGGGGAATGGATAGAAGTGAGATTCATGGTATTGATTTCAGGTTTTCAACATTTGGTGGGGGATCACTTGTTTGGTGGCAAAATTAATTGGGAAAGAAGAAAAATGCAAATTCACGCACCCTTAAATATAGTCAAAATGTACTGATGGAGTGAATTTTATCCCACAAAAATAGGCAAAAACGCCGATTTATCACTATATTTGCAATCACCAAAACTCACCAATCCTCACGAATATGACACAAAAACAAACACAGGAAAAGCCAATATTAGGAAAGTGGAAAAATTTCTACAACCACCATATTCCGCAAGAGAAAACCATTCTTGACCAACGCCGCCAGCACCTGACAGCATGGTATGTGGTGCTGCTCATACTGGGCATACTCGCCGACTTGCTGGAGGTGTCGGGGTCGTTCGACATCTTCTATAAATACACCAACAGCGTGATGCTCGCACTCACACTGCTATACACTGGGCGCTATATCGCCATGAAAACCAGCATCACACGCACCATGGCACTGCTGTCGGGCAACACCCAACTTTTGATCGCCACCGACACCGTGTATTGCGCCCTCTCGCCCTCGGTGCCACACCCCCAAATGGTGATTCTGGTGAATATGCTCATCTTGGCAGGAAATATCATGTTTTCCATCGCCACGTTCCAAAGGGCAATCACGCTGTTCAATGTGGCTATAGCCGTAGCCACATTCTATTCGTGCATGATATTCTCCGACAACTACGAATTTCAGCAATATTTCACAATGGTGGTGCTGCTGTTCACCTTCACAGGCATTCTCGGACTGCACATCGCGCACAACACGCGCCAACTGCAAAGCGACTACGAGTCAATCAAGGAAGAGGAAGAAGAACTGATGCGAGTGCTCCAGCTCAACAAGGAGCAACTGAAACTCTATATCGAGCTGTCGAAGCGTGAATACAAGGAGGACGAAACACGACTCATTCTCGCAAAATTCAGTGAAAAGACACAGAAATACGTGGTTGACAATGTGACCAAATACATCCAAGGCGAAAAATTCAACGAGAATCGCATCAAGGAGCAATTCCCCGAACTCTCGCCATCTGAACGCGAAATCGTGCACCTCATTCTGCGCGGACACAAGTTGGGAGCCATCTGCACCATGCTCAACAAATCGGAGTCAAACATCAACACCCAGCGCACCAATATCCGCCGAAAACTCGGCCTCCACCCCACCGACAACCTCAACAAAGCCTTAGAATCCCGAATGTCCACCCCAACCAAATAACGAGATTCGGAAACTTGTCGGTACAGTGGGAAATTCGAGAGGATAGATTATGCACTGTTGCCGAATCGTGAATGTAATCAAAAACAAAAACATAAAAAACAGCCTTGGAGCAACGTGGAATGCTTCGCATTTGGCGGTGCGACTGTGCGCTTTGCGTCATTGGAAACGAGTTTCCATGCCGCCAACCACACAATCCCTCCGCCACCCTCTTACGAGGGCTCACCACATTGCCCCAAGGATAAAAACCGCTCGCCGTTTCACGGCGAAAAACCCCAAATGAAACAATCTTCTGGTAGGGACGTGATATTTCACGTCCGCCCATAATCACAGTAACACATTGAATATCAATCATCTGTTACAGAAGCGAATTATCGCACCACTACCATGCTTTTTTTCGGGAGAGTCGGTGTTTGCTTTATTTATCCACTGAACCCCGACTTGTCTGACAACAAATCACATACAAAAAAGCACTGGGCAGAACGGGGGTGTTCTGCCCAGTGTTGGGGATTATGCGTATAACAATTGCAAGGGGTTAGCGGAGTTGCTTGGTGGTGGTGATGGTGCCGTCGGTGTGGCGAGCTACCACGATGTTGATGCCTTCGAATGGCACTGCGCTTTCGCGCCCCATAGCGTCGAAGTAGCGAACCGATTCCACAGGAGCAGTGGTCTTCACTTCAGTAACTGAAGTTTGTTCGGTTTTGCCTGCTGGCATGAAGATTACCAAGCCGAGGGTTTCGTTGTCAACTTTGTGCCAAACCACCTTCTCGATGCTTACGCTGTCTTGTGCTTCCACATTCCAGAGGTTGCCTTGAGCATAAACGGTCTTTGGGCCATTGTTGAAGAGGTCGTAGAGCACGTTGTTGTTGCCATTGTTCTTAAACACGTTTTCGCCTGGGTTGTAGTCGGCAGCGTTCTTGTCTTCCACCTTACCAGCGTTCACTTCTGGTGAGCCGATGATGGTCACGCCCCAGAGGTTGTTTTGGATAAGGTTGCCCTTGATGTAGGCTGCGCCCTTGCCAGCAGAATCGTAGATGCTGATACCGCTACCACCGTTGTTGGCGTTGGTTTCGTAAGTGTTGTCAACGATGTCGTTGTCGATGATGTAGGCGTTCACAGGACCGGTAACGTTGATACCGTAGCGGTTTTCCTTCACCACGTTGTTCTTGATCACCACCTTGTTAGAGAAAGCCATGCCAAGCATATTGCTCACAGCAATACCACCCACCTTGGTGTAGTGTCCACCGATAATGGTGTTGTCAGAGATTTCCACATCTTCTGTACCGCAGGTGGTGAGGTTGATTTGTGGACGGTTAGAGTTCTTGTAGTTGTTGGCACCGAAGTAGCAGTTGGTGATTTTGATGCCGATTGGGGTGTTGGCACCGTTGCTGATAGCAGCTGAAGCACTTTCGAGGAAGTTGCAACGATCCACCAAGTTGCCAGTGCAAGATGCGGTGAAGTTGAGGGCACCGCCAGAAGAAAGTGTACCATTGTATTTATAGAAAGTGCAGTTTTCTGCTGTCAACTGAGCCTTGTCGCCACCGAAAGTGAAGCCCACATACTCAAAGCGAGCATTTTTGAGGATAGCCTTGGCATTGTCGCTAAACATACGGAATCCCTTTGGAGTGGATTCCTCACTGTCGCGAGTGATGAGCACGGTGTCGGCAGGAGCACAGTCGAGTGTACCATTTATCCTCACTTGAAGTTTGTTGGTAAACTTCACCACTTCGTTGTTTTGCAAACGAAGCACGTCGCCGTCGGAGATGGTGAATGTGGAGTCGAGCACCCAAGCGCCTTCAACCTTATGAACACCGCAAGCCTCAATCTTGGAGAGGTCTTCGAGGGTGTAAACCGTACCATTGCCTGGAGAAACGAACTCGTCGGCATAGGCACCAGCAGCTAAAGCCGCAGCGAACATAAGAGTAATAATTTTTTTCATAAGCTTACGTTTTAATTATATTACTGAATTATTTGATATAACAAAATTAAGAACAATCCAAGAAAAAACCAAATTTGTGTACATGTATAACCATAGCAAAACCCAAAAATTACGATTTCTAATCGGCAGAGCCTCGCTTGTTGGATAATTTGTTGTAATTTTGCAACGTAATTTACAATCTATAATCCGACAAAAAAATGTTAGGACTCACATCTGCACTGGTCACCGTAGGACTACTGGTGATTTCAAACACTTTTATGACTTTCGCCTGGTATGGGCATCTGAAACTGCAAAACGCGGGCATTTCCACCCATTGGCCTCTGGCGGTGGTGATTTTGTTTTCGTGGGGCATCGCCCTGCTGGAATACTGCTTCATGGTGCCAGCCAACCGCATCGGTTTCTCCGAAAACGGCGGTCCATTCTCGCTGATGCAACTGAAAATCATTCAAGAGGTGGTCACCCTCACGGTATTCACCATTTTCGTGACCATCTTCTTCAAGGGCGAACAACTGCACTGGAACCACTTCGTGGCATTTTTGCTGCTGATTGCCGCCGTGGGCTTCGCATTCCTCGACACCAGCAAATAATGACATGGGCAAACTTGGCTTACATACCGAAAAGAGCATTTGGCAACGCCCTGCGTGGGTGGCGATTTTCGCTTTCACAGCCGCCTTCGCATGGGGTTGGGCTTATCCGCTCATCAAACTCGGATTCGCCGAATTTGGCATCGCTTCCGACCAGACTGGCAGCAAAATGCTGTTTGCCGGCGTGCGATTTGCCATTTCGGGGCTGATTATCTTGGCAATGGCGAAGGGCGCGCATCGGAGTTTCGTGATGAGCACCGGTGTGCGTGGCTGGGCGTTTATCCTTATTTTCGCCCTGCTCAACACCTCAATCCACTATGCGTGCTTCTACATCGGCCTCTCGCACAGCGCAGGTTCGCGTGCGGCGATTCTCAACTCGCTCAGCGTGTTCACCCTGGTGATTTTGGCGTGTGTGGCATACCCCTCCACCGACCGCCTCAACGCCAGCAAGGTGGTGGGCTGTGGGCTCGGATTTGTGGGCATACTGGCACTGAACATTGGCGGAGCCGACAGCGGCGGCTTCACGTGGCTGGGCGACGGCATGATTATCGGCAACGCCCTTTGCTCTGCGGCAGCCGGGCTGATGACCAGAAAGATGAACCGACACATCGATGTGTTTGTTGGCACGGGCTACAGTCTGCTCGTGGGCGGCATCCTGCTTGCCATTCCGGGGTTGGCTATCGGTGGCACAGTACCGATGGTTACGGCGTGGGGCATCGTGATACTGCTATTGCTCATCGCCATCTCCACCGTGGCTTTCGGTCTGTATAACAAACTGCTCAGTTGCAACCCTGTGGGCAAAGTGGCAATCTTCAATTCGCTCATTCCTGTGATTGGCGCAGTGAGCAGTTGCATTTGCCTCGGCGAACCATTCTACTGGAAATACGCCTTCGCCGCCATACTCGCCGCCGCCGGCATCTACACCATCAACCAAGCAAAAAAATAAACCTTACCCTTCCTTTGGGATATGTTGGTTATAACAATGGAAAATCCCATAGGGATTTGATGTGTGTAGGCAGGTATGCAGCAAAGGTTATGCGAAATGAGCGAAGCGAAATGGAGCATAACCGAAGCGAAATGCCTGCAAATGTCGCATAACAAATATGCATCCCAGCGGGATGCGATTTCGCCATTATACGGCAATTTGATGTTGTCGCATTCCGCTGGAATGCAACATCCTGATATATCTATTGCAGGCATTTCGAAAAGATTCCATTTCGCTTCGCTCCATTACATCTTTTCTGCATACCTGCCTACACACATCAAATTCCTAACGGAATTTCATCGCATCTTCTTCAGGACAACATGTATATCATTTCCCCCCCAAAAAAGCCCCACATCAGTGAGGCTTTTGCGTAGTAAACAATCATTTTTTAGTGAAAACGGCTGCCGCAAGTGTTTTATTTTTGTGAAAAATAGGGGTGGGGATTGAATTTTTTGGACTTTTTACTATTATTGTGTGTGACTTTAAAATTGATTGGAATATGAAAAGAGCGCTTTATGTTCATGGGTTTCGAGGTTCTGCGTATGGGAGAGGATATAAACGAGTTTTGAATGCGCTTCCGGAGGAGTATAAGTTGTTTTCAATTGATTATGATGAGGCTGATTGTTCGCACGCAAGAGAGCAAATTTTGAATTTTATTGACGAATTCAAGATTGATTTGGTGATTGGTTCGAGCCTTGGGGGATTTATCACTTTGACTTTAAATGGGATTCCGAGATTTGTCATCAATCCATGTTGGGATCCGCCAGCCGAACTGTGTAAACTAGTGGAGCAAGATGCTGCTTTTATGAAGATGATAAAGACATATATGCCGTATGAAATATGGATAGCGAAATCTGTTAATTATCAAGAAAAAATGCTTGTGAAAGGCTTTTTTGGAAAGTATGATGAATTGTTCGGAACTAAGTATGTGGAAGAGTTTTCGGGTTATTATAGCAGTTATGAAATGATTGACAGCGGGCATCATCTTTCAGAAGAAGGCGCAAAGCAAATTTTTAAGAACATTGACGATTACTGGGAAAGTGTGCGAATTTTGAAAAACACCTAAAATCCGCAACTATCATCCAATACACGATTAAGGGTAGATTTATGAGTCGT
>ERZ780207.783-NODE-783-length-31718-cov-4.922844_pt1 | contig 31718 bp, 22 predicted proteins | sample MGYA00510977_ERZ780207 | MGnify/ENA primary metagenome ERZ780207 (study PRJEB29588, sample SAMEA2151383) | human gut metagenome | biome: human gut; feature: human-associated habitat; material: faeces | place: Denmark | collected 2008/2010 ...
TGAGGTCTATAGGCTTGAGTGAACTCGCCTCAGACACACTCAGTGAAACACTACCTTATTGTATGTAAAAAGTTATTATTCAGTGAATTACACAGGTTCGTGTTCAAAATAAAAAACCGGGGCGAGGCTATATCTCGATACCGGTTTTTTACTGTATTTTTCAATCCTATTTTCTTGCTCAGAAAAGCTCAAGTTGAACTGCAGCAGGCATCGGTTGAACCCGGGCTGTGCCTTCGAATATCTTTATCTCACTGAACTGACGATCTGTAATTATCATCAGGCAAACTTTTCCGTCGCCCGGTATATTATGGCTCACACGCTTTTGATGTGTGTCGGCATTCTCTTTTGAAGAGCAGTGCCGAACATATATGGAGTATTGGAACATTGTAAATCCGTCTTCAATGAGGTATTTCCGAAATTTAGCGGCATCCCTGCGTTGCTTTTTAGTTTCGGTCGGTAAGTCGAAAAATACCATCACCCACATAATTTTATATTCACTGAAACGAGTGTTGAACGACATCACATATCGGGATATGAAATTTTACGTATTTCTCCGCAATAGCATTTTGCAAGTGAGGCCACGGTAATGGTGACGGCCACCATCAACGGACGTCTGAGATTATTGATTTTTACATCAACAACGGGAATAGAAAGGAGCTCTTTCTTGATTTCCTTTGTCAGGCCACATTCGCGCCCATAAAGGTCGATTATTTCACAGACCTTTTTATCGACATAAGGTCGGTATGGTTCCATAATGTCGTCAGCCAAACAATAAGGATTGTATTTGTTCGAGTGAAACAGTCCGATAGAGGGAATTAGTCCTGTTGCAACGATAGCACGGGCAACGACAGCACGCAGGATAGCATAGCCATAGTTTAGAAGAGGATTTATGGGGTGTGTATCGTCACCTCGGGCGAAGTCGTAATTTTCCGGGAACAGATTCTTCCAATAAAAGACAGCAGCCCTCGCTTCGAGGTTGTCCTTGTCGCCGCTCTTTACATTTTTAGCCCATATAGCCATGCATCCGGTCTCTTCTGAACATTTTTCGGCAAGCAGTGCTCCCTGATTGCTTATTTTTGCGGACACTGTTTGCTGCCATAGCTGTTTTTTCAAGGGTTGTGAAGATGCAATTTGTGCATTCGCTTTCTTCGTGGTCTGCGAATTGTAGCTTAGTGGCAGCATCATGGCGGAGGGTATATGTTTGTCATTACAAATCATAACGGCGACATTGTTTTCCGCAAGACAGGCCATGAGTGCCGAGGTGATAGTGATAAAACGGCTTTCAAGTACGATTATTCCTATATCTTCGATAGGTCGTGTTATGACACTGCCCTCATCTGAAGCTTCGGGAAGCCGTATTACCAGCTGCCCGAGTTTCAGTGAAAGTTGTGTTTTATTCGAGAAGCAGAGGGTTTTCTTGATCATTTTAGGGCTCTACATGATTAGTTTTCCGATATGGCTGATTTTTACCTTTCGGGGATGAAGGCTGAAAAGCGTTTTGGTAGAAGTAACGCGATAGAGCGATTTCATTAAGATGTCCTTTTTCTCTTCTTTGCCGATTGTGGTTTCTGTGTGTAGTCTAAAATAATAATCGCCCTGCGTTAGTTTTTGTACGCGATACAAATGTTTGAGCAAAGTCGCTTTGTCACCGGTAGCTATGGCATCCCGGTATTCTTCATCGGTCATCCCAAGGATAAACATGTCGCCCATCCTCATATCCATAATGAAAGTAGAGTCACGTTCGGGCATTGACATTGCGACTTCGCGCACATCGTCGATTTCGGGGAGTTCAGCGAGGTAATCCCAGGCTGATGCAGGGTCAGTGATAACCACGGGGACGCCCAGGCGTTTGCGTTTTGTGGCTATCCATGTCGACGTTACAAGCGAATCGACTTTCCCTTTTGCATTTTGGTAGAATGCCACATGATTGTTTCCACCGGTCTTTGCGTAACCAATACAATTGCCGGAAACATCTTTTCTGACAGCGACGACGCTTTGTTCTTTCAAGCCTGTAAGGCATCTTACAGTCTTGATAGGCATGCCGGTGCATGGTGAAACGATGCAGTTACCGTCGGCAAAGCTTTTTTGGTACTTCTTGTCATCGTTGCCGCATTCGGCGAAGCGGGTTTCAATGGCTTCGCGTGCAGCCTTGTCGATGATTGATGACAAATCTTTGTATTTCAGCGTTTCCACTTTATAGCGTAGCACGTAGTGGTTTGCAAGCAGCGTTACAGTTGTGATTTCGGTAGGAGTGCCGTTGCGTGACATGACTGTCAGCGGTTGGGTGTTAAGAGATTTAACTGCCTTTTTCAAGTCCCCGGCATGTTGTTCGATACGGGCGCGGACTGCTGACTGAATTTTGCTGTTATAAATGCGGTCGACTGCTTCGAAGGATTTTTTGACGGTCACTTTTTCTGTCGGCAACTTGATTTTACCATAGATGGATTGTTCGTGCAGAGCTCCCCTCGGCACAAGTATCTGGCTTTGTACGAGTTTACGCCGCCCGTTCTTAATGACGTATCTCTTTCCCGGAGTGGTGAGTTTTTTGCCTGATTTCAGTGATATGGCAATTTCACTGACTTTGGCGGTCACTTCTGAAACGGGGAAATGCGGACGGGTACGTGCCCATTCCTCCAACAAGGAACGACCTTTCCGCAACTCATCAGTTTGCTCCATCAGTTCGACGTGGATATTCCCCCGTTGGGAATTGAGGTTGTTGAGGCGTTGAATGAAACTTTGTCTTGTGAGTGCGATGGTAAGCGCGTCGATGGCGTGATGGCGGTGGTCGAGTCGTTTGGTCCAGTCGGTGATGCGTTCACGCTGATGCGTCTGGCCATTGTGTTCATATTGCACCAACCCGACTCGGCCCCCGAGGCGGTAGCGGTCGATGTTGAGATCATGAAGGATTTCGTCATACCCCCAAGCGTGGCGGAAAAAGTCGGTGACCGAGCCGGTAGTGGACCATACGTTGCGGGCTATTCCGCGTAATATTTCATGCGCTTTCTTGGCTATGTATTGACTGAGGGTCAAATCGCGGTTCAGGAAATCGGCGGGGATTTCATTGCCCGGAGTGAGTAGTCGGTCTCTTTTGGTTTTTGAAATGATTTTGCGGGAGAAGAGATCTTCAACACGTTTCACATATTTGGTGAATTCATCATCGCTTTTGGTGTTCATGAAGTCGTACGCTGTCATGTTCCCTTTCTCCTTGTTGCAGTCGCGGCAAGCGCATGTGCGGTTGGCGAAACTGTCGTCGAACAGTAGTGAACGCGGTATGATGTGTTCGATTTCGGCACCGTTTCCTTCAAGAAATTGCGACGCGGGCACCGTCTGTCCGCAATACATGCAGACATGTCCGGTTTCTTCCCAAAGACGGTACTTCTGTATTCTCGTTCGGGAAGCATTGATGTTCATCTCCGTTATTTTTTCAGCGATACCTTTGTTTTCGCGTTCACGTTTTGACAGATTAGATGTCATCAAGGCGCGCTGCTCCTTGGTCTTGCGTAGTTCCCGGGCGAGCTCAATTCGTATCTCGTCGATAGGTCCGAATTCTTCCACTATGCCGTTGACTACATTAATCATCTGATTAAGAATCTTCTCGACGACAGGTTGGCGAAGTTCGTTTTTTTGAGATTCTCCAGATGGTCAAGCAACGGACGGGAATCGTTCTCTACTGTAGTAATGCTTCCGGAATGATTTATCCCGATGGCTTGGCAGGACTCGAAATAATCGTGCCCTTGCATCAGATGTGGAAGTATGCGACGCATGAATTTTGCAGAGCGGTTGGAATATCCGGGTTTCACAAAGTCGAGGGCATAGAGCCTTTCGACTATATCTGGGTCGGTTATTCCGATTTTTTCAAGAGCTTTGGCCAGTTCGTCTTTATCGGAGACGGAATAAACGGTGTGCCAGAGACGGTAGAGCGGTTGTTGTGTATAGGCAGGGTCTATCACTTGGACTATTTCACCTGTTTCCGGGTCAACTTTTTCAATCAAAGAGAGATCGAACTGCAGGTGCTTTTCAGCATCAGGCATTCCTTCGAGGGCTTTTTCGAGAGCTACGAAAGTCGTGTTTCCCTTTATGCCTTTTCCTACGGCCTTGTCCGGTTTGAAACCATCCGCTTTTTTGAGTCCGAGCAGTTTCAGGAGGTCGGTGACAGTAAGTTTTTCATGTATGTTGAGGAAGTCAAAGACGGTCCTTTTTTCTTCCGGAGTCAAGAGGAAGTCGCGTTGCAGCAATCGTGCTTGCCGCGGAAGTTGATTCCCTTTGTCGAAGAGGGAACCTGTAAGTTCCGTTGCCTTATTTCTGTTGTGCGGATTTGAAAGCCGTATATTGTTGACAGCTTCCCAAATGGCGGTAGTGTGGGCCAACGGAGATGTACGCGGAGCTACTTTCGGTCCTACGGTGACAGGTTTTCCTTCCCGGTTTTTAAATTCGCGCTTTTCGAACTCGCAGATACTCACAAGGTGTTTGCACGATTTCAATGGCCGCTGATAGAATATTATATTTTTCAGTTCGGCTACGATGGCATCAGTCAGAATGTCTGGATAGGAGGCTTGTTGCACTTGCATGATGGTGTCAAGTTCCTGCTCGTATGCCTTGCGCGGGAACACATTTTCCTTGATGCGGAACGATACGAATTCGCCTCCCTTGGAGCCGATTGCCTTTGAGTCTTTCAGTTTGTGATAGAAGTGCTGGCCAACGGTCATATTTTCGGCGAGAATGTCGGCGAAATTTTGGTTTACACGTGCCACATAGTCAGATTTCGATGAATCGCCCATGTCTGATTTGGCATGTTTGTAACCGCGCTTTTGGTTGATGTGCATAAGCACTCTTCCAAGCTCTTTGAGTGTGACTTTCTCGGAAGCTGCTTTGGCACGAAGTCCCCACAATTCGAGGGGAGGAAGATTAGTCAGAGTATGTTGAGGGTCAAGTATTTGCAAGCGTTTAAGCGCTTCCGACAATTGCTCCCGGCGCATTTGGTATCTGTCCATTCCTTTCCGGATAGTGCGAGCGACAGTGCGTTCCTGACATTTTGTCTTTCCGTTGCCTGAGGTGAAACCATTGGTTTCGTCGGGCGTTAAAGGAACTATCCGGCAACCGATGCCTGTGATATCCAAAAGATTATCGTTGGTGTCGGTCTCGATTAAAGCCCATCCTATAGAACCTACGCCAAGATCCAAGCCTAATATTTTCATTTTTTCGGTATTTTATTTTGAGGTTAAAGAAAAAATGCTTAACTTTGCCGCGTAAAGTAATAAAAGAAGCAAATCACAATAAGGATTATTCCGTTGTGAAAACATTTGGAGAGGAGGACTACGGTCTTTCTCTCGTCTTTTTACTACGACGAAAAGTCGTCAGCACTTAATCACTTGCAAAGGTAACTATAATTATCGAATTACCAAAATGATTTTTAGGATTAATATTTTATTAAATGTCGGCAGGGTGAGTGACTTGCAATGAATTTCAATAATGATTTAGACGTTTTATAAAATAGGGGCATTTGGAGATATACGCAAAAACAGCTGCCTGCGAAGGGAAGGCAGCTGCGGTGGGGTTTGTGGAATTGTTTACGTCAGGCGGGGTTGGGGCTGTTGCGTTGGTCGAGGAGGGCAAAGAGCTGGGCGGAGGCTTCTTTGGTCTTTACTTTTTTCACTACGTCGGTCACCTCGTGGGCGGCGTTCACTACGAAGGTTGTGCGCACTATCCCCATGTATTCTCGGCCGGCCATCTTCTTGAGCTGCCATACTCCGAATTCTTCGCAGAGCTTGTGCTCTGTGTCGGCGATGAGGATGAAGGGAAGGTCGTATTTCTGGCGGAAGCGTGCGTGCGATGCGTCGCTGTCCTTGCTTACCCCTATCACTACATAGCCCATCTCGAGAAAGGTCTCGTAGTTGTCGCGGAAGTCGCAGGCTTCGGCCGTGCATCCGGGCGTGTTGTCTTTGGGGTAGAAGTAGATGATGAAGTTCTTGCCGGGGAAGTCGGAGAGTCTTACTTCCTGGCCGTCAGTGTTGCGTCCCAGCAGGTCGGGGACGCTGTCGCCTATTGTTTTCATAATTATCTTTCTGTTATTCAATTAATTTCAGCGCTTCGGGGCGCCCGTTGTCGAGCTTGTCGGGGTAATGGGCGTCGCTGTTTACCACGAGCGTGGCGCCGGTTTCCATGACCATCGGGAGCCAGCGCACGTTTGGGAAGAGCCGGTATCCTTGAGGTACTTTGTGTTCAGCTCCACGGCGACGCCGGTGTCGTGTATGCAGGCGAGCACGTCTTCCACGCCGCGCAGGTAGTATTCGCAGTCCTCTACGCCCGGCTCCACGGCATCGGCGTTGCGCCCTATCTTGTCGAAGTGGCCGAGAAGGTGGAAGCCTCCGCGTGTCAGCATGTCGCAAACGGCGGCGAAGTATTTTTCAACTACATAACGCAGGTCGCCGCAGAAGTGTTCACGCACATAGCGGCCGAAGCGTTCCGGCGAGCCGTCGCAGTCCCACTGTTCCCCTTTCCGGTTGGCGACGAAGTGCACCGAGCCGATGCTGTAGTCGAGGCCGAGGTCGGCGTAATATTGAGACGACGGGCCGTGGCGCGGGTCGAGGTAATCTATCTCCATGCCGCGCAGTATTTCCATCCTCCCGGCATAAAGTTGCCGTAGCCGGTCACATTCGGCGAAGTATGCCGGAATGTAGTCGCGGCTCATGTTACAGGGAGACTCGATGTGCACCGGGCCGTGTGGCGTGAATCCGAGCGTGGTGTAGTGAAGGGCAGCGGCTGCGGCAGCCATTTCCGACATGGGGGCGTGGCCGTCGCAGAACTGCGTGTGGGTATGGAGGTTATAGTACTCCGAAAGTGAGGTAATTGCTTCAAAATCAATCATAATTCGGGGTCAAGGGTGACCTTGGGTTCGCGTCCTTTGAGGAAACGCGCGAAGAGACCCAAAAAGAGGCAGCAGGCCGCAAGCCCGGCGCCGACGGCCACTGTGTAAGGTATGTCACTGCCGAAGAACTCCTGTGTCAGCAACGAGAGCCCTTCGGGGGCGAAGCAGATGTATGTCACCGTCACGGCCGTCATGAAGAGCGCCGGGATGAGGGTGATGAAGTAGTTCTTGTGCTGCTTGGCGAGCCATACGGTTACGGCCCAGAGGGTGAAGACAGAGAGCACTTGGTTGCACCACGCGAAGTAGCGCCACAGCACGTCGTAGGGCATGAGCATCACCACGAAGCAGAGCACGAAGATGGGGACCGACACCATCAGGCGGTTCCTGATTTTCTTCTGCGGGAAATGCAGGAAGTCGGCGGCGATGAGCCGGGCTGAGCGGAGCGCGGTGTCGCCGGAGGTGATGGGAGCGGCTATGACGCCGAGGACGGCCAGGATGCCGCCGAACGTGCCGAGCCATGTTTCAGAAAGGTTGTTCACCAGAATGGCGGGCGAGCCGTTGCCGAGATACTCGCCGAGCTTGTCGTAACCGCCGGTGAAGGCCACGGCAGCGGCAGCCCAGATGAGTGCCACTACGCCTTCGGTCACCATGGCGCCGTGGAAAATCCAGCGGCCGTGCTTCTCGCTCTTCATGCAGCGAGCCATCATGGGCGACTGCGTGGCGTGGAAACCGGAAATGGCACCGCAGGCTATGGAGACGAACATCATCGGGAATACGGGTGTCTGCTCCGGATTGGCGGTGTGGTTATAGAACTGGTCCCAGATTTCGGGCACGGCCTGATGGTGCACGAAGAGCATGGCCAGGATGCCGACGGCCATGAAAAGCAATGCCACTCCGAAGAGGGGATAAAGCTTGCCTATGAGCTTGTCGATGGGCAGAAGCGTGGCCAGCATGTAGTAGCAGAAAATCAGCACTATCCAGAAGGTCTTGTCAAGGCTTTCCGGGGTGAGCATGGCCAGCAGGTCGGCGGGGTTGTAGACGAAGACGGCACCGACGAGAATCATCAGCAGCAGGGCGAAGGCGCGCATCACGTTCTTGACGCGGTTGCCAAGCTCGGCACCGACGATTTCAGGTTGCGAGGCGCCGCCGTAACGCAGCGAGAGCATTCCGGAAAGGTAGTCGTGCACGGAGCCGGCGAAGATGGTGCCGAAGACTATCCACAGGAAAGCCGACGGGCCGTATATCACGCCCATGATGGCGCCGAAGATGGGTCCGAGGCCCGCTATGTTCAGAAACTGTATGAGGAAGATTTTCCACGTCGGGAGGGGAACGTAGTCCACCCCGTCGGCCATCGTGTGGACCGGCGTCTTGCGCTTGCCGTCTGCTCCGAAGACTTTCTCCACGAACTTGCCGTAGAGGAAAGAGCCGACCAGCAGCGTCAGTAATGCTATTATGAATGAGGTCATGGTAGGTTAGGTGTTGGTTATCATAATAGTATATGGGATTCTTAATTTCTTCGGAGCTGTGTCCTGACGGTTTGTGAGCGCAGTCGGCGCATCTGCTCGCGGTAGCGTTCCTGGGCGGCTTCGGCGCCGAGAATCTCGTCGCGGAGCCGTTCCGACGGGCGGTCGTGGTATCGGGTGCGCATCTCCCGCAACTTGCCGGTGACGTCGGCGAGTTCCGACTCGGCGGCGATGTATTGCTGGTAAAATTCGCGGGCATCGTCGTTGAAGTCGTCAGGGTCGGTGACTGCAGTTCCGTCGCCGAGCGGGAAGAAGATGCTCTCTTTGGGTGCAGCGTCGGGGTCGATGGCGGCCACTTTCTCCAGCAACTCCGTGTAGTCGGCGCCTTCGGGCCAAGTGGCCCTGAAGTCGGCGATGCGTGCGCGGGCGGCAATGTCCACGCTGTCGGGATCGAGGTTGCGGCGTATCTCGTTGGGAATGAACATATAGACCGTCACGTCGCCGCCGGGGGAGTTGCGATCGGTGGCGAACCAGCCGACGTTGTGCTCGTCGTCGATGGCCATCATGAAGTCGTCGAAGGGCGAGTTGTATGGCATTCCGAGGTTGACCGGGGGCATGTAGCTGTCATCTTCGGGATCGCGCGTGGCCATGAAGATGTCGAGGCCACCTATCGATAGGTCGCCGTCGCTGGCGAAATATAGCGTCTGGCCGTCCGGCATCATGAAGGGGTAGTCGAAGTTGCCTATGTAGAGAGTGGAGTCCACTTCCGCGGGTTGCCATTCGCCGGTGTTGAGGCGTATGTATTCCAGCGGTTTGCTCTCTGCCACCGTATCGGTGACTCCGAGCAGCATGAAGTCTTGTTGTTCATTTATAAAGGCGGAGTGGCTCGTCATCTCGTCGGGGTTCGGGGTGCGGTCGGCGGTGAGTAAGCGGCCGGAGGAAGGGGGCAGTTTGTAAGCTTCGAAGAAACTCTGGCGGGGCATGTCTATGCTGTCGAGAATCACCACATCGTCGACGCGGCGAAGATGCTGCACGGCGTTGAGGGCGGTCTTCCGTTCCTGCTCCACGGCGGGGTCTGCGGGTTTCTTGGCGTTGTTTTTCAGCTCGGTGTACTTTGCGAAGTCGGCGGCCGCCCGGCTGAAGTCGTACTCTTGCATCCCGATACGTCCGAGACCGCGGTAGGCATCGGCCACGCCTCGTTTGGTTGCGCGGTTGTAAGCCTCGCGGGCAGCAGCGCGGTTGCCCTTCATCAGTTCTGCGTCGCCGAGCAGCGAGTTCAGTGTGCCGGCGTTCCCGCCGTCGGGGTTCTTGTCAAGTTCGGCGCGGAGGAGTTCGCAGGCGCTGTCGGCGTCCCCCTTGGCGAGCAGTCCACGCGCTTCGTCGGCCACGTCGGCCGCCGCCGCGAGGCACAGCGCCGCCCCTATGGCCGTGAGTATGGGTCTGAGTCTCATCTATTCTAAAATTTCTTATGCAAATTTAGCTATTATTGACCGAAATACCAAATCTATCTTAAAAATTTGTTGCATTGAGGATTTTTTACTACCTTTGCAGCCGGTTCTGACGCGAATTAACTTGGAGCCGTGACCCAGATTGAATAAACACAAATCAAACTATATAATTATGAGTTTAAATATCATTGTACTGGCCAAGCAAGTACCTGATACGAGAAACGTGGGCAAAGACGCCATGAAGGAAGACGGTACCATCAACCGTTCGGCCCTTCCTGCCATCTTCAATCCAGAAGACCTCAATGCGCTCGAGCAAGCGCTTAAACTGAAAGACGAGAATCCCGGCACCACCGTCACGGTGCTCACCATGGGCCCCGGGCGTGCAGCCGAAATCATCCGCGAGGGAATGTACCGCGGCGCCGACGGGGGCATAGTGCTCTCCGACCGCGCTTTCGCCGGTGCCGACACGCTCGCCACTTCCTACGCCCTGGCCACGGCCGTGCGTAAAATAGGCAACTTCGACCTCATCATCGGCGGCCGCCAGGCCATTGACGGCGACACCGCGCAGGTGGGTCCCCAGATTGCCGAAAAACTCAACCTCCCGCAAGTCACTTACGCCGAGGAGATCATCGAAGCCAAAGACGGCAAAGTGACCGTGAAGCGCCGGCTCGAAAACGGCGTGGAGACCGTCCGCGCACCCTATCCCTGCGTAGTGACCGTCAACGGCAGCGCCGCTCCCTGCCGTCCGCGCAACGCCAAGAATCTCCAGAAATTCAAATATGCCGCCGCCCCTTCGGAACTCGCTCAGGACGATGCGCGCAAACCCCTCATAGAGAAACGTCCGTTCCTCGGCATCGGCGAGTGGAACGCCGAATATGTGGGCGCCGACCTCAACCAGTGCGGCCTCGCCGGCTCCCCCACAAAGGTGAAAGCCATCGAGAACGTGGTCTTCACCGCCAAGGAAGCCCGCAACGTCGAGAACACCGACCAGGCTCTCGAAGAGCTCATACAGGAACTTATCGTCAACCACACAATCGGCTAAAAGTCTCATAAAATGTCAGAAAAAAACAACATAATAGTATATTGCGAGTATGAAGACGGCCGCGTAGCAGACGTGAGCCTCGAACTGCTCACCAAAGGACGCCAACTGGCCGACAAACTCGGCGTGAAGCTCCAGGCCGTCGTTGCCGGCGACAACCTCAAGGACATCGAAAAACAGATATTCCCCTACGGTGTGGACACCATCTACAAGGTGCAGGACAGCCGCCTCTATCCCTACACTTCGCTTCCGCACAGCTCCATCCTCATCAACCTCTTCCGCGAGATAGAGCCGCGTATCGCCTTCATGGGCGCCACCTCAATAGGCCGCGACCTCGGTCCCCGCGTTTCTTCCGCCCTGCACTCCGGCCTTACCGCCGACTGCACCGCCCTTGAAATCGGCGACCACAAGGACCCCAAGACCGGCACGGAATACCGGGACTTGCTTTACCAGATTCGCCCGGCCTTCGGCGGCAACATCGTGGCCACCATCGTCAACCCCGAGTGCCGCCCGCAGATGGCAACCGTGCGCGAAGGCGTCATGAAACGCGAGGTGCGCGACTCGAACTATGTAGGTGAGGTAATTGACCTCGACCCGGGCAAATACACTTCTCCCGAAGATTTCGTGGTGGAAATCATCGACCGCCACGTGGAGAAGTCGAAAGTGAACCTGAAAGGAAGCCCTATCATCGTGGCCGGCGGCTACGGCGTGGGCAGCAAGGAGAACTTTGAACTTCTGCAGAAGTTGGCCGAGACGCTCGGCGGCGAAGTGGGTGCCTCACGTGCCGCCGTCGATGCCGGATGGATAGACCATGACCGCCAGATAGGACAGACCGGCGTCACCGTGCGTCCCAAGCTCTACATAGCCTGCGGTATCTCGGGCCAGATACAGCACATCGCCGGTATGCAGGACTCCTCCATCATCATCTCCATCAACTCGGATCCCAACGCACCTATCAACACCATCGCCGACTATGTCATCACCGGCAAGATGGAAGACGTTGTGCCCAAACTCATCAAATACTACAAAAAGAACTCGAAGTAATGGCTAACTTTTATACTGATAATTCAGAACTCAAACACTATCTCACCCATCCGATGATGGAGAAGATAGTCTCTCTCAAAGAGCGCGATTTCCGCGACAAGGAAAACTACGACTACGCTCCCCAGAACTATGACGACGCCATCGACTCGTACGACAAAGTACTTGAAGTTGTGGGCGAAATCTGCGGCGACATCGTTGCCGAAAACGCCGAGGACGTCGACCACCAGGGCCCGCGCGTGGAGAACGGCCGCGTTATTTACGCCGACGGCACTAAGCGTAATCTCGACGCCTGCCGCAAGGCCGGCCTCATGGGTATGGCCATGCCGCGCCGTTTCGGCGGTCTGAACTTTCCCATCACCCCTTATATAATGGCCGCCGATATCGTCAGCCGCGCCGACGCCGGCTTCGAGAACCTCTGGGGCCTCCAGGACTGCGCCGAAACCCTCTATGAGTTCGGCGACGAAGACCAGCGCAGCCGCTACCTGCCGCGCGTCTGCCACGGCGAGACCATGTCGATGGACCTTACCGAGCCCGACGCCGGTTCCGACCTCCAGAGCGTTATGCTCAAAGCCTCTCAGAAAGAGGACGGCTCATGGGTGCTCAACGGCGTGAAACGCTTCATCACCAACGGCGACAGCGACATCCACCTTGTGCTGGCACGCTCCGAAGAGGGTTCGCGCGACGGCCGCGGTCTCTCCATGTTCGTCTATGACAAGCGCAATGGTGGCGTCACCGTTCGCCGTATCGAGAACAAGATGGGCATCAAGGGTTCTCCCACATGCGAGCTCGTCTACAAGGACGCTCCCTGTGAGCTGGTGGGCTCACGCCGCCTCGGCCTCATCAAGTATGTCATGGCTCTGATGAACGGAGCCCGTCTCGGCATCGCCGCACAGTCCGTAGGTCTCAGTGAGGCAGCTTACCGCGAAGCCCTCTCTTACGCCAAGGACCGCCGTCAGTTCGGCAAAGCCATCATCGACTTCCCTGCAGTGGGTGAAATCCTGGCCGTGATGAAAGCCAAACTCGACGCCTCGCGCGCACTCCTCTACGCCTGTGCACGTTACGTGGACCTCTACAAGGCTTTCGAAGACATAGAGCGCGAACGCAAGCTTACCCCTGACGAGAAGAAGGAGTGCAAGATGTTCAGCCGCCTGGCCGACGCCTTCACCCCTCTGGCCAAGGGGATGACTTCAGAGTTCGCCAACCAGAACACATACGACGCCATCCAGATTCACGGAGGTTCAGGCTTTATGAAAGACTACCGCTGCGAACGCCTCTACCGCGACGCCCGTATCACCTCCATCTACGAGGGCACGACGCAGCTCCAGGTAGTGGCCGCCATACGCCACGTCACCACCGGCACTTACCTCAGCCGCATCAAAGAGTTCGAGGCTCAGGAAGTCTGCGCCGAAGACCAGGACATCAAGAGCACGCTCGTATTCATGACACAGCAGTATGCCAACGCCGTAGAGGCCGTCACCGGAACCAAGAACAAAGAGTTCGAGGACTTCATGGCACGCCGCCTCGTGGAGATGGCAGGCCATATCATCATGGGCTATCTGCTTCTTGAAGACACGCAGCGCAACGCAGCGTTCCGTCGCAGCTGCCATGTTTACGTGAAATACGGACAGGCCGAAGTGGCAAAACACGCCGACTTCATCGCCAACTTCCGTCCCGAGCAGCTCGCCGACTACCTGCAGCACTAATCTTCCGCGATCCAAAAGGAAAAGGCCCGGCTGTAGCCTCAACAGCTCGGCTCCGGCCATCCTTGAAATACCAAGTCCCCGCCTACCCGACGGGGACTTGTCGCATATATCTAAACTAAAAGTAAAGGTAGGTTCAGAGGCGTTTCATTTCGGCGGCGGAAGCGGCGGAGCCTTTGTATCTGGATTTGCGTGGCTGGAAGTTGTAGATTATGTCGAGGGTGAGACCCCGCCGGTCCATGCTCATGCGTTTGTCCACGAAGACGCCGTAAGTCCGCATCGTCCAGTCGTTGTTGGCAGTGTTGAAGATGTCGGTGGCGGTGAGTTTTACTGTAAGCGACTTGTTGAGGAAAGTCTTGCCGACGGAGGCGTCCATTTTAAACCATGAGGCGGCGAATCGGTTTGTGTGCATGTCGCCCTGCGAACTGCCGCTGACGTTGGCGGTGACGAGCCATCCACGGGGCAGCGAGAAGGTATTGTCGAAGTAATAGGTAAAGAGCGGTTTGTCGTAGCGGTTATCGCCGAGTGTGAGCCATTGCCGGTACATCCCGACCGTGATGTTGGGCGTCCAGCGGCGCACGGGACGGCTCCAGACGAGATAAAGGCTCAATGCAGCAACGTCGATGTTGACGGGATGCATGATAAGTTGTAGGTTGTCAGCCGGATATAGTTGTTTGACAAATGCGTAAGTGTCAAGCGAACGTATGAAGTCGGCTTGTAGCATGAAGTTTTTCCACGTCCCGAACAGTTGCACGTCGTGCAGCTTTTCATCGTGCAGCGCGGGATTGCCGCCCTCTATCTGATGCATTCCCGTGTAACTCAGCGAACCGGTAAGCTGCGAATAGGGCGGCTTTACGGTGGAGAGTCTGTAGCTGAGGCTCACTTGCGCGAAGTCGTTGAAGGAGTAACCGAGCGAAATGTCGGGTGTGAGCGTATGGTCGTGGCGGCTTACATCCGAGTCCCGTTTTCCGTCGACATTGAAGTCATAATCCACGTATTCGTATCTGGCGCCTGCCGAGAGTGAGAACTTCCCGAATATGCGCGACCATGAGGCGAAGAGTGATGCGGAAGTCTGACGTGCATCGGTCAGCGATGAGGGTATATATTCGCTGACATCGGCATTGAGCATCCGGTAAACGAGGGAAGTGCGGGTGTAACTGTCCTGCGTTCCGGCGGTGAACGTGCCGTTCCAAAGTGGGAAATTCAGATAGAGCTTTCCGGCCCAAAGGGTAGATGAGCGTTTATCCGTGGAGTTGACGGCTGGATTGGCAGATTCCGGGTAAGTGGTTGAAACGCTGTTGTTTTCCCGAGCGCTGCGGAAATCCCCGTCGAGGTGCAGTAGAAATTTCCCGGCAAGAAGGTTTTCGTAATAAAGGGAAACGAGGTGGCTGTGCGCCCTGGTGTGCTTGTCGATTTTGTCCCGGACAGGAGGATTGAAATCGAGCCATTCCGAACCGGAGTTGCTGAAATCGCCGCGTTCCGGGTTGTAACGGTAGTATGCGCCGAACGATTGCTGACCGCCTGAATAGTTGACACCGCCTCTTATTACCCCGGCCGTTGTTGGATACGAGTTGTTCTGGTTGCTGCCGACTATGGTTTCTTTACCGTTGAAAATCAGAGTATTGGTAGTCGAGCCTTTGGCAAAGGAGTTATTGTGGTTTATGGTTCCGTCGGCGAAAAACTCCCATACGCCTATGCGGTAGCTTAGGTTTAGGTAATCCATGACGGACCATTTGCGGCGACGTTGGAGCATGAACCGGTCGGTTACGGAAAGGCCTTGTATGAAATTGCGGCGCGTCGTTATTTTGAGTACAGCGCCGGTACTGCTTTCGTAGGCCGGTCCCGGCGCCATTAGTAATTCTACTTTTTTTACGTTAGATGAAAGTATCTGTTGCAATTCCTGGCCGTCGCGCATCGGGCGCCCGTCAATGTAGATTTCGATGTTGTTCTTGCCGATGACGTTTACAGTATTGTCTGTTACCTTAATCATCGGCAACTGAGCCAACACATCGAGAGCGGTACCAAGGTCCGCAAGATTTGTCCCGGGAATGTTGGTAACGAGGGTGGAGCCGACCAGTTTCGTTGCCGGTTGATTGCCGGTGACGATTACCTCTTGCAGGTGTCGCGTCAGGCTGTCGGGAACTTGCGTATCTTGTGCGTAACTGTTTCCGGAAATGAGAATAAGGAGGAGAATTGAGATAAGGAATTTAGTGTTCATGTGAGTAATTTTTTTGATGCAAAATTACCCACAAACCGTGTTAAACTCCAAAATTAAAGTCTGATACTGCTATTTGTAAAATGTTAATAACCAATATGATATATTGAGACGTTCCGGAAAAACCTGACCGGAAGGAAAATGGTGTCAGAAAATGGCCATTATGCCGCTGTTTTCAACGCCTGTGTGCGCTTTGAGACGCGACTTTAGTCGTGATTTCCGCTTGTAAATCACGTTAACCGATTCATCAAGGAGAAGGCATATTGTGCGTGTGGAAAGTCCGCTTGCAAGGTAGACCAACAGCATATAATCCTCCGGTTTGAGTTCGGGAAATTCTTCTTTGATTTTTACGAGTACATTGTCACGGCAATCGTTCACGGCCTGCTCCATTTCCGGGAAAGAGTCGGTGCGTACCGCGTCAATTTCGCTTTTCACCTTTTCGACAATAGCCTTACGTTCCAATTTTGTGCCCTGCGATTCATAATAAGTCTGGCAAAGCGAGTCGATGAGGGCAAAGCGGTTTTCGAGCAATCCGTGTAGTTTTTGTTGCAAGCGGTCGACATCCCCGCGACTTTCCTGTATCTGGTATTTCATACTCGATGCCTCGGCCATTAGCGAGTCGTTGCACAAGGACTGCATCCTCAATCTCTGACGCAACCATATTATGATTATGGCTGCGACAAGAATGACGACAAGAGCGAGAATCAGCTGCATTTGTCGTTTCGTGCGCTCTTTATATAGGAAAAATTCCTTTTCTTTTTGGAGATAAAGTGCCGTGGCTAGTTCATCGTGATTGCCCGATGACTTAATCAATGCTTTCAGTCGCGAAGCTTTCTTGAATTGGTCTTTCAGGTTGTGATTTCCGTAATAGTCGACCGCTATATTTATAATGGAGTCGGTCGGGGCTGAAAGTTGGTTGACTACCATCGCTTCGCTATAGAGGAGCGCCCACCGAGCCATAGTTGCTGAATCCTTTAACTCGGAAACATCTACTGTGTTGAGTTTGGAAAGTGCGGCGGACGGGTCGGAATGCATCATCTTCTGTGCATCGTCAAGCACCTTCTGTTGCGATGCCGAGACGCCGCAAGCCGTAATGGTCAATAGTATGACGATGTATAACAGACAACGCATAATTCTCTGAGTTCCAATCTCGTAAGGAACAGAACCGGCATTCGGGGAAACGGAAATATCATGGTAGTAATCCGCAAAAGCACAGTCTTTGTCACTGGCGCAAAGTTACAACAAAATTGTGAATAAACCAAAGAAATGCCCAGAGACGTGGAAGTCAAACAAGGTATAGCGTGCCGGGGTACGGTCCAAATTGGTCAATTTTAAAGTTTTTCGGCGTTTTTGTTGTTTTTATTTGATATTATAGCTAACTTTGCGCAACCATATCTGTCGGATTCGTTTTCGGGCCTCAGGAAGATTCAGACGCAGTGTCCGTGATGACTTTGAGATATTTAGAAATCCATTTTAGACAAAATAAATATTGGAAATTTCATTATAAACAAACATAATACTTATTTTCAAGATGAAAAAGTTGATATTAGTGGCACTGATGCTTATCACAGGAGCCTCATTCGTAGCTATCTCTGCAAAGGACACTAAAGAGCAGAAAGAGTACAAGAAAGAACAGCAAAAGTATCGCAAGGATGCTGAAAAGATAGCCAAAAACCAGGCGAAACAGATTAAGAAAGAGAAATGGGAATACAGTGGTGCAGTCCCCCTCGAACTGGCCCTCACCAACCTCTATCTGGAATCGGAACCCACAATGGGAGGTACCAAAAAGAACATCACCCATGAAGTGGACAACGCCAAGACAATCAGTGACGGTGAACGCCGCCTGTTGCTCATGGCACAGTCCAACTATGCTCAAGAAGTGCGCAGTATGCTCGGCTCCGATATTGCTGACCAAATTAATTCCAACTCCCGGGAGTATAACGAGAACTACGTGCAGAATATCGCTGCCAAGGTAATGCACGAGTTCAACGGCGACATCACCCGCGTAATCCTGCTCAAGAAGAAGAACCGCGATGGCAAAACTTGGACCATGCGCGCCTACTATCTGGTAGACAAAGAGGCCGGTGCAAACCGCTCGAAACGCATTGCCGACGATGTCAGAAACAACAACGGCATCATCGAGGACATCCACAACGAGGTGTTCGGCACCGAGGAGTAAAAAACTTCCCGTTATTCGCCCGGAATACAGGCGGATGCGGACATTTTGCGACTCGTCGGCGGAAACATGGGCGCACCACTTATGGGTGTGTCCCCTTTTCCGGTGTATCTGAAGATGCCTCCGGTCGCAAATCCTTTTTAACGGCGGGCGCCATTGGGTGGCACATGGTTTTGCCGTTGTCAGAAGATTGTGTTCCCAAAAGCTGATTCCCCTCCAGAGCAACATTGGAAAATGCCGTCTGTTGTCCCCGTTTTTGTAACGCTCTTAAAGAAAAGAACTTAACACCATATTCCTAAACAGATGAAACGACTTTCGTCACTGCTTCTTATATTGCTGTGTGCGCTTCCGCTCTTCGCTCAGGAGTCGAAGCAGGAGGCCATGGAAAATATCCGCACCGGCGGAAATTACCGCTGGGGCGAGGCGCGTTCTAAAATATATGACGAAGCCCGCGAATCGGCACGCGACGACCTCATTTCCAAACTTTTCACGACACTTGTAGTCGACGCTCAGGAAAATAACGAAGAACTGAATTACCAGGTTACCTCCTCCACCGTCGGCACAGTGCAAAACACGCAGGAAATCATCTTCCAGGAGGGTGACGAATGGGTGTGCATGGTCTATATCTCCGAAGATCAATTGCGCGCCGCTATCCAGGACCGCAAAGACGCTGTTGTGGAACTCATCAAAATAGCCCAACGTCAGGAACAGGAGCTGCGCATTTCCGACGCTTTGAAGTATTACACCTGGGCGCTGAGGATGCTCAATACCTATAAGGATAAGGTGAAAATCGACATCAACGGACGCCGGCAGGACGCCAAGGCATGGCTGAACGCCCACATTCCCGCGATGCTCGATAATATCCATATCTCGCTGTCTGACAACCTGATACAAGACGACCCCACGGTCTATGACCGCTATATGGTGAACCTGAAAGCCGACTATGCCGGGATGCCGATCTCTACGCTTCAGGTGAGCTACTACAACGGCGAGCACGAGATTTCGCCGGTAACCTTCAAGAGCGGCGAAGGGACGCTTGCCTTCCCCTCGCTTGCCGGTTTTCAGAAGATAGACCTGCGCGTGCTTTACGACTACGCCGCCGACGGCCGGCTCTACAATTCCTACATCGAAACTACCTACCCGAAACGTTTCAAACGTTTGCCGTTCGACGCTCAGGCCGGCAAGAGCATCAGCTTTAATATAGACCGCGATGTTATCACACAGAGAGGTACCCCGACGGCTCCGGATTATTCCGCAACCATGGGGATACCTGTGCAACCTGCGCCACAGACCGGTGCTCCCGTCACCGACTCGGCCGGAACATCGGCCGTAGACCCTATAGTGAAGCCTCCGCGCGCTACCATCGAACGTAATTTCGAAGAAAATCCTGTGGAGTACATCAATAAAATGAAGGAAGTGGAGACGGCCATCCGTGGCAAGAATCCGGAATCCGTGAAGCAGCTTTTCACCGGCGAGGGTTTCAAAATCTTCACTATGATAATGAAAAGCGGCAACGTATCCGTTACCAAGAAAAAACCGGACTTCACCGTAGAGCGTTCCAATAACTTTCTGATAGGGAAGGGCATACCGGTAGCCATCAAGGTCGGTAAGCACATTTCGAGGGAGAACATCGTGTTCCGCTTCGACCCGCAGACCGGCCTCATCAGTTCGTTGGCCTACGCGCTGACCAAACGTGCCGAAGACGACATCTTCCGCCAGGCGCAATGGAGCAACGATTCGCGCTACACCCTGCTCCAGTTCATGGAAGACTACCAGACGGCCTTCGGCATCGGGCGTCTCGACTACATCGAAAGCATATTCTCCGACGACGCCCATATAATAGTCGGCTCGACCAACGCTTCGCGCGGGGGCAGCAAAGGTTGTTTCCTTAGCCGCGACGAGTTGGCCGATTTAAATTTCAAGGAACCGGCGAATGTCAGGTACCATACCTATAACAAGTCCGAGTATCTCCAGAACGTGGCCCGCGACTTCAAGACAAAGTCTTACATACAGCTGGTGTTCGAGGATACCTATATTTCAAAAGTGGGGGATACCGGTGGCTATACCGATAATGAAGTGCTTTGGATAGAACTCAAACAGCAATATTCCTCCTCCAACTATTCCGACAAAGGTTTCCTGGCCTTACAGATAAACCTGAATCCGAGCCAGTCGGTGATAAAAGTGCGTACATGGACACCTTATTTTGTGCCTATCGATTATCTCAAAAAACACTTTCCCATAGGGCGCGAAGTCAGTGAAGCGGACCAGGCTCAGAACGACTGAATGAAATAACTTTTCCCGTAATACCGAACGATGAAAAAACTACTGCTACTCAGCCTCTTTCTCCTTGCCGCTGTGGGTGTAAACGCCCAGCTTAGCATAAAGCCGGGCTCCTTCGGCGGATATTCCGACAACGACCGCGCGGCCGGCGATGACATGGGCCACCGCAACATGACGGCCCAGATGATAGACTGGCCGATGAATGCCGACGGCGACGACAACCTCGCGCTACTCATTGTCAATTTCGAGAATATGGCGCCTGAAGACATTTCGCAGGTGCAGGCATCCCTCTCCGGCGGTGCCATCGTGGCAAAAACCGAAGATAGAAAGATGGAGAACGGCACCGTCAACAGATGGTACTTCATCCCTGAAGGAAGCAACATGGACGTTACCTTCACACATCCCCGCTTCGGCAACACACGTCTGCCGGGGGTGAATTTCGACATACATAAAATCTATTACGTCACGGTAGTGAACGCCACCACTGTGCCTGTCGTAATCAATACGGAGCCGGCAGGTGCGTTCGTGAATTTCGACGGCCGCTCGGTGGGTTATTCGCCGGCTACCATCCCCGATGTCACTATGGGCATGCACCGTGTGGAGATTATCCCTACCGACACTAAGATGACCCAAGGGGTGCGTCCGCATGACATTATGGTCACAGTCGACAATGCCGCTTTTAATTACCCCATCCTTAAGAAACGCACCATATCGCTGCAACCCAATCCCGCTAACGCACACCTTACCGTGATGCACAACGGGAAACTTCTGGGAGAAGGAGATGAAACGATAATTCTGAAGGATGCCGAATATGGCAACTATACCGTCACCGGCACCTACAAGGAAGCTATGCTGACGCGTACCATCGAAGTCAATGACGATACGGATGATGTCATTACCATAAACGTGATAGGCTCGCGTGCCATAAGCTTTACCGCTACCCAGAATAACCGGGAGGTGAACGCCGACGTGGCAATCAACGGAGTAACCGTGGGTACTACCCCTATGACGCGCGTGCTTGACTACGGCAAATACAATGTCACGATGTCGAGCATGGGCTACAGCAAGAGCACTACGCTGCGTGTGAACAAGAACACCAACGACTGCCGCCTGAACCTCCCGACGCGCCGCAGCGCCGGCTGGAACCCCTTCCGCACAGGATACAAAGAACGCGAATGGGGGCTCGCCTTCAACTACATACGCCGCTATTTCTCGCTGAAGCAGGGCGGCCGTTCGCATAAGTACGACTGGGTGGGCAACGAGGGTGAGGCCTCCGCTTTCCAGGTCGGTATAGCTTATCAGCCCTACTTCGTTGCCGGACAGGGGCTGAACACCGGTGTTTACTTCCAGATAACTCCGCAACACCTCGACGACAATTGGGATGTCACAGACTTGGCTTTCTTCATTCCGCTGCAATATCAGTTCCGCCTGCCGCTGAGCCGCGACTTCTCGATAGCCGTCAACGCCGGTATGGCAATGACAATAGGTGTCCACAACGAACTCAGTGAACGAAATTCCGACACCGAGTCGGGAGATAAAATCGATGTGGGCTATGGCCACAACAGCGAATATAACACCTATTTCCCCGATGCTTTCGACTATTCGCTGCTTTTCGGCGTGGCGGTACAGTTCAAGGCGCTCCAGATTGAGGGTAAATACTCACTCGGTCTCAAAAACCACGAAGTTATGCTCCAGGACCAGACTTGCACTTATAAGAGCGGCTTCATGGGTATCGGTCTCTCTCTGCTCTTCTAAAATGTCATGATTATGAAATACAGACTCTTGCTACTGCCGTTGCTTGCTGCTGTTACCGTGACGGCGGTTCATGCCGACGACCCGTACGACGCCTTCAAAAAGCAGATGGAGGAAGGATACTCCCGGTTCTCGCAAAAAACGAACTCGGAGTATGACACCTTCCGCGACCAGATAAACACCAAGTACGCCGAGTTTTTGGCCGACCCGTGGCAAGAGACCAAAAAAATGGCGCCGGTCCCGGCTCCCGTCAATCCCGAGCCGGAACCGGTCTATAAGCCTGACGACGACACTCCGTCGCCGCGTCAGCCGCGCCCCGTCGTCATCGAGGAGGAAATAGCCATCCCTGCTCCGGCTCCTGCGCCGGAACCTATCGGCCCCATTCGTCGCGACGACCGTTCCGACCAAAAGGGAAAACTCATGCTCTTCGGCGCGCAGATAGATTACCGCTACCCGTCGTTGGGCGGTTTCTCCCTATCCTCCGCCGGCGAGAAAGACGTGAGCCGCGCATGGCAATGGCTCGCGCAAAACCTCGGCGACGGCTTGCTGCAAGACTGCCTCACGGCGCGCGACCGCCTTGCGCTCCCCGATTGGGGCTACTTCCTGATGGTTAACGATATAACCGGCAGCCTGAAAGGAAGCGGCTCACCGGAACAGGTTCTGCTTATGGGCTATGTGCTCAACCAGTCCGGCTACATGGTGCGCTTCTGCCGCGACTCGCGTTGCAACCTGCATTTGCTGTTCGCTTCCGAAAGCGTTATCTACGACCGTTACCGCTATGAGATTGACAACCGGCAGTTTTATCCTTTCACCATGCCTGAAGGGGGAGTGTCGGCCTGCAATTTCAGCACTCCCGGCGAGAGACCGCTTTCGATGCGTCTGCGCCGTTGCCCCGAGTTGCCTTTTGCCGCCGGCGTGACGCGCAACGTCACCGTAGTGCAGCATCCCGACCTGAAACTCACCGTCACCACAAACCGCAACCTCATTGACCTCTATGACCGTTATCCGGAATGTGGCGCCACGTTCGACTCCAAATCCAAATGGCTCATTCAGGGCGAAACCCCGGCATCGAAGGAAATCCGCGAACAACTTTACCCCACGCTTCGCAATGCGGTTCAGGGACTTTCGCAAAACGAAGCCGTGAACCTACTCCTCAAGGTCTGCCAGAGTTTCCCGTATGCTTTCGACAATGACATGTGGGGACATGACCGCGTCTTCTGGATGGACGAAAGCTGGTTCTATCCAAAGAGCGACTGCGAAGACCATGCCATAAATTTCACCCGAATGGTGCGTGACGTGCTCGGCCTCGATTGTTGCCTCATCTATTATCCCGGTCATCTTTCCGCAGCAGTGGCTATGACGGACGGCACCGCCAAGGGTGACTATTTCGACTATAACGGATGCCGCTATACCGTCTGTGACGCCACATATTTCTATGGAGACACCGGCGAGACGCCCGACCAATACGTAGGAGTAAACGCCTACCTTATCCCGCTGAAAAAGTAACCTCCCGGTTAAGTTTTAATATCAATGGCAACTACGGAAAACACACAGCGGGAGGAAGCACGCGAGGTGAAACACGTCACTCTCGTGGGACTCGTCATAAACATACTCCTTGGCGTGGCCAAGATAGCGGCCGGCGTCCTGGGACGAAGTGGAGCTATGGTGGCTGATGGTATACATTCATTCTCCGACCTCGCCTCAGATGTAGTGGTTATTGTTATGGTAGGCGTGTCTCGCCATAAACCGGATGACACGCATCCCTTCGGCCACGGCAAGTATGAAACCATGTCCACGGTGCTTCTCGCCATAATACTGATATTGGTGGGTGCCGGAATATTCTGGGACGGCCTCAGCAAAATCCTCGACTCCATGCGTGGTGAAGAGATGGGAAGTCCCGGGGCCATAGCGCTTATATTCTGTGTCTTGTCCATAGTGTCGAAGGAGTGGCTCTACCATTACACACGCCGCGTAGGGCAGCGCATCGGTTCGCCTGCCGTCATCGCCAACGCCTGGCATCACCGCAGCGACGCCTTTTCTTCGCTGGCCACATTGGCGGGAGTCGCCGGGGCCATGTTCCTCGGTCCGAAGTGGCATTTCCTCGACCCTTTGGCCGCCATGGTAGTCTCCCTCTTCATAGCCGGAGTCGGAATAAAACTCGCGATGCCGGCCACTCGCGAACTGCTCGGCGCCTCTTTGCCGGAGGAAACCGTCGCTGCCATCAAGAAGGCCATAGCCTCCACTCCCGGAGTCATCACCTATCACCATCTGCGAACCGCCAAAAGCGGCGGCGACAGCATTGTGGATTTCCATCTTAAGGTGAGTCCCGAAATCACCGTGGCGAATGCACACGACATCGCTACCGAAGCTGAACGTGCCGTGAAGGCCGTCTGCGCCTCGAAAAATTGCTTCGTCAACATACATATAGAACCCTACAAAGGCGAAGAAAAATCCCCGGACGGCTCCTGCCGCTGATCACCTTACAATTTTAAATGATTTTTTGAAAAATTTGGGAATCGGTGTCACGGACCGGGAACCCGTTCGTATAGTATATAGAAACATATATCTATGCGCATGAAAAGTCTCTATTTATTTTTTGGGTTCGCTGCCGTTCCGTTCGTTGTGCAGGCACAGACAGCCGAGTCGGATTCAGTTAACACGCAGCAACTTAAGGAAGTCGTCGTAGAGGGCGACCTGCAAACCACCAATGCAAAAATGTCGACTTATATTCCCACAGGACGAGAAAAAATGCTTCGCAGTCGGGCGTCGACCTCATCGAGCACATCGGCATACCGCAACTGAGGGTTACGCCCGAAGGTAACGTATCCACCAACTCGGGAAAACCTGTGGCCATCTTTATCGATTTCATACCGGCCACGGACAGTGATTTGAAAGCCATGCGCTTGGCAGACGTCAAGCGCGTGGAATATTACGAATATCCGTCCGATCCGCGACTCCAAGGCAACCAGTTTGTAGTCAACTACATAATGGCGAAATACGAATATGGCGGTTACGTCAAACTCTTTGACAACACCACGTTCATCACCCCGGCGGAACAACTGTTGGGCAACGTCCGTTTCCAATATAAGGACATGACCTACGACGTGATGGGCTACGGCTGGGGCGCCAACAACAACCACATAGGTTCGGACCTGACGGAAACCTATCGTCTGCCACAGGAAGACGGCACTATGAAAGTTTTCGACCGCTTTTCCAACACCACAAGGTCGAAGGATAGGAGGCGTCAGTATTTCGCTGCGTTCAAGGCCACGTACAATACTGACAAAATCCAGGCATCGACCCAAATCAACGGCAGCATAAACCGCACCCCGCACTCAGACTATAGCGGCGAAGTGTTTTACACGCCGGCTGATTTCCCGTCGTCGGAATACTCCGCCACCTCAAACAGCATTTCGAAATTCCTCTCTTACAACGGCTATTATTTCTTCGCGTTACCGAAGGGGAACTCGTTGACTTTCATGCCGTCGTACCGTTTTTCGCATACAGATGAAAACTCCTCGTACCTTGAAAACAGCTTCGCCCCGATTCTCAACGGCGCCATCGACAACACCAACGAGCTGAGTGGCGACCTGAGGTATAACCACGAGTTCGGTAAATTCGCCTCGCTGATGGGCTTTGTGCGCGGTTCATACGAATACAACCGCACGTACTACACCGGCAGTGCCACCTCATACGATCGTGCCAAAACGTCGCGCGTGGGCGTCGGCGCCAGTTACAATGTCAGCATCGGCAACTTCTACGGTCTCGCCGGCTTCGGATGGGACTGGGACCGCTTGAAATTCGGCGACATCACCGACAAACCCTCCACCCCGTGGGTGGATCTCTCGCTGCAATACGGCTTCCTGAACAAGCACTCCCTCTCCTGCACTTTCCATTACAGCACGTGGGCGCCCTCGACGAGTTTCAAGAGCGAGAATGTCATCAAGGCTACTCCGCTGATGAGTTATACTGGCAACCCGAAAATCTTCCCGATGAAGTGTTACGACATTGATTTCCGCTACACATGGATGCCGAGCAACAATTACAGCCTCAGCGCCTATGCCTACGGGTTTATCGTTGACGACCGCTATGTATATGATTACGAAGCGTCGGCTACCGGAGTGTTGCGCACCATCAGGCAGCCGTTGGGCGGTTATGTGCAGGGGAAATACGGAATCAGCGGCAACGCGCGCTTCCTTGACCGGTCCCTCGTCTTCACGGGTTCCGTGGGACAGGCGTTCAACCACAACGGCCGACCGTACAGTGTAAACCATACAGACATAGACTGGTACGCGAGGGTGATGTATTACCTCAGGAACTGGAATTTTTCTTTCACGTATATTTCGGACAGCGCGAGTCCCGACGGCATCATGAACGGCATCTGGCACCGCGACAAGAGCACATGGTATCTCCAGGTGGGATGGTACAACTCCAAGTGGAATATCCGTGCCACCGTAAGGAATTTTACGCGCTGGAACTGGCGGAGCTACCGCCAGGAGATGCAGAGCCTATATTATGATACTTTCCAACAGTTCTACAACGGCAACAGCCATGCGTTGGTGCAGATTTCCGCAACCTACACCTTCGGTTTCGGCAAGAAAGTGAAGAGCGACAACGAGCTGCGCGTATCCGGCTCCGCCTCCTCCGGCATTCTGCGCTAAAGCGAAGGCCCTGAGGATTCCTGGGCCTGTGGGCGAGCTTTTTCAGCTCGCCCGGCGTCAAATCTTGAAACGACACAAATCCCGGACACTTCTGTCGAGATTTGGCATTGTTTTATACTTGTTTGGCGGTCACGCCTATGCCGAAGAGGGCGTAGTCGTAGAAGACGGGATCTTCGGGGCGCAGTGTGCGCAATGTGGAGGTGAGTTGTTCCACGGCTTTGCGGTCGTTGCTGCGGCGGCCCAATATGCCGAGGTTGCGTGCCGTGTTGCCTACATGCACGTCGAGAGGAATGTATAGCTGGTTGGGCTTAAGGGATTTCCACACGCCGAGGTCCACGATGCCGTCGTCCCTTACGAGCCAGCGCAGCGCCATGTTGATGCGTTTCAGCGCCGTGGCTTTGAGGTTGCCGGGAAGTGCGCGCGGGCACTCGGCGCCGCTGTTCTCCTGCCGGCACACTTCGGCCAACGCCGCAGTGAGTTCCCATGCCGGTGCTTCGGAATGGGGCGCCCCCGAGTCCCGGCACAGGGCGTCGAGCGAGCCATGTTTCTGATAAACTTTGCGCAGCCCGCGCAGCAGGTATTGCAGGTGCCGGGCGAAGAATGTGCGGTGCAGGTTTTTCTCAGGGGGCAGGTCTTCGTACCCTTCGTCCATCACATAGTCGTAGGGGCGGTTGTCCATAAGCGCGAGGATACGGTCGGCGTCGCGGCAAATCATCTTGCGGTTTCCCCAGGCAACTGTGGCAGCTATCAGGGCAGCTATTTCTATGTCGGGTACAGAGGTGAAGCGGCGCGGGAACTGCACCGGATCGTCGTCGATGAACGACGGATGGTTTATGCGTGCCGCCTCCGAGTCGAGGAGTGTGCGTATGTCGGCGGGAATTTGGTTCATTGAAGAAAAAATATTAAATTTGCGTTATGAAACATCTATTGACCATAATAGCTCTTGTGCTCGTGTTGGCTGCGTGCAGCAAAAACGGCACCAAAGAGACTGAAAAAACGGAAGCGACGACAGCCGAGATCGAGGCTGCCATGATGGAGGGACGCAACATGGCGCGCGACTTTGTGGGCAAGCAGTTTGCCGACTCGTTGCAGCTCAGTTCGCAACTTCTGGAAGTGTCGGTTAAGCGCGGCGAGTACGCTGCGGCCGGTCGCAAGGATGAATGTGCGGCTTTCGACAGCGCCTTCATCTCCACGGTTCGCGCGGTGCGTCCCGGCCTCGCCGAAGAGATAGAACGCGTGCGCCCGCAGTAAGCGAGCGCCCTGCACCGTCCGTGCCCGGCAAACCACTCATCTCGATTAATCATGATTATTCCCGAAAGCCGGGTTGCTGAAGCGGGCGCAGGCCGCCTGAAGCATGAAGCGACCTGAGACCATAGCGGTAGGTAGTGTCAGAACGGGTCGTCGAGGTATTTCAGGATTTCGTCGGGCTTGCTGACGAGATGCATGGCGCAGGCGTGGCGCAGCTCCGAAACGGGACGGAAACCCCACGTAACGCCTATCGACTCCACGCAGGCGCGGCGCGCCGTCTCGATGTCGACCGCCGAGTCGCCTACCATCATCACCTCGCTTTTCGGCGTGGGGCAGATGTTCAGCACCGCGAAGAGGGCCGAGGGGTCGGGCTTCGGATTTCGCGATTCTACCTGCCCCAAAATCGCTACAAAGGGTATCTCCGGGAAGAAATGCTCTATTATACGCGAGGCTGCGCTTTGGTATTTATTGGTACATACGGCCACTTTCACACCGCGGCCGGTGAGTTCTTTGAGCAACTCCGGTATGCCGTGGTAAGGCTTTGTCGTGTCGGTGCAATGCTCGTCGTAATACTTCCGGAAATGCTCGAGCAGCCGGTCTATGGTCTCCTTGTCGGCATCGGGCTGCGCGCGTTCCATGAGGCGCCGCACGCCGTTGCCCACCATGAAGTTATACGACGAAATCGGGTGCGTCTGGAAGCCCATTTGTTCCAAGGCGTAGTTGCATGCATTGCCAAGGTCGGAGATTGTGTTTAGCAATGTGCCGTCAAGGTCGAATATTATCAGGTTTTTCATAACTGTAATATGTGTTGATGAGGAGGAATCAGAAGGGATAGCCTATCGAGAAATGGAAACTGCGGTCGCGCCCCCAACGGGGGTGGAGCAAGGGCCACGGCTCCGCTCCCCGTGCAGGATTGTGCGCTTTCATGCCGAGGTCGAAGCGTATCAGGAAGTAGTTGAAGTCCATGCGGAGACCTATGCCGTATGCGGCTGCTATCTGCTTGTAGAACTTGTCGAAGCGGAACACCCCGCCGGGTTGCGACGGGTAGTTGCGAATGGTCCAGATGTTGCCGGCATCCACGAAGAGGCCGAGTTCCAAAACCCAGAAAAGCTTGGCGCGGTATTCCACGGAAGTGTCGAAACGTATGTCGCCGCATTGCCGTATGAAGTCCTGCACCGAGTTGGTTCCAGGAAAGGAACCGGGACCGAGCGTCCTGACGTCCCAGCCGCGGACGCCGTTGGCGCCGCCGCCGTAGAAGCGCTTCTCGAAGGGGAGAATCTGCGAGTTGCCGTATGGTATCCCTATGCCGAAACCGGCATGGAAAGCCAGCGAGTTGCGCGAATCGAAGATATGCAGGAAACTGTAGTCGCCCTCCAACTTGATGTATTGCGAATAGTTTATGCCGAAAATCTTGTATGGATTCTCGTGGAAATTGCTGCGGTGGTTGAAGATTGAAGAGAACGCGAACAGCACGTTGCCGGCCGTCTCCACGCTGGCGCGCACTGTGCTTATGTTGCTCTGCCGCTGGCGCGTCCATGGTGCGTCCTGCCGCTTGGTGGTATAATAGAAAGTGTAGCCGAGACGCATGATGAAGTGGTTCTCGTAGCTGTAACGCAGCAGGGGGTTGTCGGGCGCTATTTCGTCGAGGAACCCGTTGGTCGACTCCGGAAGGTAGACGTAATTGATGTCGAGCGGCGTGAAGATGTGGCGCATACGGCCGAAGCGCTCCGTCCAGCGGTACGACCATCCGGCCGTGCTGATGATGCGGGTATATTCGGGCCGTTCCTGATAGTTGAACGAAAGGTTGAAGGCAGTCGAAGCCTTGATTTTTCGTTTGAAACTTTCGCGCAGGAAAGGGAACTTGAACTTCGGGAACGAGAGGTCTGTCTCTACCGAATATTCCATGTAGCGGTTGTGGAGCAATCCGTCCAGGTCGCCTGAAATCGACTCGTAGGCGCCGCGCAGCTTGGTGGTGAAGGTTTCCGAGCCATGCCCGATGTTGCGGTGTGTGTAAGTGGCACCGACGGCCACTCCGAGGTCGCCCTCCGAGTTGGTGCCCTCAACCTCGAAGGAGATGGACTGCGAGCGACCCGGCGTAAGCAAGATGTAAGCGTCGAGTTCGCCCGGAGAGTCAGAAACGGCGGCGAAGCGCACGTTGATGAATTTCAGTATGCCGAGGCGGGAGAAAGCCTCGTAAGTGCGGTCCACGTCGCGTTCGCGGTAGGGCTGCCCGGCGCGGAAATATACATTGTCGTAAATCACCGACGGCCGCAGGTAGCGTTTCTTGCCATAGAAGATTTCCAGGTCGCGGTAGCGGATGGAGTCCTGAAGCATGGCCTGCGTCTCTTCTGCCGGGCGCATGGCGTCGTAGTCGGTGAGTACCTTAATAGAGCGAATGGAGTAGGGGATATGGGTGTCGGGACGCGGTGTCTCCCCCTCTTTCTGCGGATATCGCTCGTGGAGCGTCACCGTGAGGTCGGCAAGTTGCGAACCGGCGGTAGTGTCGGCAGTGAAGGTGATGAAGTCTTTGGTGAAGGCCCAGTAGCCGTTGTTGCGGAGCCATTGCGTCATGATGCCGCGTTGCGTTTCAAGGGCGTTGCGGTCAAGGATGTCGCCGGCGCGGATTACGAAATGAGCCGAATCCTGCATCACCATCTCGCGCAGGGTGTCGTTGGCGAACTCGTAGTTCACCGAGCCGATGATTCCCGGCTCGCCGGGCTGCAGGCGGTAGGTGACGTCCATCTTGCGGCTCTTGGGATTGGCCACGGTGTCGGTGATTACCCGTGCATGCGGGAAACCCTTGTTAATCATAGCCTTGTTGAGCTGCTGTGCGCTCGCTTGGGTCAGTGCACGGTCGTAAACCACCGGCGCTTCGCCGAGCTTGCGCACCCAGCGGTTGTACCATTTCGTGGTGTCGTGGCCCGACATATTGTAGATGCCCAGCTGGAACTTGATGCTCCAAAGCAGTTTGTGGTTGGGAAGCTGGCGCACATAGTTTATCAGCTCGTCGCTCTTGAGCAGACCGGTGGAGTCGTTCTCTACGTCCACGGTCACCTTGTTGAGCAGGAATTGACCCTGCGGCACGTGGCGAGCCGAGGAGCATGCCGCCAGTATGCACAACAGCAACGCGCTCACCCATAGGGGGATGAGCGTGAAAAAACGGGCCCTGGACCCTGAGTGCGGACGGAGCGGTAACCTCATGTGCGTAAAAATCGCGTAAAGTTACTAATTTTTTCCTTAACTGAGCGTGCTGGCGGGTATAAATTTTGTCGCATCGCCGAAAACTGTTAACTTTGCACCGGATATTTTTACTCAACCGGAAAGATGATAAACCTGACTTACATTTGGCATGACTGCTTCCTGCTGGAGAGCGACGAGGCCACGGTATTATTCGATTATTACCGCGACGGCGACGCATCCAGTCCCATAGCCGAGCCGGAGTTCCTAACCGCGCTCCGGGCCGACAAACCTCTTTATATCGTTGTAAGTCACCATCACAAGGATCATTTCACGCGGCAGATATTCGGTTGGAAACACATAGTCGGCGAGGTGCATTACATTCTGAGCCGCGACACCGAGAAGAGCATACGCCACCTCTTGCGTCCCGACTCCATGTACCGCGGCGTGAAACCGGATTCCGAACAAGTCACAGTGCTTCGTCCCGGCGAATCATACAGCGACGGCCGTCTCACCGTCCGCGCTTTCGGCTCTACTGACATCGGCAACTCTTATATGGTGGAAATAGAAGGGAATCGCATTTTCCATGCCGGCGACCTCAACGCCTGGATTTGGAAAGACGAATCCACACCTGCCGAAGTGGCAGCCGC
>ERZ780207.784-NODE-784-length-31633-cov-3.370036_pt1 | contig 31633 bp, 19 predicted proteins | sample MGYA00510977_ERZ780207 | MGnify/ENA primary metagenome ERZ780207 (study PRJEB29588, sample SAMEA2151383) | human gut metagenome | biome: human gut; feature: human-associated habitat; material: faeces | place: Denmark | collected 2008/2010 ...
TTGCTGCTCTCCGCCATAGCGCGTACCATCTTATTGTAGGCCTCCACCAGTCCCGCCACCTCGATCTTCTCACCGGCAAAACTGACGAAGGACGCGAGGATTACGAGGCTGTTCTTTCAGCCGCCGCCGACAAGGTCCACAAGATGACTCTCGGCATGCCGCTGAACCGGTGGTAGGAAAGACCTCCTTCCCATCGGTCGCCTCATCCGCTCGCCCCAAGTCGTCCCCTATGAGCATTTAGTACACATCTGGTACAAATTCACTAGTAAAAATTCGGTGGATATTGACAAAAAGCCAAAATAAATTCGGTGGATATTGACAAAAGGCTAAAATGAATTTGGTGGAGCTGATTATAAGGTGTATCTTAGCGCATAAATTTAAGGATGATGGAAGACGGCGTAATCTACTACAAGAGGAAACTTTACAATACGATGCTCAAATGGAAATCTGAGCGAAATGGCGACACGGCACTGCTGATACAAGGGGCAAGACGTGTCGGAAAGTCAACCATTGCAGAGGAATTTGCGCGAAATGAGTATAAGTCCTATATCTTGATTGACTTTTCGAAAGTTTCCAAAGAGGTAAGTGACTTGTTTAATGACATCTCTGATTTGAACTATTTATTCATAAGATTGCAGTTCATCTATCAGATTCCGCTGTATGAAAGAGAGTCTGTGATTATATTTGATGAAGTCCAGCTGCAGCCTCTTGCAAGACAGGCCATCAAGCATCTTGTGAAAGACCACCGCTATGACTACATCGAGACAGGCTCCCTGATATCTGTCCGTTCGAGGAGCCGTGATATCCTTGTCCCGAGTGAGGAAACAAAAGTGGATATGTATCCGATGGATTATGAGGAATTCAGATGGACATTGGGCGATACGACCACAATTCCTCTGTTGCGCACTGCATTTGAAAAGAAAATGCCTTTAGGTGATGCGGTTCATCGCAAACTTATGAGGGACTTTCGCCTATATATGCTTGTCGGTGGGATGCCGCAGGCTGTTTCTGCCTATATCAGAACTAATAATTTTACGGCTGTTGATCAGGCAAAACGGGATATAATAGCTCTTTATGAAGAAGATTTCGGAAAGATTGATGATTCCGGAAGAGCCAAGGCATTATATGATGCCATCCCATCTCAACTCAGCAGGAACGCGATGCGCTATCAGGTAGGCAGGGCAATTGATAAGGAAAGAGTTGATAGGCTGGAGAACATCGTGAAAGTGATGGATGATTCCATGACTGTTAATGTAGCATACCATTCCGATGATCCGAATGTAGGATTGGCCTTGACGAAGAACAAAGAGTATTTCAAGATGTATGCGTCTGACACAGGCTTGTTTGTCACTCTTGCGTTCAAGGACAGCGATATTACTGAAAATGTCATATACGACAAGCTTCTTAATGACAAACTCAGCACCAATTTGGGGTATGTCTATGAAAATGTAATCGCTCAGATGCTACGGGCAACGGGCAAGAACCTATTCTATCACACAATACCCTATGCCGAAGGCAAGAAATATTACGAGATAGACTTTGTCATCCCGGATAAGCACAAGATTTCTCCCATTGAAGTCAAGTCCTCCGGCTATAAGGCTCATAAATCCTTGGACGAGTTCTGTTCCAAGTTTTCAGACCGGATAATGAACAGATACCTGATTTATACGAAGGATTACAAAAGAGAAAATGGAGTCGAGTATGTTCCTGTGTATATGACTATGTTTCTGTAGACGGGCATCCACTTTACTTGAAAATGTCGTTGAGGATCGCCGCGAGCCGCAGGCCACCGCGAAGAAGCTGCTGCTCTATGGTCGGAGTCCATCTGCTGACGTAGTCGTAGGAAAGCTTGGAGCCGACGGGGGTCTCGTCGTAGATTTCCTTTGAGATTTCATAAGTCTGCCTGCCCCAGTCGGACACGCTGCCCTCTGCAATGGCCTTGTTCTCGGCTTTCCCGTAAGTGTCGATCTGCTCGACCCATTCCGTGTAGGTCCATTTGTGGGCGCTCTCTATGAGAGATGAATCCCAGATGGAATGCAGGTTCTTTCCGCTTCCGAAATACTGAATCTGCCATCTGTTGCCTCCGCGGTCAGATCTGTGTCCCATGTGCATCGGGCAATGCATATCTCCCGTAAGGTGAACGAGAAACTTGAGTGCGAGTGCCTTACCCTCCTTGTCCAGTTTCCCGCTCTTGAGGGCGGCAATCTGCTCCTCTATGGCTCTGATCACGTCTCCGTGCTCGTTGAGTACCGCATTTTCGAAGGTCTCATCGGCGTCGATATTCTTGTAATGCCATGTGCTCGTGTGTCTGAACTCCGGAGTGTGGCTGGCATTGTCCATCCAATTTGCCCAATAGACGATGGATTTCCCGTCCAGAATCTCAGAGATCTGTTTTTTTGCCTTCTTTGTCAAGTGCTTCTGGGCAATCGCGCAGGTCACGTCATGCCCTTTCTGTCCCCAAGAGTAACCGTTCACGGTCGCTGCGAGCAGTCCCGCTCCAAGGCAGGCCAACTTCAATAATTTGCTTAAATTCATCATTTTTTTGCCTTTATAATGTCTAATACTTATTCGGTTATATTATTAATGTTTCTATAATTTCATACGCCACTTTTCTACGTTCTTCGGCTTCTTATGCGGGAACACCATAGCCCCCTTTACCACTTGTTGTAGTGAATCTTCGTAGGATCCCACTTGTCTTTCGGCTGGAAGTCGCCGTCAGGATGGCCTACGGGAACTACGCAGAGAGGGTGTATAAAGGACGGAATGGCGAGAGCCTCGCGGACGATTTCCGCGCGCTCACTGTCCGATGCCGCGGTCCATACTGCTCCAAGTCCCATGGCTTCTGCCGCGAGCAGCAGGTTTTCAGTTGCCGCAGAGCAGTCATGTGTCCAGAATTTCTCGCTGACCGATGTGTCTCCGCAGACTACGATGGCGAGCGGCGCCGTGTCGAGCCGGGCATACGGCATTTTCTCCGCCATCGACAAAAGTTTTTCCTTGTCTGTCACCACCACAAACCTCCATGGCTGCTTGTTCAGAGCGCTTGGCGCTGCCATAGCCGCCTTGAGCAGAGTCTCGACCTGTTTCTCCGAGACCGGCTCGGAGGTGAATTTGCGCACGGACTTGCGTGCAAAGATGTTGTTCAGAACATCTTCGGTGTTCCGGACATTGGAATTGTTGCTACATGATGCCATTGCGATAAGCGTTGCGCCCGCGAGAGCGAGCAGTTTTACAAACTTTTTCATGTTTCTATAATGGGTAGTTCTTCGAATCAAAATTAGAAATTAGCTTTTGGAAAAGCAAATTTTCATTTTAATATAGCGAAAGATTGTGGCGAAACAGGCATCTGCTGACGTCTCGATGACAATTTGTCAGTCTTTGGCCGTTGGCACTTTGTTTGTCCTTTTCTTGACCGGCTCCACGAGGAGCATTATGAAGTATAACACTTAAAATACTATAAATTATGATCAAACCATTGGCAGACAGAGTGGTCGTTGAGCCTAAGGAGGCGGAGACCAAGACAGCTTCAGGACTTTATATTCCTGACACGGCAAAGGAAAAGCCGCAGCAGGGAACCGTAATTGCGGTTGGTCCCGGCACCAAGGATGTTGAGATGGAGGTTAAGGTCGGTGATGTTGTGCTCTATGGCAAATATGCCGGCACGGAGGTCTCATTCGAAGACAAGAAATACCTCATTATGAAACAGTCAGACATTCTGGCAATCATCTAATTTACAGTTTATACCGATTTGAGCAGTATTTTTTAGGATAGATTCGTATTCGAAGAACAAATTAATATTATGGCAAAGGAAATAAAATTCAATATCGACGCGCGTGCCCAAATGAAAGAGGGCGCAGACGCATTGGCAAATGCAGTAAAGGTGACGCTTGGTCCTAAGGGACGTAACGTTGTAATAGACAAGAAATTCGGTGCTCCACAGGTAACAAAGGATGGTGTCACCGTCGCAAAGGAAGTGGAACTTGAGGACAGGTTCGCCAATATGGGTGCGCAGATGGTCAAGGAAGTGGCTTCCAAGACTAACGAGCAGGCCGGTGATGGTACTACAACGGCAACAGTGCTCGCACAGGCGATAATCAATGTCGGCCTCAAGAATGTCACTGCCGGAGCTAATCCTATGGACCTCAAGAGGGGTATAGACAAGGCTGTCGCTGCGGTTGTCGAGAACCTCAAGGCGCAGTCGCAGGAAGTGGGCGACAACTATGCGAAGATCGAACAGGTCGGAACAATTTCGGCCAACAACGACAACTACATCGGAAAGCTCATCGCAGACGCAATGTCCAAAGTGAAGAAAGACGGTGTAATTACAGTTGAGGAGGCAAAGGGTACCGAGACTGAAGTCAAGGTTGTTGAGGGCATGCAGTTCGATAGGGGATACATTTCTCCGTACTTCATGACCAACGGTGACAAGATGGAGGCCGTGCTCGATGATCCTCGCATCCTCATCACCGACAAGAAAGTCTCTACAATGAAGGATCTTCTCCCGATTCTCGAGCCTATCGCAAGGGAGGGAAAGTCACTCCTCATTATTGCCGAGGATGTTGATGGCGAAGCACTTACAACTCTCGTTGTGAACAAACTCCGTGGCACGCTTAAGATTGCTGCCGTCAAGGCACCAGGCTTCGGAGACCGGAGAAAGGAAATGCTTCAGGACATCGCTACCCTTACCGGTGGTATCGTAGTGTCAGAGGAAAGGGGATTCACCCTTGAAAACTGCACTCCGGATATGCTCGGACGCGCCGAGAAGGTGGTCATCACCAAGGAGAATACGACCATCGTGAATGGTCAGGGAGACAAGGAGGCAATTGCAGAGCGTGCAAACCTCATCCGCAAGCAGATTGAAACAACAACTTCAGACTACGACCGCGAGAAGCTTCAGGAGCGTCTCGGCAAGCTCGCCGGTGGTGTGGCTGTGCTCTATGTGGGTGCAACAACCGAAGTCGAGATGAAGGAAAAGAAAGACCGTGTGGAGGATGCCCTCAATGCAACCCGTGCGGCAGTCGAGGAAGGTATCGTGCCGGGCGGTGGAGTCGCTTACATCCGCGCAGCCGAAGCTTTGAAAGAGCTCAAGGGCGAGAACGAAGATGAAACCACAGGTATCCACATCGTTGCAGCGGCAATCGAGGAGCCTCTCCGTCAGATTGCAGCCAATGCAGGTCTTGAAGGCAGCGTGATTGTCAACAAGATCCGTGAAGGGAAGGGAGATTTCGGATTCAACGCCCGCACTGAGGAGTATGTGAATATGTTCGAGGCTGGTGTAATCGACCCGACCAAGGTTTCACGTGTGGCTCTCGAGAATGCGGCATCCGTTGCCGGAATGTTCCTCACCACGGAGTGCGCAATTGCCGACCTTCCTGAAAAGGAGGCTCCTGCAATGCCTGCCGGCGGAGCAGGAATGGGCGGAATGATGTAATTTCTATTTACATTCGGCTGGGGAGTCGCAAAAGCGACTCCCTTTTCTTTTATAATATCCTCTCAAACGGGTCAAGTGAAAAGCCTGCAGCAAGAGCCTCTCGGGCAGCCTTCTGCGCTCCCTCGAGGGAAAGGTCACGGTAGTTGCCGCATTGGATTTCATTGGCGGCCGGCACTTCTTTCGCTTCAATTGCGTCATTCAGAGCAGCGATAAGCGCATCCCTCATTTCGCGGACTTCACGTTCTCCCCAGATTGAAACATAATATCCTGTCCTGCATCCCATCGGGCTCAGGTCAATCACTCCGTCAATATGGCGCCGCAGATTCTCCGCCAACAGGTGCTCCAGTGCGTGCAGTGCATCTGTAGCGAGTGCCTGGTGGTTCGGCTGACAGAACCGTAGGTCAAACTTTGTCACCTTATCTCCGTGCATCCCCTCCAGAACGCAACACTTTCTTATATATGGAGCCTTCACTTTCCTGTGGTCAAAGGTAAAACTCTCCACTTTTACTTCGTTTTCCATCGTTTTTGTAAATATAACCGCCTTATTCAAACTCCTTTAAAATTGCCCTAACCTCATCCCAAGTCTCGTCTTCCGAGTGACGGATGCTATGTTCATATTTGTCGAGACAGAGGTTGTCGCTCACGATTTTCACCGCTCCACACAAAGGTAGCGGAAAGTCGGCGATATAATTGAGTTCCATATCGAAGGCACAAGGCTCGACAATGTCGGTCTTCAGCACAAAGCAGTTGCTCGTATAACAGGGCACTCCCCCTTCCGCTGCAAGTTCATAGCCATTTCTCCAGTCTTCGAACTCAACGACGTTGTCCATCAGCCGCCAGGTTTTCGAAACCTTCACGACAGTCCCAACCGGAATTGAATTGCTTCCGCAAAATCCCAAGTTCACAATCCGTTCATTTTCAATGCCTTTGCGAAACAGCAACTGCGAGCAGCACCATATCACATTTCCGGCGCCCACCCCGGTCTTCACAATCTCGTATTCCCCAAGATGCTTTTTCGCCAGCCTCAGTTCGTCTTCTGTTGCAACAAGTATAATCATCCGCACTAAATAGTTGGTTTGTTAATATGTGTTTGTATACTTCGTCTGTCGCTTTTTCTGCCGGGTGTCACCCCCCCCCGCTTATCTGTCCACCTTACCCCTTACCTGAAGAGTGGCCGACTAAAAAGTCCCGAAGGGACCGCGCCGGAGCGCGAGATACCCCTAATAGGGGTCGCAGATGTTAGTCTGCGTGGGTTAGGAAGTCCGGAGGAGGGGGAACAAAAGACTTTTTGGTCACCCTCCTCCAGAATTGTTATTTCGTAGAACTTGGGGTGATGAAACTCAAGTCCATCGGTGTGAAATCCTTAACCGTGAAGGTGGCGATTGTTTTTCCTCCCTCCATAACATTGAAAGTCATTCCGAAGCAGCAAACCATCTTGTGACCGTTTGGAATCGTAAAACCGATGTTGTGATATGTCGTTTCCTTCATCAGCATTTCATTTCCTGCCAAATCTGTGAGCTTCGCAGTAATTTGCTGCCCATAGGCACTTAAGGTCGGGGAGTAGCCATTAAATAGCGGAGTTTTACGCTGCGAGTTGATTGCCAAAGTTCCGTAGACTGTTTGTGTCGCACCAATTCTCGTGTTCGCCCTTGCTACAAAGGCAGCCCCTCTTCTAACCGTGCTTTTATCCAGCGGTTCGTTGAACATTATGCCAACTTCATCTCCTGCAGTTGCCGATTCAACTGTCTTTCTGTGAAGATCAATAGCCTTTACAGTCAGGTAGTAGTCAGGTAGACCTGCCTCGGATTGGATTATTTTCACTTCATCGCCAGTGCGGACTGTTCCATTCTTGATGGTTGTTGTGACGATAGTACCGCGCCCCGAAATTGTAAGAACATCTTCAATGAATGAAACAAAACTATCCTCCACTTCCAATTCAAAATTTGCTTCAAGCTTGCTGAGTCCGACTTCATACATTGCAGTGATTGTCGCTTTTCCTGCGGCCTTTCCGACAATCTTGGAATTTTCGTCGACAAGGGCAATCTCCGGTTTGTCGGATTTGACAGAATATTTGCTCGGGTCAATTACTTCGCCTTCAAAAAGCAGGAAAGAAACAGGGTCAAGTTTGTCGCCGACTCCAATCAGTCCGGAAGTCTTGGTAAACTCAAATTTCTTTGCCTTTTCGACAAAGACATCGCAACTTGCGCTGACCTTTTTGTCCAATGACCGGGCATAAATGGTTGCTTGGCCTTCTTTTAAGGCCATAACAACTCCACTGCTGCTTACCATGGCGATTTGCTCATCATCGCTGCTCCAGATCAAGGTCTTGTTGGTGGCATTGTCCGGCAATACGGTCGCCTTAAACTGATATTTGCTTCCGACCATCAGTTCGATAACATCTTGGTCAAGCGTGATTGATGTCACCGCAACGAGTTCTTTTTCAATAATCACATTGCAGACTGCGCTGAAATTTCCGTTAGCAGTGCTGACAATAATTTGGGTGCTGCCTTCCTTGACAGCGCTCACAAGCCCTTCCTGGTCAACAGAGGCAATACTCTCATCTTTGCTCTCCCAAACGACGCCCTTTTCAGTGGCATTCTCCGGCAGAACGGTAGCAGTCAACTTATGGCTGGTCCCGACAGTCATTTCGACAGAACTCTCGCCAAGTTCAATCCCGGTGACTTCTATCACCTGATTCTTTTCCTTCTTACAAGAACTGGTGGCAATCATGCTTCCACCTAAAACTATCATTGCCAATGCAATGAATAATGATTTTCCTTTCATCGTGTTTGTGTTTTAATTATGTTTTAAGTAGTTGTTTCTACTTAAGTCATAAAAGGTAAGATTTTTCTGTAAAAATATTGAGTAATCGTTAAAAATGAACAATCTGTTTGCAGTCCCAAGAGAAACTAATCTTTCAGGCATGCGAGCGGAATAACTTTCACTCCATCCTTCCGTGTGTAGGCCATCTGCCCTCCGGTGAGAACTATGAGCAAGTCTGGTTCTCTTAAAGGGCATTGCTTTTCAGTTCTGTTGTGTTCGGTTATCAGACGTTTCAGTTCGGAAAGTCCTGTCTTTTTCATAATTGTCTGTATTTCAAACGGTCGGGATTGTCTGTGCGAAATCCCGACCGCCTAATCATTAGTCGCAATAGGTGTTTAGATACTCTATTATCTTGGAGGCCGGGATTCTGTCCACGTGGTCGGAAGGATATGTGCCACAGGAAATACCCCAACAGGTCACATAAGGAGCATCAGTGCCTGATTTGTAATTGATGTTCAATTCTATGTTTTGCAAATCATTATCTGCAGACAAAGAATAAACTTCTTCCCTTGTTTTCCTGTCAAACATCTGTGAAATGGTGTAGTAGTCGCAAGAATCCTCGGATTTCACAAAGTCCAGAAAACCCTCATACACTTTGGTGAGAACATATTCACCCGATGTTTCATCTAAATCTCTCATAATCAGGTAGGCGACTCCGTCTTCGATATACCAGATAAGGTTCTTATAAATCTGAAGTGTCCAGGATTTGAAGAACTCCGAGGCTTTGCTCTGATTCTTCAGTGACTGGAGAGTGAAATAGCCCTTGTGCTCATCCAAATAAAAGAAATTAATCTCATCGCTGTATCCTTCCACGTCGTTCTGGCTGATTGTAAATCCGGTGGCAGATTTGCTTTTGACTTCCCATTTCCCCGGGTCTTCCACTGACACTTCAACATTTTCGGCTGTGGCATCAGAAGGGGTTATGACAAACTCAAATTCCTGCTCAACATTGTTTTTAATCTGGCAGAAGTGCGAAACATATTGCCGTCCCTTTACGCGAGCCTGCACTTTTTCAATTTCCGGGGCCTCTTCTTCCGGTTCCGGAACCTCGACTATGTTCTTGATTTCCAGCCCGAGTTTTTCAGGAGTGCTTAATACTTTTTCCTCTACCTCCTCACCCGGTACTTTAAGTTTGAATGAGTCGTCTGTCAGTTCCGAATATTCAACCGTCTGCCATTCTCCTTCCGCCTTTATCATTATAAGACCGGAGGTTTCAGTCTCTGGCACAATCTTACATTCATATTTAACAGCGATTAGAACATCTCCCGGTTGCAGGGAAACTTTTAAAGCACTGCTGTATATTTTAGCCTGCATTTCATCCTTTATATAGAGCAGACCTTCAGCGGTTTTTCCGGTAAACCGGTATCCAGAGTAAGTACCTTTATCCAGGTTAAACCATAATTTCCCTTCCACGTCAGGCATTTCCGGCTCCACAGGAGCGGAATTCTTCTTGCAGGAAGGAATGATGCAGAGCATACTGCAAAGAAGAAGTAAAGTTGTAATAATTCTTTTCATAATATCAGATTTATCAGTTTGTAATGTTGAGTGTTACAGTGCAAGTCTTGTCTTTGGCGGCTTTTAGGGTGTAGGTGCCGATGGTAATAGTGGAGATGGACAGCCGGCCGTATTGATCGACATACAGGCTTTGATTGCTGTCGCAAGTCATCAGTTTCGAGTCTCCGGAACTGATGGATTTTGGCAATCCGCCTCTGACATTCTTCTGATAGCTGGTGGACGCGTTCAGGTAGACATACCAGTAGGTCTGCTCGCTTTTGCTCAAAGTCACGCTTCCGCCAGAGCTGACGGTCTTGTAGTGACTTTCGCCATAGCTCTTCTTGAAGAATGATACACTCTTGAATCCGACATTGAAATTGACGGTCCTGGTGTAGCCTGTCGGCTTATAGGTGAAGGTGATGCTTCCTGTTGCAGGGCCGTTGCCGGCTGAAGAGAACGTGACATTGTCTGCCCTCGCCTTGAATGTCCCCGGCCATCCTCCGCGGCAGGTGGCGAACACTAATTCCGGCACCGTACAGTCGGACGAAATGCCGTCAATGTCTATGTTGCAGTTGTTAAATAATTCCTGTATTGAGATTTTCCCGTTTGATTCCCCAGATTCGTAAAGACTCATCGGGTACATTTTCAACTTGTCTATTCTTCCTGTGCCCAATGCTTTATCTTTGACTTATCCACAACTGCAGAGCCGGTGAGAATGTACAGTCCGACATCGTCGCTGCGGTCAACGCTTGTGCGCACGGCATCCCACAGGACAGGAATGTCCTGCCACTCGTCAATGAGCCTTGGCTTGTCTCCTTTGAGCAGCATTGATGGAGTTGATTGGGCTGTCGCTTCGTATTTTTCTCGATTGTCAGGATCTTCCAGCCATATCTTGCTCTTTGCGAACTGATTTGCCGTGGTTGTTTTCCCGCACCATTTTGGACCTTCAATCAAGACTGCTCCAAACGCATCTAGGCTGTCCGTCAGAAGATTATCTATCATTCGTTTCTTGTATTTCATATCTCATTCATTAACAATGTACAAATGTAGAAATCTTTTCTGAATCGAGCAATTCATTCCGGTTTTTTGTGGTAGCGCACCCAGACTTCCATACGGCCCGGGGCGCGGTTGTCCCATGAGTAGTAGGGAATGAATTTCAGGTCGCCGCTTTTATGGTGCGCGGTGACGGTGACAATTCCACTGAGCAACTGAGGCTCAAAAGCGGTGTCGAGTACTGCGCCGGCATCAAGAACTGCATCTGATATGTTTGGATTGTCAGTCTCCTCAAGGCAATATACAATAGGTCCCCGTTGAATCGCTCTACGTCCTTCGTCCGCTTTTACGCGCGGGTCTGCAGCGACCATCTTGGGCTCCATATCCAGTGCCAGAGAAATGCTATCTCCCTTTTTCCATTTTCTTTCAATCACTGCATAACCATCACAGATAGAGGCCTTGACGTTTTCCCCATTTACTGTAATCTCATAATTGTCACACCATTGCGGGATTCTGAGTTTTACACCGAATCTCTTGGGCCATCTTGGATTTATGGATATACTGATATCACCATCCCAAGGATACTCAGTCTTTGTCTTTACGGCAACACTTGTTCCTCCGACTTTTACTATTGTATTACTCCCGATGTAGAGATTTATCCAAATATCATTTGTTGAAACAGCGTATATGTATCCTCCGACAGATGGGAGAAATCTGGAAATCTGACTTGGGCAACAAGCGGTTCCATACCAGGGCTTTCTATGATGATTACCTGCCGAAGCCAAAGGATTGACATAGAAAAACCTGTCGCTTGAGAGGGATATGCCGGCTAATGCTCCGTTGTACATCGCCCTTTCAAGAACGTCAACATAGCGTCCGTCTCCTTTGAGCATATTCATCCTTTGGTTCCACATCACCATTCCCACAGATGCACAAGTTTCGCAATATGCGTCCTCGTTTGGCAGATCGAAATCTGTAGTGAATCCTTCGTTGTGCCGCGAAGAACCTATACCGCCGGTGATATACATATTGGCTCCGACGACATTGTCCCACAATCTGTCCAATGCCGGTATGTATTCTGTAGAACCGCTCTGGGCCGCCCAATCTGCCATACCTGTGAACAAGTACATACATCGTACGGCATGGCCGCATATCCTTGTCATTTCTGCGACGGGTTCAGCGTCAACATAGTATTCTGTCCACTTTCCCCAATCCGCTTTTCCGTGACCGCGCTCTTCGAGCAGAAAATGGGCAAGGTCAAGATAGTCTTTACAGCCGGTTTCCCGATAGAGTTTTACGAGTGCCAATTCAATCTCAGGGTGTCCCGGAACCCAATCTCTTTTTCCGGGACCGAAAATCGAAAGCAGGTGATTGGCAAACTTTTTTGCGACATCCAAGAGTTTTCTTTTTCCGGTTGCATCTTTATATGCAATTGCCGCTTCAATCAGATGACCGCAGCAATACATTTCGTGTTTGTCCATATCCGTCCATTCTTCCCCAGGTTTTTCCAACAAATAATATGTGTCAAGATACCCGTCGGGACGCTGTGCTGCTGCAATTATAGCTACGATTGAGTCAATTTGTGCCTCCAAGATTGCATTAGGCTCATTTTGAAGAGAATATGCCGCACCCTCGATGGTTTTATAGAGATCTGAATCGTCATAGAACAATCCTTGCCATTTCCCTTCCACAAGTCCTGCCGCCACGGCGAAGTTATTGACCCTTCCTGTCTTTGTGCAGCATTGGTCGAGACAAAACGGGACCGTGGTTTCTGAAAGAGCTTTGATTCTCGGCTGCCAGAAATCGTCGGTAATCTCAACTTGTGAAAACTTAACCGGAGTGTTTTTGGAAATGCCACCATTCTGCTCATGATTTCCGCAAGAGCAGGTAAAAATAGCGATGCTTGTCGTTGTAAACAGCAGTTTTATTGTGTTCATACTATTCTGTTTTTTATTGTCATTGTGTGTTAGTGTTGACCTATGAAATGGACTCATATACTTGTAAAGTGCTTTTATTCTTCCTCATAAAGGAGATTATTGGAGTATTTGTCAAAAACTCTTTGGCAAACTTCGATTTCGTCTCCGTATGGTTCCGTGGTATACTTTTCTTTTCCGAAAGTCCATTGCCATTCCCATTCCCGGATGCTCTTGCCGAACGTCTCTGGGTTGAACTTTTCCCCGTGCTCTGCGGTCTTGGTCACGGAGTCGATGAGCCGTTGCCATCGAGGTGCATAGAATCCGCTCACAAGTCCGGCCCAGTGGCGGTAGGCGTAGTCGTGGATGCCGCAGTCCTTGTCTCCCCAAAGTGTCACGAGGTTACGCGCGTTCTGCTCAAACTTGTCAGATTCGCTTTCATTTGAGCCATACGCTCGTGCATCATCAATCCAACGACCGAGAAGAAACTCCTTTCTTGTGGCAAGCAAAGCGTCGAGGTCTTTCATCAGCCCCAGCAGATTCAGTGCTTCAGATTTAAAGCCGGCGATATCTCCTGAGTCGTATGCAAGGCACATTGCCACGTGTATCGTATTCGCATATTCTGTAAGAACTTGTCGTGTGACATCTACCAAGTCGTATCGGAATCCGTCGTGACAGCAAAGCGACGTGAACTCTTTTGATGCCCCAATCAATTCTCTCCAAGCTGAATTTAACGGTTTTACATATTTGTTTATGTGTCTTTCTGAAATCCTGTTTCCCCATACTGAGAGACTCGGACGTCCTGTCACTACTGACGGGACACATCCACCTGAGACACTTTGGTCAAAAACTGAGCGGTTGAGTCTCTCCCAAGCCTTTTCTGTGTGAGAATAATCCTCTCCATATCTATTTCTGAGGTATCTTCCCATAAATTCAGAAATGTCGGTAGATTCATCTTTCCAAATGTTTTCAAACATTAGCGCATAAATTGACGGCATCTGCTCGATGCCCTCCATCGTCACGCCCAGTCCCATCATCTTCTCTCCGCGCGGATCGGCCAAAGCCGCAGAAGGGCCGGACGCCACGTTCGCCACATTTCCGTTGAAATCCGGATTCTGTCCGAAATTATGCAGCATGCACCACACCCACGGCTTTCCATAGTAGCCATTCGTTCGGTTCCAAACAGGCACTCTCTCGCTCCAGAGGTCCAAAATCAGCATCTTGTCGTCCGGAACTCCGGAAAAAAGGGCTCGAATTTCAGGTTCCTTCCAGAAAGCCCCGTTGTAGTAGAACAGCCAGCCCTGCATCACCCATACGGCCTTTGGGTCATACTCCGCCATTGATTCATAGACTTTCCGTCCCATGCCGCTGAGATAGAGCGAGTCATGCGTCGGGGGAGTGTTCTCGTTAAAAGTGTCTGCCGAATAGAGATGGTTCGTGCCATAGGTGCGGGTCTGTTCTTCCATGAACATCTTTCCGATGACCGTAAATAGGCTGTCCTCAGGGTCGAGTATGCTCACGGGGGCGAACCCTTCCCAAGAAGTGTGTCGAATCTTTGCTTGAGGGTATTTTTCAGCGAATGCAGGCGGTATATGCCCAGTGAAGGCTGGCAGAATCGGCGTCATTCCGAGCCTGCGCTCCTTTTCGAGTATGAACTTCTGCAGTTTTTCGTGCCTGTCAATGAACGACTGGGGCAGAGGGCCGCCCCATCCGTCAAGATTTCCCATCCAAAACCAGCTGAAATGCGTCGGGGCGCAGAAAAAACTCTCAAGGTCTTCAGTACTCAGCCCCAGTCTGTTATAGACCCTCTGCCATACGCTGCTCTGTCCCGTCACTGCGAGAGGAGCGTTGATTCCGTTCATCGCCATGAAGTCAATTTCCTTCTGCCACCTCGTCTCCTGCCACCAACTCATGGTGTAGTTGAACGTGCAGTAGTTCAAATAGTAGCGGTATTTGTAGGGCGAAACCCTAGTCACCTTTTCTGTCGGTATTGGCAGCGACTCGGGCAGCGTGAGATTGTCTCCACACCAACTCACTTGACAATGGCAGCAATCCTCCAGCCATGCCTTGAACGCGCTGGCAACAGAGATCCCGTTGTTGCCCTCAAGCACAATCCGCCCGTTCTCCCCATAGAGGCTGAACCAGTCTTTTCCGTCCTCGCGCGGCTCTCCGATGCGTATGTCAAACACCTCGTCGCGATTTCCTATGGTTCTACGTATGAGCTCCCGTGCCTCCCTTTTCTGCTGCGAGCAGCTGTAGCTGTCCTTTAGTCCCGATGAACATGAGACCGCGAGAAATGCCACCGAAAGAAAAACCGTCACCGAAAGAATATCTCTCCCGAAAACTGACATCTTGTCTCTGAAAAAATGGATTATTGTTTCAACTGCATTCATATATGGATATATTTTCATTCGTGGATATATTTCCATGTTTCCGGATATTCCGTTGTCGATGCAAAGATAATCCGATTCATACATATAAATATATGTCCACCGTCTCATTTTATCGCAAAACGGAATGATACGGATTTTCGTTTTTATGATACGAATTTGTCAAGACGGTAATCTCTCTTCCTCTAAATTTGCGACAATAAGTGAAAAGCCCGTTAATATGCGGATTTTGCGGAAAGAACCGAATTATTAACAAACAATAACCAAAATTTTCTTCGTTTATGAAAAAGATTTTCAGACTGGCAGTTCTTGCCTTCACGGCCGCAGCGCTTGCTGCCGTTTCGTGCGCAAAGGAAAGCGAACCCAACAAGGAACCGGAAACTCCGCCGGAGCCGGAAAAGCCAAGGCCGGTGCTTGTGAATGCTGAAGTTACCATCGCCTCTGACGGCGAGACAAAAACTTACAGCCTCGTTGCCGCCGAGGACTGGTACACCCAGGAATGGCGCATCGAGGAAGGAGAGGAGCAGACATGGCTTTCAGTGAATCCTACTTCGGGAACCGGCGATGCAGAGATTTCTCTCTATGCCGAGGGCAATGAAAGTGGTAAGGCGCGTTCGGTTTCACTCTATGTGAAAATCGGCGACTATGATGCTGTGGAGATTTTCGTTTCGCAGGCAAAGAAGGAGTCAAATGTCAACGAGAGCGACCTCGAATTCCTCAAGGCTGTTGTCGAGGGCAATATGCTCGGTGAGGCTACTCCGGAAGTTACTGATTGGTACAATGTTGATCCGGGCGCATTCCCAGGTATCGGTATGACGGACAAGGACGGCAAGTTCTATGTCACCGGATTCGACGGTGCTGCGTTCACCAATTTCCCAGAGAAGATGGTGCTGCCGGAGCTTACTATCATCAATATGCGTGGGCAGAAAGGACTTGCGGGCAAACGTCTTCCTAAGGAATGGGATACTCCTAAATTGGTGAAAATAAATCTGTCTGTATGCGGTCTTGTGGGACCTATTCCTGCCGGTCTCGCCGCATCTCCGCTTCTTGCCGAGATTTATATGGACCAGAACAAACTTTTCGGAGCACTTCCACACAATTGGGCCTCCAAGTCACTTGAAGTAGTCCTTCTGGCAAATGTTAATAATGTTTCTGCGTCCGCTACTCTCCCGAAAGGAACTGAAGATAATGCAAAACTTGGCTACCTTGTTCCTGCTTCTCTTGATGTGATTTTCAATCAGGACCGTAAATCTCAGGGCGATAAGACCCAGATGAAACTCGGCGGCGCGACAGAATGCACTTACCTTGGTTTCGAGAAAGGCTGGGGGCAGGCCCGTTACGAGAAGTATGACCCAGAGGCAAAGAAGGGCGACACTTCCGTTTGGAGTGACTTCCGTCTCCTCTGCGGTTCGAAGGCTGAAGGCTTCGACGCAGAACTTGACAACTGGGCATGGTATTTCTCCAATATGGGATACCCTGAGATGGGAGTTACCATCCCTCGCGAAATGCTCGATTGGGACCAGGCTGCAGCGGATGCCTACACCGCAAAGTGTGAGGAAGAGTACAAGGCATCCCTTCAATAATTTCCCTCGAATTTCATAAGGTTTGATTTGACTGGGATTGTCCTCTTTGGGGCAGTCCCTGTCTTGATATTGCGGACAGAAAATACTAAATTTGACAGCGTAAACACCACAATTCGCAGTCCATAATCTCAAAGAAACCATGCCGAAGACAGCCAAAGTCCTGACATTCAGAATTGTTATACCAAAGATCGTGGCAGCCATTGCCGTGACTATGCTCCTTTCCGTCTCGCAGCCTCTCCTGTTGACTGCAGCATCCTATGGCGTGAAATCGCTCAGCGTCGATGACGGGCTCTCGCAGAGCATGGCCTACTGCATACTTCAAGACAGCCGTGGCTTCATCTGGATTGGCACTCAGGATGGGCTCAACCGCTACGACGGCAAGACAGTCAAGACTTACCGTCACGACCCGAACCTGCCCGGCTCTCCCGGCAGCGATCGCTACTTTTCCATCTGGCAGGACTCTGCCTCCCGGCTCTGGTTCGGCACGCAGGACGGTATCAGTATCTATAACCCTGAGCTTGATCGTTTTAGCCGCTTCGACAGTTCCGAATTTGCCGTATCTTCTTCCGGAACGACGGTCTCGGGAGTCTCGGCGCATGAGAGTGTCGAAGTGAACTTCTGCGTCAGGCACATCTCGGGTGACGATGAGGGCAATGTCTGGATTGCCGGAGACGGGGCGTCTCTCATGCGTTTCGACCGAAACTCTAGAACTCTCTCTGACTTTAGCCTCCGAGACTGGGCAGACTCCTGCGGGCTTGATCCCAATGCACTGTCGGTGCGGGATGTCGTTTCGGACACACGGGGACTTTACCTTGCCACCATAGGTGCCGGACTGCTTCGCCTGAATATTGAGGACAGAAGTGTGACGGTTTTCAGTCCGGTGGGGGGGGGAAGTCTAAACGAAACCACCTGCATAATTCCATATATGCAGGACTGTCTGCTTGTCGGCACTGCATCTCGCGGAGTGCTTTCCTTCGACAGGCACACCGGAAAGTTCAGCGGATTTTTTCCCGAAGGTTCCAGAAATGCTGTCTCCAACGGAGTGTTCCGGCAGCATGGGGCTTCCGGCACGGTGGCCGGCTCGCTTTATGTTCGCTGCCTGCTCAAGGCATCCGATGGAAGAGTCTGGATAGGCACTGAGTCCGGTGTTCATGTCCTTGACCCGCGTGACCACTCGGTGGAAACGTGGCGTCATGCCTATGGTGACCCCTATTCCCTTTCCGACAATGCCGTCCATTCCATTGCCGAGGACCGTGACGGAGGCATCTGGGTCGGCACCTATTTCGGAGGGGTGAACTACTTCGCCAAGTCGAACTGGTTTCGCAGATACTATCCGATTCCCGGCGAGAACGCCATCTCCGGTCGCTGCATCAGCGAATTCTGCGAGGATGGACACGGCTCTCTATGGATTGCGACCGAGGATGCAGGACTGAATCGTCTCGATCTTGCCACCGGAATCTTTACCTCGGGAGCAGTCCCGGCCTCAAATGTTCATGCACTTCTCTCAGACGGGGAAAGTCTTTGGGTCGGAACCTTCTCCGAAGGGCTCTATCTTCTGAACTTGCGCACCGGCTCCAGAAAGCATTACAAGACGACAGACCAAATAGGCTCGCTCCCGAGTAACGACGTCTATTCGGTGTTTCGCGACTCCTATGGCACTCTTTGGATCGGCACATACTCCGGGCTTGTCAGCCACGACCCTGCATCCGACCGCTTCGTGAGCATTAATCGCGAGCACATCATCAGTCAGGTCAATGACATCAAGGAAGACTGGCGCGGCGTGCTCTGGTTCGCCACCATCGGGGACGGAGTCTGGTCATACGACCGCGATTCCGACCGCTGGACCGGATACGGACAGCCTTCTTCCGGCAGTAGTGCCTCCCTGCTGAAGGCAACTTGTCTCACTCTCGATCGTTCCGGCAGGGTCTGGGCAGGAACGGACGGAGATGGGGTATTTGCCTATGACAAGGAAACCGATAGTTTCGTGAAAAGGTTCAGTTCTCGCAACGGACTACTCAATGATGTGATTTACAGTATGGTAACGGACCGCAGTGGAGCTTTGTGGGGCAGTACCGACAAGGGCCTGTTCCGCATAGAGCCGGAGTCCCTCGCCGTCACCTGCTACACCAAGGACAATGGCCTGCTTTGTGACCAGTTCAACTTCAAGTCCGGTTACATGGATTCTGACGGCAGACTCTATTTCGGAGGCATCTCAGGATTCGTCTCTTTCAGTCCAGAAGATCTCCCGAAGTCCTTCTCTCGCGGCAGCCTGCTACTCAGTTCCCTATATGTGAACAACCGCGAGGTCAGGGTGGACGATCCCGAACTTCCGCTGTTGGAAAAATCCATAACTGACACAAAGGAACTCGTAATCCCGCCGTCAATTTCCACATTCAGCCTCGGTGTTACTGAAATCAACTACTCCCCATCCATGAACAGGACATGGTGGTACCGTCTTGACGACTGGGACAGAATGTGGATGCCGCTCAGTCTTCCGGACAGAATCACTTACTCCAACCTTCCATACGGAAGTTACCGCTTGCGTGTGCGCGAGAGCGGCGACGACGGTGCAGAAGACCTGATTACGCTAAGAATTGTCATCCGTCCTCCGTTCTGGCGCTCCGGCTGGGCGTGGATGATTTATCTGCTGCTCTTGTCAGGACTCATCGCGTTTGCCGTGTGGTTTGTCCGTCAGAGAATGCGTACCGCTGAAGAACGACGTCAGGCAAAGATAAACGAGGAAAAGGACCGTGAGATTTATGAAGCGAAACTTGGTTTCTTCTCTAACATAACCCACGAAATACGCACCCCGCTGAGCCTCATAAAGCTTCCTTTGAACGAAATCATCGAAAAGACCCTCACTACGGCTCCGGAGTATCGTAACCTGCTGACAATCCGCGACAACACCGATCGCCTTCTGAACCTTGTGAACCAGCTGCTCGACTTCCGCAAGGTAAGCTCGCAGAACCATGACCCTGTCTTTGTCCGATCGGACCTCTCGCAGATTATAGGTAGTGTTATTTCCCGCTTCACCCCTTCCGCCAAGATAAAGGGAATCACGATAGATCCTCATGTCCCGGAGGGATTCCGTGCCGACGTTGATGTGGAGATGTTTGTCAAGATGACGAGCAACCTTATGAACAATGCCCTGAAACACGCAAGAACAAGGATAGTCGTAGATCTTCTCATCGACGACAACGCACAGGATTTCCTGCTTACCGTGGCCAATGACGGAGACAGGATCCCACAGGAACTCTCCGACGAGATTTTTACCCCTTTCTTTAAAGTGGAGAAGAGTTCCGATGGCTTCGGCGTTGGACTGTCCCTCGTGAAGATGCTCGCCGAGCTGCACGGAGGCTCCGTTCGGTTCTACGAGAATTCAGAGCCCCTCACCTGCTTCGAACTTTGTATGCCGGTTGTTCACGCCGGAAGTTTCAATCTTGACCGGAGCCGCGAGCGCGAGATAGAGGTGGAAACGCGCTCTTCGTGGGATGACAGCCTTCTCGACTCGGACAAGAAAGTGATTCTGATGGTAGATGACGACGTGGAGTTCCTTGACTACATCTCCCGCCTGCTCGAATCCAAGTTCCGAGTTATCCGTGCCACCAACGGCAGTCAGGCTTGGGATCTGCTCGAAAAGCGTAGCATCAATATGATTATTTCGGACATAGTTATGCCGGAAATGGACGGTCGCACCCTCTGTACTCGCGTCAAATCCGACCTGCGTTTTCGTCATATTCCTGTCATTTTACTGTCGAGCGAGACGGCCGCGCCTGCGTCGAAGTCCGATGCTTACGCCTGCGGTGCAGATCAGATTGTTGATAAGCCGTTCTACTACGAGTACCTTATTGCCTGCATATCCAATCTACTCAAGGCCAACTACATCTCAGAGGCCGCCAAGTTCACCGCAGAGGAAAACTCCGACAGCCTCGTGTTCACTAAGGCCGACGACGGGTTTATGAATATGCTCATTGAGATGATTGAGAGCCACATTGAGGATGTCGATCTTGACATAAACAAACTCGCCTCGATGATGAACATGTCTCGCGCCACTCTCTACCGCAAGACTTCTGAGGTCCTTCGTGTGACCCCGAACGATTTCATCCGCACGATACGCCTGAAGAAAGCAGCCGAACTGCTGCGCCAAAAGGAGTACCGTGTGAACGAGATTGCCTACATCGTCGGCTTCAGTTCCTCGTCCTACTTCTCCAAATGTTTCTACAAGCATTTCGGCGTCTTGCCCAAAGACTTTAAGTAATATATACCTGAGCCATTTTGAATCAGATTTTTGAGGTACCAAAAGATATTCAAAATACGATTTTACAATTTAATGAGACATTATTTTCAAGATAGGGAATATATCCTCGATACCTTTGCCTCTAGCAAAGAAAGTCCATTTTTTGAAGGTTTCAAGCAAACACATAAAAACAAACACATAAAACAGATATGAAAAGAAATATAAGATTCTGCGTGACTTCGGTCGCCACCCTCGTCTGCTCAATATTCGTTTCCGTCGCCTGCGAAAAGTCACCGGTCACCGAACCTGAGCCGGAACAGCCGGCTGAACTCGTCCCGATTGTCCTCACGGCGCCGGAAAACGGAACATCGATTGACCTCGTCAATGCCGAGCCCGTCGTGTTCTCCTGGAAGAATGCCAAGGGTGTCAACTCATACAAGATTCGTTTCAGCCGTTCCGCAGACCTTTCCAAACCTTATGATGTGCGCGCCATGTCGAATCCTGTTTCCTACAAATACAAGGCATTCGACGGATTCCTTGAGGCTCTCGGTGTGAAGAATGAGGAAACTGCAACAATCTGGTGGAGCGTCATCGCATCTGACAAAGAGGATAAGTTCGACAAGCAGGTCCGCTCTCTCACCGTGAAGCGCCTGCCGGCAGGACCGGAGGAACCCTATGAACAGAGAATAGCCGACCCTATCACGGTGAAGGTCGCCATTCTGTATGAAGACCCGATTATGCCGGGAACTGACAAATACATGCACGAGGTCTGCACCGTCGGCGGCAATGGCTATAGGTGGAATGATCCTGTCCAGCAGGCCAAAAAGTTCGAGGCTGATCTTGAGGAGGCTTCCCATGGCGTGATTCAGTACGAGGTGGTGAAGGAAGTCCGCGCCGAGAGGCTCTTTAGCTATGACAACACCAAGACCGGCAGCGAGAAGGAATATTTCTCCATAGAGTACTTCCGCGACGTGATTTATGCCAACGGACACGAGTGTCCTGGTATCGGTTCGGGAGTTGAGTACGACTATGTAGGGATGCTCAAGTACTACGGTTTCGACAAAATGCGCGACGCCGGCGAGATACAGGAAGTATGGGTCTATAACCACCCGGGCTGTGGAATGTACGAGTCCCGTCTCATCGGCGATGGTGCGTTTTGGTGCAATTCTCCGGGAATCTCAGTTGGAGCGCCTTGCAAAGACCTCGTGACCGTGATGTTCTGCAATTATGAGCGCACCACCGATCTCGCCCTCCATAGCTACGGCCACCGCTTTGAGTCCATCATGAAGCAGGTCTATGGTTCTTGGCGTAACCGGGCCGATAACAACCTGCCCGCCCGCGAATCCGAACTAAACAATTGGGAGCGCTATGCCTGCCACAATCTCGAATACGACCGTTACGAGAAGGGACACGCCCAGATCGGTTGCACCCATTTCCCGCCTAACGGACGCTATGACTACGACTACGACAACCGCGCCGATTATGTCTACACCTACGCCGATTGCTGGTACGACTACCCTAAGATGGTGATGGCCAATCCCCGTCGCGTGAACAGTTCCGAGTGGAAGAACGGTCAGCAGGGATGGATGATGTACTTCTTCTCGCACATGCCTCACTTTAAGGGTATCAACGAGGATGTGAACGATCTCCATCTGAACAATTGGTGGTACTATGTGGTGGACTGGAATGCCGCCAAGAAGTATGAGCGCGAACTCCGGAACAATTACGAAGAATAGAGAATAGATTCCAGGTCCTGACAGAAAGCCCGCGGAGGCTGAAAAATGACAAATGTCGATATGTACAAATATGCTATTGCCGTTGCGGTGACTCTGCTCATGACAGCCCGCTGCGGAGACAACACGAAACTTGGAACAATCATCAGTGATGCGGAAGCCAGTGGTTTCACAGAGGCTGTCGGCGATGCCGCGTGTACGGTGCGCATATCTCCGGAAAAGGCCGCCGGCTGCGACATGGTTTGGATTCACTCCACCGACACCTCCTTCTCCGCCGAGCATGCAGGGGCGTGGGAGAACGGGCTTAGGGAATATGTTGAGGACGGTGGACGTCTTGTCCTCTCCATGGACGCGGTGCGCCTGCTCAATGTTTGGGGCATCGAGCCTTCGGAAATAAAAAGTTGGGAATATGAGTGCATTGATGAGGGCTTCGGCCGCAAACTCGGTTTCCATTCCCGTTTCAGCCATCCTCTCTTTGGCGGGGACCTTCATGGCGGAGCCTACACATGGCATGGCGCCGAGGATAATATTTGTCGGCTCAATGGCTTTGACGACAAAGAATACCCATCTGCAGAGGGCGCGAAGGTCATAGCCTGTCAGTGGGAATATGTCTTCCTCCGTCCTGACCTCAAGCTTATCTGGGAGACTCCGGTGGGCAAGGGCTCGATTCTGGCAATCGGAGGCTGTCTCTACTTTGACCGGCCGAACCACGACCGGGCCATACTTGACGCTTTTACCCGCTCCTGCGTCCGCTATATGACCGGTCGCGCTTCGACGGAGATTGAGGCGAACTTCTGGGAGGACGAAAAGCCTGAGGTTATCCGTCTGCACGGGCATCATGACGGCAACTGCCGCATCTGTGCAGCGGAATATGACCCCGTCATGCCGCCGGCTCCGCAGAAAGTGAATTTTCCCGACATGGGGATGTCGATTGTCCGCGAGGCCACAGGGGAATATACCGATGTCATATCCCCACATTCTATGGCAATCCTTCCGGAAAGGGGCGGAATCGAAGAGATATGGTCCCAGCCAATCATGTCCGTGAGAGATTGGCGCGTGTGGGTCGAGCCTAAGGACGCCAATATTCCGGTCTGTCTCAATTCTCTTGTCCCGACAGTTGAGGTGCATCCTCATGCGGTGATTAGGAGATATGAACTTGACGGGCTGAAACTTCGCGAAATCGTGTCCTCGTCTCCGGAATATGCCGTCACGACAGTTCATTACGAATGGGACGGCACTGCTCCGCAGCGGATTTACAACGATTTCAAGTCGAACCTTCGCATGATGTGGCCCTACGACGAATGTTTTCTTGGCTCGCTTTTTTACAGTTGGTCGCCCGAACTGAACGCCATAGTAGTGCGCGACGCCGCAAAGAAACACGTCTCCATAGTCGGAGCCAATGTCCCTGGGCATCCCGTGCTTTCTGGGCAGTTTTCTGATTTTACCTACGACGGAGGCCGGATTCAGGGTCTCCCTACATCCCTTCTTCAGGCCGGAGCAGTCGTTTCGTATGACACGGAGGGGCTTGATGCTTTGGACTTTGTCCTTTCCGCCGCCAGCACGGGCGAGGACGATGCCGTGAACGCATACCGTGAGGTTATGGAGAATCCCGCCTCTGTCGTTGAGGCCTCTTGCGGCCACTATTCGGACTGGCTCGCTTCCGTTGTAAACGTCGAGACACCTGACAGCGCCTTCAACGACGCTTTCCGCTGGGCGCAGATAAGTTCAGCGCAGTTCATTAGCGAAACACCGGAACTTGGCACGGCTCTGTTTGCCGGATTCTCGTCGTCCCGAAGGGGCTGGGGAGGAAATCACAGGGTCAGCGGCCGTCCAGGATATGCCTGGTACTTCGGACGCGACTCGGAATGGGCGGCGTTCGCATTCCTCGATATGGGCGACTTCAAGACCGTCCGCGACTGTATAGACCTTCTCATAAAGTATCAGTCTCCGGACGGAAAAATTTATCATGAGCTCACTACAAGCGGCGTCACCCACTACGACGGAGCCGACTCCACCCCTCTCCTCGTCCGCCTTATGGCCCAATATCTCCGCATTTCCGGTGACCTCCCCTTTATAAAGGAACGCTATGGAGCGATGAAATTGGCAATGGACTATTGTTTCTCCACCGACCGCGACGGCGACGGACTCATCGAGAATAGCAATGTGGGTCACGGCTGGCTTGAAGGTGGGGGAAACCTTTGGGGATTCCGCACCGAGTTCTATCTCGCCGGTCTTTGGAAGGCGGCTCTTGACGACGCTGCCTACCTGTCGTCCGCTATAGGTCATGATGCGTCAGCACTGCGCTATCGCCGTGCATCCCGCTCAGTGGACGGGCCGCTTGAGAAGTTCTGGAACGGGGATAAAGGCTGGTACAACTATGCGATGAATGCCGACGGAAACTATCAGGACGAGTTTCTCGTGCTCACCGCCGTTCCTGTCTTCCTTGGGGTTCTCGATCCTGAGCGCTCCAAGACTATGTCCCGCAACTACCTCAGCCCGCTTCTCTCGACCGACTGGGGCTCAAGGACAGTCTTCGAGACCTCAGACGCGACGGGTGGAGGCGCCTATCATCCTCGCAATGTCTGGCCGCTTTTTACGGGCTGGAAATCGCTCGCGGAGTACAGCGAAGGCTACTTCGACCAGGGATTCGCCTCTCTCTACGGGAGTCTGATGACCTACAAGTCGTTCAGTTCCGGACACATAGCTGAGGTCATCAATGCAGACTCCTATCGCAACAACGGAATCACTCAGCATCAGTGTTGGTCCGAGACCATGACCATAATGCCGTTCATTGAGGGTACTCTCGGCTTTTCGGCCGACGCGCATTCCCGGCGCCTCAGTCTTGCACCGCGACTGCCGTTGAACTGGAACAATTTCAAAGCCAATGGGCTGCGTGTGCGCGAGGGGCGTATATCCATAGAGATGAAGCGCGACGAAAACAGAACTCTCTGGAAAATCGGGGGCGGAGCCGGCCTTAAGTGCACATTTTCGCCGACATTTGCACCCGGCACCGAGATTACCTGCGTGAAAGTAAACGGAAAGAAAGTCCGGTTCAGCATAGACAAATCTTCCGCTTATGTGGTTCCTGTCCTTCAGCTTAGGCTTTCGGAAGATGATACGATAGTAGAGTTCAGCTCTAGCAGCGGAGCTGGGGCACTCCCGATTTATGTGCCGGCACAGCGCGGAGGGCAATCCTCAGGATTCCGCCTGATTGACCAGAGTTTCTCTGACGGCAAGCTCACCGTTACCGTCTCAGGCCGTCCGGGTTCGGAGCATCGTCTCCGCCTTTATGTTCCCGGAGGCTACGACAGCATTTCGGAGGAGGCCGTATCTTTCGAAGATGGTATCCTTGAGTTGAACATCGCTTTTCCGCAGGATGGGCAGACCCCATATTGCGAGAAGGAAGTTATCGTCACAATATAAAAACAAATATGTACTGAAAATTTGAGGTTTATTTTTGGGGTAGATTCATTTTTTCGATTTTTTGAAACGATAATATGGGGCGTATGTGACTGACGGACGCTTCCTTTGCAAACATAACTTTACACCATATAATTATGTCTGCCAAACGCACACTTTTAATAACACTCACCTTGATGGCTTCATTGACTCTCATGTCTTCATGCGGACATTCCAAGTCCGACAAGATTCAGCCGCTCGCATACAGCGAGCTCCGTCTCGGCTCCATAAAGCCCGAAGGCTGGCTTCGCGAGACCCTTTTGAGGCAGCGCAACGGTATGACTTCGCAGATGGACAGTCTTTATCCTGAGGTCATGGGGCCGCGCAACGGATGGCTCGGCGGCGACGGTGACCAGTGGGAGAGGGGACCATACTGGATTGACGGACTCATCCCGATGGCCTGGATTCTTGACGATGATGTCCTCAAACAGAAGGCTCAACCATGGGTGGAATGGGCACTTGCAAGCCAGAAGGAGGACGGCTTCTTCGGACCCGACACGGACTACCCATACGAGCGCGGGCTTCAGCGCGATAACGCTCATGACTGGTGGCCGAGAATGGTCGTCCTCAAATTCATGCAGCAGTATTGGTCGGCGACAGGTGACTCTCGTGTGATTGACTTCATGCGCAAATATTTCCGCTACCAACTCAACACCCTCCCGACCTGTCCTCTCGGCAACTGGACTTCCTGGGCGACCTACCGTGCATGCGACAACCTGTCCTCAGTCATCTGGCTCTACCGCCTCACCGGCGAGGAGTGGCTGCTTGACCTTGCTGCCACCCTCCACGAGCAGAGCCACGACTATGTGCACATGTTTCTCGAAACAGATGAACTTTCGCGCTTGGGCACCATCCACTGCGTCAATCTCGCGCAGGGTATTAAGGAACCGATCGTGTGGTGGCAGTGCGACCCGCAGCCGAAATATCTTGATGCCGTTCACACCGCTTTAGCCGACATTCGCAAGTATAACGGCGTCCCGTCCGGAATGTACGGCGGTGATGAACTTCTCCACGGCAACAACCCGACCCAGGGCTCAGAACTCTGCACGGCGGTAGAATTGATGTTCTCGCTTGAGGAAATGACTAAGATAACAGGAGACCTCTCGTTTGTCGATCATCTCGAAAGGATCGCTTTCAACGCGCTTCCGACCCAGCTCACCGACGACTTTATGGCGCGGCAGTACTTCCAACAGGCCAATCAGGTGGACGTGAGCCACTGCATCCATAACTTTGATATAAGCCACGGCGAGTCCGACCTTGTCTATGGTCTTCTCACCGGCTACCCTTGCTGCACTTCCAACTTCCATCAGGGCTGGCCGAAGTTTGTCCAAAACCTCTGGTACTCCACACCTGACGGCGGTCTTGCAGCCCTTGCATATTCCCCTTGTCGCGTCACGGCTCAGGCCGGCGGACAAGAGGTGACTATTGAGGAGCGCACACGCTATCCCATGGAAGGAAATATAAAATTGCTCGTCTCTCTTCATTCTCCGGCTTCCTTTCCTCTCCATCTGCGCATCCCGTCATGGACGGAGAATGCCTCGGTGACGGTGAACGGAAGCCCCGTCGAGGCTTCTGCCCCCGGCAGCGTGACTGTCATAAGTCGCGAATGGTCTGACGGCGACATCGTTGAACTTTCCTTCCCGATGAAGATCACGACCGACACATGGTACGAGAACTCCATTTCCGTGGAACGTGGTCCGCTCGTATATGCTCTTGAAATTCAGGAGGAATGGGTCAGGAAGGACAATTCTTCCGACCCTATTCACGGAGAGTTCTATTGGGAGGTGCATCCAAAGTCTCCGTGGAACTACGGTCTGGTGGATTTCGAGGACCCGAATGAGGACTTCGCGGTCACTGTCGATGAGTGTAAGCTCGATTCTTACTGGTATTGGAACCTTGAGTCCGCACCGATAGTCATCACGGCCAAGGCAAAGCGCATTCCTTACTGGACGCTCTACAACGGCATGACAGGCCCGATTCCATACAGCCGGATGTACGGAAACCCAGTCATACGCGACAAGAAGGAAGAAACCATCCGTCTCATCCCTTACGGATGCACGACGCTCAGGATTTCCGAATTCCCGGTGATATTCCGAAAATAACGAAATATATTCCCGGGTCTTCGGGAACATGAAACTATCAACCAATAATTTAAATCACTGTTAACCAATCGAATTATGGTGAAGAAACTCTTAAAGACTGCCCTCTGCGTGCTGCTTGCGGCACTCCTCGGGTGCGTGGGTTCTTTCTCCGCTGCGGGTCAGCAGAAAGATCTCATTAGGGTTACCGGAGTCATAACCGGTGACGACGGAGAACCTCTCATCGGTGCTGCCGCCTATGCGGAGAATAACCGTAAAGGAGGAGTCGTTACCGATGTTGACGGAGAATTCACGATTACGGTCCCGAGGGGTACGATACTCGTGTTCTCCTATCTCGGCTGTGACGATGAACGCCTTCCGGCGACTGAAAAGATGAATGTTGTCCTCAAGTCCAACAACCTCAGACTCAGCGAGTCCGTTTCCATCGGCTACACGAAGCAGAACCTGCGTGACATCTCTGCTTCCGTGGCAAAGATTGATATGGATGCAATCGAGAACACCCAGTCGGTCTCTCTCGTGAACATGCTCGCCGGGCAGGCGGCCGGTCTCCAGACCGTAATCAGAAGTGGAGTTCCGGGCGCAGCAAGCTCCGGAATAGTCATCCGAGGCAACAACTCCCTCTCGTCCGCCAACGACATCACCGGCATCAGCAACCCTCTCTACATTATCGACGGCATCCCGATGGCTCTTCAGGACTTTGCCGGCTACAATGTGACCGACAATGACTTCCTTTCCACCTTGAACCCTCAGGACGTGCAGTCAATCGACATCCTCAAAGATGCTGCGGCGACCGCGATTTATGGTTCACGAGGCGCGAACGGCGTTGTCATCATTACCACCCGCAAGGGAACGAGCGGAGCTCCACGCGTGACTGCGCGAGCCAGCTACGGAGTCATCACCAAGCCTTCCAAACTTGCCGTCTATCTCGGCAACGAGGAGCGCGAGGCGAAGATAGGCATGATTGAGACTACCCTGAGCAACCTTTTCGGTGACCAGGAGTGGTTCGACATCCGTCCTGCCGCAGCCGTCGAGATTATGGGGCATACCCTTCCGGCGGTGCTCACGGATAAATATAACCCGGCGTTCAACAATGCCTATGACTATCAGGAGATGTTCTATCAGAATGGTTCCACCCAGAACTACGACCTTTCGATGGAGGGCGGAAACAACAGCAACTCCTACCGCGTCAGCATCGGCCACTATCGTGAGACCGGCGTGCTCGTGGGCTACGGCGTACAGAGGACCAATCTCAACACCAGCCTCGTAACGGACCTCAACAAGTACCTGCACAATGAACTTGTGATGAGGTACACCTACCTCGACCGCAAGGGTGGCCTAAACGACCTCATGAAGGCCATGCCTACCTCTCCGACCGAACTCCCCTCGTCCCTATTCTATCGCTCCGATGAAGAACTTCGCATGATGAGCGGCCAGCTCGGCGACGCCTACAACAAAAACAGGACGCACTCCATATCAGTCGGCGAGACCCTTCGAGTAAAATTCTTCGATGGGCTGAGCTGGGATAACCAAGCGTCCATGATTCTCGACTACGGAAAGCGCGATTACTTTCTCCCGTCCGTCGCCCGTGACGACCACCGCAGCGTAGCGCACTCTTCGGCAGGTGTGACGACCACCATCAATGCCAACTCCGTCTTGAACTACAACCAGGCATTCGGAAAAGAGGGCGAGCATGGAGTCGTGGGACTGCTCGGAGTTGAGGTGAACACCAATACGTTAAACCAGCTCCGCGCCGAGGCCGAGGACGGAATGTCCGACTACCTCAAGGTCATTCAAGGCTACAAGAAGGAGAATACCTACGCCTACTCCGACATCGTTACCTCAAATATGTTCTCGGTGTTTGCCATGGCCTCCTACGGCTACAGAAACAACCGCTATAAGATTGAGGGAGTCTTCCGCCGCGATGCATCCTCAAGGTTCGGAGCCAACAATAAATGGGCTAACTTCCCTTCAATCAAGGCTCACTGGGCATTTTCCGAAGAGCCGTGGATGAAGGCCACGAAGAAATGGATGGACTTTGGAAAGTTCCGCGTGTCTTTTGGTACATCCGGTGAGATTTACTACGATCCTCTTCTCCAGTATAACTCGCTCGTGTCCCTCGGCTCGATCACCGGCGGACTAGGCTACATGTACAGCGACAAGATGGATATAAAGACCTACGGAGACAAACTTGCCCTCATCGCGGACTTCGACAAAATTGCCAACAAGGATCTCTCGTGGAGCCGCACCAAGGAAATCAACTATGGTCTGGACCTCGAACTATTCAACCACAGACTGTATCTTTCCGGTGACATATATTCAAAATATATGTCCGACCTCGTCTATACATCGCAGCTCCCGTCTTATGTGGGCTACAACAAACTCTCATCGAACCTCGTTGATATGGTGAGCCACGGATTCGAGCTTTCCCTCACCGGTTACCTTTTCCCGAGAACCTCCGCGTTCCAGTGGGACTGGACGCTCAATCTCGCGAACAACTCCACGAAGATTGCCAAGCTCGGAAACGGCGGGCGCGACTACATCAACCGCGGAGGCTACTATGCCTTCATCGAGGGAGCTCCTGCGTTTCAGTACTATATGTATGAATATCAAGGCACTCTCGACTACTACTCCGACCTTCCTGTGGATCCGTTCACCGGCGAGGCTCTTAAATACAACGGAGCCGATGCCGGTCTTGCCAGGAACCTTCAAGGACGCATATTTCCGGGAATGCCAGTCTTCACCGATGTGAACGGAGACTACCGTATTGAGGGATATGAGAGCGAGAACGACATGAAAATCATTGAGGGAAAGACTCCTGAGCCGAAGGTAACCGGCGGTCTCAACACCACCCTTCGTTGGAAGGGACTTTCTCTCAGAGTGAACACCTCCTTCGCGTTCGGACACTACATCGTGAACAGCACCCTCCAGCAGCAGCTCTCGCGCTTCGACGATGCTGCCAGCTTCTACCAATACGCGCTATATAAGTTCGACGATTCCAAGTTCTGGAAGGCTCCCGGCGATGGCTCGTACTATCCGATGATTTACGTAAACTATTGGGAAGGCGGTGGAGCGCGTTCGTTCCGTATGTCCTCTATGTTCATCGAGCCGGGCGACTATTGGAGTCTCGACAACGTGACACTGTCCTATGATCTGCCTCACAAATGGCTAGACAAGATTCGTATGAGGGGAATCAATGTCTATGTGACTGGACAGAACCTCGCGATGTGGAAGAAATCATCTGTGCTCGACCCTCGTCTTGTGTCCCGTACCGGATTCTACAACGGTTCCGGCTACCCGATTTCCCGCACGATAGTCTTCGGTGTTCAGCTTCAGTTCTAATAGTCTTTTTTAACGCTTACTTATAATTATATATAATGATAATATGATGAAAAAGTATATAGCAATTCTACTGGCCGCTGCGATGGCGACTCTGGGCATTTCTGCCTGCCGGAAGGAAAATTCCAATAAAGAAACAAAAGTT
>ERZ780207.795-NODE-795-length-31251-cov-4.404956_pt1 | contig 31251 bp, 31 predicted proteins | sample MGYA00510977_ERZ780207 | MGnify/ENA primary metagenome ERZ780207 (study PRJEB29588, sample SAMEA2151383) | human gut metagenome | biome: human gut; feature: human-associated habitat; material: faeces | place: Denmark | collected 2008/2010 ...
AAAGGGAGGTACACCCAAGGGCGCCCCTCCCACCCACAAAGCCCCGCAACGCGGGCCTTTTTCAGCTTTCGGGCAAGGTACACATTTCCAAGAAACTCAAAATTTTAGGTGAACCTAGAGCCGCGCAACGCCCTTGCTTCAAGAGATTCGGCGGTTCTCCAATTTTTCGTAGAGGAGATGATGGAAATAAGCACAGAAAACGTAAAACGCATAGTGCCGGAGCTTGCAGCTCGACAAAAAGCGCCGCAAAGAATTACAGGCGTGGAAGATTGCGCTTGGTCATCGTGAGGACGATCACGATGATCCCACAAATTATCCGAAGATGGAGTAACAAAAAGGAGACGGCGTCTCATCCGTCTCCTTGGGTTCAACTCGGTTGTCCTGCATTCACAATTGCCCGGCAATAATCCTTAAGTGCGGGAATATCGTCCGTGATTATTTCCCACGTCACCACGGGGTCAACAGAGCCATAGCTGTGTGCAACAATATTGCGAGTTGCTTTTATTTGCTGCCATGGGATCTGGTTGTGCTCGTGCCGAAAGTCATCTGACAGTTTACCAGCAAGCTCTCCTATCTGAAGTATGCACAGCGCAACAGCATTGCGATATATTTTGTCGCTCATAAAAATGTCCTGGCTGCGCCCGAACCGTTCCATAGTCTCATCTATCTGCTCACAGTAGGACAACACATGTGCGATGATGCTGAGGTCTTTATCAAGAGGCTTCATACAGCAGCACCTCATCGTTTTTGATGGACGACAAAAATTCTTTGTCCAGACTTGTGGTCGTTATAAGGTCAACCGAACACCCAAGGGCTTTTTCAAGGTCGAGCAGCAGGCCTGCCAAAGCAAGGCCCCTTATATTGCCCTTGTCTATGCGAAGGTCTATATCGCTGTTCTTTGTAGACTCTCCGCGGGCGTATGAGCCGAATAGGTATACACGTTCAGCTCCGTACTCTTTTGCAAGAGGACAAACTATATTTTTTATTTCCGGTATTGTGTACACAGCAGACATGGCTTGACCTCCCTCAAGATTATTTCAATATCAGTATACCCTCAACGAAAAGAAAATGCAACTCAATCATCTCTACGTGCTGAGAAGAAAGGAACACATTTGAGCAAAACAAAATACACAGATTATAACGACCTGCCGCTGATGCTGTCCGTATTGGATGTAGCATCCGTCCTCGGCATATCTCGCGCAGGTGCGTATGAACTTGTGCGCAGTGACGGCTTCCCATCACTGCGTATCGGCTCCCGCATCGTCGTGCCAAAAGAAAGATTCATAGACTGGATAAACGCAAACGCGGGTGTTTAAAATTTGCGCCGCAATATTCAAAGAAAAAGCGTATTCCAGCAGAATCCCCTTGATATTATTTCGGCGTGCCGATATAATATCAAGGGTGATGAAAATGATTATTGATGACCTGCTAAAAAAGCGAAACATGACCAGATACAGGCTTGCCGTTCAGTCCGGTGTCCCGCACACGACACTCAATGATATATGCAGTGGGAAAACCAAACTCGAAAAATGCTCCGCCGAGACAGTATATAAGCTTGCAAAGACACTCAATGTGCCAATGGAGCTGCTGACGGAGAACGGGCTCCGCGCTACAGCGCGCGAACAGTCTTTTGAGTATGGACTTCCGGCGTATTTGCAGCATGACCTGAACGCATACAAGGACGGGCTGAAAAACGGTTCGTCGCTCATAGACTGCCTGTGGGGTGAGCTTTACGGCAGCATAAATATTGCCGAGATAAATGACGGAGCAACAACTCATGAGCATGCAGAGTATCTGCGTCAAAAGTTTTTATGGAACGGAGGTAGTATATGAACAAAAGAATAGATTTTACCGATTGTCCGCGTGTCCCCGGAAAGGCTTACAGCGGCGCAAAGGGGAAAAAGATTTGTATGAAAGATATGTCTCCGCGCGCTATGACTTGATACTGCGACCGGCATACGAAATGGCCATGGTTCAATCTCAAGACGATGGCTGGACTATGAGTGAACTGCAATAGCGAAAAGCACATCAATGTACTGCTTTTATTCGGCAGACATTGATGTGTTTATTTTTCTGAAAGTTTCTTTACGCTGGCTGGGGCCTGTATGTTGACGACGTGCTTAAATGCAATCCCAAATTCTGTGTAAACGCTAAATTATGGTGCAAATAGAGCAAAATACTTTTAAGGCGGGAGCGGCGCAAGCTGCTGCCGCCTTTTCTACAAAAACAACAGTGCATCATGGGAATGTCAAGGGCGGAGGCGTCAGCCTCCGTTCATCTCGACCCTTGACATACCGGTGTGCAGTCGGTCAGTCCGGCATACGGTCAGCAAAGAATACCGACAACTGGGAATGGATCAGACTCCAGTCCTGTCGTCTTCCGGTCCATTTCTTCGTAATATTTTATGCCTCTCATCGTTTCTATTCTTTTGATGATTTTGCGAAACAGCTTGCTGTCCGTCAACGGCAATATAATAATTTCCCCATGCGTCCGCTCAACTGGAAGTCTCCTCGCGATGTTCTTTTTTCTTTTCCTACTCTGTAACACATCATTGACAAACCTACATTTATACCGGGATTTTGTCCGCAAAAAACACGAACGCCCCTGTCCTACGCTGTGAACAGGGGCGTATAAGTCTGTCTGCTGCCTGCGTTATTACGCTTTTTTACGGGTGGATAATATCAATGCCGCGGGCTTTGTACTTGTTGAGCACGTTCTCATCCGTGACATCCGTAATGAGGTGGTCGAACTTGCCTATTTCGGCGGCCTGATAGAAGGCGCGGACGCCGAACTTGCTCGAGTCTATCATAACATACCACTCCTCCGAAAGCTGCGGTATCACGCGGGTGATATAGGTGCTCAGCATATTGTTGACTGTAAGCCCTATATCTGCGTCTATGCCGACTCCGCTCGAAAATGCCTTGTTGACATACATCCCGCTGACGGCATTCTGCACATTTGCGTCGCTCGTAGTGAACAGTCCGTCATCGGTCATTATGATCTCCCCGCCGAGAAGAATGATATTGCTGACGTGGGGCTTAAGGATCGGCACGATCGAAACGTTATTCGTGATGATGGATATCCCGCGGATGTCCTTAATGCACTCTGCCAAGGCAAGGCAGGTGCGCCCGGAGCCAAGAAAAACAAAGTCTCCGGGAAGCACATAATTTTTCGCCAGCTCGGCTATTTTCTTCATTCTGTCCGGGATTGCCTTACATGCGCAGATCTGCGGCGCAGCCTGCTGTCCCTCTGCCAGCATCGCGCCGCCGTGGGTGCGCTTTACTATCCCGGACTGCTCAAGGGAGTCGAGATCCTTGCGGATCGTAACGGTGCTCACGCCCAAGTGCTCCGCCAATGCGGCGGTAGACGCGGCTTTATTCCCTATTAAATACTCCTTAATCTTGGTATATCTGTCATGTTGAAGCACAAACTTCCCTCCACCTCAATAATCAAGACTTTGATTATTATCTTGAATCAAGTATACATTTTCTTTTATTGGAAAACAAGTGGCTAAACGCAAAGTTTTTCCGTATTACTCTAAGCTCATACGGCTCATAGCGGAATCAAACCGGTCCGAAATGAAGTTTTTTGCTTTCGTTATGGCTTCTTTTGAACGGCCTGTCCCGTCGTCCCACATCTCTATCGTATACGGCCCGGTATATCCCAGCTTTTCCATGTGGGCAAATATCCCTTCGAAGTCCACGCAGCCGGTACCGAAGGGAATGCGCTTGAAGCGGTCCGGCCCCGCGCTTTCAGGCAGGGCCTCCTTGACATGCATGGCGGTGATCTCGTCTATGCCCAGGTTCAGCTCCTTGAGGACGTCGTTCCTGTCCCACGCCGAGAGGTTCCCCATATCCGGGTAAACCGTGAACCACGGCGATCTCACTTCCTCTTTCAGCTTCATGAAACGGCTTATGCTGCACAGCAGCTCCGTATCCATTATTTCCATGGCGAGCATGACCTGGTGCGCCTCAGCCTCCCTGCAGGCTTCGCGCAGTCCGCAGACAAAAAGCCTTCTGCTCTCCTCGGTGGACGGTTCATAATACACGTCGTATCCGGCAAGCTGGATCATGCGTATTCCAAGCGCTTCCGAAAAGCGGATCGCCCTGCGCATTATCTCAAGCGCAGCCCGGCGCGTCCGTGCATCCGCGCTGCCGAGCGGAAACCTCCTGTGCGCGCTCAGGCATAGCGACCGCGCGTACAGCCCGGATCTTCTTATTCCCGCCGCGAGTGCGTCAAGCTCCTCCTCCGGCAGCCAAAGGCGTGAAATGCGCTTGTCGCTCTCGTCAACGGATATCTCCAGATAATCAAAACCCATATCGGCGGCGCTGCCGAACTTCTCCGGCAGGCTCATATCGTCGGGCAATGCCTTTTCATATAATCCCAAGAGATGCTTTCCAAGCATAATTTACCTCACTGTCACAATCGCGGAGTTTCCTTGTATGTTTTTAGTTGAAACCGGTTCGGCGGCTAATCGCAGTATAACAGTAACATATCTTCCGTTAAACGTCAAGAAAAACAATATAATGTAATTATACGAAAGCTGCGCTTGCATAAAACGCACAACTTTCTTCTTTCTTTTTGGTATAAAACGCAGAAACAAAAAAGTGCTATTGACTCAAGGCTTGTACCGGTATAGAATATGTCCAGAAGCGCAAGGCAAAGCAAGCCAAAAATGATAGTAAATTCAATAGCAAAGGCCAACCGAAAGGAAACGAATGAAAATGAAAGAATACGTAATTGAGAGAGATGAGCTCTTTAAATGGTGTTCCATTCCTGTCGATCAGCTGGAAAACCATCCTGACAGCAAGGTGGATCTTAGAATATTTGAGACCCGTCAGGAAGCCATGCGTCTGGCCGGCAACATGATGGCCGACGAAGTCAAAAAGAACAATGCCGAAGGCAAGCCCACCAGTTGGGTGCTCCCCTCCGGTCCGGCGGATCAGTTTGCCACCTTCATAGGCAGAGTCAATAGCGAGCGTATCAGCCTCAAGAATCTGACCATCTTCCACATGGACTATCTGCTCGACTGGAACTCCAGAGTATATCCCCTCGGCGACTATTATGAAAGCGCCCACGGGAGAATGCTCTACGGCTTCTACAACAAGATAGACCCGGAGCTGAACGTTCCGGAAAGCCAGCGCATCTGGCCCCGCGTTGAGGATCTTGACGAGGTCGACAGAATGATCGAAGCCATCGGAGGCGTTGATACCGTCTGGGCAGGCGTCGGCTACAAGGGACTCGTCGCGTTCTGTGAGTCCCCGCACGATCCTCTTGAGCGCGTCACTCTCGAGGACTATGAGAACATGAAAACCAAGGTCGTCGAGCTCAATGCCGACACGGTCGTTGCTACCAGCCAGAGAAGCTTCGGCGGCTGCTACGACAGATCCGGTCATCAGGCTGTCACCATCGGCTTCAAATCCATGCTCTCCGCCAAGCGCTGCGTCGCGATGATATGCACTGGCGAATGGAAGCAGACCGTCCTGCGCGTGCTCATGTTCAGCGAGCCGACTCTTGAGTACCCTGTCACGCTCTTCCCCAAGCACATTCCCGAAGTCATCGTTCTGGCAGACCGCTTCACTGCGACCCATCCGATGTCCAAGGGCAAGATCGTCCTTTCCGCCGAGAACACCGGGAAGCACTGATCGCACATCCGGACCGACTAATACAAAGGAGAACGAACGATGGAAGTATATAAGATTTCCCACGAAGACATGATGAAGTGGTGCTCCATCCCGGAGGATCAGCTTGTCGGTCATCCCGACAGCAAAGTAGACCTGAAAATATTCGACAGCCGCCGCGCGACCATGGAAATGGCCGGCAACATGATGGCCGACGAGGTCAAGAAGAACAACGCCGAAGGCAAGATCACCAAATGGATACTCGGCTCCGGCCCTGAGGATCAGTTCCAGACCTTCATTGACAGAGTCAACAACGAGCGTATCAGCCTTAAGAACCTGTATATTTTCCACATGGACTTCGGTCTGGACTGGAATTCCAGGACCTTCCCCGAAGGCAACAATTGGCACAGCCCTCAGGGCCGCATGAAAGTCCGCTTTTACGGCAAGATAGACCCCGAGCTGAACGTTCCCGAAGAGCAGCGCATCTGGCCCACGCTTCAGGATCTCGACCTCGTTGACAGAAAGATCGAGGAACTCGGCGGCGTTGACACTCTCTGGGCGGGCATCGGCTACAAAGGGCTCGTCGCGTGGTGCGAATCTCCCACGAACCCCTATCAGCGCATCACCGAAGAGATGTACATCAACATGAAGACGAAGATCGTCAACGTCAGCTACGAGAAGGTCGTTGAGGCCAGCGAAAGAGTGTTCGGCGGCTGCTACGATATGATCCCCCATCAGGCCGTCACCATCGGCATGAAGTCCATGCTCTCGGCCAAGCGCGCCGTCTGCATGATCCCCACCGGCGAATGGAAGATGACCGTGCTGCGTGTGCTCATGTTCAGCGACGCAACGCTTGAATATCCCTGCACGCTGCTGCCCAAGTACATCCCCGAGGTCGTCGTCCTCACGGATAAGCACACCGCCACTCACCCGCTGTCCCTGCCCGAAATAATACTTTCTAACGAGAATCAGCGCTGAGTATGCAGGAGGCCGCATCATGAATAAAAACGCAGCCGTTGTGCTCAACAATATTGGCGGCGGCATCAACGTATGGGTGGAGCGTCTGCCCTCCGTCGGCGAATCCGTCATGGGCTTCGGCTTCGATGTCCCGATGGATCTTGCAAAGGGCGGCAACGTCGCCGTTGCTCTTCAGCGGCTCGGTGTCCCGACCGCCATCGTCGGCAAGCTCGGCTGCGACGCAGCCGGCGAGCGCGATACGCAATGGCTGCTCGATGCCGGCGTCGACTGCGGTCATCTGCTGCACTCCCCCGAGGCGCGCACAGGCCAGGGTCTGGGAATAAACGAGGTCGGCACAGGGCGCAACCTGATCGTTACCGGCGAGACAAGCAGTAAATGGCTGACCGCGGAGGAAGTCGGGCAGGCGCTGAGAGCGCTTGAAGGCGCAAAGTATTTCGTCACCGGCTTTGAGATCAAGGAGGAGCTTGTTCTCCCCGCCGCAAAGCTCGCGCATGAGCTCGGCATGAAGGTCTTTCTCAATCCGAGTCCCCTGCCCAAGCTGACCATGGGAGCCGTTCCCTATGTCGACTGCTTCATTGTGAACGACATCGAAGCGAAAAAGCTTCTCGGCCTTGATGAACAACTCCCTCTTGATGCAGAAGCTGCCTGCTATGCGCTTCAGGAAAAATACAAAACCGGTCAGGTCATCATCACCCTCGGCGGCGACGGCTATGCCGGACTTGACGGAGACGCCTATTTTTCCGGCAGGCAGGTACGCATCCCTCCCGAAGAAATAGCCGACACGAGCGGAGCCGGGGATGGTTTCCTCTCGGCGGTCATAGCGAATCTGTATTGGGACAAAAGTCTTGAATATGCCTGTGCTTGGGCCAACAAGTACGCCGCCCGCGTCGTCACCGTTGAGGGTACCGTAAAGGGGTACTCCACCGTGGAAGAGCTCGAGGAGTTCTGCAAAGCCCACGGCGTGACGCTGGATTAAGTCTATAAACCATTTCGGATGGTTAAATAAGAAAGGAGACAGAACATGAAAAATGCAAAGAGAGCCATAGCTCTTGTCCTCTGCCTTGTCATGGCATTTGCAGTTGCCGCATGCGGACAGAGCAGCACCACTACGACCCCCTCTGCATCCACCACCGCCCCTGCAGCCGATACCTCCAGCACCGAGAGCGCCAATCCTAACGCGCGCGTCCTCAAATGGTCGGCCAACTCCCCCGAGGGTTACCCCGACTATGAATCTGCCATGCGCATCAAGGCATATGTCGAGGAAAAGACCAACGGCGAGATCATTCTCGAAGTCTATCCCGACAACATCCTTGGCGACTGGACCGTCGTTTTCGACGAGATCATGAACGGCGGCATTGATTTCACCGCCACCTCCGTTCCCGACTATTACGATCCCCGCATCGCAGCCTGCACCCTGCCTTACCTGACCGCCACCTACGATGAGGTCGCAGCAGTTTTCCGCAAGGGCGGCTACTATGATCAGGTTCTCGAAGAGTGCTATGCCGATCTGAACGTTAAGTACTTCGGCGTATATGCAGACGGCTACTGCGGCATCGGCGTCAAGGGCGAGCTCCAGAACGCCGCCGAGCCCGGCGCGGACAAGGGCAGCGCCATCATCCGCGTACCGCCCAACCAGTCCATGATCCTTGCCGTCCAGAACCTCGGCTTCAAGTACTCCTCCATCCCCTATTCCGACACCTACACCTCTCTCCAGACCGGCGTTGTCCAGGGCTGGTGCGGTGGCCCTGTCTCCCAGCACTACGGCCAGTGGCTCGATGTTGAGGATCACTACTATGACTACGACATCTGGCAGGAGTCCCGTCACTACATCGCCAGCATGAAGACCTGGGAGACCCTCACTGAGGAACAGCAGCAGATCTTCACCGACATCATTCTTCAGGAGGCAGAGCTGTCCATAAAGAACGCCGCCGAGAACGATGCCAAGTACAAGGATCTCTACGAGCAGGAAGAGGGCTACACGATGGTCCGCTTCACCGATGAAGAGAAGAAGGCTTTTGCTGATGACTGCCGCGAAAAGGTATGGCCCCAGCTCAACGAGCTCTACGGCGAAGAGTTCCTCACCGAACTGCTTGCTGACATTCAGGCGAACACCTAAATTTTTATAACTTCTTTACGCAATTTGATAAATTATGGGACTCATTTTGAGTCCCATAATTGATATACACCTACATCCGTCAAGGAGGTGCTCAATGAAAACATTAAAATAAATCAACGACGGCTTCATCAAGGTCAGCGAATATGTTGCCTTCGTGCTCAGCGCCATCGTGTGCGCGATGATCGTATGGTGGGCCTTTAAAAGATACGTCTTTGCCAGCGAGTTCTACGGTGCCGAAGAGCTGATCTTGGCTATCGCTTTCTGGATGTACTTCATCGGCGCATACATCGCCACCCACGAGGATTCCCATATAAGCGCGGACCTGTTCACCGGCATGCTCAAGACCCAAAAGGGCAAAGCCATCGCCAAGCTGATCCGCCTCACCATTTCTCTTGTTGCCTTCGGCATGCTCACATGGCTGTCTTGGGAGTTTCTCTCTTTCGATATCGTCCGTCATAAGATCACCGTTATGTACCGCTTCCCTCAGGCGTGGATACATGCCGTGCTCCCGCTCTCCTTTGCTCTCTCCTGCATTTATACCATCGCCCATATGGTCGATACTGTGATTGAAATACATAACTGCGGCCGCAAGGATGAAAGCGGATCCGATCAGGCAGCTCTGCCGGATCAGGAAAATAAATAAGCGAGGTAATAAGATATGACTCCTACAATAATAGCCTCTATTACTCTGCTGTTTGTTCTTCTGGTCATCGGCGTACCCGTGGCGCTGTCCTTCTTCCTCAGCGCTATGGTCGTTGCCGTCGGCAGCGGCGCGAGTCTCTCGCTGCTCATGTCCTACAGCTATAAGAACACCAGCTCCATTATCCTTCTCACCATCCCCCTGTTCATCATGGCCGGCTCCATCATGGCCTACGGCGGCATCGGCCGACAGATCATCAATGCCGCGAGCCGTCTCGTCGGGCGCATTAAGGGCGGCTTCGCCGTCGTCGGCATCATAGCCTGCTCTATCTTCGCCGCTATCTCCGGCAGCGCCGCCGCAACTCTTTCCGCAATAGGCGGCATCATCGGCCCGATGCTCAAAGAGAAGAAATACCCCCGCGGCCTTGTTGCCGCGATGCTTGCCAGCGCCGGCGTCATCGGTATACTCATACCGCCCAGCGGCATCATGATCCTTTACGGCTGGTCAAGCTCCACCTCCGTTCTTGCCTGCTTCCTCGCAGGCGCGATTCCCGGCATAATCCTCGCGATCCTGCTGTCTGTCTGCACGCTGCTCATGCTGCGCAACAACAATGACATCGAAACTATGACCGCGGAAGAGGTCAAGGCGGCTTATAAAGAGGAAAAGCGGCTGCGCAAGCTCAACAATGAGCACGGCCCCTTCTTTGCCCTGCTCATGCCGGTCATCATCCTCGGCTGCATATACGGCGGCATCACCACGACCACCGAGGCCGCGGCCATCGCCACCGCTTACGCGATTCCCGTCGGCTTCTTCATCTACAAAAAGCTGACCTATACCGAGCTCAAGAACAGCTTCATCGACGCTGCGAAGGCCACCGGTACCATCATGCTCCTGACGCTGACCGTTCAGATGCTCTCGCGCATGTTTATCGACGTCAACCTGCCTAAGCTGATCCTCAACGCGTTCTATTCCGTGACCGATAACCGCTGGGGCATAATGCTCATGATAAACCTGTTCATGATCGTCCTCGGCATGCTCATGGACGACACGAGCGGCTGTCTGCTCGCCACGCCTATCCTTGTTCCCATCATCAAAGAGCTCGGCTTCAGCCCCGTGCATTTTGCGGCGATCCTTGCCGTTAACCTCGGCATGGGCAACATCACGCCCCCTGTGGCACCGCTGCTCTATTTCTCCTCCCGCATTATCGACGCACCTCTCAAGGAGATGCTCAAGCCCACCCTGATCTATTTTCTGTTCGCATGGCTGCCCACGCTCCTCCTCACGATATTTGTCCCCGGCATCGCGACTTGGCTGCCGCAGCTGTTCGGCTACGCGATCTAAGCCTCCTTTTTCAAAGGCAGCATGACCGGCATTTCGCTGTGCCGTCATGCTGCCGTTTTAATACGTTATGAAAGGGGTTCAGCATGTCAGTTGAAACCAGAATATTCGGCCGCACCTCCGACGGCCGAGATGTAAAACAGTTTATAATAAGCTCCGGCACCGGACGCATGGTCTCCCTGATAGAGATCGGCGCCTGCATTCAGGGGCTCTGGGTCGCCGACCGCTTCGGCACTCTGCGCGACGTCGTCCTCGGTTATGACACAGCCGCGGAATACGAAGCCAATCCCACCTTCTTCGGCGCGGCGCTCGGCCGTCTTATCAGCCGCATGCCGGACTGCACTCTGCATTTTGAGGGCAGGGACTACCCTCTCGACAATATCGACGGTATGCACATGCACGGCGGAGTCAAGGGCTTCAGCCGTGTGAAATGGGACGGCGAGGTCCTCGGCGAGCATCAGGTACGCTTCCGCTATGTCAGTCCAGACGGCGAGGAGGGCTACCCCGGCGAGGTCACCGCAGTCATCACCTACTCGCTCGATGACACCGGGCTTACGATAGACTACAGCATGAGCGCCGACAGCCGCACCGTCGTCAATCCCTCCAACCACAGCTACTTTAACCTTAACGGCCATTGCTCCGGCGACGTCCGCGGCCATACTCTGCGCTGCCCCGTGACCGGTTCCTTCAACCAGCTGACGGAAGAATCCGCGCCGCTCTTCGAAGGGACGGACCTCAATGAAGAGCGCGTGCTCGGCGAGATATTCGACTGCCGTTATCCGTCTCTCGAAGCCATGGGCGGCGGTATCGACCACAAATTTATCCTCTCCGATCTTTCCGCAAACCTCAAGGACGCCGGCACTCTGTATTCTCCGGAGTCGGGCATTGAAATGCAGTGCACCACTACTATGCCCTGCATCATGATATACACCGGCAACATGGTCGATATCGACGGCAAGAACCATTTCCACTACGGCAAGCATGCCGGCGTGTGCTTTGAAACGATGCTCTTCAGCTCTCTGCGCGACATGTACGGTTCCGTCGCCGTAATAGAGCCCGGCAAAGAACACCGCAGCTGCACGCGCTTTACGTTCTCTCTGCGGTAAGAGGAGCGGTATAATGCTTGAACAACTCAAAGAGCAGGTTTGCGCGGCGAACAAAATGCTGCCGCAGTACGGGCTCGTCTCCTTCACGTGGGGAAATGTTTCCGGGATAGACCGTGACAGCGGGCTTGCCGGTCACGGCCCGTTCGTATGGGGCGCAAGTCCGCTGCAGGCCGTTCATAACGCTGCGATCCTTGAGGAGATCGCCTTTATGAATTACCATACTCTGGAGATAAACCCCGAGGTCGGCGGCATCGGCAGCGTTCTTCTCACCAAGCATTACTCCCGCAAGCACGGCTCAAAGGCATATTATGGCCAGCCTTGACCCGAAACAAAGGTTGTAAACTAAAAGTTGGGGTAAAATTGAGTTGCTCATTACTGAGCTTGCTGAGCGTCTGCAAAACTATTCTGGTAAGAAGGTATATGGCTATCTACCGCCAGCGACTAAGCGCATAGCCGACGCTATCGTTGACAATCTTGCGAGCAATGAGCGAGTAGCGGAAGCATACTCACTCTGGCAAGATATGCGCGACGAGGTGTTCAGCTTTTACTCGAAGTCAAAACCAGAGAGTGTTCCGCTCTCTCAGCAGAAAGAGTTCAAGCCAGTGCGCAATATGGTCATCCGTGAAGTCGTGCAGATGATGGAGCAGCGGCAAGAAACAAATGTAGATTACTATGAACCGCATCAGCCCACGCCTGAAGGTACGTCGCCTGTACCAGAGCATCGTACTCCGCCACCCAAATCCGTCGCTGCCTGTATGATTCGTATGCTGCACCACATGGGTAACATCTTCCGAGATAATGTCAGCACCACCGGTTACCGGGGCTTGCAGCTTGACAGTAAGCGACGCAAAGAATTGCAGGAGTGGAAGATTGCCCTCGGCCACCGTGAGGATGACCATGAGGATCCTGCAAATTATCCCACACAGTCATATTAGTAGGAACTTATTTGAACAAAACAAAATACACAAACTACGATGACCTGCCGCTGATGCTGTCTGTCCCAGATGTAGCATCCGTCCTTGGCATATCCCGTGCAGGTGCGTATGAACTTGTGCGCAGTGACGGCTTCCCGTCACTGCGCATCGGTTCCCGCATCGTTGTACCCAAAGGGAAATTTATAGACTGGATAAGCACAAACACGGGTGCTTAAAATTTGCGCCGCAATAAACAATGAAAAAGCTCCGAAAAGTTTCTATAGCTATTTCGGAGGACTTGTGGTATTTGTGTTTGTTGCGAAAGGGGATGAAAAAATGGCAAAGAAAAGAGCAAACGGCGAGGGCAGCATACGCAAGCGCAGCGACGGTCGCTGGGAAGGACGATATACCGCAGGGCGGAATCTTACGTCCGGCAAGCCTATATACAAAAATGTCCTCGGCAAAACTCAGACCGAGGTGAAAGAAAAACTCAAAATCGCATTGGCGGAGTGCGAGAAGATAGACGTATACAAATCTGCGCAGTACACTGTCGGCGAGTGGATGGACGTGTGGTTTGAAAACTATGCCGCAATCAAGGTCCGCCCATCGTCACACCAAACGTACAAAGGATATATCGAGCACCATATCAAGCCGCATATCGGTTGCATACCGCTCAATAAGCTAACTACGCTGGACTTGCAGAAGCTATACAAAAAGCTGATGAAGGCAGGACGTGTCGAGCGCATCGAGTCAAAAAAGCAGCCAAAGGGACTGAGCGCCAAAACTGTGCGCAATCTGAATCAAATCATCTCGTCGGCAATGGATATGGCAATCGAGCAGAAACTCATTTCCGTAAATCCCACAAACAAGTGCGCGCTCCCTAAAGTCGAACATCATGAGATGAACACGCTGACGCAGGATCAGCTCGCGGCCTTTCTCGCGGAAGCGCGTCGGTCAGGCGTGTATGAAATGTACTACACAGAGCTTGCGACAGGACTGCGGCGCGGTGAGCTCCTCGGACTGAAATGGGGTGACATAGATTTCAAAGATAATGCCATCCGCGTCCACCGACAGGTGGCAAGGATAGACGGCAATGTAGTCGAAGCCCCACTGAAAACAAAGAATGCTTATCGCTGCGTGGCGATAACGAATATGCTCAGAACATTTATAACTTTTTTATATTTTCTGCAATGTGCATAAGTTATCCACAAAATCCACACCTTGTTGTGGATAAAGTGGATAAAACTCATCTTCATACCGGCGGGCCGATCTCACCGGACAGTGTACTGAATATGCTGCACCGGGTGCTCGACCGTGCGGGACTGCCAAGGCTTCGCTTCCATGATCTACGTCACACATTTGCAACCCTGGCTTTGCAGAACGGCGTGGACATCAAAACGGTCTCCGGGATGCTCGGTCACTACTCCGCGGGCTTCACGCTCGACACATACACCCACGTCACAACGCTCGCCCAGACCAAAGCTGCCGAAACGATGGGCGGACTGCTTGCTAACGCCGTGAGATGAAGTAAAAAATGGATGGAGAACTATACATTCTCTATCCACTTTTGTTTGTTCTTATTCTCTTGCTGCGCTCTCGATTCTTTTCAAGGATTCAAGTGCAAACGCATATACCTTATCAGCGAAATCTTTAACCTCTCCGCATATAAAGTCCTCATTGTTGCCGGGGAGCTCAAGCAACCATGGTGAATATAACTCACCAGAAGCTGCGCGTTTCAATAATATGGCACAAATGTCAGATTGCGTGAAACAGAATCGTTCTACATCGTATAAGTCTGCAAAACCTATATGCAGGCAAAGCCACACATACTCAGGAGAATCTATATCTATACCTAATTTTTCAGCAGCATACTTATAAATATCTTCTAATTGTATGTGAGGATCTGTTTTTATAATGATAAGACCAAATCTATAATCCATGGGGGCATCAACCTTAGGATCAAAGAAATCATATTCTGTTTGAAATTTATTGTGGATATGCTTATATATTTGAACTATTCCGTCTGCCAGCCGAGCGGTATCCGCCTCTATAGCACTATCACAGAGAATCCGAGAATCAATTTTAGGAGAAAATGATTTGCTATCAAAAAAGACAACACAACTGTCTTTCTTTGCCATAACATCGGCAGTTAGGAGATTGTGTTGATGTCCTACAGAGTATTGCTTCTCAGGAAGAACCTCATCAAAGGCTTTACTTGCACATATTATTTTGAACAAATATGCCTCGATCACTTCTTTTCCGATAGTTTTTTGCAAATCATTACGTCCATCAGTAAGCCTGAACAATAGAGATGAAGTTATAGATTGCAAAAGCAAGTGTGGTAGTGGAAGGGAGATTTCCTCATTGTCAACTATAAATGGGTATGAGCACGAAGGACGCAAGCAATAGTTATAATCCCTGTAATCCGGCGTGATTTCGTTTAGCTTGGATATGTAATCATCTCGCGAGATACGAAGATTATTCATTATTTCTGGATATAATCGGTATAATGCGGCAGATTCTTTTGGGGAGAGGCCTTCTTTGAGTACACTATAGGATAACAATACACCCAATATAGCAGAAAGTACTTCTTTGTAGCTGCAACCAAATTTTTCGCGGAACACAGTTGGCATATCAATTCTGTCATTAGAGAAATTAAAAAAATAATTATATCTAAAAAGCTTGTAGATATGGTTCTCCTGTATTTCAAGTTGTGTTAGTCCAGCCGAGATTGCAAAATATTTTATCAATGCAGGAGTTCCTACTGAAGCACTTATTTGGGGAGGTATATACTTGCGTATGCAGGAGATTATATCTAAGAAAACATGCTGATTTCGTCCATCAAAAGAATTACTGTACCATTCACGGGAAATTATTGAAAGGAGTACAAACGCTTCAAGCTCCCACGGAAGCGGCCACCCGGTTCGCGCTAACGATTCATCTACACCGTTAACCCAAGGAATTGAATACTCATGTGAGATATTCATTTTCTGCTCAAATGAGTACCTTTTGAGCACAGTTGAAATTTTTCTGTATTCCACTATCCTGACCTCCTTCAGCAAGTTTCTCTAAAATTATTATAACAGCATTATTAAAAAGACGCAATTCTCCCATCTAATCCTTTCCCGTCCTATCCGCTGATATCCGCATTTGGGTCACGGTTTGGGTCAGCGCGATTTCGGCGAAAATGGGCCGAACTTTTTGACCACATAAGTGCAGAAAAAGTCCTGAAATCTTGCGATTTCAGGACTTTGATGGTTGCGGGGGAAGGATTTGAACCAACGACCTCCGGGTTATGAGCCCGACGAGCTACCAGCTGCTCTACCCCGCGATATTTCTTTAGCCTATATATACTAGCACACCGGGCGTACAAAGTCAATACAGAAAATAAAATAATCCGGATTTTTATTTCGACATCAGTTTTTGTCTCCTCCAACAGCGCCCGGCCTATGACTGTGCGCTGTTGGAGGAGATTATCTATGCGGAGTCTACTTCTCTGCGGCAGGATCAGAACTCCGAGATATGTTCCCTTGCATACGGCGTGAGCAGATCAGTGATCGCGTCAAGCTCATAAAACTTGTCGTCAAAGTCATCAAAAGGATAGCTCTCACACCGTGCTTCGTATTCCTCGTAGCTGTCGACAGCAAACGAGGACAGCTCATTAACGTCAATTCCGTTGTCCGCAACAAATGTCTCGAACAGCTTTGCATGCTCATCGGCTCCGATCTCCCTAAGGCAGTCGGGCAGACGCGGAGCAAGCATTCGGCTGGAGTTAACAAAGAACTGGCAGAGCCCGCCGTTGTTGACCTCCATCTCGTAATACGACGCTATGTAAAACACCTTTTCCGCGTCTGACAGGGAATCGATGCCATCAATGAATCCTCCGGCCTTGATGAGCTTTGCCTCCGCCCGCGCCGTGAGCGCATCGAACAACGCATCATCGGGCAGAGCTTTCAGCTCCTCCTGCGACAGTTTGAAATACCGGCGTCTCCGCTTATCGTCCTCCTTCTTCATGCGGCTGTACTTAACGATCATTTTAAGGGTCTTGAACATAGTGAAGTCTCCTTCTTTTTATCAGTGTGCCGGATCAATACTCCGGATCATCGCAGCAGAGCGCATAGCAGCGGCAGACGACAAACACCATTAGTGCGGCAGAGAGCGTCTGGATACTGCGGTAGAGCATGAACATGCCGGTGAAGCGCTGTACCAGATACTCCGACGCACCGACGCCGACGAGCGAAACGATATATCCCGCGAGCAGCGGGGCGGGGCGGCCTGTCCCGTTCCGCTTGACTGCCTTGAAATAGCGCAGGAACACGCAAAGGATGCAGACGGCGCAGACAAACATCGTCACGCTTATGAAGCCCACATACTTATTGAACATGGTAAGAAACGCGAAATGGATGGAGACGGGGTCACTCCGCGTGCTGTCAAGGACGATCTCGATTGCGGCAAAGAGCACCAGTCCGAGCCGCGCGACGTTGCCCGTGCGGCTCATGCCGCGCAGCATCGGGACATCCCGCCGGTGTACGCACAGCCGCACCAGCACCAGCGACAGCAGCGCAAGCAGCAGGAAGGACACAAAGAAGGTCGCAAACTTATACGACACATTCCCGGCAGAGTCAGTCGAGGCAACGGCGAAGGGGAGCCGCTGGAGCAGCGGAGCCGTCACGGATATCTTGCTGCGGCAGATGTTGCCGAAGCTCTCCGACAGGCGCAGAATGGCGACGCTCAGGACAACGCCGGGAAGGACCGTATCAAACAGCGAACCGATGCGCCCGACGAGCCCTGCCCAACGGACTACCGCGCCCGCGAGCAGCACACCGAGGACGACACCGGAGACGCAGTAGCCGCCGGCGGAATAATCCGTTACGGCAGCGACGAAGGAGGCATACTGCTCCATGTAGCTGTACCAATGGATAAGGCGGCTGAAGAACACGGAGAACAGGATCGCGGGCGGGTAAAAGCAGAGCACCGCCGATGCGCGGCACTTATCGTCCCGGCACAGTGAAAGCCCCATTACGAGCCCGGCGAGGACGCCGAGCGCGATGATAAGCGAGCTCCAATAGACGGTGATGCTGCCGACGGAAATGGCTATTGCGTTCATCAGCCCACCTCCTGTTCGGGTATCGCAGTCGCGAAGTACAGTATATCGCTGACCTCGCGCTCATTGTCCCAGTCGACATAGTTATAGCGCTCGTTATTTATGAGCACCTCGCTGGTCTGGCCGCCGTCGAAGTTATAGGCGTTCTGCACCCCCTTGCCGTAGATGATCTCGGCAAACTGGTTGACGGTCGCTCTCGGTGTGCCGTCCTGAGAATGGTTGACGGTCGCTATAAGGTAGTGCAGCTTATCATACTGGCCGATACCGGAGCGGGAATACTGCTCCTGCATCTCACCGATGCCCCCGGCGTAGCTGCCGGTGAGCTGCTGGAGCTCACCATCGCGCACGAGTATCGGGCCGAAGGACATGCTGAACTGGATGTTGTTGCCCGCAATATACTGCTCGACATCCTCACGGCTGCCGAGCTCCGAAGCGCTGAGCATGCGGAAGTCGCCGTTCGAGTCGATGAACAGCACGTCGCACGAGGTCTCATAGCGGCACAGCTGCCCCTGATACACGCACACGCCGAGGTCGCGGTACTTATAATAGTCGGCATTCATGGCGATGACGGCGTTCGCGCTTCTCGACAGCTCGGACGCCACAGCCTTCTCGTTCGAACCGAAGGTGTCGTTCACGAGCTTGCGGCGTATCTGTGAGCCGTCGGCAAGCTTCACCTCGACGAAGGAGCAGACGCGGTCATTGATCTTTTCCTTCCAGCAGATCGCGAGTATAGTCTCGTCGCAGTAGCAGCGGATGTCCGAATCCCAATAGAACTCAACGCTCGGATCAAAGATCACATCCTGCCCGTCGAGCAGACCGAAGGTACGCGCCTGCTCTATGACGTCCATGACCTTATCCGCCTCATCGATGCTGTAGGTAACGAACCTGCTCTCATCGGGCTTCGGGGCAGAGGTCGCGGAATAGTCGATGGTGTACTGCTTCTTGATATACGCAAGCTCGCCGAGCGCGTCGCTCGCGGCATTGTTCATATAGACATTCAGTCTGCCGACAAGGTCGGACTTCGCGCTTCCCGCGGCGGTGCTGACCGCCTCGGAACCGGGGTGAACATTCAGCGACACGAACAGCAGCAGCACGACCGCCAGCAGCAGCGAGAGCGCGCTCAGCAGCACACGCAGCGACGGGGAAACAGCAGCTTCCTCGTCAAGCTCCGGTTCGGGCTCGGGTTCTCTCATCACCGGTGCGCGGCGCACGGCGGGCTTTGGCGGACGCTGCTGCTTTTCAGTTTCGGGTCCGTACCTGAAAAACTCAGGATCAAATTCTCTTGCGTTCGTTTTTTTAGGCTCCGTCCGTACCGTGGCAGGTGCGGGAGCCGCGGGGCGCGCCGGTTTGGGCGGCTCGGTATCCTGCGTGCCGCTGTCCGACGAAAACTCCGCCAGTATAGAATCAAGGTCAAAGCCGTAATCGGTATTATCACTCATGGGAAATATCCTCTCGCTTCATTCATGCCGCGCCGCCCATCAGGGCGCCGAGCAGGGCGCTGTCCGCGTTTATGAGCCAGCGGCCGTCTACATAGTCGAGCGTTACCGTCAGCTCCGCAGCCGTGCGGTAGCTGTCCGCGTTCTTCAGCACGTTGGTGATCGCGGTCTTATACGCCTCATCGGTGACGGCGGGGAGATAGTTATCGTCCGCGTCGTATACCTCCTTGCGCGGGCGGGAGCGGACGAGCGTTTCCAGAACCTTCTCCGTCTCTGCGGCGGCGTCCTCCTCCATCGCGGGGAGGTTGAGGTACGTAAAGCTCACCCTTTGCCGGGCGCTGAGCTTATCGACCTCGGCCTGCTCCAAAAGCTCATAAGCATAGCTCTCCCGGAGCGCCGCATACACAAGCTCTCCCGTCTCCGTCGAGGGGGAGTTTTCAAGGCCGAGGCTGCCGTAATTCTCAAGACAGTCGTAGGCGGAGGAATAGTCCCCGGCGCATACGGCGTCGAAGAACTGCCGCACCGTCGCCTGCGGGTCACCGTCAGCCTTGGCGCAGACGGTGCCGTTCTCGCTGCCATAGGCGCAGAGCACCGCGGCAAAGCCCGCCAGCACCAGCGACAGCACCGCAAGCGCGGGCTTGATGCGCCCCTCGTTATCACGCAGAACGAAGGCCGCGGCGGCTGAGACGGCGACTATAATGATTATAATAGAAACAATAACAGAGAAGCTCAAACGCGTGTCTCCTTTGCAGACTATATCTATGATATCATTTTACCACTATCTTCATCAAGTTCAAGTACAAAAATCTGACCGGCTTTTATTGGGCCGGTCAGAAACAAGCAGATAATCACATTTCCAGTATGCCTTCAAGCTCCTCGAAGGGCACAAAGCAGTCCGCATCAACAAGCTCACGCAGCTTTTCCGGGGACGCGTACATCGCTCCGCAGGTCTCGCCTTCCTGAAGCACGATATCGTTAAGGTCGAAGTCCTGCTCAAAAAGCCAGACGTCGCAGATATAATGCTCGCGGCTGTAGCGCCTGAGGCACTTCCCCTTTGCCGGATCGAGCGTCAGGCCGGTCTCCTCCTTAACTTCGCGCAGCACAGCCGTGAGGCTGTCCTCGCCCGCGAGTGCGGAGCCGCCGGTGCTCTCCCATCTGCCGCCATAGCTCTTCTCGGGGCAGCGCCGGGTGAGCAGATACTCCCCGCGGCTGTTTCTCATCCAGCAGTGCATAACAAGATGAAACTCCCCTTCGCCGAGCTGTTCGCCGCGGCGGTGGCGCTTGCCGGTTTTCTGCCGCTGCGCGTCATACACATCCCAGATCTCGTCCGAATTGCAGCCGCGGTTGAGCCAGTGGTTCACCCACACGGTCGATTTTTGCAGTGCTTCAACAGTCTTCGTCTCCAACAGCACGCGGCAGCCCTGCTCCCCGGCAAGTTTCAGGAAGCGCTCCTTATCTATTTCCCCATCGCCGAGTGCGAGGTGGACGTTTTTCCCGAGCGCGTCATGCAGGTGCATATGATGGAGCCTTTCCCGGCGCGCAAGGATAAAGGCCTGATCGGCATTGCGGTTGAGATAGTCATGCCCGACGTCAAGCGTCAAGCCGAAGGCGGGGCTTTCAAGCAGCGTGTCAGCCGCGGCGGCGAGGAAGGGCAGCGCGAAGCAGTCGCCCCCGTCGGTATTCTCGACGCAGACCATCACGTCGCTGCTGCCTATCGCCTCGGTGATCCTGTCGCGGAACTCGCGCATTTTGCCGAGGTAGAAGTCCTGATTCTCGGCATAGATATATGTGCGCCGCTCCGGGAGCGTCACATACACGCCGCGCTGTAAGTGCATATTCAGCACCGGGATCCCGGCCTTCTTCGCAAGAGCCACGGTTTTGAGCATCGTGTCAAGATATGCCTGCGCAACACCGGCGTTGACGCAGGCCGGGTCAAGGCTCTCGTCGATATGCACGGTGAAGTATATCCCGTACTTTTCTTTCAGCTCAAGCAGCCTGTCTGCGTCCAGACACTCCGGCTGATACTGCGGAAAGCTCATGTTTATTTCCATGAACTTCAGGCCGAGCCTGCGGCAGAGCGCGGCGCTTTGCTCAAGGTCAAGTATTTCAATAAGGGTAGGCATGCCGAAATCCGTCATCGCCGTCTCCTCCCGTCAACAATCTGTTAATAAAAATTTCAATTCAGATTAGCAGATATGCGGCACTTTGTCAACATTTCCGAAAACATCTCAGGACATTTCAGAGTGTTTTGTTGCGATTGCTGATTGACAAAAAAATTGCCGCGGATATAATAGGTAGTACACTACTTATTATTTTTGTAGGGGGTGCTGTACGTTGAAAGAAGCGCCGCCGCGGGGAGTCCGGTTCTCGATACTCCACCGGGCGATGAAGAAACAGATAGACGATTATATGAGCGGCGAGGGGCTGACCGGCGTCCAGCTTTTTGTGCTGTGCGAGCTGCACAAGCTGGAAAAAAGTGAGACGCGGGAGATAAACCAGCGCGACCTTGAGAATGTCAGCCATGTCTCCCACCCGACTATGACCGAGATCCTCAAGCGCCTTGAGAAAAAGGGCTATATCAGCTGCTGCCGCAGCGAGCAGGATCGGCGCTACAAATGCGTCCGCTCCACCGAGAAGGCACAGGGTCTGAGCCGGCGCATGGCCGAGGCAGACGAATTTGCCTTTGAAAGTCTCTGCGAGGGGTTGAGTGAGGAGCAGCGCGCCCAGCTCATTTCCATCACCGACGTGATGGTAGCAAATGCGATCAAATATATAGGCGGCAATGCATGCTGTGATGACGCCTTAAAGAAAGGATGCGAATGCGAAAGTGATAAAAAAGCTTGCGCAGAGTCTGCGGGAATATAAAAAGCCCACGATCCTGACGCTGATATTTATAACGGGCGAAGTGTTTTTTGAAGTGCTGATCCCGTTCTTCACGGCCGATCTCGTGAACGCGATAAAGGCCTTTTCCGCAGCCGGGCAGGAGGCTGCCGGGCTGCACGATGTTGTGAAGCAGGGTCTGCTGCTCGTGGCAATGGCGCTGGCCTCGCTCGGCTGCGGCTCCGTCGCCGCGGTCACCTGCGCGAAGGCCTCCTCCGGCTACGCGAAGAACCTGCGGCACGATATGTTTGCGCGCATACAGAGCTTCTCATTTGAGAATATAGACCGTTTCTCCTCGGCATCGCTTGTAACGCGTATGACCACGGATATAAGCAACGTCCAGATGACCTTCATGATGCTCATCCGCATGGCGGTGCGCTCGCCGCTGATGTTCCTGTTTGCGGTCATCATGGCGTTTATCATGGGCGGCAAGCTTGCGCTGACCTTCGTGATAGTCATCCCTGTGCTGGTGTTCGGCCTTTTCCTTATCGCGAAGAAGGCCATGCCCGCGTTCCGCGCGGTGTTCAAGAAGTATGACCGGCTCAATGAGTCCATCGAAGAGAATGTGCGCGCGATGCGCGTGGTCAAGGGCTTTGCCCGCGAGGACTATGAGAAGGATAAGTTCGGCCATGCCTCGCGCGATATCTGCAAGGACTTCACATATGCCGAACGTGTCGTCGCGCTCAACAACCCGCTCATGCAGCTGTGTATATACTTCAACATGATCTTCATCCTGACCGTCGGTTCGAAGCTCATCATCACCAGCGGCGGCACGCTCATCGACGTCGGCCAGATATCCGCCATGCTGACATACGGCTTCCAGATACTCATGTCGCTTATGATGCTCTCGTTCGTCTATGTCATGCTGACGATGTCCGCAGAGTCCGCACGCCGTATCTGCGAGGTGCTGGATGAGACTCCGTCCCTGTTCTCACCGGAGGACGCGGTCACGGAGATAAAGGACGGCTCTGTTGATTTTGAGAACGTCTCTTTCAAATATTCCGCCAAGGCACAGAAGTTCGCCCTCGCCGGGATAAACCTGCATATCGACTCCGGCATGACCGTCGGCATCCTCGGCGGCACAGGCTCGAGCAAGTCGACACTGGTGCAGCTCATCCCGCGCCTGTATGACACGACTGAGGGCACCGTCCGCGTCGGCGGCAGGGACGTGCGCGAGTACGACCTTGAAGCGCTGCGCTCGTCCGTGGCGGTCGTGCTGCAGAAGAACCTGCTCTTCTCCGGAACAATAAAGGAGAACCTGCGCTGGGGCAACCCCGACGCGACCGACGAAGAGCTCATCGAGGCCTGCAAGCTTGCACAGGCGGATGAGTTTGTCCGCTCTTTCCCGGATGGTTACGATTCCCACATCGAGCAGGGCGGCACGAATGTCTCCGGCGGGCAGAAGCAGAGGCTGTGCATCGCACGTGCGCTGCTCAAGAAGCCGAAGATACTCATCCTTGACGACTCCACCAGCGCCGTCGATACCCGCACCGACACGATGATACGCGCGGGCTTCCGCGAATATATCCCGAAGACGACAAAGATCATCATTGCTCAGCGTATCGCCTCCGTGCAGGACGCGGACATGATAATCGTCATGGACAACGGGCGCATCGCCGACATGGGTACTCATGAGGAGCTCATGGCGCACAGCGCGATATACCGCGAGACCTATGAACAGCAGACGAGCGGAGGTGAGGACGATGAGTAATATGCGCAAAGGCAGGCCTCAGGGCGGCGCGATGGGCGCAGCCGACCCCAGGGCTCTCGGCAGAGCGGTAAAAAAGCTGTTTGAGTATTACCCCGTGATGGCGCCGCTGACAATGTTCTGCATACTGTTTTCGTCGGTCGTGTCCTCGATCCCGTCGCTGTTCGTGCAGAACGTGCTGTCTGTGATCGAAAAGTGGTACCTCAGCGGTGACTGGGCATCCGCCAAGGCGGAGATCATCCCGTACATCACGCTGCTTGCGGCGCTGTATGTGCTCTCGCTGATATCCATGACGGCCTATACCCAGCTCATGGCATACATGACCCAGGGCTACCTTGACAAGCTCCGCCGCGAGATGTTCGACGACATGCAGGATCTGCCCATCAGCTATTTCGACACCCATCAGCACGGCGATATCATGAGCCACTACACAAACGACATCGACACCCTGCGCATGCTTATCAGCCAGTCGCTGCCGACGCTTATCCAGTCCGGCGCAATAGTGCTGGTCGTGCTCGCGATCATGCTGTACTTCAGCGTATGGATGACTCTCGTGCTGCTTGCAGGCGTAGTGCTTATGTTCTTCGTTGCCAAGCGCTTCGGCGGCGGCTCGGCGCGCTACTTTGTGAAGCAGCAGCGCTCTGTTGCCGATACCGAGGGCTTCGTGCAGGAGATGATGAACGGCCAAAAGGTCATCAAGGTATTCTGCCACGAAGAGCAGAGCATTGAGGACTTCGACCGCATAAACGACAAACTCTGCGACGACAGCTTCAAGGCGCACACCTATGCCGGTATCCTCGGCCCGATCATCGGCAATATCGGCAATATCCTCTATGTCGGGCTCGCGCTGTTCGGCGGCGTGCTGCTGCTGACAGGTGCTCCAAACCTCAGTATTTCCGGTAAGGTTTTCGATATCACTATCCTTGTTCCGTTCCTTAATATGGCAAAGCAGTTCACCGGCAACGTCAATACCCTCTCCCAGCAGATAAACTCCATCGTCATGGCCGGTGCCGGTGCGGGGCGTGTCTTTGCCCTGATGGATCAGAAGCCCGAGACGGATGACGGCTATGTCACGCTCGTGAACGTCATCGAGAACGCAGACGGCAGCCTGACCGAGACCGCGGAGCGCACCGGCAAATGGGCATGGAAGCACCCGCACAGTGACGGCAGCCTGACCTATACTCCGCTGCGCGGTGACGTGCGCCTGACCGATGTCGACTTTGCCTACGTCGAGGGCAAGGACGTGCTGCATGACGTCAGCGTCTACGCGGAGCCGGGACAGAAGGTCGCCTTTGTCGGCGCGACGGGCGCAGGCAAGACCACGATAACGAACCTCATCAACCGCTTCTATGACATCGCCGACGGCAAGATCCGCTATGACGGCATAAACGTCAACAAGATAAAGAAGGCGGATCTGCGCCGCTCCCTCGGCCTTGTCCTTCAGGACACGAACCTCTTCACCGGCTCTGTCATGGACAACATCCGCTACGGCCGTCTCGACGCAACGGATGACGAGTGCCGCAAGGCCGCAGTCCTCGCCGGTGCGGACGACTTCATCAGCCGCCTGCCCGACGGTTATGACACCATGCTCACCAACAACGGCGCGAACCTCTCTCAGGGGCAGCGTCAGCTGATCGCCATCGCGCGCGCCGCGGTCGCCGATCCCCCGGTAATGATCCTCGACGAGGCCACAAGCTCCATCGATACCCGCACTGAGGCCATCGTCCAGCGCGGCATGGATAAGCTCATGGAGGGCAGAACGGTGTTCGTCATCGCCCACCGTCTCTCCACCGTGCGCAATTCTGACGTTATCATGGTGCTCGACCACGGACGCATCATCGAGCGCGGCAGCCATGAAAAGCTGCTTGAGGAAAAGGGCACCTACTACCAGCTCTACACCGGCGCATTCGAGCTTGAATAAGCGCAAAAAATTCCCGGAACTGACAGTTCCGGGAATTTTTTCAGCTTGTCAAAAAAGTCCTTACAGGACTTTTTTGACCGCGCTTTCCGCCGAGCATTTTGAAAGCATTCAAAATGCTGTTACCGAAAGCCTCGATATATCAAGGCTTTCGACGGCGGTTTATCCGATTTGAGGCGGGCCTTGCCCCCTCAAGCTCCCCCGCTGCTCAGTTCTCTGGCTTCAAAGCGAAATTTTTTGATATATTGCTTTACTTGAGCTTTTCCGCCTTGTCGATGATGAACTGGCGCAGCCATTCGCCGGCTTCCTCGTTCTTCAGCGCAAAGTCGATTATCGATTCCAGATAGCCCTTGAGGTTGCCGGTGTCGTAGCGCCGGCCCTCGAAGTCCACAGCGCACATCGGCTCGACATGGCACAGCTGCTTCATGCCGTCGGTGAGCTGGATCTCGTTGTTGCGGCCGGGGGCGGTGTTCGCGAGAATATCGAAGATCGCCGGGGTCAGAACGTAGCGCCCCATGATGGCGTAGTTCGAAAGGCGCTCGTCCATGGTCGGCTTCTCATTCATGTCGCCTATGCGGTATACGCGGTCGGACAGTTTTTTCTCGAGCTTAACGGAGGAGTATTTGCAAATTTCCTCGCCGGGGAACTCCCTGATGGCGATGGCGCTGCAGTGGTTCGCCTCGGCAGCGTCAACAAGCTGCTTGAGCACCGGCGTCTCGCTGAGCATTATATCGTCGCCCAGCAGTATGCCGAAGGGCTCATCGCCGACAAAGCTCTTCGCGCGCCATATCGCGTGACCCAGTCCCTTCGTCTCCTTCTGGCGCAGGAAGTACACATCCGCCATGTCCGCGACCTCGCGCACCGTGCGGGCTTCTTTTTCCTTGCCGTCTGACAGCAGGCGCGCCTCAAGATCGGGGGCATAGTCAAAATAGTCCTCTATCGGGGACTTGCCGCGGTTCGTGATGATGAGGATCTCCTCAACGCCCGCCGCGACCGCTTCCTCTACGATGTACTGGAGGACGGGCTTGTCCACCAGCGGCAGCATCTCCTTGGGAATGCTCTTGGTGTTCGGCAGCAGTCTCGTCCCGAGACCAGCTGCCGGGATTATCGCTTTCCTTACTTTCATGTCCTTACCTCCTTGGTGTGATATTTCAGTCCTTGAATTTCTCTATAAGATCACGGAAAAATTTCTTTCCCGGAAGATACCTCATCAGCGGCAGACCGATCAGATACATCACCGCGGCCTCGCCAAGGAAGATATACAGCGCGTTGAGCGCGAACACCTCCGGGTGCGCGAACACTTTCTGACCGTTATACGCCTCGGTTATCACCGCGCCGATGACTACCGCGTTTATCACGACATTTGCGCTGCACGCCAGAAACTCGCTGAGCAGGGTGTGCTTCCCCTGACCGAGACGCGCCGCGGTGAGCACCGCCGCAAGCGTCGCGAGTGACCCGAATATGATATCAAAGATGTTGCCCGTCAGAACATTTGCTATCGCGCAGCCGGCGAACAGTCCCCATGCCGTGCATGGCAGGAAGTACGGCAGTATGCACAGCGCCTCGGACACGCGCACCTGGATCGCGCCGTAGCTTATCGGGGCGAGCAGCATCGTGAGCGCCGCATACGCCGCGCCGACGATGGCGGCAGCGGTGATCGAGCGCGCAGTATTATTCGTTTTCATTTGTCTTTTCCTCCCGGCCTTCCGCCATTTCACGCGCGGTCTCCTCGCGGTGCTTGAGCGAGAACTCGCAGCCGCAATAGAGCTGCCTGTAAACATTGTACTTCTCGCACAGCTCAATGGAGCGGTTCTCCCCATCGCGCTTCTTGAAGTCGGACGGAAGCCAGCTCACGCCGACCATGCGCCCTACCTCTTCGCCGATCGTGTTTATCCTCACCGCGTCCTTATGGCGCGAGAGCGTCAGCGTTGAGCAGAAATAGTCAAAGCCATAGTGCTTGGCAAGTCTGCCCGCTTCGAGCAGACGCACACGGAAGCACTCCGTGCAGCGCTTGCCGCCCTCCGGTTCGTTCTCCAGCCCCTTTATGCGCGCGTAGTAATCCTCGCTCTTTCTCGGCTCGGCCAGAACGCTTACCTTATCTGCAAGGCCCATGTCCTCAATGAGCTTTACCTGAGTTTTGAAGCGGCGGTCAAACTCCTGCTGGGGGTAGATGTTCGGATTATACCACAGCAGCGTCACGTCAAAATACTGCGTCAGATATTCAAGCACGGAGCTTGAGCACGGCCCGCAGCAGCTGTGGAGCAAAACACGCGGCAGCTTTTTGCCGCGCTTCTGGATGATCTTGTCCAGTTCCTTTTGGTAGTTTCTGTTCATGTCCAGATAATAACACAGATATTCGGAAAAAGCTACTGTTTATGATATACGAAAGCGACGCTCCGCAAACCGCGGAGCATCGCCATACTGCCGTCCTTTTATTCGTCCGTTTTATCCGCGTCCGGAGTCTTTCCGCCCGACGCGCGGCGGCGGCCGCCGCGGCCTTTGCCGCTGGCCTCGCTGCCGTCAGTCCGCTGAAGCGTTATGCGCTCGCGAAACTCCGTCGGCGTCATTTCCTTGAACCGGTAAAAGTTCATATTGAAGGTCTTGATGTTGCTGTACCCGACGGCTATCGCGACGTCGATAACGAGATAATCCGTGGACACCAGCAGCTCACATGCCTTGTTGACGCGCGTGGAGTTGAGGAGCGTATCGAAGTTCATTTCATTATAATAGAGCAGCAGCCGGTTCATTTCCGGTACGGACACGTTGAACTCCGCCGCGACGCTTGCCGCGCTGAGCTTCTCCGTCTCGTAGTTTTTATAGATATAGTCCGTCAGCGCAAAGGCGACCGCCTTATCGGAGATATTGAACTTCGTGACGGCCTTGGAATATATCTTCCGGTACTGCATCGGCGTGATTCCGACGCGCTGCGCAAAGTGCTTGGACACGTGCGATGCGTCCACAAATCCGCAAAGCTTGGCGATCTCGTCAAGCGTCAGGTCGGTGTAGATGAGGTAATCCGACGCTTTCTCCACGCGGATGCTGCTGAGGAGCTTTGAAAAGCTCGTGCCGGTCATGCCGGATATCTGCTTTGACAGCGCCGACTCCGACAGAAAGAACGCCTCGGCGACCTGCGAGAGCGTCAGCTTCTCAGCCGAGTGGGCATAGAGATAGCTCAGTATCGACTGCTCCTTGACGCTCGCCTCGTGCCCGGTGTCGAGCTCGCCGCGGTGCGACATGATGTAACGCCGGTAGACGATGACAAGCTCAATAAGCTTATTGATGGTGTAGAGCTGCGAAAACGGCTTGTCCGGCGGCTTTACGCGCGTAGACTCGACGCCGAGCTCCGCCTTGAGGTTCTCCATGATGCCGTCTACATACTCCGCCTGTATGCTGTCAAGGTACGCGACCGGCTCCACGGTGAGAAAACGCAGCGGCTCGGCAGAGGCGTCGCCCGCGCCGGTGACGCTCTTGAACACGGAGTTGAGGTAGGCATAGTCGTAGATGACCTTGATGAATTGCAGCGTCTCCGTCACCTCGACCATGTCGGTTATCTTCCACGGCGTGATGGCGATGAGTGTGTTCGGGCGAAGGGGATATTCCTCGCCGTCTATGATGATTTTCCCGCCCCCCCGTTTTACATAAAGGAAGCGCGCCGCCTGATGGATGATCGCCCTTGTGGGCTTTTCTATCGCCTCATAGTCGAACGAGCAGATCACCGCCGGGTCTGAGGCGGAGGCGCGGGCGTCCTGAAGCATTGCGCGTCTTGGCATGGTCTGCACCGTCCTTTCATTTGTGAAATACCGGGTGTACGCATAAAGGTGCGTACACCCGGTATTTTAGATTAGTTCATTCGATAATTCAAGCTTAAAATCAGCTCAGCACCGCCATAGCTATCGTGAGGATAACGCCGACGACGACAAACAGAGTGACCAGAAGCTTCCATGCCCACTTGACCCAGGTCTCATAGGGGACACGTGCAAGTGCAAGCCCGCCCATGATGAAGCCGCAGGTAGGAGTAAAGAGGTTGACAAGGCCGTTCGCGGCAACGTTTATCATGACAGCAGTCTCTACGCTCCAGCCCATGCCCGCAACGATTGGGGATACGATTGGGCTGGACAGGCTCGCAAGGCCCGAGGAACTGGGAACGAGGAAGCTGAGGCCGACATGCAGTACGTAGTCAAGCATACCGAACACACCAGCGGAAACGCCGGACTGGCTCAGTGCGGTGACGGAAGCCTCAACGATCCAAGTGCCGAGGCCGGTGGTGCTCATGATAACGGTGGTGGCGCGCGCCATCGCGATGACGAGGTTAACGCCGACCATGTCGCCGAAGCCGACGATGATGAGTTTCATGAGCTGACCCTTATCCTCAAGGCCGACAATGCCGATGATGATACCCATGAGCAGGAACCAAGTTGCCGCGTCATAGAACCACCAATCGCCGAAGCCGGCGCCGGTGAGCCAGGAGGAGATGGGGGCAAAGAAGTTGTAAGCGCCTTCGCTGAGATCGCCCCAAGGAATGAAGCCGAGGATCATGACGATGAAGGACAGGGCGAACAGCCACAGAACAGCCTTCTGACGGCCGGTGAGCTTGACATCGCCGATATCGTCCTTGCCGCCGTAGGCCAGCTTGCACTCGCTGAGCTGCTCAGCAGTGAGGATGGAGCCCTTATTGGCGCGGACTTTCTTTGCATAAGAGGTGACAAACAGTGCGGAGGTAACATAGGCAACGAGCCAGAGGATGATGGCAATGACATAAGTGGTGCCCATGTTGACCTCAACGCCGACGTCAGCCGCAGCGGAGACCGCCGCGCCGGTGGCGAAGGGGTTGATGGTGGAGCCGAGAACACCGGTGCCTGCGCCGAGCAGAACCGTTGCCGCACCGACGATCGGGTCAAAGCCGGCGGCCATCATGGTCGCTGCAAGCAGGATGTAGAAGCCGACGGTCTCTTCGCCCATACCGTAGGTGGTACCGCCGACGGAGAACACGAACATCAGAACCCATACGAGGACAAGCTCTTTGCCGTGCAGCTTGCGCACGAGGGACTGGATGCCGGTCTCAAGAGCGCCTGTGCCTGTCACGATCGCAAGGAACGCGCCGAGGCAGAATACGAACGTGATAACGTCAGAGGCGTCGGCAAAGCCGTTGACAGGCCCCATAAAGATGTCGCTGGCGGAGGCGCCGACGACTTCGGCCATCTCGCCGTTCTCGCCCGCTGCGAGCCACGTGGCGATCGACACAAGGAGCATAACGGCGAGCAGGATCGCAAATGTGCTGATGGATCTTTTGGTCTTCTTAGACATGATTTGAACCCCTCTCTTAAAATTTTGTTCGGACTTCGCTGGGAGATGCGAAACGGGACAAAAATTTGCTTACCGGGTAATGACCGTGCCGGTCTTGCCTTCAAGAGCGTCGGCGGCACGGGCCAGGGAAGTGATGAGCGCGGTTCCGCCATGGTCGTTGTTCTTCACGAACTCCACGCAGGACTCGA
>ERZ780207.796-NODE-796-length-31242-cov-12.648475_pt1 | contig 31242 bp, 27 predicted proteins | sample MGYA00510977_ERZ780207 | MGnify/ENA primary metagenome ERZ780207 (study PRJEB29588, sample SAMEA2151383) | human gut metagenome | biome: human gut; feature: human-associated habitat; material: faeces | place: Denmark | collected 2008/2010 ...
CGCCCCTACGCCAGCCTCGGAAACCCTACACAAAATAGGAAAACAATAGTTTTTTGACAGACTGGGAGGGCCGACAAGAATTGTCGGCCCTCTACGGAAATTCGGCGTGCTGCAATGACAACTGACGCTAAAACAAGTCCAGCATCGCATCCAGATAGATCTCCTCGCGCACGCGCAGCTGATAGTCCGGTTTTGTCAGATAGTAGAGCAGAAACTCGAGAATCATGGCGCTGCCAAGACCGCGGCCTTCCAGCTTGAAGTTGGAAAAACCCAGGGGAAGATAGACTGTTTGAATATCGCGGACGCTGAGAAAGCCGGGGTTTTCCATTGCCCGGGAAAAACGGTAGCCATTCGCTGAACCCGGCGCAGTACAGCGGTGCGGTGCATGCTCTCCGAGATTTTTTCGGCTGACAGCCTCGTAACAGGCCTTCCGGTCCTTGCAGCCGAACCAGCAGCATTCGTTGCACAGAAATTCCACCTTGCCCTTCAGCGGCTGCGGCAGCGTAAGAAGCTGGTCAAACGCCTTGTTCAACCGGAAATCCGGCACGACGAAACGGAAGGCTTCGCGCTCCAACTCCTGACGAAGCTGGGGAAAATCGGTCAGCACTTTGGTCGTGGAAGAAATGAAGTAGAACTGCGGATAGGCGGCGCGCAGATAGTCCAGCAGCAGGTCGGAATGGATGATCACACCGTTCTGCGGACCGTCTGCCTCCGAAAACAGGCGGCAGAGTGCATTGCAGACCGAATCTGCGAGATACGCCTTGGTCAAAAGAGAATTGCTGAACGTCAGGCGGGCGGAAAGACCGTATTCCTGCGTCAGCGCCAGAACTGCGTGCGGATCCTGATTGCCGCAACCTACGCGCCCGCCGCCCCAAAGGCAGCCTTCCGGCGCACCGTAAATCGAGGCAATCTCGCACCAGTCGTAAAAATACTCCCGATGCGTCCGGTAAAGCGGCAGAAAGACGCGATAAAAGTCATAAAATTCAAACAGGCCGGGAAGATGAAACTGTGCGCGCTTCGCTTCGTTCATAGGTCAGGCCTCCTGTACTTAAGAAGCCCCGGTTTCCATGTGGAAACCGGGGCATTGTGCATAATGGGACAGGGGAGCGATTAAGCCTCTTCCTCTTCCTTCTTGGCGTCTTCGATGATCTTGGCCTGGTTCATCTGCGGGACTTCCTCGTAGCGGACGAACTTGAGCGTGTAGCTGCCGCGGCCCTGGCTCATGGCGCGCAGGTCGATGGAATAGGTGGTCATTTCGCCGACGGGAACTTCCGCCTCGACGATCTGATAGCCAGGGTTCTCGGGATCGGGGTTCATGCCCATGACGCGGCCGCGGCGCTTGTTGAGGTCGCCGATGACGTCGCCCATGTTGCCGTCAGGGATGAGAACCTTGAGTTCGCCGATCGGCTCGAGCAGGGTCGGGCCGGCAGTGGGCAGGCCTTCCTTGTAGGCGATGCCGGCAGCGGTCTGGAACGCCATATCAGAGGAATCGACGGGATGGTAGGAACCGAAGTACAGCGTGGCCTTCAGGAACACGACCGGATAACCGGCCAGAACGCCCTTGCCGACGCAGTTGCGCAGGCCCTTTTCAACGGACGGGATGAAGTTCTTCGGCACGCAGCCGCCGACCGTCTCATCCGCGAAGATCATCTCTTCAGACTCGGACTGCGGCTCGAAGCGGATATAAACGTCGCCGAACTGGCCGTGACCGCCGGACTGCTTCTTGTGACGGCCGTGAATCTCGACCTTCTTCTTGATCGTCTCGCGGTACGCGATCTTGGCGGGCTTCAGAACAGCCTCAACCTTGTACTTGCTGGAAAGCTTTGCCATAAGGACGGACAGCTGCATATCGCCGACGCCGGCAATGATGAGCTCCTTGGTTTCGGGATCGTTGCCGTAGGTGAAGGACTCGTCTTCTTCCTTCAGCTTGACGAGGCCGTTGGCGATCTTGTCTTCGGTGCCCTTGACCTTGGCGTAGACAGCCATCTTATACATCGGCTCGTCATAGGTCATGCCCTTGATGCGGACAGTCTTGCCCGGCATGCCGAGGGTGTCGCCGGTCTTGACGGAGGCGAGCTTCGTAAAGACGCCGATGTCGCCGCAGCAGACCTTGGGGGTCTTGGTGTTGTCCTTGCCCTTCGGGAAGAACATGTTGCCGAGCTTTTCGGAATCGCCGGTGCGGGCGTTGACGACGGTAAGGGTGTCTTCCATGTCGCCGGAAATGACCTTGAAGTAGGAGTTCTTGCCGTACTGGTCAGCCAGCGTGTTGAACACAAACGCCATCGGGCTGCCGTTCGGGGCGAGCTTGAACTCGGACTCGGTGCCGTCCTCGTCAACCTGCGTCATGGGCTTGCCCTCGAGAGGATTCGGTGCATACTTGACGAGGTTCGCCAGCAGGTTGGTGGTGCCGAGGCCGGTGTAGGCGCAGCCGCAGAAGACCGGGGTCACGCTGCGCTCACGGATGCCGGCCTTGATGCCGGTCTGGAGTTCTTCGGCGGTAAACGGCTCTTCCATGAAGAACTTCTCCATGAGGGCCTCGTCAGTCTCTGCAACCTGCTCGTTGAGCTCGGCCATGTATTCTTCAATCTTATCGTTGGCGTCTGCGGGCAGGGGGATTTCCTTGCCGTTTGCGTCATAGGCTTTTTTCTCAATCAAGTCAACCAGACCGACAGCCGTTTCACCCTGCATAATGGGGAAGGTAAACGGAATGACGGAAGCGCCGAACATCTCGCGCAGGGAATCGAGAACGTTGAAGAAGTTGGCATGCTCTTCATCCAGCTTGGAGACATAGAACATGGCGGGAAGATTGGCCTTGGCAAGATACTTCCAGCCCTTTTCAGTACCGACGCCGATGCCGCTCTTTGCGGTCAGGCAGATGAGGCCCGCGTCAACTACGCGCAGGGACTGCACGATCTGACCGGCAAAGTCAAAATAACCCGGGTTGTCGATCACGTTGAGTTTGCACTTGTTATATTCAACGGGAATGACGGAAGAAGAAATGGAATACTGTCTCTTCTTCTCTTCGTCGTCAAAGTCAGAAACAGTGGTGCCATCGGCACGCTTGCCCAGACGGGTGATCGCCTTGGTGGTGAACAGCATGCTCTCGCAAAGAGCGGATTTGCCGTCGCCGCCATGGCCAAGCAGGCAGATGTTGCGAATGTCATTGGCAGTATAGCCCATAGTAAAAAATACTCCTTTCTCCAGACGGAACGCAAGACGGCGCGCTCCGCCCCTCGGCAGTTCTCATTTCGCCGACTCTTAAATTCCATTATATACGAATCTCCATAGGATTGCAATTAGAATCTTGTCAAATCCCATGAAAATCTGCGATTTTTCATGCGTACCTATGCGCGGCCCGCTAAAAGACCGGCCAGAAGCCCCGGAAGGAGCCACAAAACCGTGTACAGAAACAGGTTCCAGCACGACGCGGCGAGATCTGCGCCGAGGAACGTCAGCACAAACATCAGGCTCACGCCGAGCACGCTTCCCGCGATGGCGACGCAGATGGACAAAATCGCCGTGCCGCGCAGACCACGCGCCGCGACGACGCTTCCTGCGAAGCTTGCGAAGCTGCTGCGGGCCATGAGCGCACCCTGTTTTCCGGCGCGCACGGCACCGGGTTCGGAGAGGGCTGCGCGCTCTTCTACAATGGGGAATTCGATATGCTCGGGCGGGATTTTATAGCGCTGCTTTAAAAATTGCGGCGTGATCATAAAATCGCGCGTGGCCAGCACCGGCACAAGCGCGCCTGCGCGCAGAACGGAGGCAAGTCCTGCCCGAACGGATTCTGCCGGGGCATAATTGAGCGCAAAGACGGCGGCAAGTTCGCCGTTAACGGACAGATAGACCGCCTGCTTGAGCCGCGTTCCCTCCGGGACGCGTACGCGCATCAGCTTCATAAACGCGATCGAGCCCATCAGAACGACATCTCCCCGGATCGTCGCGCCGAGACCGCCGCTTTCATACCGGCGGAAGGTATCGACGGAATAGCGTCTGCCGTTCTGGTCGTGCATCATCTGTTCAAACAGCGGAGCAAGACCGCTGCCTGCTGTCTGCACGACGGCGTTGGCATAGCCGATGACCATGGGCGCGGGGCGGCTGCCGTAAAGCTTCATGCCGCCCTGTGTCACATTCTGCGGCGGGAACAGATCTGCATCTTCAATGATCAGGCCGGCCTCGCCGGACAGAATCCGCGCGCCCTGCCAGCCTGCGACGGCTGCGCCGATGCGGTACAGTTTTTTGGCAAACGTGGAAAACGGTTTTGCGTAGGCGATGAGGATGCCGGCGGGGAAACCAGCCAGCAGCATGGCTGTCCACGACCAGAGAAAACTCTTGCCGCCGCGCATCGCGGTCAGGACGGATAACACGAGCGTTACCGCCGTCATAACAGGCGTGTAGAAGCGCATGATGCGGCTGCCTGCGTCCGGCATTTCCAGCTGGACGGCAAACTGCTCGGCGTCGCCCGGAGCGCGGAAGATGCAGTCGTAGCCGTGCCACGCCTTTTCCTCCCGCACGGCGGCGACCGGATCTTCCATATTGCCTGCCGCGCGCAGCGATCTGCGCCGTGCCTCATACAGTAAACTCCGCCCCCACAGGGCGAGCAGCAGCAGAATCGACGCGACCGTGCAGAACGGTGTCCGGCCCTGCAGGACGGCAAAAAATGCGTCAACGATCACGGCGCAGAGCACCACGAACAGCATGCTGGTTTGATCGAACCGCAGGCGCAGCGCCTGCACCACGCCGGACAGGCAGATATCATAGCTTAAAAGTGCCTGCGCAAGCAGAAGTCCCAGCATAATCGCGGAAAACACCTGTGAATAACTGCTGAAATCCCCCACAATGGCGGAGGTCGATAAGACCAGCAGCAAAATCGACGCCAGACAGGTCAGCACGCTCAGCAGCAGGCGCAGCCGCACGCTGGAGGCGGCAGAATAGAACTGATACGCGGCTTCCAGCGAGGGAAAAACGTGCTCAGGCTGCTCGGCGGCGCGCTTTTTCCGGGCCTCTTTTTTTTGAAAGCGTTCAAGCTGCCGGCGGCGTTTTTCGGCCTGCCGTTTTTCGCGGCGCTCGGCACGGGCGCGCTCCCGCGCTTCCTTGGGATCTGCTGCGGCAGGCTCCGGATCCGGTTCACCCTGGTAGGTCCAGACGGTAGGGCGCTCCGGCTCAGGCTCCTTTTGCGTATGGACGGGCGCAAAGCGAATGGTGTCAGCCGCTTCCACGTCAGACGGTGTCTGCGCATCGGGCGGGCGGTCGGCAGGTGTGGCAAGCCGGACAGTCTCACCCGGCTCGGCCTTCGGTTCCTCACGCTTTGTCCAGCCGCCGAATTCGTTCATAATTTCCTCGAGCGAGTATTCCGGCTCCTCTTGCTCCGCGGGCGTCTTGTTCAGTTGTGCTTCGTCCTCAGGACGCCTGGTTGGTTCCATAGTGTGCTCCATGTTTTGTGAATCTACCATACTCGCTTTGTAGGGGCCGATGCCCACATCGGCCCGGCAGGATGGGCCGCTTTTACGGAACTCTTCGGCAAAGTCGTGGCTGCCTCACGGGCCGATGTAGGCATCGGTCCCTACAACGAAACAGGAGGGTGCTTGCGGATTTGCTATGAGGGTCCAAAAGCTGCCTGCTGTGCGGGCGGACAGAGTCGTCCGTTCGGAAAGATGGCTTTATCCCCGCTGCCGGACAGCCTCGTACAATAAAATTGCGGCGGCGTTCGACGCGTTGAGGGATGAAATGCGGCCGCGCATGGGAATACTGACTTTAAAGTCGCACGCTTCGGCGACAAGGCGGCTCATGCCGTCGCCCTCGTTGCCGATGACGATAGCGGCCGGGCCCTTGAGATCGGCCTGATAGAGCGCCGTATCGCCGTCTGCCGCCGTGCCGAAGACCCAAACGCCGGCTTTCTGCAGCTCGCGGATGGCACTGACCAGATTGGCCACACGCGACACCGGCAGATATTCCAGTGCACCAGCCGAGGCCTTGCCTACGACGGCGGTCAGACCGACGCTGCGGCGCTTCGGGATGATGACGCCGTGCGCGCCCGCACATTCTGCCGTGCGGATGATCGCGCCCAGATTGTGCGGGTCGGAAAGTTCGTCGCAGATGACGATCAGCGGGGCCTCGCCACGACTTTTTGCGTTTTCGAGAATGTCGTCGATCGTTGCGTAGGCGTGCGCTGCGACCATGGCGATCACGCCCTGATGCGCGCCTGTGGCGGAAAGCTGGTCGAGCTTGCGCCGGTCTGTTTCAACGACGGCGGCGCCGGCTTCTCTCGCCATGGCGGCCAGCCGGGAAAGCGCGCGGTCTGTTTCTCCGGCAGCGATGTAAAGCTTGTCGATGGGGCGGCCTGCGGCAAGCGCTTCCTGTACGGCGTTGCGGCCCTCGAGCATATTTTCTGCATTCTCCGCAGGCTCCTGCGCACGGCGGACGGGCGGGCGGCGGTCGTTCCGGTTCCATTTTTTCTGTTCCATAGTTTCTCCAGCTTCCGATGTCATAATAATTCACAATATAGTATAACAGCTTCTTTCGGAAACCTCAATCCCAATCTCACAATTCACAGAAAATTTACCTGCCCGCCGCAGGTTCTTTCTTGTAAATGGGGAATGGGTGTGATAAGATTTGTAACAGAAAATTCCCTACTAAAATTTCCCACGTTTTCACAGAAAGAAGGTGCGTTTTTTGAATAACGACCCAAAAAACAAAAAGCCGCAGGACAATAAGCCGCAGAACGGCGACGATGGACGGCAGGGGCGCCGGATCGTATTCCTGATGGTCGCGGCGCTGATCGCAACGCTGCTTATCAATTCGCTCTATACGACCATTGCCAACGCGTATCTGTCGGAGATCACCTATAACGAGTTCCAGACGTATCTCGACAAGGATGAGATCGCCGAGCTGGAGTTCCAGTCTGACCGCATGGTCATCCTGACGCGCGACGAGGCCAAAAAGCCGTCGGCGCAGCAGCGGCTGTACTACACTGGCTATATCCCCAACGTCTCAAACGACGAGCTGAAGGCGCGGCTCGACGCGCAGGGCGTGGAATACAACACCGAGATCGTCGAGCAGGCCAGCCCCATCGTGACCTTTGTCGTCACATGGCTGCTGCCGGTCATCATCATGTACGCCCTGTTCAGCCTGCTGATGCGCAGCATGACCAAGCGCATGGGCGGCGGCATCGGCGGCATCGGCGAAAGCAAGGCCAAGGTCTATATGGAAAAGTCCACCGGCGTCACGTTTGCCGACGTCGCCGGTCAGGACGAGGCCAAGGAATCGCTTGTCGAGATCATCGATTTCCTGCATAACCCGCAGAAATACGCCGCCATCGGCGCGAAGCTCCCGAAGGGCGCACTGCTGGTCGGCCCTCCGGGCACCGGCAAGACGCTGCTGGCCAAGGCCGTCGCGGGCGAGGCGAACGTGCCGTTTTTCTCCATCTCCGGCTCTGATTTCGTGGAGATGTTTGTCGGCGTCGGCGCGAGCCGCGTGCGCGATCTGTTCCAGCAGGCAGCGAAGGTCGCTCCGGCCATCATTTTTATTGATGAAATTGACGCCATCGGCCGCACGAGAGATTCCAAATTCGGCGGCAACGACGAGCGCGAGCAGACACTTAACCAGCTGCTGGCCGAGATCGACGGCTTCGATTCAAGCAAGGGCGTCGTGATCCTGGCGGCGACAAACCGGCCTGAGATTCTCGACAAGGCACTGCTGCGTGCGGGCCGCTTTGACCGCCGCATCATCGTTGACCGGCCCAATCTCGCCGGACGTTACCAGACGCTGCGCGTCCACACGAAAAATATCAAGCTGGCCGAGGATGTCGATCTGCACAAGATTGCGCAGGCGACTGCAGGCGCGGTCGGTGCGGATCTGGCAAACCTCGTCAACGAGGCGGCGCTGCGCGCCGTGCGCATGGGGCGCAAGGCTGTCAACCAGCAGGATCTGCTGACGTCCTTTGAACTTGTCATCGCGGGCACGGAGAAGAAGGGTACCGTTCTGACCGACACCGAAAAGCGCATCGTGTCCTATCATGAGGTTGGCCATGCGCTGGTTGCCGCGCTGCAGAAGCATTCGCAGCCTGTCTCCAAGATCACGATTGTCCCGCACACCTCCGGCGCGCTGGGCTATACCATGCAGATGCCGGAAGAAGAGAAATTCCTGTCCAGTAAGGAAGAACTCATCGTCGAACTCCAGACCATGCTGGGCGGCCGCGCTGCAGAACAGGTCGTCTTCGGTATTGCCACGACCGGTGCGTCGAACGACATTGAGCGCGCGACAGAACTGGCCCGTAAGATGGTCACGCAGTACGGCATGAGCGACCGGCTTGGCCTTATGGCGCTGTCCACTGTCTCAAATCCGTACCTCGACGGCAGCACGATGATGAACTGTGCCGATTCCACCTCCTCTGCAGCGGACGAAGAAATCCACAAGCTGCTCATGGACTGCTACGCGGATGCGAAAAACATCCTTGTCGAGCACCGTGCGCTGCTGGATGAGATTGCAATGTACCTGCTGAGCAAGGAGACCATCACGGGCGACGAATTCATGGCCTACGTCAATGCTGACAGCAAAAAACTGACGGACGGCAGTGAGGCAGAGGAAGCGCCCGAGCAGGATGAAGCACCGTCGGAAACCGATTGAACCAATCGCGCCCCTGTTTCCCCGAACAGGGGCGCAGCACGTTTTTCAGAGCGGCCTGTAGGGGCCGATGCCCACATCGGCCCGGCAGGAGGTACCGATTTTATGAGAATCTTCGGCGAATTCGCAACATTTTTCGGGCCGACAGAGCCGCCGGCCCCTACATCAAAGGTTCAATCTTCTCATCCCCTGTAGAGGCGGACGACTCTGTCCGTCCGCGGAATATACTGTTTTTACAGAATTCTTCGGCGAATTCGTAACTTCCCAGCGGGCCGATGTGGGCATCGGCCCCTACAGGGTGCTGCGCAAATTTGCGGCCGCCCATCGGGCGGAGCAGATCTGTCAAGCCCCTACAGGGGTTTACCGAAAGCGCGAGATAGGGATATATTCCGGAGGCTATCATGTTCATCTCTTCCGTTCTTGACACGACTGCCATCGACGAAAAACAGGTGCAGTCGTTTTTCTCGAAGCTGACGCTTGAAAAGCTGCTGTATGCGGCGGTGCTGCTGGTTCTGTGCGCAGTGCTCATCAAGCTGATTCTGAAGGCGGCGGACAAGCTGTTTTCCCATTCCAAGCTGGATCACACTATTTTCGGCTTTCTGCGCACGACAGCCAAGGCAATTTTGATTTTTATTGCAGTCATGCTCGTCGCAGGGACGCTCGGCGTGGATACCAGTTCGCTGCTGGCAATTTTGAGCGTTGCCGGTCTTGCCGTTTCGCTCTCGATGCAGACCGCACTGTCCAATGTCGCGGGCGCGCTGATGATTCTGACAGCCAAACCCTTCCGGGCGGGCGATTATGTCCAGATCGGCGACAAGGCCGGAACTGTCCTGACTATCGGCGCGGTATACACAAGCCTGCGCACCTATGACAACCAGATCATCTATTTGCCCAACAGTCAGATCACGGCAGGCAGCATCATCAATGTGACAAGCGAGGCGGTACGCCGTGTTGACGTGAACGTTTCGGCGTCCTATGACGATGCGGTAGATACCGTCCGCGCGGCGCTCTGCGCCGCTGCCGCAGCGCACGAAAAGACACTCCGCGACCGGCCTGTCGAGGCACACGTCGTCTCCTATGGCGACAATTCGATCCAGTATGTCCTGCGCTTCTGGGCGCGTACGGAGGACTATTGGGCCTGCTATAACGACGTGCTGGACGGACTTCAGGAAACCTTTTCCTCCGCGGGCATCACGATGTCCTATCCACATATCAATGTTCATATGGAATCATAAAAAAAGGAATATCGGGATATCACATATCATTTTCTATATAAAGTCAGAATTATCGAAAATAATGTCGATAGTTCTGGCTTTTTATATTATCAAAGTTCTGATATAACCGTAAATTTGGATTTCCAAAGAACCCCCGCAGGGGGTTCGCATCGGTTGACTTTCTTCAGGCTGCTTGGTAAAATAGACGCAAGCTATAAGAGGCGTATTCTGCCGCTTTTTGGTTTCAGAGCGCAGGTACGCCTGCTCGGTCTGTCCATACGGGCTGACCGCCGCCCCCTTCCGGTGCTGCGTCCGGTGTACGCAGGCCGGCCCAGAACATATTTTAGGAGGATACATCATCGATGGATTGGGATCGCTTAATCACAGTTGAACAGATGGAAGCAGCGACCAACGAATTGCTTGAAACCGGCAAAAAAGTTGGCGCGGATTCCTGGCAGCAGCGCGTCAAGAATCAGACGCCGCACTGCGGCTTCGGCGAAGCCGGCACCTGCTGCCGCATTTGCTCCATGGGCCCCTGCCGCATTACGCCCAAGGCACCGCGCGGCATTTGCGGCTGCGACGTACACGGCATCGTCGGCCGCAACTACCTGCGCTTCACCGCAGGTGGTGCTGCTACGCACTCCGACCATGGCCGTCAGATCTGCCACACGCTCTATCAGGCAAAGGAAGGCGGCTCTTATCAGGTCAAAGACCCCGAAAAACTGAAGAAAATTGCTGCCGAATGGGGTATCGAGTCCGAGGGCAAGGATATTTATGATCTGGCCCACGAAGTTGCTGAAACCGCCCTTCTCGAGTACGGCAAGCCTTTCGGCGTGCAGCGCTTTTTGAAGCGTGCGCCCGAGCATACCCAGAAGCTGTGGCATGACGCTGGCATCGAGCCGCGTGCCATTGACCGCGAGGTTTCGCAGTCGCTGCATATGACGCATATGGGCTGTTCGTCTCTTCCCGAGGCGCTCATCAAGCAGTCCCTGCGCGCCGGTCTGTCCGACGGCTGGGGCGGCTCCATGGCAGGTACCGAGCTGTCCGACGTTCTGTTCGGCACGCCGCGCCCCCTTGACACCACCGCCAACATCGGCGTCATGGAAAAGGACATGGTCAACATCATCGTCCACGGCCACGATCCGTCTCTTTCCGAGATGATCGTCATGTATTCGCAGGATCCCGAGATGGTCGCGCTGGCCAAGTCCGTCGGCGCAAAGGGCATCAACATCGCGGGCGTCTGCTGCACCGGCAACGAAGTTGCCATGCGGCAGGGCATTCCGATGGCAGGTAACTTCCTGCAGCAGGAAAACGTTGTCCTGACGGGCGCATGCGAAGCCATCGTCGTTGATGTGCAGTGCATCTTCCCGGCTCTTGGCCCGCTTTCCAAGTGCTTCCATACTAAGTTCATCACGACCTCTCCCATTGCCCGCATGCCGGACTCGGATTTCATCGAGTTCCATGAGGATACTGCGGCGGACAACGCCAAGGCGATTATCCGCATGGCGATTGAAAACTTCAAAAACCGCAAGCCCGAGCTTGTCAACATTCCGAACCTCAAGACCAAGGCCCGCGTCGGCTACTCGGTCGAGGCCATTAAGAAAGAACTCGACGGCGTGTGCAACTCCCATGTTGACGCGCTCGGCACGCTGAAGCCGCTGGCCGACGTTGTCAAGGCCGGCGTCCTGCGCGGTGCTGTCGCAATGGTCGGCTGCAACAACCCCAAGGTTCGCCCCGATACTGCGCACATCGAGCTCATGAAGAAGCTTCTCAAGAACGATATCATCGTCATCGTCTCCGGCTGTTCGGCACAGGCTGCGGCCAAGGCCGGCCTCATGGATCTCGACGCTGCTGAATACTGCGGCGAGGGCCTCAAGCGCGTGTGCAAGCTGGTTGGTATTCCGCCGGTTCTGCATATGGGCTCCTGCGTTGATATCTCCCGTATGATGATCCTTGCTTCCGATCTTGCAAAGGATTGGGGCATCAACATTTCTCAGATTCCGCTCTGCGGCTGCGCGCCGGAATGGATGTCTGAAAAGGCAGTTTCCATCGGCAACTACGTCGTGGCGACCGGCATCGACACCTACCTCGGCGTTGATCCGTACTCCAAGGGCTCCAGCGAGATCACTGAACTGCTTCAGGGTGACGCAAGAGGCTGCAAGGAGTGGGTCGAGGCGCATTTCGTCGTTGACACCAACATTGAGAGCCTCGGCGACAAGATGATCGCCGCAATCGAAGCCAAGCGCACGGCTCTCGGCATCTAAGATCTTCCCGGAGGGTCTTTACCGTTATGAAAGTAGCTATCACCGGCAAGGGCGGCGTCGGCAAGACGACGCTGGCCTCCACGCTCGCGCGGCTCTACGCCGACGAAGGGCGCACCGTCCTCGCAGCCGACGTTGACCCGGATGCAAATCTGGGCCTGGCGCTGGGGCTGACAGAGGAAGAGGTCAATTCCATTGTTCCAGTCTCGAAAATGAAGCAGCTTGCCAAGCAGCGCACGGGCGCGAACGACCAGAACAGCTTCTATAAGCTAAACCCGGACGTTTCCGATCTGCCCGATAAGCTTGCCAAGAATATCAACGGCGTCAAGCTTCTCGTTATGGGCACGGTTGATACCGGCGGCTCCGGCTGCGTCTGCCCGGAGCATGTCATGCTCAAGGCGATTCTGACCAATCTCGTTTTCCGCAAGGACGACGTGGTCATCATGGACATGGAGGCAGGGCTTGAACACCTCGGACGCGGCACGGCCAGCATGATGGACCAGTTCATCGTGGTCATCGAGCCGGGCGCGCGGAGTGTACAGACCTATGTGCGCATCAAGGAGCTTGCAAAGGACATCGGCGTGACCAAGGTGCGCGTCGTCGCCAACAAGATCCGCGACGAGTCTGACCGTGAATTTATCAGAAGCCGCATCCCGGCAGACGATCTGCTCGGCTTCATCAGCTACAGTCCCACCGTCATCGACGCGGACCGGAGGGGCCTCTCCCCCTACGACTGCAGCCCCGATGCGCTGGATGAGATCCGTGCGATCAAGGCTGCCATTGACGCCAAAGAATGAATCTGAAAGGAATGAAACCACAATGAAGACATTGTTTAACCGCGTCTTCGACGGCTCTGACGAGATGTTCGCCAAGGCCGAGGAAGAAGTGAACAAGATCGTGGCAGAAGTCGGCCGCGACGCTCCTCTGACGCTTCCCTCCACCGCGTATTTCTGCGCCTGCATCTATGCCTATATCGGCAAAAAGGTCACTACGACCGGCGAACTGCAGGATGCTCTGGCCGACGTGAAGGCCATGATGCTCCGCGAGCCGCGCACCAACTCTATCTTCCAGTCCGGCGTCGGCACCGCCATCGCCGCTGAGATGATCGAGGCCTGCAAATATGTCAAGACCCAGACCCCGTATGAGGGCACGAACTATCACGGCCACTTCACCGACGCGGAAGTCCGTGAACTCGGCGTTCCTCTTGTTACCGGCGATATCCCCGGCTTCGTCGTCATGATCGGCCCGGCTCCTTCCACCGAGGAAGCGGTCGAGACCATCAAGGGCTATCAGTCCCGCGGCATTTTCGTCTTCCTGATCGGCGGCATCATCGAGCAGGCTGTGGAAGCCGGTCTTTCTATGGGCTTCCCCGTCCGTGTCGTTCCCGTCGGCGAAGAGATCTGGTCCGTCGGCCACGTCATTTCTCTGGTTGTGCGCGCGGCCATGATTTTCGGTGCCATCCAGCCGGGCGACGTCGAGGGCTTCCACAAGTACACCTTCGACCGCATCAACGCGTTTGTCAACGCTTATAAGCCTGTCAACGACATTACCGTCGCCTGCGGCGCCGGCGCCATCAAGCTGGGCTTCCCGGTCATCACCAACGACCACGACGATATGTGGGCCGTTCCGAAGTCCCTCATCATCTATGATGACACCAAGGACTGGATCGATACCTCCATCGAGGCCCGCGGCATCAAGCTGAAGATCACGAAGATTGACATCCCCGTTTCCTTCTCCTCTGCATTCGAGGGCGAGATCATCCGTAAGGGCGACATGCAGGTCGAGATCGACGGCTCCCGCAAGGACTGCTTCGAGCTTGTCACCACGAAGGACGCCTCCGAGGTCGAGGATCACAAGATCGTGGTCGAAGGCCCCGAAATCGACGAGATCCCGGTCGGCTCCAAGATCTCCATGAGTTACACCGTCGAGGTCGCAGGCAAGAATATGCAGCCCGACTTCGAGCCTGTCTTCGAGCGTAAGATCCACTCCTTCCTCAACTGCGTGGAAGGCCTGATGCACACCGGCCAGCGCGACATGATCCGCGTCCGTATCAGCAAGGCTGATTTCGAGGCCGGTTTCAAGTTCCGCCACATCGGCGAAGTGCTCTACGCCAAGATCAAGTCCGAGTTTGACACGGTCGTTGACAAGTGCCAGGTCCGCATCGTCGTTGGCGACGAGCCGAACGCCGCGCTGCGCAAGCACGCCAACGAGGTCTTCGACAAGCGCGACGAGCGCCTGAAGTCCATGACCGACGAATCCGTACCCGTCTTCTATTCCTGCATCATGTGCCAGGCGTTCTCTCCGAGCCACGTCTGCATCGTCACCCCAGAGCGTCTGGGCCTCTGTGGCGCCGTTTCGTGGCTGGATGCGAAGGCTACCAACGAACTCGACCCGCAGGGTCCCTGCCAGGTCGTCACCAAGGAGCGCTGCATCGACGAACGCACCGGCCGCTACGAGGACGTCGATGAGGCTGTTGCACAGTACTCCCACGGCGCACTGGAGCACGTCACGCTCTACTCCCTGCTGGAAGACCCGATGACCTCCTGCGGCTGCTTCGAGTGCATCTGCGGCATCGAGCCGTGCTCGATGGGCGTCGTCATCACCTGCCGCGAGTATGCCGGCATCACGCCGCTCGGCATGACCTTCTCCGAGATGGCTTCCATGACTGGCGGCGGCGTGCAGACTCCGGGCTTCATGGGCCACGGCAAGCATTACATCGCTTCCCATAAGTTCCTCAAGGCCGAGGGCGGCGTTGGCCGTCTGGTCTGGCTGCCGAAGGAACTGAAGGACCAGATCCGCGACAAACTCAACGAGACTGCCAAGGATATGTACGATATCGACAACTTCGCCGATATGGTCGCCGACGAGACCAACTGCCCGAACGGCGATCCGGAAGAGTTGCTTGCCTACCTGTCCGAGGTCGGCCACCCCGTCCTCAGCATGGACCCGCTGGATATTTAATTCATACGCTTTCAATCAAAAGACTCCCGCATGCAGCCGCATGCGGGAGTCTTTATTTGTGGGTAGCTGCGTTAGACTATCTGCGGTAAATTAGCTTTGCGTCCAAAATTTGCGGGGCAGTACGAATTCGCCGAGACTCTGTAGGGGCCGATGCCCACATCGGCCCGCTTGGAAATTACAAATTAGCCGAAGAATTTCGTAAAACCGATGCAATCTGCTCAATATGAAACAGTAATCGTGCGCGTATCTGTTTTCTGGTTCAATCCTCGTCTGTATCGTCGTCAAATGAATAATCATTCAATTCCGGAAAATCTAGAAATTCCGCCAGCGTCATATTGAATGCTAGCGCCAACTTGTGTAGTGTCATCACGCGCGGATTTTTTGTTAGACCGCGCACAATATTGTCAAGCGTAGATTGCTTGACATCGCTCATGACGGCCAGCTTATTGATGCTGATACCGCGTTGCCGACACAAATTGCGAATGCGCGAAACATATAAAGAAGAATAGTCCATGCTTTTGCCTCACCATTCCACCCATACTTGGGTTAAAATGATGATAACAGCATAGAAATGTGAAATTACCCGAATATGGGTTGACAACGCATAAGAATTTTGTTATTCTGAAATTACCCAAATACAGGTAATTGGAGGAACTTTTTATGGCAGACTATCAAAAACTTTACGCATTGCTTTGCGGGGTGATTGATGACGTGATCGATCCGCTGGAGCGCATTCCGTTGGCGCTGCCGTATGCAAAAAAACTCCGCCGTGCACTTGTGCAGGCGGAGGAACTCTATATTGATACTTCGGCATATCCCGCGGAGAAGCAGGAAAACGTGATTGTTTTGCAGAGGGAAGGGGAACAGCGCTGAACCAAACTGGTTCAGTGCGTTCCCACAACCTGATACATGGCATCGTTGGAAATCTGTACGGTGACGGTCAGGTGTTTTGCAAAAATTTCTGCCAGCGTTTCGACTGGCAGCAGGCCGTTGGAGACGCTGCGTGCCGTCTTCGCGTGGTGTGCATCGAGCGCCTTGCGGGAGAAGCCATGTGCCACAGTCAGCGTCCCGCCAGTCGTGAGCAGTTCGGCCAGATGTGCAATTAGGCGCTCCGGCTCCGGAAAATGCGGAAATGCGTTGTAGATCACAATGCAGTCGAACAGGGCAGGGAAGTGCGCCTGCGACGCATCACCGCAGAGCACAGTTACGTTCTCCTGCGGGAATTTTTCGCGCGCGATGCGCACCATTTCCGGTGCAATGTCAATGGCCGTGATCTGTGCCGCGCCGCGCCTCAAATAATCCGGGATCAAAACGCCTGTTCCGCAGGCAACGTCCAGCACCGATACGCCGGGGCGGATTCCGGCGTTGTCCAGAATCTGCCCGATCACTGCCTCATTGCGCACCAACTGTGCGTCCCAGCCAGCGGCGGCTTGGTCAAAAAAATCGATGACAGCCTGCTGTTCCATCGCAGACACCCCTTATGCGTACCGTACCCGCAGCAGCCGCGCCTTCGTCAGCGCGACAACAAGCGACGGCAGCAGTACAAGCTGGATTGCAATGCCGGGCAGACCAGTCACGAACGACGTCGTCGCCCATGCCGCGACCGTGAACGTCGCGGGCGCGAAGATCAGTGCTTTGCACACGCCGGACAGAATCCGGCCCAGCAGCATCGCCGTGATCTGGCTGATATACAGGTCAGCATACAGCTTCTTCGTGTGAACGGCCTGCATCATCAAACCACTGACCAGACCGTAAACGCCGCATTCGACCATCATGCCGGGCAGCACAGCAGGGGAGGGCATGCCCGTCAGCACGCCGGACAGCACCGGACCCAGCAGTCCGCAGACAAGACCATACGGCCACCCACAGGCCAGTCCGCACAGCAGCACGGGAATGTGCATCGGCAGGAAGATCGGGCCGGCGTTTGCAATCGCGTGGAACGCCATCGGCAGCACCACGCACAGCGCAATGCAGAGCGCACAGAACGCCAGATTTTTCGCGGAAAATGTTTTTTTCATCGGGAAACTCCTTTGTTCAATTCTTTGCGCCCATTATACCCGACCATCCCGCTCCGCGGAAGCCCCCTAGGGGGTTCAAATTTGCACCTGACGTAAATTCTTCTCTGCGAATCTTTTCCCCTTGCAATTTCTCTCCGTATCCGTTATAATAGTTTCGCAATTCTAGGTGTAGTTCAGATGGTGAAGCGCGTGGTTTGGGAGCGTGGCAGCGTTCATCCGACCTGCCAGAGCCAAAACGCCCGAACCCCTTGACACACGGGCATCTGCGGCTTTTCCGCAATTTCCGGAATCGCCCGAAAAACCGCCTTTGACCACATGGCTGACTACAGACAGCTTAGACTTTCAATTTCATAACCGGGTGTAGCTCAGATGGTAGAGCGCGTGGTTTGGGACCACGAGGCCGCTGGTTCGAAACCAGTCACTCGGACCAGAAAACCCGCTGAAATCATAAGATTTCAGCGGGTTTTCTATGTAAATTGTTCGATTTTTTCAAAAAGTTATTCTTTGATTATTGCGGCGCAGGATTTGCGCTGCGGATTCGGCAAACTGGAAGTTATCGATTTCTTTGTGTGCTATATCTAACGGACAGCACAATGCTTACTGATGCGGTAATGACCTTTGCAAATACGGTGCTCCACCAAATCATGATTTGACCGCCAAACACCGGCGGCAGCATCAGCATCAACACCAGCATGATGATGGGTTCGATAAATGTCAGAACATAGGACAGCACATTTTTTTCGGTTGCGTAGAAAGCCGCCGTGGAAACTCGTGTGATGGCGTCAAACGGAACCGACACAAGGAAGATCGGCATGACCTTTATGACCCCTGCGTTTACCTCGGCAGATGAACCGAACAGTAGTCCAATCTTACCACGGAGCAGGTAAATCAGAATCGCACTGATTACCGCCAAAACCATGGAAAATTCATACGCCAGCGTTTTGGTTTGTTTGAGCGATTTTTCTTCGCCTGCTCCGTAGAACTGACTCATGAGCGGCTGGCTACCATCACCGACACCCTGCAAAAGAAGATAAACAATGCAGATGATATAGGAGATACAGGCATAGGTGGCGATAGCCTCCTGTCCGCCATAAGAAACCGAAAATCGGTTGATGATCACAAGAGAGATATTTGGGGCAAGGGTCAAGCCAAATGGAGCAAGTCCGATTTTTAATATCTGAAATGCCGTTTTCGGGGTATCAACAGGTGCGATTTTCAGAGTGAGGTTCTTTTTGATGGCGCAATACACGAGTGCAACCGCCATGGTAACTCCCTGCCCAATAATGGTCGCCAATGCCGCACCGTACATGCCTCGTCCAAGAACCCACACAAAAGTATAGTCAAGAGCAATATTGGTAGCAAAGCCGCAGATCATAGCGATCATTGCCCACAAAGAACCGCCGTAATTACGCATAAACGGAACCAGTCCGGTGCCGAACACCTGTAAAATCGCTCCAAGGGCAATTACCTTGATATACTCATTTCCCAGAGTAAGCAACTCGCCCGATGCACCAAGGGCAGAAAGGATTTTCTCTGAAGTGAAGAAAACGGTGACAGTCAGGACAGCGCTGAAAAGAAGCATAAGCCATGTTGCACCGGCAACGAACTCCCGTGCTTTTTTCTCATTTCCTGCTGCTTTCAGAATGGAGTATTTGACTGAACCACCCATTCCGATTCCTGTCCCTACGGATTGCAGGACCGCCGTGATGGGATATGCAATGTTGATTGTGGAAAGTCCGGCATCCCCGATTGAGTTGCCTACAAAGAAACCGTCAACGATGGCATACACCCCGGAAAGCGCAAAGGATAACACGGACGGAATCACATACTGAAAGAAAGTCCGCTTGTTATTCACTGCCCAGACCTCCGCTCAGCTCTCTTTCAAAGAGAAGATTGAAAAGGTCAAGAATTTCACACATGGCTTGGAGCCGTTCGTTCCCGATTGTTCTATAAACCTTCTCCTCGGCTTTTCGTAAAGACGCAATCATTCTGTGGGCGTATACCTGTCCGCTTTCAGTCAAGACGATCCGCTTCTCACGTTTATCGCCCTCGCTGGCCTCCAACAGTAAATAGCCCTTCTTTTGAAGTGCGCTCACGACCGTATGAACCGTCTGTTTTTGCATACCGAAATTCTCTGCGATCTGCTTTTGCGTCAGTTCTCCCATGGATTCCAGCGCATACAGCACCATCATTTCCGGGTATCCGACGCCAAGTACCGAAGCTGCTTTTGTATATAGAGCAGTGCTTTTCGCCCACGCAACGTTAAAATGATTGTTTTCCATAAGTCCCCCACTTACAAATAGTATTTGTAAATATTATTATAGTATATTGTAAGGACTACTGTCAAGGGCGTATGGAGCAACAAATCCCAATTTATTTCATTATAGCAAAACCGCGCCCAAAACACAATGCAGCCGCCCGGAGCATTCCGGACGGCTGCGTTCCGTTCATTCGATCAATGCTTGTCAGTCTTCTGCCGCTTCAACTCCGCCAGCTCCGCTTTCATCTCCGCGATTAATACCTTCAGCTTCTCCTCACATTCCTCGCGCGTGTGCGCATACACATTCCTCGCGTGCTTCTTGCCGTCGATCCACGTCGGGGAGTAACGGCCTTCAAACAGGTGGTCGTTGATCTGGCTGATGCAGCCCGTGCCGGGCTTGCGGACCTTGCCCATGTAAGGCTGAAAGTCAACGATGGCGGGCGTATTCGCCTGCGGCGCAGGCTCGTCCGGAAGTTCTGCCTTTCCGATGCCGCAGTCGATCTTCCGCGCGGCGGCGTGCTGCATATCAGAGGTCGAGTGCGTGTAAATGTCCAGCGTCGTGGCCGCGGACGCATGGCCCAGCATGGCGGAGAGTGTTTTCACGTCCATCCCATTTTGCAGCGCCAAGGTCGCGAATGTGTGTCTGAGGTCATGAAAACGCACCTGTTTGCAGTTTGCATGCTCCAGAATCAGCTGCAATCGGTCGTAGACCGAACCGGGGTTGAGCGGCAGATCCTCCAGCACCGGCGACGGGAACATCCAGCGGGAGTGGACGCTTTTGCGGTATTCCCGCAGCACCTGCACGACGGCGGGCGGCAGCACCAGCTTGCGGATGGAGCTTTTCGTCTTCGGCACGCTCATGACGATCTTGCCCCGGACGAGACTGACCTGTTTGCTGATCGTAAGGACGCCTGTTTCAAAATCGAGGTCGTCCCATTGCAGCGCCAGCAGCTCGCCGCGCCGCAGGCCCGTCGCCAGATCCAGAAGAAACAGTTCATAATAACCTTCGGCTTGCGCCTGAATGAGAAACCGCTGCAATTCATCCCGCGCCAGCACCTGCATCTCGCGCGCTTTCTTAGGCGGCAGCTTGCAGCCCTCAGCGGGATTGGTGCGGATGAGCCCATCCTGCACAGCCCGCTGCAGCGCCGAGCGGCAGGTCGCGTGACACATCCGCACCATGCGGTCGGACAGGCCCTCACCATAATACTCCGTGCGCGTCTTGCGTCCGCTCTTTTTCAGCCGCGCGTAAAACTGCTGGAGGTCGTTCTGCGTCAGCCTGTTCAGCGGAATTTCGCCCAGCTCCGGCTTGATGTGCAGGCGGATGCGGTCTTCGTAGCCGGACTGCGTCGAGGTGCGAATGTTCGGCTTGCAGTGCGTTTCATACCAGTAATCCAGCCAGTCAGCAAAGCGCATCTCCGGCCGCAGCTTGTCCGACGGAATGCCGCCGAGCTGCACCTTGAGTGCCGCCAGCTTTTCCGCGCATTCGCGCTTGCTCTTGCCAAAAACGGCCTTTATTTTCGGGTAGCCGTAATCGTCGTAGCCGACAACGTACCGCCCCTCCCAGCGTCCGTCTGCGCGCTGACGGATCAGTCCGTCGCCTGCTTTTCGCTTCTTTGCCAAGGCTTCAGCTCCTTTCCGAATAAGTCCTCCATGAAGCCGCCGACGATGCCGCCCGCGGCTTCGCGCATATCCGGCGTGACGTGCGTGTAGGTGTCGAGCGTGAAGCTGGCGTTCGTGTGACCCAGAATCCCCGCCAGCGTTTTCGCGTCCACGCCGCTGGTGAGCGCGTGTGTTGCGAACGTATGACGAAGATCATGGAAGCGAATGCTCGGCAGTCCCGCTTCCTCCAACAGCGTTTTGAGCCGCCGGTATGCCGTCCCCGGATTCATCGGCAGCTCCGGGCTGGTCGGCTGCGGGAAAATCCATTGACTGATGGAGGCTTTTTTCCGTGCCCGCAGCAGCGCCGCAACGCTCTCCGGCAGGATGATCGTGCGGTTGCCCTGGCTCGTTTTCGTGTTGCCGAGGGCGTAGATGCCCTGCCCCTTGCTGTGCAGCGTCCGGGAGATTCCGAGCGTCCCGACCTTCGCGTCGAAGTCGCGCCACATGAGCGCACAGATCTCGCCGCGCCGCAGGCCGGTCATAAGCTCCGTGTAGAAAAAATCCCGCCAGACATCGTCCTTCTGAACCGCTTGCAGGAACGTATCCAGCTCCTGCTCGCTTAGCACCTGCATCGGCTTGTAGTTAGACTTTGGTGCAGTTGCGTTCTCGGTCGGATTTTTCGGAATGATGTGCGCCTGCACCGCGGCTTTCATCGCGCCGTGCAGCATTGTATGGATGTGCCGCACCGTCGAATCGGAGAGGCGCTTGCTTCCGTCCACATCTTCACGCACGCGCCCGCCGGATTTCAGCCGCCGGTACATCCGCTGCACGTCCTGCGTCGTGATGAGCGAAACCTGCTTGCCGCCGAGCTGCGGCTTGATGTAGTTTTCAATATAATTCCGGTAGTTTTCCAGCGTGCCCGACCGGATCGTGCCGTCCTTGTATTCCGCAAGCCAGCGATCCAGCCACTCGCCCAGCGTCATGCGGCTGTCCTCGGTCAGCTCCACGTCCTGGTAGCATTCGATACTCTGGTGGAGCTTTTCCGTCAGGGCTTTTTGTGTCTTTGCGTAGACGTGCCGGAAGATCGGGTCGCCGTTTGCCTTGTGCCCCACGACGATGCGCCCTTCCCAGCGCCCATCGTCGCGTTTTCTGACCATCCCATCCCCGGATGGCCGCCGTTTTCCCATATGCAGGACTCCTTTCTTTCATGTCTTTTTTCTAACAACTACCACACGGGAGATACAATAGCAACCTCCCGCGTGGAGAGTTATCAGAAAGTTATCATTTCGGTTTTCTTTGTCTATGGCGGCACAGATTTTGAACCGCATTACCAGCTCATCGACATGGTGCCGCTTGTCTGCTCCTGCTCGTGATCGTCCGCCTTGTGTCCGGCGGCGATACGCATCCGGCGCAGCTTGGCGAGGCGCTTGCGGTCGATCTGAATGCCGCTGTTTTGCGGCGCGGGAGCACTGCCTTGAAAGATTTTCCCCATGTGGTAGAGCAGTCGCGTCGCCGAGATCAGAACGTTCGACGGCTCCGGTCGCTCAATACGATCCATGAAAAATCCCGCATACTCATGTCCCTGCGCCTGCGCTTTCTGGAACCAGTCGTAGGCGGCATCCTTGTCCTGCGGCACACCGTCGCCGCTGAGATAGAGCTTCCCTAACAAATACTGCGCATAGGGATTGCCTTGCTCAGCAGCCATGCGCACATATTCCGCCGCGCGTTCCGGATTTTTCGGTGTGTTCTTTCCGCTGAGATATTCCTTGCCCAGCCGGTAGGCGGCATAGTCGCTGCCGTTCTGTGCTGCCCGTTCCAGCCAGTAGAACCCTTGCGCGGGATTTTGTACTTCCGGATCATCCGAGAGGAACAGCTTGCCCAGCGTATACTGCGCCGCCTCATGATCCTGCTGCGCTGCCAGTTCCAGATAGTGCTGTGCTTTTTCTGTGTCCGGAATCAGCAGCCCGCCATCACGATAGAGAATCCCGGTCAGGTATTGCGCGTACCGATTGCCGCCGTCTGCCAGCGCTTCCAACTGCTTTGCAGCTTCGTCCCGTTCCTCCAACGACATAGACTCGTCGTTCGCCATTGCGTACCACGCATTTGCTGGGTACGGAACATTGCAGGTGACATTCTGCTCTGCTTCCTGTTCCGCGCCTGCGTCCTCGAATGTGATCTCGTTTTGCCGCACCTGTTCCGCCACCTGAAGGACCGCGTTTTTGATCTGCCGGAATTCTCTCTGCTGGGAGAGCGGCGGGCGCTGCCGCTCCCTTTCCGCGTAGAAATCGTTCAGCCTGCATTGCAGCTTCCACCAGCGCCCGTAGCATTCATACACGCTCGGCAGCAGCTCCATCTGATCGACAATGGCATCGACTTTCCGCATGAGATCCTTCGGCAGATATCCATAGGACTTCTTTCCCTTGACGCTGCCCAACTCCAACGCCAGCTCCCGGATCATTTGCTCCGCCTCCGGATGCTCGCAGGCGGAGTTCTGCATCTTCTGCGCAAGCACCAGCATGGCAGAGCGCGTTTCCCGCACCAGCTCATCGCGGGATTGGCTTTTGTCCTCATAGATGTGCAGCAGCTCCTGCTGAAAGATCTGGTTCGTTAGGACAGATTTTATTTTCCGGATACCTTCCCGGTTCAGGTACGCCTGCCCCGGCTTTTTCGACCACGCCATCATGTGAATGTGCGGGTGACCGCCCTCGTCGTGGAACGCCGCATACCAGCGAAAGTCCTCCGGCGGGATGTGCATCGCCTCTGCAATATCGTTTCGGTGCGCCCGCAGCAGCGCCCGCCATGCGTCCGCGTGATCGAACCCCAACCGTTCCGCGTCCTCGCGCCGGAGCGAAATGATGTGCGTCCAGATGTTTCCGGTGTAGTCGTTCACCTCTGCCATTGCCGCATTCAGATCGACTGCATCTTCATCTCCGAACAGCCCATGTTCGCCCATCCGCTCCGCGCGAGGTCGGGTTGCGATGTACTTGGCGTAGCCGTCGATCTCCTGCACCTTGCTCCAGTTTTCCTCCATCGCCAGCGTGAGAAACTGCGAGGCGTTGAACTTTGTCGGATGCGACGTGTAATCGCCGTATTCCAGAAGCGTTTTCGTATCCGGAAAATCCTTCGTCAGCTTTTCGATGAGCTGTGTCTGCCGTTTCGTCGGCGGGCGGTCGTCCGGCAAAATTTCTACCCGTTCGCGCGTGGCGATGTAGCGCAGATACCCGCCCGCCGGTTTTGCGCCGCCGCCCTTGAAATACGGACTTTTGACGATCAATCTAGCCATTCGTCAAACGGCTCCTGCACGCGAACCTTCTGCTCCAGCCGGAGCTGACCGTTGGTGCGCTTCACGTCATTGACGCTTTTTGCGCGCTGCTTCCGCAGCACCGATTCGTCCAAATTCACGCACTCCGCCAAAAGGCTCAGCCCCATGTCCAGCTCCACGGCCTGCTTGAACAGCAGCGATGAGAGCCGCTGCTCCAAAAGCTGCAGCCGCCCGTCGATGGCCGACTGGACCGCCCGCGGAAGCATCGTGCTTGTACCCGCCGCCAGATGATCCGCATAGTAATTCACGGCGCGTTCCAGAAATTCATTCTTGCTCCGACAGCCATCCTGCCGGTACCAATGTTCCAGCTTTTCCGCCGTCTCCGGCGACATCCGAAAATTCAGTCTGTTTTCTTCCTTGCTCATAATCCTCCAATCTGCGGCGCGGCGCGCCGGAATCCCTTGAACCGTCTGCATTTGTGGGATTTCTGACGCCAGCCGCGCGTATTTTTCTCCAAACAGGCGCCAATCGCAGCGCCTGCGCAACCCCTTGATACAGTCCGCACTGCGGGCTGTTGTGACCAGGAAAAGCGTCGGTTCCGACGCCATCCATTTATCCTGCTTTCTCGCCGCAGCGTCCAAAATCGTCTGATTTTGCCCGTCTCGGTGTTTCCCACGTTTGCCGCATTTCCTCTTTCGACCGAACCCGCTGCGCTGGGCTTCGGTCGAATTTTCTGTTCTCCCGCACGGCGGCGCAACGTCTGGTTTTGAGTCCTCTGGTGGGTACGCGCCCGGCTGTGCCCGGAAAATCGGACACAGTCGCGACACGCGGCTCACGCGGGCGGACAGGTGGTTTTCTGCTGTGCCTGTTGGAACACTTCCAACCGCTTTCGGATACGTTCCTGCTCACAGTCCGTGTCCAGCTTTGCAAGCTTTTGCTCGTAAAACTGTTGGATGGAGAACTGAATGGGCAGGAGCGTGTACAAAAGGCTTCCGTTCTGCTTGCGTCCATCCTGCGTGATGATCGTCGTGCGCTCCGTTTGAATGAGTCCGCGCTCGACCAGCTCCGCAACATATTTTCGCACGGTGTTCGGGCTCATATTGACTGCGCTCCCAATCGTCCGGTAGCTCGCATGGCACTGATATGTCGTCCGATCCTCAATGTACATCAGGTAGCTGTAGACAGCCAACGCGCCCGGTGAAAGACCGAGGGCGAAAACCTCATTCGGCAGAGGAAAGTAGTTTTTAATCGGATCGCGCGACGTGTAATACTTATTCCTCATGCGCGCCTCCCGTCTGCCGCTCCACCCAGAGACGGAACTGCTCCTTCGGTACGACAAGCCGGCTGCCAATCCGCAACGACGGGAAGCCGTCCTCGTGCAGAAGCTCGTAGGCGCTCGACGGCGATATGCCCAGCGTGCGGGAGACAAGCTGCGCGTTGAGAAACAGCGGCAGCTCGTCAAAATTCTTGATGCTTGATGTGTTCAAAGTCTTTTTTACCTCCAACTGATTTTAGAAATTTCAGAGAAAAAACTTGCGTTTCGGAGGTCCCTCTGTTAGACTGAACACAGTTGCAGTCCGTGTTTTCCGAAACGCGGCGCGCCGTCCGACTGTTGCAGCAGCCGGACGGCTTTTTTCTTTTCCGGTTACCATCCTCCATACCCGTCCCTGCCCTGCGGCCTTTTGTTGACGCACACAGCGTTGGCTTCGCCTTGGTACGCTGGCTGCTTTTGCAGCGTCGCGGCATACTTCCCCGGCGAGTATCGTCTTTGGAGATGGGTGTGAAATTTTCAAGGTGCAGGGCAACTTACCGTTGACAAGCTGTCTATGCGGTGCTAGACTATGATAAAATAATTTAGACAGCTTTCTGGTTTTAAGGTAACATAGAGCTGTATATTTGTCAAGACTATTTAATTTATAATTTACAATTAGTCCATATTTGAGGTGACAGCCATGTGGTATGCAAAGATGTATTTCTCCGGTGAGAAGGAATTTTTTGAAAACGATGCGTTTGGAATGCAGGGGCTGCCGTCCAAGCAGCTGGAACTTCCGTTTTTGGAAAGTCTGCTGACGTTTCTGGAACTGGACGAAAAAGAAATCAAGCCGATGCTGGAACGCATCAGCGTGAATTGGGAACGCTTCGTTGAGAGCCGCGCCCGCGAAGCGTATACAGCCGCGATGGTGGAGCTCGGTGTGCTGGCCGAGAAGCACATTTATCTTCGCCTTCTATATACGCGCAGCTTCGGCTGTTTTTCCGTAAATGGCTACGATCAAGCGGAAATTCAGGCGATTGCTTTGGACTTAAAGGAGTTTGTAAAGCAGTTTTCAGAGACAAGGAAGCAGGTTGAGAAGTTTTTGGAATGTGTGCTGGACGTGGATTCCGCCGGGCGTGAACCGCAGAAACAGGCGGCGAAAAACTATCATCACGACCAGCCGAGAGATCCGGAGCTGTTCCGATTTGAGCCAATCCCGCTGAGTTTTGAACCGGTCGAGCCGGGCCGGTGCGCACCTATTTTGTATTCCTCCGCCGTGCGGGACATGATCGACTACTCGCTGCGAAGCTGCGTCGAGCGCGGCGTGACCGTGCGCCGCTGCAAGAACTGCGGCCGCTGGTTCCCGCAGACCGGGCGCGTGAGCGCGGAGTACTGCGAGCGCCCGGTGAAGTACGGTGAGCAGCGCTGCCGCGAGATCGGCGCGTTCCGGCAGTGGACGAAAAAGCAGACCGACGACCCGATTTTCAAGGCATACCGCAAGGAGTACAAAAAGCGCTTCGCGTGGATCAAGGCCGGACGCATCACCGACGAGCAGTTCTATGCGTGGAGTGAAAAGGCCAGAGAAGAAAAGAAGAAATGCGACCGGGAGATCATCTCGCTGGAAGAATTCCAGCAGTGGCTCCGCGACTCGAAAATATGAAACTACGCTGCCGGCAAGCTGCCGGCAGCGTATTCTTTGTCTATAGCGAGTGAGAATTTGAGTTGCAGGGCGCTCAGATTTCGCAGAGAAAAGGTGTGATTTTTGACCAATCCTGTATCTGTTTATTGAGAGATGCTTTTTCGCTTGTTCCGCGATTGCGGTTCAGCGTACCCATAACGCCGCAGTGCGCAAGCGCAAAAACAAACGTGGTTTCGTCATCACCAAGGTGGATTTGAACAGAATTTTCACTGCTTTCGATGAATCGATTATAGTTTCGTATGACCGGCAGGCGCTGCAATCCAAGCGCACGAAGCGTACACCGAAAGGTATCCTTTCCCAAACAGAGCAGTACACGCGGATGTATGATATCAACCAATCTGCGAAAGAATGGGGCATCTGCATTGGCCCAAGCTGTTTTAAAACCACCGCTCGTTCCTTGCAATCTGTAGCCCATTACGAGATTGGTAAAGAACAATTTCGGATCGTCAGATAAAATATCAAAGCCAATTGTGCGGAATAGCTGAATTAGATTCTTATCTGTAATGCTGTCATTTCTGCGCATATAGCTTACCACTTTCCCGCAGTTCATGTCGCATACGTTTTTCATGGTTGCAACGGAAGGCGTATCCCAAGGGCAGCCCCAGTCCTGACCAACCAGCATGATATCCGCATCTAAGTGTCCGCGCCCTTGCCAGTACGCCCATAGATTGATCTCTTTACATTCCTTGCACCATCGGAGTTCACGGCTTTCGGACAGATATGCCTTCTGGACATCAGCAATCAATTCTTGATATTGTAATTCTTTTGATACGGTGTCGTTTTTCATATCATTTATTTCTGAATTCTGCCCGGTCAGAAATCTTACCCAATCGCACCAGCCGCGCGGCTAAGCTGCCCTCCGAGCGTTTGAAGTAGGCGCACATTTCCTTTTTGCTGCCTCCGGCATCGAACATCTGGCAGAGGACCGCGTCGTCTGCATCGTTCCAGGGTTTGCCCGCATTTTCGGGCTGCGGCTTCGACGCCTTTCCCGGAAGCGATTTCAGAACACAGTGAAAAGCCCGAATGATTTCTGCTTTGTTGCACACATGATCCTCCGGCAGAACCTCGCCCGTCAGCGGATCAACGCCGTCTGCCAAGCCGGATAACAGTTCTTTTGCTCGTTGTAGATCCATAAAATAGCCTCCTAGCCATTCTCCCACTCATCCCACGCTTCGTCCTCATCCTCATACCAATCTTGGTTATCCTCCCAGAGGTCTTCTGGATTGTCATAGTCATCCCGGATGTTTCCGGAATTGTTGTCTCCATTGCCGTAATGGAAAGTCTGTCCTTTATTGCTGCCTGACGGGTAATACTGCGAGAAGGTTTTCAGCATAAACTCGCTGTCATCTCTCCACTGAGCGCACATACCGGCAGCGATCATTTCTCCGTTGCCATCATACCAGTAGACATTGAAATACTTCTGATTTTGCTCCAGCTTCTCAAAGTTTTTGCAGTTCAGTCGCTTATCTGGTTCGCCGAGTGACGTGTATTTCAGGCAACTTACCGGCATCCCTTCTACGGGCAGTTTTCCGGAATATTGATCTTTTAGGCTTTGTTCCCGCTTTGCAGCATTCTCCGCAGCGATGCGTTGACGCTCGGCTTCCTCGACAGCGTCTTTCTCCGCCTTGTAGCCCTTGACGCGGGTCTCCAGTGCGTCAACATCCTGCTGCCAGCTCGTATCATATTGCAGCGTGATGTTTGAAAGTTCATCCTGCCCGCCTGCGTAGTCCGTCCTGTCTTTGTACATATCGGCGTACTTGCAGTAGACGGACAGCGATGCCGCATCCCGATAGCCGGAAAGCTCCGAGAAGTCCTGCTCGGCAGAAGTGTAATTGCCGTTTGACAGCTCTTGCAGGGCTGCTTCATAAGCTGCCGCTCTCTGTTTGTTGCGGTTCGAGACGGAAATAGAGATACCAGCAATCACGGCTACTGCCAGAACAGCCGCAATGATCTTCCCCAGCGGGAACGGCTTCTTTGACAGCGTAGATTTCTTTTCGGTTATTTCTGGCTCTGTCGGCGTCTGGCTGACGATCGGCGGTGTGATTGCCGATTGTACAGTCGGCGCAGACTTCTGCGGATTTTCAATCGGTGCGGACTGTGCAGGCGGAACTGTGCGCTTCGATTCAGTCGGTGCTGGCGCGGCTGCTTGCTTTGGAGCAGGATGCTGCGGCTTTTTGCGTTCCGGAAAGGCTGTCCGTTCAGACTTGCGGAGCACAAATTTCGCCTTCTCCGGCGGATATGGCGCATTCTGTGTGCTGCAAACGAACACCTCTGTCACCCGAGCAAGCTTTTCTTCTTGATGATCGCCGATCGGAACGACTACAAAATCGCCTGCTTTCAGCGAAATTCCCCCGGTCAGATAGGCATATGTCGCTCCATCCTCCTTGAACTGCACATTGCAGAACTGATAATAGCTTTCGCCAGCCGGCTTTTTCTGTGTGCTGACAGGCGGTCTTGCAAGTGCACGGGCAGGCGGCTTTGTGCGTTTTGAAGAAGGTGCAGCCGCAAGGACCTGTGTATACCGTTTCCTCCACTGCTCCTCCAGACAGGGATTTTTCAGTGCAAGGTCCATACAATGCCGCGCCAGCGTTTCCTCCCCACAATCCCGACAGATCTCCAGAACATTGAACTGCAATCTGTCGAGGTACGCGCTTTCAAAAAGCTGTGATACAAACCGCTCGTCATCCAACGCGACCAAAAGCGGAAGCGCCTGATCGTCAGTTGGAGACTCCAACCAGTCCCAGTCCAGGAGCAGTTTCTCGGCTGTTTTGGCATCGGTTTTCAGAGACGGTCCTGCGATGTCCAGAAGCCGCCGCCACATCTCCATCCCTTTTTCCGGGTCGTCTGCAAACACATCATCCAGAACACGTTCCCACGACAATTCATCGAAATCCTCGGCGGTTTCATGCGGGACTTCCTCCGGGTATTCGACCAGTAAAATCTCGCGGCAAATATCCTCGTAATCCGGAAACTTGCCCTGCGCCAAGAGGCGTTTTGCGCGCTCTACGTCCGGATGCAGCATCACTTTGTTCTGCCAATAGGTGTGATAGGCTTCTTCCAGCGCATTTTGATAGTCCTGCGCTTCGCCCATTTCCTCATCCTTTTTCCCGCCGAAGTAGGCATAGGCAGAAGACAATTCGGAGAAAAGCTCGAATAAGCCGTCCGGATCGACGTGGTTATAATAGTCTTCCACCGGGCGCGTCGAGAGCAATTCCGTCCAGAACGTGCCGCAGTCCGCTTCGGAAAGGGCAGCTTCTTCGCGGAACAGAACGCCGTATTTTGCATCGCGCATGATTTCCTCTGCGCCCTCACCAAGATTCAGGTCATTGGTATTATGCAGGAATGACCGCAGTTCCTCCGCCTTTTTCTCGTCCGGCAACGCTCCCGCACGCTGGATTCCGGTGGAAATGTTGTGCAGCAGCACTTTTCCGAGAAGCTGTGACAGCAAGATGTTCTTAGGTGCAAGCTGCCCCAGTGCCTTCTTCAAATCGTTCCATGTTTCGGGTAAATTGACATGGTAGACGAAGGAAAGCGTCAACGTGATCTGTGCCGTGTTCGGTGACTTTTTTGCCGGTGTCCTTTGCAGACTTCCAAAGTCTCCGCACCAACCGCATTCCCAAGATGACCCGCGTATCATAACCGGACTTCCGCACCACGGACAGCGCATATTGCTCTCACCCCTTCTGATTGCAAAAGAAACTTTATGATAGAGTTTTCAACCTACTTCATTACCTTTTCCAGCAAGGTTTGGTAACTGTCCACCACATCATACACAACATTTCCGTCGCTGATGGCCTTGAAGTGCACTCTGGCACAGTCGATTTTTGCCTGCTCAACCGGCGTGATATGATTAAAATGCATAGAATCCAGTGTTCCTTTTGTTTCAGCAACAAAATAAATGTGTTTCACCGAGCCTTCATAGAAGGCAATCGCCCAGTCCGGATTATAATGTCCGACCGGCGTTGCGATATAGAAGCTGTCCGGCAGCTTTACATAAACCGCAACATCTGTGTTGGTGTCCAGATCGGTCGCAAAATCGCGCTCGTTTGTGGAATCATACACGATATGATCGTATAGATGCCGCTGCGCTTTCA